>Ga0136617_10001963_pt1 | contig 18363 bp, 11 predicted proteins | sample AntDrymUQ3222106_2_FD_129672 | JGI IMG/M metagenome (GOLD analysis project Ga0136617, IMG submission 129672) | Polar desert sand microbial communities from Dry Valleys, Antarctica - metaG UQ322 (21.06) | ecosystem: Environmental > Terrestrial > Soil > Desert | place: Antarctica: Dry Valley... | reverse complement strand
AACCCGTTAAAGTTTTGCGAAACGACGGCGGTAATAGTAACAAATCCGTGAGTGTTGCGCTTCAAGGGCGCGCCAGCAACCGAACCGGCATCGGCGCGAAAATCGACGTGCGGGCGGGAAGTCTCGCGCAAAAACTCGAAAGTTACGCGGCAAGCCCCGCGCCTGCGCCGTCGGATGTTCATTTCGGACTCGGACAGCGCGAAAAACCCGATGCCGTGCGCGTAATTTGGACCTCGGGAACCGTCCAAGCCGAAGTTGAATTTCCCACCACGGCGAAGAATCAAACAGCGAAAAAATCCGCGCCGCTGAAAATCGAAGAACTTGACCGCAAACCGTCGTCGTGTCCGTACCTTTACACCTGGAACGGCGAGCGCTTTGAGTTCGTCACCGATTTTCTCGGCGGCGGCGAAATGGGCAATTGGAAGGAAGCGGGCGCATATCATTATCCCGATTCCGACGAATTCGTGCGGATTACGTCAGACCAATTAAAGCCGAAAAACGGACGTTACGAAATTCGCGTGACGAACGAACTTGAAGAAGTTTTATTTCTCGACCATCTAAAACTCGTCGCCGTCGAACACGACGCGAGCGCAGAAGTTTATCCGAATGAAGGTTTAGGCATTTCGACGGCGGGCGAGCGAATTTTGTACACGACGCGGAATGCGCGGCCGCCGATTGGCGCTGTTGACACGGACGGGCGCGACGTGCTGCCGAAAATTAAAAGCCTCGACCGCCGGTTTTACGATTCTTTCAAATCGCTGAACATTCGCGGTTACGCCGCGCCGCACAATCTGACTTTGAATTTAGACGACAGAAAAGGTTACGACGGCAGAACGCTGCTGCTTTTGACGGGCTGGACCGATTACGCTTTTTCGTCGGATAATCTCGCCGCTTCCCAAAGCGGGAAATCGCTGTTTTTGCCGAAACTGCAAGTTAGAGACAAAAAAGGCGAATGGCAAACCGTCGTTGACAGCATCGGCATTTCGGTCGGTCGCCAGCAAACTCTGGTTGTGGATTTGACAGGCAAATTTTTGTCCGACTCGCGTGAAGTCCGCATCGTGACGAACTTTAAGACGTTCTGGGACAAAATTGAATTTGATACATCCGAACAAAAAAACGTCAAAACGATTGAAATACAGCCTGCTCAAGCCGATTTGCGAGAGCGCGGATTTTCCGAAGAAATCAGATACGGCGAAATGATTGCGGCAAACTACGATAAAGTTTTCAACGACGGACGTTGGAAATATTTCAGCGGCACATTTACGAAACTCGGCGCGGTTAATCCGCTGCTCGAAACGGTTGACGACGTTTTCGTCATCTCGAAAACCGGCGACGAACTCGTTTTAAGTTTCGAGGCTTTGCCCGAACTGCCGAAAAATAAAAAATACACATTTTTGCTGTTCGCTGACGGTTACAGCAAAGAAATGGACATCAATTCGGGCAGTCCCGACGCGGTGTTTCCGCTGCCATTCAAGCGGATGAGTAAATATCCTTACGCGGCGGACGAGCAGTTTCCGATGACCGAAGAAAAGCGCAAAATTTACGACCTATATACGACGCGTTCGGTGAAAGGCTTTCTACCGCGAATCGAAATTTCTTTATTAAAATAGTTGCACAACCACTAACGACTAATTCGTAATTGATTTTATGGAACACATTAGATATTCCGCCGCCGCTTGCCAGACCGACCAGGCGAATCCGGTTGACCGCCGCCAGATACGCCGCAACACCGACCGCATTCTCTCGATGATAGATTCGGCGATAACGGGAAGCGCGCCGTTTTTACCGGTTAAATTAGTGGTTTTTCCCGAATTCGCTCACGCCGCGCCGGTTTTTCCGACCGCGGAAGAATTGATAAAAAAACTCGCCATCGAAATTCCGAACGAACACACCGAACGGCTCGAAAAAAAAGCGAAAGAGCATAATATCTATATTCAAACCGGTTCGATGCTCGAAGTTGACGCGAAATGGAAAAACGCGCTTTTCAACACGACTTGCTTAATCGGACCAGAAGGCATTTTGTATAAATACCGCAAGGTAAATACCTGGATTCCGTACGAAGTTCACACCAGCCCGCACGACATCGAAGGTTATAACGAGCCGCTGTTTCCGGTCGCCGACACGTCCATTGGACGAATCGGGACGGCGATTTGTTACGATTGGCTGTTTCCCGAAGTATTGCGGCAACTCGCGGCAAACGGCGCGGAAATTTTAGTAAGAGTTTCGGCTTACATGGATCCGTGGAACGCGACCGAGCCGATGGATTGGTGGACGATTATCAATCGCTGCCGTGCGATTGAAAATACGGCTTACGTCGTCGCTGCCAACCAAGCCGCGAGCCTCAAAAATTATCCGCCGTATTCGTGGTCGGGCGGCAGTCAAATCGTTGACTTTGAGGGAAGACTACTTGCCGACGCATCGCCCGGACCCGGCGAGCGGATCGTCGTCGCGCCGATTGACATTTCCGCACTACGTCATGAACGAGAAACTCGGCGCGGGCATTCCTTCCTCGCGCATCTTCGCACCGAGGCTTACCCGGTTTACCAAAAACATTTTTATCCGCCGCAATTAGAAGAAAACAGCGAAGAAATGCTTTCTTATGAAAAAAATAAGGAGTTGATTGACGAATCAAAACGTCAGATTGATTTTCGAGCGGCGGTCGCTGAAGATTCAAACAATTAGCCGGCGTATAACTTCAAACAATGCTTGCCGATTTATTAAAATTTTTATTCGCTTTTGCTCTTTGCCTTGCACCCTTTTTTATTTACGCGCAAACGTCGCTGACGGACAAATCCTAAATCGAAATTCGCCGACGAGCGGAAAAATTCAAACGCTTGAAAATCCGGAAATTGACCGTTATCATTCGGTCTAATGAAAAGTGATTTTGTAAAACACCGTGTTTCTTAATAATTTTTTATATTCTGAGTTGCGACTCTTTAAACAAGATCTCTGTTTGGCTTATCTTGAAAACTTTATTGAGGAGAAGACAAAAAACTATGCAGCACAGCTACAAACAGGTTAATAGCGTTATTGCCGGGTTAGCGTCAATTCTTATCGCGCACTCGGCGTTCGCCCAATCTCTTTATGAAATGCCCCAAGCGATTGAATCGCGTGTGGCAAGCGGCGAAAATCCGATGGGCGATAAAGGCAAGGGCGGGCAGGCCAACGGCGGACGCAAAGGCGCGGCGACCGTACCGATTAAAGCCGGTGAAAGTAGAGTTTTGGCCGAAGCGAATAACACGAGCGGAACGGTGCGCCGAATTTGGATGACGTTTCCCGACCGCAGCCCGCAAATGCTCCGCAGTTTGAAAATCGAAATGTATTGGGATGGCGCGGCGAAACCCGCCGTCAGCGCGCCGGTCGGCGATTTCTTCGGAATCGGTTTGGGACAAAAAGTCGCGTTTGAATCAGTGTTTTTCTCCGACCCCGAAGGCAGAAGTTTTAACTGCACGATTCCGATGCCGTTTAGAACGGGTATGAAAATCGTGATGGTTAATGAAAGCAAGAGTAACCTCGACGAGCTTTTTTACGATGTTGATTACACTTTGGGCGATAAGCACGCCGCGAACGTGCTTTATTTTCACGCTCATTACCGGCGCGAAAATCCGACGACGATTCAAAAAGATTACGAAATTCTGCCGCGCATCGAAGGCAGAGGACGTTATCTCGGAACGAACATCGGCGTAATCGTCAATACCAAGGAATACTTCAATACCTGGTGGGGCGAAGGCGAAGTGAAAATCTACCTGGACGGCGACCGGGAACTGCCGATGATTGCCGGAACCGGGACGGAAGATTACATCGGCACGGCTTGGGGACAAGGGAAGTTCGCCAATCTTTACCAAGGCTCGCCCGTGGCAGACGAAAAAGCGATGCGCTGGAGTTTTTACCGCTACCACATCGTTGACCCGATTTATTTTTATCGAGACGCTCGCATAACGATGCAGCAAATCGGCTACCTCGCGCCGCACAGCCGCGAAGATATTATTAAAAATAATCGCACGCTTTACCGCGCCGGTCCCGGTTTAGTTCCGATGGATACGTCAAAGGACGGAAAGTTTGAACGCTCCGATGATTGGTCCAGCTGCGTTTATTTTTATCTGGACAAGCCGACGAACAATTTGCCGCCGATTGATTCGGTGGAAAAAAGAATTGCTGGTTTGTAAACTCAAATAGAAGCTATGAAACGATTATTTTTTGCCGTTTTTCTCAATCTTTTTATTGTCGGCGCGGCGTTATTTGCTCAAGCGTATTCAACTGCGGATTGGGCGGATTATGTCGGTAGCGAATACGAAACGATTCCAAGCATTACTTATCGCACAGCAATCTTGATAAAGCCGAAATATAACGAGTTAATAACTATTAAAAACGGCAAACACGGCGGTTTCAGCAGACAGGAAACGGTGAATGCTTACGCTTCGATTCGTAATTTCCTGCGGAAAAATAAATTGAATAATACTGATTGACGGCAACTGAGGTTGATGTATTCTGATGCAAAAAATGTAGAATATCTAATGGCTTTATATTTTATGAGAAATATTTTTCCGGCAATATTTATAATTTTCCTCCTTTCCGTTTCAATCTCGGCTCAGCAATCTCAGATGGGCGGAGTTTCGACCGGCGAAGCGAAAAATTACACTTCGCGGCGCACAACCGGCATCGTTGATGCGAAGGCTCCAAAGGTTTTTGAAGATGTGACTCAGAAAACGGAACTGAAAGATTTTCGCTGCATCTCCGGCGGGAAAAATAAGGATTATATTTTAGAAACAGCCGCCTGCACGGTCGCGGTTTTTGATTACGACAACGATGGCAGACCCGACATTTTTCTGCTTAACGGCTCGACTATAAACGCCGAACTCGGCAAGGAAAAACCCGCGAAATCGGCTTTGTTTCGTAACTTGGGAAACTGGAAATTTGAGAATGTCACGGAAAAAGCCGGTCTCGCCAACGAGCGTTGGGGAATGGGCGTTGCCGTGGGCGATTACAATAACGACGGCTTTGCGGACGTTTTTGTCGGCAATTACGGCGTGTCGCGGCTTTATAAAAATAACGGCGACGGGACATTCACCGATGTCGCGGAACGAGTCGGTTTGGCAATCAAAGGCTGGCACACAGGCGCGACCTTCGGCGACTATGATAAAGACGGACGGCTTGATTTGTTCGTTCCTGCGTATGTTGATTTTGATTTGAAGAATCCGCCGCCTTCGCCGCTCGATGCGGGTAAAGATTCGGCAGCGGGAAAAAACTTGTGTCAATTTCGCGGGCAGCCCGTAATGTGCGGACCACGCGGTTTGAAGGGCGCGAAAGATTCGCTTTTTCATCAAAAAGCCGACGGAACTTTCGAGGAAGTGAGCGACCGCGCGGGAGTCAAAGACGAAGGTAATTATTACGGTTTTTCATCAATTTTCGTAGACGTTGACGACGATCAAGATTTAGATTTGCTGGTCGTTAATGATTCGACTCCAAAGCAGCTTTACATCAACAAAGGTGACGGCACGTTCGAGGAAACCGGCTATGCGGCGGGCATTGCGCTCAATGAAAACGGGCGCGAGCAAGCCGGGATGGGTTTAGCAACCGGCGATTACGACAATGACGGGCTGGTTGATTTTCATATTACGAATTTTTCCGACGACTCGAACACGCTTTATCGTAACGACGGCAACTCAAACTTCACCGATATTACTTTTCAATCCGGTTTAGGCGAGCCGACCATTCCTTTTCTCGGTTGGGGAACATCATTTGTGGATTTTGACAACGACGGCTGGAAAGATGTCATCGTCGCCAACGGACACGTTTATCCGCTGGTGGACAGTTTCCAATGGGGAACGAGTTTTGCCCAGCAATTGCTGCTTTTCAGAAACGAAAAAGCCGATACGAAAAACAATCGCATCAGATTTGAAAGAGTCGGTGCGGCACCGGGAAGCGCGCTTGCCATCTCAATGGTGGCGCGCGGAATGGCAATCGCCGATTTTGACGGCGACGGAAAACCGGACGTTATCGTTAATAATTTAGATGGCGCGCCATACTTAATGAAAAATGTTTCAGCCAACAGTCATCATTGGCTGGCATTAAAGCTAATCGGCGATTTGTCTAAAAAGACGCCGAAAGATGCCGTCGGTTCGGTCGTTTACGTCACCGCCGGGGATTTGCGGCAACGTTTTGATTTAACAAGCGGCGGCGGCTACGCTTCGCAAAACGAACAAACAATTCACATCGGTTTAGGCAACGCGGTAAAAATTGATTTGCTCGAAATAATCTGGTCAAACGGACAGCGCGAGAAAATCGCGGTTGATAAAATAGACCGTTTGATAACAATCAAACAAAACGCCGCGGCAAAATAAAATCCGCAAAATTTATAGTGCAATTTTGATTTATTGAAGATGAAATCCAGTCCGTTATATTCTTTAATCGCCATCTTTTCGTTTTCTTTTGTAACTCTCAATGCGCAAACGCCTGCGCCGACACAGCAGCCAACGGGAAAATCCTATGTTGCCGCCGAAATAAAACGCCCGACTACCACTGCGCCGCAATTTCCCTCGCCTGTAACTTTCACCGACGTAACCGCGCAAACCAAAATTGATTTTCGGCATTTTTCTTCGCCGACGAGCCAGAAATATCTGCTTGAAACGATGAGCGCGGGTGTCGGGCTGATTGATTTTGACAACGACGGTCTGCTCGACGTTTTTTTCACCAACGGCGCTTTCATCAAAGAAAATATGCCGAAAAGCGCGAAGCCCGACAAAACCGATAAAAAGTTTTGGAACCGGCTTTACCGACAAAAAAAAGACGGCGTATTTGAAGATGCGACCGAGAAAGCCGGATTGAAAGGCGAAGGTTACGATTTCGGTGTGGCGGTCGGCGACTACGACCGCGACGGTTATACCGATTTGTTCGTCACGCGCTACGGCGGCGCGACGCTCTACCACAACAATGGCGACGGGACTTTTTCAGACGCGACGAAAAAACTCGGCATAAGCATAGACGGTTGGGCGACTTCCGCCGGATTTTTCGATTACGACAAAGACGGGCTGCTCGATATTTTCATCACCCGCTATGCCGAGTGGGATTTTGAACTCGGCAAAATTTTCTGCGGCGATTCGCGCCCCGGTTACCGCGCCTATTGCCATCCGGATAATTTTAAATCCGTAGCCAATGTTCTGCTTCACCAAAAACCGGACGGCACCTTTGAAGATATCAGCCGAAAATCCAAAATCACAAATTCAAAGGGAAAAGGTTTGGGCGTGGTCTTTGCGGATTTTGACGACGACGGCTGGACGGATGTTTTCGTCGCCAACGACAATGCCGACCAGCAGCTTTTCCGCAATGCGGGTGACGGCAGTTTTGAAGAATCGGCATTGCCCGCCGGAGTCGCCTTCGATGAAAAAGGAAATCGTTTTGCCGGAATGGGCATTGATGCTGCCGATTACGATGGTGACGGCAAACAAGATGTCATTATCACCGCTCTTTCGAACGAGACTTATCCGCTTTATCGAAATGCGGGCGAATGGCTTTTCGATTACGCCACGCAGACGAGCGGCGTGGCGCAAATCACCATTTTAGGTTCGGGCTGGGGCATCAAGTTTATTGATGCCGATAATGACGGCAGGCGTGATGTTTTCGTCGCTCAAAGCCACGTTCTCGACACGATTGAAAAAACGACTTCGTTTCTAAAATACAAACAAACGCCGCTTTTAATGAGAAACACCGAAAAAGGTTTTCAAAACATTTCTTTTGCCTCGGGCGAGGCTTTTCAAAAAGATTTTTCCGCGCGCGGAATGGCAGCCGGCGATATAGACAATGACGGCGATACCGACATTATAATTGCCCAGAATGACGGCGCGCCGGTTATCCTGAAAAACAACGGCACGAAAAATAATTGGCTCGGAATAGATTTGCGCGGCGGCGAAAAGAGTGCGCCGCGCGGTGAAGGGTCGAGAATAATTATCTTTGGTAAAAAAGGAAAAAGACAAATTTTCGACGTGAGCGGTTCGGGCAGTTATCTCTCGGCAAATGATTTGCGCGTCGTCGCCGGACTTGGCGAAACTTCTGAAATGCAAGCGATTGAAATTCATTGGTCAAGCGAAAAAATTCAGAAGCTAAAAAATCTCGAAATTAATCGTTATCACTTAATAAGAGAAGAATAAAGATTACCGTCAGAGAAGATTATGCGTAAATTCAAGTTAAAACGTCACTTTTTCATATTTTGGTTATCCGTGCTATTGTTCGGCGGATTGGCATTGACGACGGCGGTAGCTCAAAAACCAACGCGGAAAATGCCGATTAAAACAGGCGGAATTTCAAACATTGCATCGGAAAATCTGCGTATCATTAAAAATCGTCAGCCGTTGCCCGCCGTATCTTTTTATCCGCTGCCGCTCACTTCAATCAAGCCGCGGGGCTGGCTGCGCCGTCAATTAAGAATTCAAGCAGACGGCGTGACGGGAAAACTTGACGAATTTTGGAAGGATTTGGATGCCAACAGCGGCTGGCTCGGCGGCACGGGCGAAGATTGGGAGCGCGGACCTTATTATATGGATGGACTTGTGCCGCTCGCCTATCTGCTCGACGATCCGAAACTGATTGCCAAAGCCAACAAATGGGTCGGCTGGACGCTTTCCAATCAACGCGCCGACGGTTCAATCGGTCCGGTTAAAAACGATGCGTGGTGGGCGCGGATGATTATGATGAAAGTTTTGATTCAGCATTACGAAGCGACGGGCGACAAGCGCGTGATTCCGCTGATGTCAAAGTATGCCGATTATCATCTGGCTAAAGCCAAAGAAAAACCGCTCAACGAATGGGCGAAATATCGTTGGGGCGACGAAGTATTGGGCTTGCTGTGGTTGTACAATCGAACGGGCGATGCAAAACTGCTCGATTTGGCGCGCGTATTGCACGACCAAGGCTTTGACTGGCGCGGGTTTTACGAAGACTTTAAATTCACCGAAAAAACTACGAGCGAAATGCTCGGCTTGAACAAAGAGTTGTCGAACAACACTGAAGTCGCGCTATCGGTTCACGGCGTTAACAACGGAATGGCTCTCAAAACCGAAGCCGTTTGGTCACAACTTTCAAAAGATGAAGCCGATCGCGCAGCGAGTCTAATGATGCTCGAAAAACTCGACCGTTACCACGGTTTGCCAAACGGCTTGTTCAGCGGCGACGAACATCTTGCCGGAACTAATCCGTCGCAAGGCGTGGAAACGTGTGCCGTCGTCGAAACAATGTACTCACTCGAACAACTCATCGCGCTCACAGGCAATCCGAAGCTCGCCGACAAGCTCGAAAAAATCGCATTTAATGCTTTGCCCGGAGCATTTACGGGCGATATGTCGGCGCATCAATACGACCAGCAACCGAACCAGATTCGTAGCGATAAGGCGAAACGCCAATGGTCAACCAACGGCGACGAATCGAATGTTTTTGGTTTCGAGCCGTGGTTCGGATGTTGCACGGCGAATCAGCATCAGGGCTTTCCGAAATTTGCGGCAAATTTGTGGATGGCAACGGGCGACGACGGCATTGCGGCAATCGCTTACGCGCCGTCGGAAGTCAAAACTTTTATCAAAAATAAAGTTCCCGTTTCAATTACGGAAGAAACCGAATACCCGTTTCGCGGCGACATCAAAATGACGGTTAATCCAAACAAGCCGATTGAATTTCCACTTGTTCTGCATATTCCGGCGTGGGCGGACGGCACTACCGTTAAAATCAACGCCGCAAATCAGACGGGAATCAAAACCGGCGATTTTTACCGCATCAACCGGCGTTGGAAAGCGGGCGATAAAGTCGAAATAAATTTTCCATTAAAAACGCGAACGACGAATTGGCATAACGATTCGGTGGCGGTCGAGCGTGGACCACTCATTTTCTCGCTGCGAATCGGCGAAAACGTGAGCGTTATGAAAGCGAAAATGAATAATCCTGCGCCGCCCGAAGCCGCCGATTATGAAATCAAAGCAACTACGCCTTGGAATTACGGCTTAGTAATGCCAAACGGCGGGATTGAAAAAAGCATTGAAATCATCAACAAACCAGTCGGCGATTTTCCGTTCACGGCGCAGGGCGCGCCCGTCGAATTGCGCGTCAAAGCCAGGCGCGTTCCGCAGTGGAAAGAGGAAATGAATTCTGCCGGAACTTTGCCTCTGTCGCCGGTCAAAAGCGACGAAAAAACTGAAACCGTTACTTTGATTCCATACGGCTCGGCAAAGCTCAGAATTACAGCGTTTCCATTCATATTGGATAAATAATCGGGAAAAGGAAAATTAAATGCAAAACTTAGTTTTGATTTTTTCAGTTGTTTTCATTTTATTAAATTTTCAAGCGGCATACGCGCAGGACGTTTCAGAAATGGAAAAACTGTCGCGGCTTGATTTATTGCCGACATTTAAGGACTCTGTGAAAATCGGCTCGTTTTCGAGCTATGACCGCACGGGCGGCAACGATGACGGTTTTAACGGCACACATTCGTTTATTCGCAAAGAAGCGGGCGGCTTGGTCATCGCCGAAATGAAAGGTTCGGGCGTGGTGACGCGGATTTGGACTCCGACGCCTTCGGACGATTTGATTGAATTTTTTTTTGATGGCGAAACGATTCCGCGCATCAGCGAGAAATTTTTTGATTTGTTCAGCGGAAAAAAGTTTCCGTTTCTCGCGCCCATTTCCGGCATCGGTGCGGGCGGTTTCTACACATACGTTCCACTCACCTACAAAGAATCCTTAAAAATCGTAGTCAAAGCCGAACGATTTAATTTTTATCAAATTAATTACGCAACTTATCCGAAAGATTTACAAATCGAATCATATACGGCGCAGGCATCGCAAAAATTCAAAGACGATTTGGAAAAAGCGCGAAGATTTATTGATTCGGTCGGCACGGACATCAGTTCGTCTGCTGCCTTCGACTCTTCAAAAATTCAAATTAAAAATTTTAGCGGTTCTCTTGCCGCCGGAAAGTCTCTAGCCGTTTTTGAATCGAAGAAAGCGGGCAGAATCGTCGGTTTGAAAATCAGTTCGGCAAGCGCGTTGGCGGGCAAAGAGCGCGATGTCGTACTGAAAGTTTATTATGACGGCGAAACCGCGCCCTCAATTTCCGTTCCCGTTGGCGATTTTTTCGGTTACGCTTGGGGACAGCCAGCGGTTAAATCGCTTTTTGTGGGAACTTCCGACGACACGAACTATGTCTATCTGCCAATGCCATTCGACAAATCAGTGCGCGTTGAACTCGTTTCCGAGAAAACAAACGGCGCGATTGATATTAATGCCGAAGTTAAATTTACCGACGAGGGCAGACGCACGAGCGAAGGCAAACTTTACGCCATCTGGCGGCGCGAAAATCTGACAACCGAAGGAAGACCTTTTACTTTTTTGGAAACGAATGGGCGCGGGCATCTCGTCGGTGCGATTTTGCAGGCGCAGGGCACCCAGCCCGGCGCGATTCCCGAATTTTTCGAGGGCGACGACGAAACGACGATTGACGGCGAACTCGTCATTCGCGGAACGGGTTCGGAAGACTTTTTCAACGGCGGCTGGTATGACGTTCCCGGACGCTGGGAAGATAGAGTTTCGCTGCCCTTGAGCGGAAGCCTTGATTTCAAGCGGTATTTAGCTAGAACCGGCGGTTACAGGTTTTTTATCAACGACGCTTACCCGTTTGAAAAAAGCATTCGGCAAACCATCGAACATGGTCCGGCGGGCAATAAATTTCCGACTGATTATGCTTCGGTTACATTCTTTTATTTGAAAAATCGCCCGACTACTGATTTGACTCTGCCGCCGCTCGCCGAAAGGCGCGTCAATGACCCAACTCGCATCGTTTTCACGCCCGGTTGGACAACTCCGATTCACGCTTTTTCGTGGAACAATTCAACGCTTGCCAAAGACGACAATAAAATCGGCGGCGAAGATTTGCGCCATCTGCAATTTCGGGCGAACGGGCGCGAAGTTTTCGGACCGCACTACATTTCATTTATTTGCGAGATGCCCGCCGCCGGACGCTACAAAATTGCCGTGCAAGCCATCGCGGGACCAACGCAAGGGAAAGTTCAAATGTTTCGCAATGAAGTCCCAATTGGCGACGCGGCTGATTTGTATTCCGCTGAGCGAAAAAAAACAGCAGAAATTCCGATGGGCGAGCTTTTTTTAAGCGAAGGGGCAAGCCGCGTGATGTTTAAAGTCGTTGGTAAAAATGAGCAATCTTCGGCACTCGGTTTTGACGTTTACCGAATTATTTTTGAGAAAGTTAAATAAAATTGATGAAAAATAATCAAGATTTCGACAGTCAAAAAAAAACTCTCAAAACTATTCGTTTGACGGCGTTGTTTTTATGTTTTCTGTTCATCAATCAAAATATCGCCTTTGCTCAAACAAAACTCATTTCTTATGTTGACCCATTTGTCGGCGCAGACCGCGATGGCAACACCGTGCCGGGCGCGGCTGTGCCGTTCGGTTTTGCGAATCCGAGTCCCGACGTTGTGCCGAACCCGAATTTCCGCTTTGACACTTCCGGCTACGAATCGGATAAACCGATTATCGGATTTTCACAAACGCACGTTTCCGGCACGGGCGGCGAAAGCAAATACGGAAATTTTCGCGTCACGCCGCAAGTCGGTGAAATTAATATTAGAGATTTCGCCTCGGATAAGAAAGACGAATCTGCCGAACCAGGTTACTACACAGTTACTTTAATCAAACCGAACGTCAAAGCAGAACTGACGACGACGCGGCTCGTCGCCATTCATCGCTACACTTTTCCAAAAACTGAAAACGCGCAAATTTTAATTGATACGGGTTCGGTAATTTTTACGGGCGGCGGTTCAGGCAGACGGCAACGCCCGATTTCGACGACAACGCGCATTGTCGCGCCGAACCGCATCGAAGGCACGGGAAACTTTATCGGCGGCTGGAATCCTTCGCCTTATACGCTGCATTTTGCCGCCGAATTTTCGCAAAATTTTAAATCTTACGGCACTTGGCGCAATGAAGAGGTTTATCCGAACACCAAAACAGTGACGGGTGAACAAACCGGCGCGGGCGCGTTTGCGACTTTTGATACGACAAACAATCAATCTATCGAAATAAAAATCGGCGTTTCATTTGTCAGTTCCGAAAAAGCAAACGCTAATATTAAAGATGAAACCGGAAGCGCAAATTTTGACGAAATCCGTAATCGTGCGTCTAAAATTTGGGAAGAAACTTTGTCGAAGATTAAGATTGAAGGCGGCAGCGACGAGCAAAAACAAATTTTCTACACCGCTCTTTACCGTTCACATTATATGCCGCACGATGTGAGCGGGGAAAATGTCTGGTGGGAATCGGACGCGCCGCATTACGAAGATTTTTACGCGATTTGGGACACTTTCCGCACCGTTCATCCGCTCTTGACTTTAATTCAACCGACGCGCCAGCGTGATATGGTTCGTTCGTTGATTGACATTTATAAACACACGGGTTGGATGCCTGACGCGCGAATCGCGGGCGCGAACGGAATGATGCAGGGCGGTTCAAACGCCGATGTTTTAATCGCCGACGCTTTTGTCAAAAATTTGAAAGGCATTGACTACGAAACCGCGTATCAGGCAATGGTAAAAAACGCCGAAGTTGACAGCCCCCGCTCAGCTTACGAAGGCAGAGAACTCGGCGAGTACAATACGCGCGGCTACATTTCGATGAAAACGGAGCGTTCGGCTTCGCGCACGGTCGAATATGCGTATAACGATTTTTGCATCGCACTTGTCGCTAAAGGTTTGGGCAAAACCGCCGAGTATCAAAAATACCTCAAACGCTCGGAAAGCTGGATGAATTTATGGGACGCGGAAACAAAATCAATCCGTCCGCGGACGGAAAACGGCGAATGGATGACGCCGTTCGATAAAACAAAACTTTATATGCTCGATAGCCCTCGTTTTACCTGGATGAGTTCGCCGTATTATGAAGGTTCGAGTTATCAGTATTCGACTTACGTTCCGCACGACGTCAATGGATTAATCGAAAAAGTCGGCGGCGATACCGAATTTATTAAATGGCTTGACGAATTTTTCGGTATGGGAAATCAAAATCTGCGCCGCGAAGGACTTTACACGCACGTCAACGAACCGGATATTCTCGCCGCGTTTCTCTATATTTACGCGGGCAGTCCGGCGAAAACGCAAGACAGAGTGCGCGAAATTATGCGACGCGAGTATCGAACGGGACGCGCCGGACTGCCCGGCAATGACGACGCGGGAACAATGTCGTCGTGGTTTGTCTGGAATGCAATCGGATTATATCCAAACGCCGGACAGGATTTTTATTACATCGGCAGTCCGATTTTTACGCGCTCGACGATTGATTTGGGAAACAACCGTAAGTTTACGATTGAAGCCTTTAATTCTTCGGAAGCAAATAAATTTATTCAAAGCGCAACGCTCAATGGTAAGCAGATTGAACGCGCCTGGCTCAGGCATTCGGAAGTTGCCAACGGCGGAAAACTTGTTTTGCAAATGAGCGATAAACCGTCAAATTGGGGAAACGCCAATCGTCCGCCCTCAATGTCGTCAAAGTAATTTTATAAGGTTTGTAACCGAGTAAAATGGAGAAAATGCAATTTTTATATTTTCAAAATTGCATTCGCCTGAGCAACGGCGAAATCGAAGTTGTCGTTTCAACTGATTTTGGTCCACGCATCGTCGCGTATAACTTTGTCGGCAGTGAAAATATTTTAGGGATTCACGCCGCCGCAAAAGTTGAAACCGCGCTCGGCGAATTCAAACCTTACGGTTCGCAAACCTGCAAACGGTGAATCAACCGAACACACGGAATTTTGGGAATTGGAACGCGCCGAATAGAATAAAAATCGGACGCCAATCATTTCGATTTGAGTTTTCGCAGCATCTCCGCCGCCGCTTCCGGCGTAATATCGCGCTGCGGCGACCCCAAAAGCTCGTAGCCGACCATAAATTTGCGAATCGTCGCCGAACGTAGCAGCGGCGGATAAAAATGCGCGTGCAGATGATACTCGGGATACTCGCCGCCGTCAGTCGGTCGCTGGTGAAAACCCATCGTGTAGGGAAACGATGTGTCGAAAAGTAAATCGTAAGTCGCCGTCGTTTCGCGCAGAATGTCGGCTAAACCGTCGCGTTCCGCGTCATTTAAATCGCTGATTGCGCTTGCTTGCCGACGACTGACAATCAAAGTTTCAAATGGATAAACCGCCCAAAACGGTACGAGCGAAACAAACGAATCGTTTTGATGGACGATGCGCTCGTTTTTTTCTAATTCCGATTTTAAATAATCTGAAAGCAAACTGCGCCCGTTTTTTTGAAAGTATGCGCCGAAAGCTTTCAGTTCTTTAACCGGTTCGTTCGGCAGGCTCGCGTTTGACCAAATTTGCCCGTGCGGATGCGGATTGCTCGCGCCCATCATCGCGCCGCGATTCTCGAAAATCTGCACCGAACGAATATATTCGAGCGCGCCGAGTTCTTCGTATTGCGCCGCCCAAACATCAACGACGCGGCGGATTTCCTCTGTCTTCATTTTCGCCAGCGTCAAATCGTGGCGCGGCGAAAAGCAGATGACGCGGCAGATTCCGCGCTCGCTCATCGCGACGAATAAATCATTTTCGTTTTGTATGAGTTCCGGCGTGTCGGGCAGCAGCGCGGCGAAATCGTTGGTGAAAACGAAAGTGTCTTGATAGTCGGGATTGACCGCGCTGCCCGCCCGCTCATTGCCAGGACAAAGATAACAAGTGGGGTCATATTGCGGTTGTGCTTCACGCGCTTTATCTTCAACCTGACCCTGCCAAGGTCTTTGCGTGCGGTGCGGCGACACGAGAATCCACTCGCCGATTAAAGGATTGAAACGGCGATGTGGTCGCTCGTATAATTTTTCTGTCTCCGCTTGGTTAGTGATTGATTTTTCTTCCATTAGCTCGTAATTATTTGTTAAAAATCTTTGCAAATTCTTCGGGCTTGACTTTCGGTTTGCGGTCATACGTCATCAAGCCGTTGATTTCCTGTTCGACATCGGTGAGCTGTGTGTAACAATAACCGACAATCGCTTTGTTCATCCGCAAAGCCGTAACGGTCGAATCGAGTCTTTTCAAAAACGCTTCTTTGGTCGGTTCGATGTTGCCATAGCCGAATTCATTAGATGCTTTCGGCGCGTTGATGCGGTAGGCGATGCCGCCGAATTCGGTAACGACAATCGGCGAGCCGTTGTATTTGTAGCCGAATGCCATCGCCTCCTTGCCGTTGCGCGGAACAGTCGAGCGGTCGGTTTCTAAAATTTTATACTTTTCAGTCAATTCGTCGCCGCGCCCGTAATCGTGAATACCGAAAATATCGGTCGTGTCGGTGTGTTCCCAGCCGTCGTTGTCTTGAACTAAACGGGTTGTGTCAAGCGAATGAATCAGGTAATACATCGCTTTGGCGTGTTCCTGCTGCTGGCGGTCGGTGGCGATACGGATAGCTCCCCAACTTTCGTTGATCGGTGTCCAGGCGATAATTGAAGGATGATTGTAATCGCGGGCGATAACCTGCTGCCATTCGTCGGTGAACCTGGCGACGTAATCGTCCGTGTAAATGTCGAAAGCGTTCGCCATCTCGCCCCAGACGAGAAAACCGAGTTTGTCGCACCAATAAAGCCAGCGCGGGTCCTCGACTTTTTGGTGTTTGCGCGCTCCGTTTAAGCCAAAGGCTTTCGCCATTTTAATATCGTATTGAATAGCTTCGTCGGTCGGCGGCGTAATCGTGCTGTCCTGCCAGTAACCCTGGTCTAAAACCAATTTTTGATAATACGGATTATTATTCAAAAAGATTTTCTCGCCCTGCACGGCGATTTTGCGCTGTCCAAAATAACTATCAACGCGATCAATCGCCTGACCGTTTGCGCCGACGAGTTCAACGCGCAAATCATATAACGTCGGGCGTTCGGGACTCCATAAGTCCTGGTCGTTCAAATGCAAGGTAGCGAACGGATTCGCGCCGCCCGTCATCTGCGCGGAAATTTCCGTTTGGATGCTTTTGCCGCGCAGAGTCGCCGTAAATCGCAGTTTTTCGCCAGCGCTCGTCGGCTGATTGAGAATCGTTTCGATTTTGACCTGACTGTTGTCAACGTCGGGCGTAATCCGCAAACGCTTGACATAAATCGGCGCAACCGTTTCAATCCAAACCGGCTGCCATATGCCGGTCGTCCGCGTATACCAAATTGCCGCCGATTTCGGCTCCCAAAATTGCTTTCCGCGCGGAATCGTCCGGTCAGTCGAAGGGTCAAAGACGCGCACGACCACCGAATTTCCGCTGTCTTTCAATAAATCCGTAATGTCGAGCGCGAAACCGACGTTGCCGCCGCGATGTTCGCCGGCGCGTTCGCCGTTGACCCAGACAATCGCTTCGTAATCAACTGCTCCGAAATTGAGCATTACGCGCTTGTTGTTCGCCCGAAAATTTGCCGGAACGTCAATCGCCCGCCGATACCAAACGACATCGTGATAACTCGGGTCGCTGATGCCGGAAAGTTTCGTCTGAAAAGCAAACGGAACTTGAATCGTGCGCGAAAATTTCTGCGCCGGTGTTTTATACCAACCTTCCTTTAACCCACGATTCGCGTCGTCAAATTCAAACTGCCAAGCGCCGTTTAACGTCTGCCACTCGGCGCGAACCAAATCGGGACGCGGATATTCGGGTCGCGGCACCGTCTGCCCGTCCGCTGACAGCGTAAAAATTAACCACGTAATCAATGTTAAAATTTTCAAATGTAATAAATTTTTCATTTCAATTAATTGTTTGAGCGAACTAAACTTTTTACTGCCAAATTAAACCGACATTTCGCTGATAGAAACGCACTATTGCCGGTAATTTTAGTCCGGCATTACAAATCCTGTCGGATGTTGACAATCGTGTAACCGTTTTCACTATATATTAACTTTTGCGGAAGTTTCCAACAGTATTTTGAGAAAACGTTTTGCGGAAACCCGCCGGCTCGGAACGGTAAAGAACCGATGCTTTTGATTTTTCAGCCTATATTTCACTAACACGTCATAATTTCGTTTCTTTCTCGCGGCTAAGAAATTCGGTGCAAACAACGCGGCGAAACTAATTCGTAACAAACGAGCGATTAGGAAGACAACTATCTAAACAGATTAACAAAACCGTTCTAAATGAATCGTTGACAATCTCTAACGCGTATGTTAAAAATATTTTACATTTATAAGTAAGCGGTTACATTAAAATTTCATACGTCCGACATTAAGAATTTACTTGCCATATAACCGCTTTGAACAAAAACATTTTATTCACGTTCGGGTTCAATACCCCGCAGCTTGCTGCGAAAGTGTTTCCGAATTTGTTTTAATACCCGGCAGCTTGCTGCGGGAAAATTTATTTT
>Ga0136617_10001962_pt1 | contig 18364 bp, 19 predicted proteins | sample AntDrymUQ3222106_2_FD_129672 | JGI IMG/M metagenome (GOLD analysis project Ga0136617, IMG submission 129672) | Polar desert sand microbial communities from Dry Valleys, Antarctica - metaG UQ322 (21.06) | ecosystem: Environmental > Terrestrial > Soil > Desert | place: Antarctica: Dry Valley... | reverse complement strand
GTGGCGTTCGCTGCGGACGGGCGCACCCTGGCCACCGCCAGCTTTGACGGCACGGTCCTGCTGTGGGACCTCACCGACCCGGCCCCGCCGCGCCGCCTGGGTGACCCCCTCACCGGCCACACCGGCTCGGTGTTGTCGGTGGCGTTCGCTGCGGATGGGCGCACCCTGGCCACCGCCAGCGCTGATGACACGGTCCTGCTGTGGGACCTCACTGGTGTCAACGACGTCCGAGAGCATGCACGGGAACGAGCCTGTTCGATAACCGGGCGCGGCCTCAGCCCTGAAGAATGGGACCGATACGGCGTCTCGGGGCTGGAGTACGAGGATACGTGCGCCGTGTAAGGGGTCGGAACAGTCGTTCGTCGCGCCTCGGCCACAAATCCGGTGCCACCCCCGGCTCCCGCAGCCGCGCGCCGCGCGGGGACCGGCCGGAGGCCGCACGCCCCGCGCGGCGCTGGCGGCTGCATCGGCACCGGCCGGGGGCGGCGGCGCCAGGCGCCGCCTTGACCAAGTAGAGAAAGTTTGAACACGCACGTTCACCAAGTAGAGAAAGTTTGAACACGCACGTTCGATGATCAGACGGTCAGGCCGTGTTGGCGCTCGAACAGGGCGGTGGACTGGCTCACGGGGTGATCGGCGTTGCGGACGTGCCGGAAGCCCTGGGCCTTGTAGTAGCGGTGTAGGGCCGCGTTCGTGGTCCAGGCGTCGAGCCTCAGCCAGGGGCGCCCTGCTTGACGGGCAAGGTCGACGGCATGGCCCAGCATCACCGCGCCGAGACCGGCGCCAGCTGAGGTCGGATCGGTGATCATGCGGTGCAGCATGAGCGAACTGTCCAGCTCCGCTGGGCTCCAGAGGTGGGAGTTCGCCCAGGTGTCAACCGCGATGGTGCCGAGCACATGGCTGTCGGCGTCCTCCACGACCCATGTCTCGCCGTTGTCGATCGACTTGCGTACGCGTGTCTCGAAGCCGTCCTCGGTGAGCCCGATCGACCATTGGTCGGTGTCGCGCTGGTGAAGCCACAGGGTTCTGATCCGCCGTATCTCCATGATGCGAGGGGTGTCGCGGTCCGTTGCTGCGCGGATCAGCATCGGTCGGGTGCGTCGGTGGCGATCGTGCCCATCGCGCTTCGCACCGCGGCCAGCGCTGTGGGGTCAGCACACCCCTCGACCCGGACACCTACGACTACACCGGAGCCGTGCTCTGGCAGGCCCACGCCGGGCAGCTCTGGCACCGCTTCACCACCGCCCTACGCCGCGCCCTCGCCGCCCACCTCGCCGTCCCCGTCCGCGAGTTCCCCACCAGGGCCCGGCTGTCCTACGCCAAGGTCGCCGAGTACCAACGCCGCAGACTGGTCCACTTCCACGCCATCATCCGCCTCGACGGCCCCGACGGCCCACCGACCCACCACCCCCCGGCCTCGACGACACCGCACTCCGGGCCGCGATCACCACCGCCGCCGCATCCACCGCAGTCACCGTCGACCGCCCGGACGGCACACCCCTGATGCTGCGCTGGGGCGCCCAGCTCGACATCCGCGCGGTCACCTCCACCGCCGCCACCCAAGTCGAGGACACCACCGGGCAGATCAGCGATGCCGCCCTGGCCGGCTACATCGCCAAGTACGCCACCAAAGGCGCCGCCACCACCGACGGCACCGACCGACCCATCCGCGACGGCGACCACATCGCCTACCTCGACATCAGTGCGCACCACCGCCGGATGATCGAAACCGTCTGGCACCTCGGTGGCCTCGCCCAGTACGCAGCATTGAACCTGCGGGCATGGGCGCACATGCTCAGCTTCCGCGGCCACTTCCTCACCAAATACCAGCGCTACTCCACAACCTTCGGCGCCATCCGCCACGAGCGCCGCACCTGGCGCCTGGCCCAGGATCTCGCCGCGCTCGACGCCGCCACCGACGACCCCAACACCATCCCGCCCGACCCGACCATGGTCACCGTGATCAACGACTGGACCGTGGTCCGCATCGGGCACCGCGACCACGGCGAACGCGAACTGGCCCTGGCCATCGCAGAACGGAACCGTCAGCAACGACACGGCACGATCACCGCGAGGAGTGCGGCATGAGCACGCAGACCAGCAACATCGGACCTGTGATCGACACGCGGTGCCTGACCTACACCGTCGACGAGGTCGCGCAACTGCTCAACCTGTCCCGCGGTGTCACCTACCAGCATGTCCGCGACGGGGTGATCCCGGCCGAGCGGATCGGGCGCCGCTGGCTGATCCCCCGCAAGCGCCTGCACGCCTGGCTCGACGGACAGACGGCCGCGTGATGGCCGGCGTCCGTAAGACCCCGGCTGGGAACTGGCGTGCGTCGTGGCGCGAGCCGAGTGGCCGGCAGTCGTCCAAGACGTTCAACACCAAGCGAGAGGCGTCCGCGTTCCTCGCGCAGATGAACACGACGAAGGGCACCGGGACTTACGTCTCCCCGCACGCCGGCCGCGTGCGGTTCGGCGACCACGCTCGCGAATGGATGCAGACGTGGAACACCGAGGCGACGACAACAGCGCGTGACGCCTCGGTGATGCGCAACCACGTCCTCGCCAAGTGGGAGTCCTGGCCACTGGCGAAGATCGACCACCTGTCGGTGCAGGGCTGGATCACCGACTTGGGAGCGCGGCTCTCGCCGGCCACGCTCGTGCAGTGTCGGCGGCTCATGTCCGGCGTGCTGCGCTCGGCTCTGCGCAATCGCTTGATCGCTTTCAACCCGTGTGACGGTGTGCGCATCCCGACCCGGCGGACGCAGGACACCGACGAGCAGATCGTCGACCGTGCCGTGTTCCGATCATCGTTGCTGCCGGTGGTGCCGCACCGGTACCGCGCCCTGGTGGCCGTCGGCGGGGGAGCAGGTCTGCGGTGGGGTGAGGCGGTCGGGTCGTGTGCCGATGCGCTCGACCTCGACGGCGCCCGGCTGCGGGTGATCCGAACGGTCATCGAGGTGTCCGGGCACACCTCGTTCAAGCCGTTCCCCAAGACCACCGCCGGGCGGCGGACGGTCCCGCTGCCGGGCTGGCTCGTGGCGCTGCTGCGCGAGCACCTGGCGACATACCCGCGCGGGGAGTCGGGCCTGATCTTCGCCAACCAGGTGGGCGGCGCGTACCGGCGGACGCTGTTCCGCACGCGGGTGTGGCGGCCGGCGCTCGTGCGGGCCGGGCTGCTCGGGCTCGTCGAGCCGGACGGGGACAAGTTCCGCGGGGAGTGGGTCGACGCGGATGGCGTCGTGGGCTCGGCGATGTTTCGGACGGAGCCGGCGGCGGTGCACCACGTGGCGCGCCATCAGGCCGGCGGGCTCCGGTATCACGATCTCCGTCACTCGTATGCCATATGGCTCGTCGACGACGGCGTGCCGGTGAACATGGTCCAGCGCGTCCTCGGCCACGAGCGCTCCTCGACGACGCTCGACCTCTACACACGCAGGACCGACGACCCATCCCGAGTACTGCGGGCGCTCGACGACGAGGACGACGGTGACGACCCGGACGACGGCGCCGCGGGCGTGCTGGTGCCTCGATGACGCGGGTGGTGCCTTTCTGGTGCCTTTTCGGCCGGATAGGCGGGGGAGAGGCGACCCGAGACACGACGAAGGCCCCTGAACCTGCTGGTCAAGGGCCTTCGGTGGGTGGTGGGCGATACAAGGATTGAACTTGTGACCTCTTCCGTGTCAAGGAAGCGCTCTCCCACTGAGCTAATCGCCCGAGGCGGAGGCGGGAATCGAACCCGCGTAGAGGGCTTTGCAGGCCCTTGCCTAAACCACTCGGCCACTCCGCCGGAAATCTTAGGAGATCCTGCTTGCTTCGGATCTCGGTGGCCTGGCGCAGACCCGAGGCTCCTCCGAGCGGACGACGGGATTCGAACCCGCGACCCTCACCTTGGCAAGGTGATGCGCTACCAGCTGCGCTACGTCCGCATGTGCAGTGTGTGGCTTGCTGCGTTGGTAGGAGAACCCTAGCGCAGGAATACCGGAGGTTCCAACCCACCCCCCTCAGTCGTGCGCGCGGTCGTTGTCGAGAAGCTGGGACAGTGCCATGTCGAAGTCCAACCAGCTGTACTCGGTGGACGGCGGGACGGCCTCGTAGGTGCGGTTGAGGAACTCGCCCAGGGTGTGCGCGCAGGTTGTGAACAGCGCGTGCCCGGAGGGTGAGGTGAGTTCGAGCTCCACCCGCGACGGGTCCGTCGGCATGGGCTGCACCCGGACGTCGCCGGTGCCCGCGGAGGACATGAGACCGTCGGCGAGGAGGTCGCGGGCGAAGACCCAGTCGACCGCCGTGCCGTGGCCGGTCCGGAAGGATGCCTGCACCGCGTAGGGGTCCCGGCTGTTGTAGGTCAGTTCAACCTTGACGGGCACGACCGAGACATCAGGGGCGATGAGTTCGAACACTGCCGGTGAGCAGATGACCGTGTGCTGGTCGCGCATCGTCGTCCTCTTTCGTGGTCCCGCGGGTGGCTCGTCATGCAGAAAAACGACGGTGCGGGGAAGATGTGACGGGTATTGGCGCAGACTCCGCCCGGATGACTCAGGGATACCACCCCGATGGTCCAGCGGTAGGGCTTCTGGTACCTCCGGCGAGGCGCCCGACACCCGCCTGGGACTAATCTGAACCGCGCGCTGCTCTGTAGCGAAGACCCGGACGTGAGGATCCCGCTGGTGGCCGAAGTCGCCGACGTGCCCGACACGCCTAACCGGCGGGGTCGGGCCGTGGAGCGCCCGAACTCGTCGGAACCGGGTCGTGGCCCTGCCGACGAGCTCCTCGTCCAACGGATCGTCGACGGCGATCAGACCGCACTCGGTGCTCTCTACGACCGCTATGGGCGTCCCGCCTACTCGCTGGCGCGGCGCATCTGTGCCGATGACGGCATCGCCGAGGACGTGGTGCAGGAGGTCTTCCTAGCCTTCTGGCGCAACCCGCAACGCTTCGACCCCAGCCGCGGATCGTTCGGTACCTGGCTGCTCACCCTGGTCCACCACAAGTCGGTCGACGCGGTGCGCCGCGAGAGCGCCATCCGCCGGCGCACGGTGCCGGCGTCCGAGGACGGCGACGAATGGTCGGCCCCGCCCGGCCCCGGAGCCGACCAAGCCGCGTTGGGCGCGGTGGTAGCCGGCCAGGTGCGCGACGCGCTGGGCAGACTGCCGGCCGAGCAGCGTCAGGCACTCGCCCTCGCCTACTACGGCGGTTACACCCAGCGCGAGGTCGCGGCCCTCATCGGTGTGCCGCTGGGCACCGTGAAGTCCCGCATGTTTACCGGCGTGCAGCGCCTGCGCAGCGCGCTCGGCCCGTTGCTCGGTGACTTCGCCGGCGGCGCCCGATGAACCCCGCACGCCGGCGAAACTGCCCGCTGAACGAGCAGGCGGTCGGGTGGGCGTTGCACGCGTTGGAGCCTGACGAGGAGATGGAGGTGCTGCTGCACCTTCCGCGCTGCCCCTCCTGCCAGGTTGCCGTGCTGGAGGCCGAGCGGATCCTCGCTGCCCTCGGGGCGTCAGTCGAGCAGATCGAGCCATCCACAACGCTGCGTGACGCCCTGCTCGCCGCAGCCGCGGAGACGTCGCAACACCCTCCGATGCTGCGTCCGCGCACCAGCCCGAGGGGTCACCAGTCCCTCCCCGAAGTGCCGGCTACCTCCCGCTGGCACCGGCGTGCCCTCGACGGCGACAATTCCTCTCCGCGGGTGCCCGCTGCGGACGACCGGCCGTCGTGGTTCTCCCGGCGTGGCCGGCGACTGGTCGCGGCATCGCTGGCACTGGTCGGCGTGCTGACCGCCGGCGGGCTCGCCATCCGCGCCACCGAGCTCGCCGAGACCGCCCAGACCCAGGCCCAGACCCTCGCCGAGATCGTCACCCAGCTCGACGAGCCCGGCACCACACACGCCACCCTCGCCGCTGCCGACGGTGCCGCGCTGGCCGCGGTCGTCGTGCACGACGGGCGGCGCACCCTGGTCACCGCGGGTCTCGCGCCCAATGCCAGCGAGCGCGACACCTACGTCGTGTGGGGCACCGGCAACGGCGCCCCGCTGCCGATTGCCACGTTCGACGTCGGTGGTGCGGGGACCGATGTGCGAGATGTCGGGTCGGCATCCCAGGCAGATGGGTTCGCCGGGTACGCGATCTCGCTCGAACCCGGGCGGACTGCGCCCGCCTCGCCGACGACGGTGGTGGCGAGCGGGCAGGTGGAGGCGTGAGTGGGATCGGCGGTTCGGGTGCGGGCTCGATGAGCGGTACCTGGTCGGCGGGTTCGGACGGCTGATCCTGTATGGTCAGCGGCGGCAAGGGCGATTAGCTCAGGGGGAGAGCGCTTCGTTCACACCGAAGAGGTCACTGGTTCGATCCCAGTATCGCCCACCATAGGTGCCCTACTCGAACCCTGACCCGAAAGGGACAGGGTGAGTAGGGCCCGGTCAGCAGTAGTTTCAAGGTCAACAGCCCCGGCGTCCGCGTCGGGGCTGTTGTCGTCTGGGGGTCCGCCCGGAGTGTGGGGCGCGGCAGGCGCGTTGCGGGTCCTGCGGTGGGCTTGTGCCTGCAGGAGGGTCGAGAGCCCGTCAGGCGGGGTGTCGCGGACGACGCTGGTGTCTCCCGACCCGCCCGCGAGCTGCTCGCCTACCTCGCCGCGCACCCCGGCGGCGCCACCCGCGACACCATCATCGAAGCCCTCTGGCCCCGCAGCGCCGCCGACCGCCCTGATACCGCCTTCCACACCACCATCAGCCGACTGCGCAAACGCCTCCGCGACACCACCGGCACCGACGCCACCGCCGACCTGATCACCAGCACCGACGGCCGTTGGCACCTCAACCGCACCCACGTCACCGTCGACTACTGGACCTTCCTGGAAACCCGCCCCCGCAACCCCGACCCCACCCTGCGCCGCCACGACCACCACATCGCCGTCGCGCTCTACCAAGGCCCCTTCGCCGCCGACATCACCGGCGAATGGGCACACACCATCCGCGAAGCCACCCGCCGCCACTACCTCGAAGCCATCAACGACCTGGCCGAAACCGAGATCACCACCGATCTTGCCCTCGCCCTCGACCTCCTCGAACGAGCCCGCAACCTCGAACCCCTCAACGAAGCGATTTACCGCAACATCATCCGCATACACCTCGGCGCACACCGGCACGACGCCGCGCGCAGCACCTACGAACTCCTCCGGAACCACCTGGCGACCATCGATGCCACACCAGACCCCGAAACCGAGCAACTGGCCGCCGAACTCGGGACCCCCAGGGCGACGTCGCCGTGACCGAACGAAACGGGCCTCACTCGCCCGATGGTCGACCGGCGACGATCCCGGCCGGGGCTGTTGGGAAGGATGGGCGACATGGTCAGCCTCCCGGGCCTGTTCGAGGCCCCCGCCGTGCAGCCACGCCGCACCTGGGGGGCCGTTCACACTTGCGGGTGGAGTGCGCGCGCAGTTTAGTTGACTATGGCCACGCGCTCGAACAGACGGTCACGATCCGGCTCGGGCTTCGACTCACTCAGAGGCACCGCGAGTTCAGCCAGGTGTAATGCGTCGGAGAGTTGGTCCCTAGCATCGGTCGCCGTGAAGGTGCGGGCGTGGATTCGCCGTAGGGCCAGCTGTACCGGTTTGGGCAGTTCTCGGTAGATCCGATTTCGTAGAAGGATTCCCGCCAACGATGCATCACCCGATTCCGCTACCTGGTTCGCCAGGCTATGCACTGCGCCAGTGCTGCGGGAGGGTGAAGGGTTGAGGTCGGCCACAGTAGTTAGGAGGTTGATGCGGAAGCGGAGGGGTTCCGCAGCGCAACACTCAATGAGTCGAAGCGCTGCAGATGAACAGCCTTCTGGCGATTCGGCGTTTTCCTGCGTCGCGAGTTCAAGGCAGGCGTGTACTGCTCGTTGCCATGGCAAGTCGACTACTGATGCGTTCAGGATCTTTTGTGCAGAGTCGAGTTCACCGCGACGCGCATGGGCGATAACAGCGGTTTGGCGTCCGTCGAGCAGCGTGTCGCCGATGCCGCGGTGGGCACAGGCGTGGGCCAGGGCGTCGTCCCAGCGGTCGGCGCGGGTGAGTGCGCGGATGCCGTCGGCGACGACGACAGTCCAGAGCCAGCGGTGAACCTGCTGTCGGGCTTCGTGGCTGGTCACGGTGTTGTGATCGAGGTAGACGGGCCGGCGATCGACCTGGGCGATGCCTGCGTGGCGGGTGGCTGTCAGCAGGGATTCGAGGACGGCGACGGCGGTGTCGGGTTGGTGGTCGCGGATGTGTAGGCGGGCGAGGTTGACCAGGGGTTCGAGGGCGCGGCGGGCGGTGGCGGCGTCCCAGGGCCGCTGGTCGGCGTATCTGTCGTGGTGTTGCCAGCAGAGGGCGCGGGCGAAGTCGGGGTCGCCGCTGTCGGAGGCGATGAGCGCAGCTTTGTTGTGGGCGGTGGCGATGCGGCTGGCGGCGTCGGGATGACCGGGCGGGGTGGCGGCGAGTTGGGCGATCTCGGCGATGCGCTGATGGACGGGTAGTCGTGCTGGTTGTGGTCGCGGTATGAGCGGGAAGCGGTGCGCTACCTGGGCGAGGCGGTCGTTCATGCCGACTCGTGTTCGGTGGGCAGTAGGTCGTCGCGGGCGGTGGTGGCCAGGCCGTGTTGCTCGCGGATGTCGAGGGTGAGCCGGTTCCAGTGGAACAGGACGTGGTGGGCCAGGACGGCGCGCAGGCCCCGGTGTAGGCGGCCGGTCCGGGCGAGCGCGGCGAGTTCGACGCCGGTGTGGTGGTAGGCGGCCAGCCAGGGTGTGTAGGGGGTGAGTGGGCCGTTGTCGGCCAGTGGTGTCGTGGGGTCCGTGTCGAGGGTGAGCAGGCGGTGGACGGCGGCACAGGTGCGGGGGGCGTGGGTGTGGTTCGGCGCGCCGGGGTAGCGGTGCAGGTCGGCGACGCGGGCCCAGACGTCGCCTTGTTCGAACCAGTCCAGCCCGGCGGCGCGCAGCATGCGGCTCACGGCGAGCAGGCTGAGCTCGGTTCGTCCGATCGTCTGCGCGCCGGTGGTGGTGAGTAGGTCGAGGACGACGGGGCTGTCGTGGCCGAAGAGGTCGTGAGCGAGGTTCATGGCGGGCTCGCCGCCGAACGCGAGGACCTCGGGTTCGTAGATCACGGGGTGCCAGGTGGTGATGATGTTCTCGGAGGCGAGGAGGTCGAGCGCGATGCGGAGCTGGTATTCGTTCTCGTTGCTGGTGATTCGGTAGCGGATGCGCCAGCGGGGGTGTTTGCGCAGGAACCACCAGTCCGAGACGAGGTCGTCGAGGAGGGGCCTTAGCCAGCGGGCGGCGGTCGAGGCGGCGCAGCGCCAGTCGGTGAACTCGATGTCGATCTGGCGCCACTGCTCGGGTAGGGCGGTGGCGGGGTAGGGATTGCTCGTCGTGGTCAGCTGGTGAGCAGGCATATGTCCCATCCCGTGTCGGTGTCGGTGTGGTGGTCATCGAGCGCGAGGGCGATTCCGGCGGCGCCGCACAGCAGATCCGGGGGTGCTCCGGGGCTGGCGGCCGCGGCGGTGCGTGGGTCGTTCTCCACCTGTTGTTGCAGGCTGGCGGCCGCGGCCGCGAGCTGGTGGTTCGGTGAGTCGGCGGCGGCGCGGCGGGCGAGGAGCAGGGCGCCGCTGGTCCCGTGGCACAGGCCCGCGTTGTTGAGCTGCTCGGGCAGGTGGGGCGCGGTGATCGTGGTGTGGAGTGTCGCCTCGGCGGTTCGGGTGTGGGTGGTGTCGTTGAGGGCGAGTCCGGCGAGCTGTTGGGCGCGGGCGATACCGGTAGTGCCGTAGCACCAGGACGGCCGCCCTGGTCGGGACGGACGATCGAAGGTCGGTGTGGTCCAGTAGGGCCACCATCGGAGATGGTCGTCGCCTTCTTGGTGTTGGTCGAGCCAGGCGAGAATCCGTTCGAGTGCGTGGGTGTGTCCGGGAACGCGGACGCCGCCTCGGTGGGTGAGGGCGAGTAGCGCGAGCGGTCCGGCGATTCCGTGGGCGATGCCGTTGTTGCCGTGTCCGTGGGGGAAGTGCGGGGATCGGCGGCCGTCGGGGGCGAGGTGGGTCCACCAGCCGGGGCGGCCGTAGGGCAGTGGCTCGGTGAGCCGGACCAGGTACGTCAGTACGGCGCGTAGGACGGGGCCGTGCGGGTCGCGGTGGTGCCAGTAGGTGCCGAGCCCGGTGAGGCCGCGGATCGCGTCGAACTCGGCCAGGGCCGGCGTCTGGCCGGTGTCGATGCGGCGGTGGGCGTGCTCGACTCGGGCCGTCGTCGTCGGCGCGATGCGAGCGTCGAGTGTGTCCAGGGCTCGGGCGTAACGGCGGGGATCGTGGGCAGTGGCGTGGAGCAGGATGGTGGCCAGAGCGGGTGCGCCGTAGTGCAGGTGGCTGTCGGGTCCGTCGTCGATCGGTCCGGTGGTCGCGTAGCGGAGCCAGGTGTGGGCGGTGGTCCAGGGGGATCGTCCGGTGCGGGCGCGTTCGACGTGTAGCAGGGCGATGCCCAGGGCGCCGTTGGCCAAGGACTGGCGCCAGGAAGGTGCGGGCCGGTGTCGGTGGGCGACCTGCTCGGGGTCTTTGAGGTCGACGGCGATGCGTTCGGCGAGCCCGGGGCCGTTCATGCGGCGTGTCCGGTGCGGACGAGCATGCTGAGCGCGGCGGCGCGGGCGGTGCGGAGGCAGTCGCGTTCGGCGTCGAGATCCGGGCCGACGACACGGGTGTGGTGCAGGTGCAGCAAATCCGGAAGTACCACCTGCGGGGCGATCCCGCGGGCCGCCAGCGCGAGGCGGTAGCGGCTGAGCGCCGCGTCGCGCTGCGCCCACGCGAGCATCACTCGATCACTGCCGGGGACGGTGATCAGCGCCGACTGCTCCCGCACGGCCAACGCAACCGCGCGGGCACGGACAACGGAATCGAGTCGGGCAGGTCCAGCGCGTGGTGCGTGATCACGTAGCCACTTCAGGCCGTCGGCCGGGAGCATCCCGGTCGTGATGGCCAGCATCCCGGCCGTTGTCACCGCTGCTAGCTCGGCGGGGTCGAGGTCGAGTTGGGCCAGTGCCGCCGTCGAGTCGGTGGCGAACACGGCTTCGGCCGCATCCATAAGCGGCCCGTCGCCGAACCGTCCGAGCTCGGGACGGTAGGTGTGCAGCCGCAGCGGGCCGGTGATCCCGGCCTGGACGAGCGCGTCGGCCCATCGACCGACCCGGGCCGCGGTCGGGCCGAACGCGTCCGGACCGTCGAGCCGGACTCGTATCCGGATGTGGTGGCCGTTGTCAGTGTGGCGCAGGAACCACCAGCGGTCTGCCTCGACCAAGCCCAGCTCGTCGAGCAGGGCCGGGAGGTGTCGGGTCAGGACGGCGGTCTGTTGATCAGGGCGGCACGGCAGCTGCGCGGACAGCCATTTCCCCGTGCCGGGGACGTGGCGTGTGGACGGGTCCGCGGTGGTGACCAGGGCGGCGGTCGGTCGGGGACGAGGTGGGTGCGTTGGCGCGGTGGTGGCGGCGAGGGTGATGACCAGCTCGTGGGCTCGGCCGTCGATCCACCCGAGCATCCCGGACTCGGGAGCTTCCGCAACGATGACCCGGCCGTTGCGGTGCAGCGCTGTCTGTAGGAGGTGACGGTGTGCCGGTTCGCGTAGGTCGAGGCCGAGGCGCCGGTCGTGCTCCCGCAGCTCGACGCGGTCCGGGATCTTCCACCGCCGCTGCCAGCCGAGCACGTCGGCCGTCGGGTCAGGTGCACCAGCGTCGTCGGGTGCGCGGCCGTGGACGGCGAGGTCGTCGCTGGTCAGTAGCCAGCGAGCCGACGACAGGACGGTTCGGCCGTAGCGCAGGCGCGGCAGGAACGGCAGCATCGCGCACGCGGGGCCCCAGGCGAACGGCGCGCATGGAGTGCACGACGAGGTTGCGACCTCGGTGAGGAACCGCAGGGTGGGGTGTGCGGTGGCGACGAGTTCGACGGCTGAGAACAAGTGCGGTTCGAGCGGCGCTCCGTCGGTCAGGGACACCAGATAGAGCCCGGTCGCGTCGGCACTGACCGCGATGTCCGACAGCGCCAATCGAGAGGACTCGATTGCGAAATCTGTGCCGCCGACGACGACGTGCCGCGGTAGCACCCGCGGGCTGTGCGTGATCGCTGCGGCAGACGGGTTGAGCGGTGCGCCCCGCAACTGGATCCGCTCGGCTCCTCGGGTGGCGCTGGGCAATCGCCGGTAGGTCTCGATGATGCGGTCTTGATCGGCGGGGTCCAGGAGATCCAGGAAGCGGCCGGTGACCGTGCCAGCCGCGCGGGATGCGCCAACCACCACGAGCCGGAACCCGCCGCGGTCCAGGTTCTCGCGGGAGGCGGCGTGCACCTCGACCCGCAGGTCGGTGTGCGGCTGCGGGAGCGGTGTCGACGCCTGTGTCGACGTGTCGCCGAGACAGTCTAGGTCGGCATCGGTCAGGACGACCTCGTGCTGGTGGTGTCGGGTCGCGGTCTGGGCCAGCGCGACCAGCCACGCCGATCGGCGACTCTGCTCCTGGGCGCGTGGCGTGGAAAGGGTGGAGTGCCGGAACCCGGCTGGGTAGCCGAGACCATCACCGGCGTGCAACAGCTCCAGCAACGGGACAAGGGCACCGATGCCGTATTGGTCGAGGAAACGCCGGTGATAGTCGCGCCACCCGGCCCGACTCAGATCGTCGGGCGCGACACGCACCAACGCGGCCGCAGCGGTCTCGGCCTCGACCATGACCGCGCGAGGAACAGCCACCGCGGCGTCGACGCGTACGTCGAGGTCGGCCGGCGGCCGACCTCCGTCACCGGTGGAGGCATGGGCTGCTCGCCAGACAGAGGCACGGGACAGGTCGAGCTGCGCACTTCTCGCGCGAAGCTGCGCCAGGGCGGTTGCGGCGTCACCGTCGGTTCCGGGGCTCGGATCGAGCCGCTCGACGACGTCGAGGACGCGGTCCACGGGATCGGCGCCGGTGAGCGCGGCAGCCAGCTCGGTGACCAGGAATCGTTCCGCCACCAGGCTGGTCAGCATCCGCTCGACCGCCGCGGGTTTCGCGGCGGGCAGCTCGTCGAGGACCGCGGCCCGCAGGTCGGTAAATCGGATCGGGTCGCAGGAACGCTGGACGGCGAGCGCAACCGGGCAGCTCATCCGCACCGAGACTTCCGACGCCGCGGGTGTGTGGTGAGGGCACGGCAGAACGAGCCGGTCACCGTGCCGCACAGCCAGCTCATTGACCTGCACCCACAGTTGATTGCGGACCCCGCTGTCGCTCTGTACCCGTTCGACGATCTCGGCCAGCCACCGCGCGTTCGCGCGAGAGGTGACCTGGTGTCCGGTACCGATATGAACCTCGGCCTGGGAGGCGACACTGACCGGTGCGATCCCGGCGAACAGGCCGAACGGGGTGGCTCGGGAGGTGGCACGCAAGAAGTAGCGCAGAACTGATAGCGCCACTCGGTGAACCGTGCGCGGACTGGGACTGTTCGCGACGAGCGCCGTCTCGACCCTGTCGGCGAGAACGGGGCTGGCCTGGGTGACCGCGTCGGCGAAGGAGTCGATGGCCCACACCCGGCGCAGCCACTCGCACCGGGCGTGCGTGCCCTCGGTGCCTCCGGCATCCAGATCCGGCCAGCCGACGGCGGTCAGCTCGGGGTGGTGCGTGCTGAGCCGGATCAAACCGGCGTCGATGTGGCGGTACATCGCGTTCCTCTCCGGCCAGGACGTGAATGCCGCCGCTCCTGGTCGTGCCCGGACGGTCACCGGGAACGACCAGGAGCGGGCGGTCGGGTCAGCAGCTGTTGCAGGCGCTCTGGCAGGTGGTGCCGCAGTTGTCGTCGGTCATGCGGATGACCTCGTCGAGACCGGAGCCGGACTCGAAGACGCGGATGTCGAGGTCGAACGCGTCGTCATCGAGCGGGACGCTGGTGGTGTGGAACGTGCTCATGGCTCACTCCTTCTTCTAGGGTTCCCGGCACCGGCGGCGCCGGGACGTGGCGGCGATCCTCAGCCGGGGGTCGGCCAGGACAAGATGATCCGGACGTGGTGCTTGTCGACCGTGACCTCGCCGGGCGCCGGAGCGGGATCGGTGGTGCGGGGGACGGCCTCGACGTCCGGGCCAGTGCCACCCGCGGCGCGGTAGCGGCCCCATGCCGCGACGGTGTCCGCGTACTGCTCGGCGAGCGCAGCAGCGTCTGACCCCCAGGCCAGGACGCCGGTCTCGAACCGGTCGCCCCCAGCGATGGGCCGCTTGGTGCGGTAGGCGAATCCGGACTCGTCGAGCAGTGTGGGAGCGCCGGCCTTCGTCACCGATGTGGAGCCGTCGACCCCGGGGAGTTCGCGGTCGGCATGCAGGATCCCGAACCGAGGCAGGTGCAGGCCCAGCCACAGGTCGAGGTCGTCGACGTGATCGAACTCGACCCCGGTCCACACGACTACGGGCTCACCGCTCGCCGTGCCGATCGCGGCCGCCAAGGCATCCAGCTCCGGCCCGGACGCGGCCTCGGTCCGCAACCGGACCCGGGCGCGGTCGGGGCCGGAGTGCTCGATCGCGACAACCGGTTCGGCCCGCGCACCACTCCCTTGCATGGGTACGAAGGCAGACAGTCGGACGTCACCGCCGCGCAGCCGCCCACTGGTCGGGTCGACGCGGTTCAGGACGATGCTGCGGGTCAGTCCGCGTAGCTGCAGGGGCACCACCATCCGCCCGGCCACGGCTAGCTGAGACACCCACGCCGGGGGGATGTCCCCGGCCCGGACCGTCACCACGATCCGGTCGTAGGGAGCACCGTCCGGGACCCCGGCGTCACCGTCGCCCAGCACGGTCCGCACCCGCTCGTACCCGGCTACGTCCAGACAGGCGCGGGCTCGGTCGACGATCTCGCCGTCGATGTCGACCGTGGTCACCGAGCCCTGCGGGCCGACGAGCTCGGCGATCAGAGCGGCGTTGTATCCGCCGGAACCGATCTCCATGACCCGCATCCCTGGCCGGATCTCGGCCTGCTCCAGCATCACTGCCTGGAGGTGCGCCGCGGACACTGTGCTGGTCATGCGGCCGTGCTCGTCGTGCTTGGCCCACAGCGACGTGTTCGGCGCGTAGGCGTCCGCTGCCGCTGTGCCCGGCGCGAACAGATGCCGCGGAACTGTCCGGAAGGCTTCCGCCACCGGTGTGGTGCGGACACCGTCCATCGCCTTCAGCTCGGCGACCATCGCCTCCCGCAGCTCGGCGTGTTCATCCTGCGCCATCTTCATTCTTTCGCCTCCGTTGTCGTGATTGCTCACAATAATTCACTATCTCGGTATTGGCTGGTCTATGCGGCCCTACGCGCTTTGCGCTGTGGAGCGCACTGTCCGCCGCCCGTAGGAACCCCGTGAGGTGGGGATAGTCGTCCTCCGTGGGGTGCAGGGCTTTGTCACCGCCCCGAATCTGCGCCTTTCTGCGGAAGTATCACGGTCGTCGTGCCGCGTGTAGGGGTGGACGAGCGTGCACGTGGCCCTAGGTACTCACCGGCGGGATGGACCTGCACGCAGTTCCCACCTGCCCGCTTGGCCGCCAAGACGGAGGAGTCGGCCGACCACACCATCAGAGTCAGGCTGCTGTCGGCTCCGACTTGCAACACGCACCCGATAGAGACGGTCGTCGGCGACGTAACCGGGCCGATGGGACCGTCGATCTGGATTCTGGCCCGCACCACCCGCAGCCTCACGCGCTCAGCCAGGAGCTTGACCACCAGGACGTCAACCAGGCGCGTAAGCAGGACCACGATCGTGTCCGCGCCCCATTGACAGATCAGGTCTTCCTCGCTGGTCTCCGCCTCGACTTTGTTGGCCACGGCCATGACCACGTCGGCTCCTACGGGTGGCCCGCCGGCTTCACCCACCCGCCCGAACTCGTCTATACTGATCAGGAGCAGCGCGTGGCCGCTGCCGGGTCCACCGGTTCGCAGTCGCTCGATGGCCCTCGCCCTCCATGTCTCTACCGTGAGCACCGCTGACCCGTTCGCTACTGGCCCGGACGCACGAGCACGCGGTTGCGGCCGTTGCCCTTGGCGTCGAACAGCGCGTTGTCGGCCATGCACATGAGCGTGGCAAGGCTGCCCCCGGTCCCGACGTGGGTTACGCCTCCGATGGATACGGTCGTGCCGGTCAGCGTGGCGGCGGGGTGCTCGACCAGAACCGTGAGCGCTTGCACCCGAGCCCGGATGTGTTCCGCGATCTCCACGGTCGTCTGCATACCGGCCCCGAGCAGGACCGCGAACTCGTCCCCGCCCCACCGCCCAATCAGGTACGTGGGCGCCACGTCCGCGATCACCTCCGCGACCGCGCGCAGCACGTCGTTGCCCGCCAGGTGGCCGTAGGCATTGTTCACCTTCCCGAACTCGTCGATGTCGATCATCAGCAACGCGAATGGGTCCCCTCTCCGCCGGTGGCGATGCTGCTCGCGCATCCCCCACCTCGACTGGTGCCACCCGGCGGCGGGCACTGGGGAGCGAAGAGCGCGCGTCCGCCGCCGGGTGGGGCTTTGCGTAGTCGGCTGGTTGCCGTCTGTCGCAGACCATGCCCGTGGGACGTCCCACCGTGCAACAATTCAGCACGGGGGTTCCCGATGAACCTCCGTTTGGTCGCAGATCCACACACGGTGAGGGTGCTCTTACTCCCGCCGTGGGGGCGGCCCACCCATCACAATGGGGTTGGCGCCCCGCTGACGGAGGGAGATGACTCGTGGCCCGCGAGAACCCAGGCGGATCGACAGTGCACCGTCGCCAACTTGGACGACGGTTGCGGAACGCGCGTACCGCGGCCCGCCTGTCTCTCGTGGACGCCGCCGCCGCGGTGTCCCGCTCGACCTCGACCTTGTCGCGGATCGAGAGCGGCGATGTACCCACGCGTGGACCCGAGGTGAGGCTCCTCTGCGAGGTCTACGAGGTCAACCCTGCGATGACCGCCGCCCTCGTCGCCCTGGCCTCCGAGACCAGCGCTCGCGGATGGTGGCATAGCTACGGCGACGTCATTCCCGGCTGGTTCAACGTCTTCCTCGGCATGGAGGAGACAGCATCGGAGTTCCGCCGGTACGAGCCAGAGCTGGTGCCTGGGTTGTTCCAGACCGAAGCGTACGCCCGTGCCGTCATCGCGACCAACGACCCGGATGTCGGCGACGACGAGATCGACCGTCGCGTCAGCGTCCGGCGGTCGCGGCAGGTCGTGGTCACCCGCGAGGCCGCGCGGCCCACGTTCCGGGTCGTGCTCAACGAGGCCGTCATCCGGCGGCCGGTTGGCGGTCCGCACGTGATGAAGGCGCAGTGTCTGCGCCTGGCTGAGCTGAGCGAGCTGCCGCACATCGACCTGCGGGTGGTGCCGTTCTCGGTCGGCCAGCACCCGGGCATGAACACGGGGGCGTTCGTCGTGCTGCGGTTCCCCGGCCACGGCGGGAATCGACTCACCGACCCGCCTACCGTCTACGTCGAGGGTTACTCCGGCGCGCTCTACCTCGATCAGGAACAAGAGGTCGCGCGCTACGACCAGGCGTTCGACCGTATCGTCACGGCCGCCGGAGACTCGAACGGCGACAAGAGCAGAGAGATTCTCTGGAAAGCAGCACAGGAGGCACATGCATGAACGACGCTGATCTGACCGGCGCCCAGTGGCGGAAGAGTAGCCGCAGCAACAACCAGGGGGACTGCGTCGAGGTGGCGTTCCTCGGTGACGGAGGTGCGGCTGTGCGGGACAGCAAGGACCAGGGCTCTGGCTCGGTGCTTCGCTACACCGCGAGCGAGTGGGCGGCGTTCGTCGGCGGGGTCAAGGACGGCGAGTTCGACCAGCCCTGATCCGTCGATAGACCCAACGAGAACAAGGCCCCGCCGTCTCACCCCTGTCAGGGCGGGACGGCGGGCCCCGCCCACTGGTCGGGCACCTCCCCGCTCGCCAAGCTCGACGGCGAGACGCTCGACAACCACCAGGCGATCCTCCGCCGCTGTCGGGCGCACTGCGACGGCAGGCCGTTCGTCGAGCACGCTGTCGACGGCCCGCACGAGTGCGCCAAGAAGTGCAAGCCGCACGTCTGCCGGGCCGCTCGCGATGTCGACGATCCGGAAGGTGCACTTCTGCCTCAGCGGCGCGCTCGCCCGTGCCGTCAGGTGGCGGTGGATCACAGCCAATCCGCTCGATCAGGCCGAGCCACCCCGGGGCGGCAGGTTTGACCCCAAACCCGCCGACCGCCGAGCAGGCGGCGGCGATCCTTCACGCCGCCTGCTCGGACTCCATGTGCCCAGGTAGCGCTCCGAGACTATCTTGGGCTTGCCCTCCACCCGGGCCATCTCGCGCAGGTACCAGTACGGCTTCCCACCGATCACCTTCTTGTACAGGCCTGCCACGCATTAGGTCATACAGGATTTCAAGATCGAAGACAGT
>Ga0136617_10001961_pt1 | contig 18365 bp, 16 predicted proteins | sample AntDrymUQ3222106_2_FD_129672 | JGI IMG/M metagenome (GOLD analysis project Ga0136617, IMG submission 129672) | Polar desert sand microbial communities from Dry Valleys, Antarctica - metaG UQ322 (21.06) | ecosystem: Environmental > Terrestrial > Soil > Desert | place: Antarctica: Dry Valley... | reverse complement strand
TACTCAGTCCCGGCCTCCGTGTATCATCGCGCAAAGTTACACTGCCACGACGGTGCCGGACCACTTTCGCTGCCAACCGCGCGAACGATAGGCCGCCCCAGGACAGCGATGTCCAACGCTCAAAAATCGCTGGACCACGTCAACGCCCTCGGCCAAGACCGGTTCGTCACGCTGTTCGGCGATCTCTTCGAAGGATCGCCCTGGATCGCCGCCGACGCCTGGCACGCCCATCCCTTCGCCGACGTCACCGCCATGTATCGCGCCTTCCAGGACGTCATCAACGACGCCCCACCCGAGCGCCAACTCGCCCTCATCCAAGCCCACCCGGACCTCGTCGGCCGCGCCGCTCGCGCCGGTACGCTGACCCCGTCCTCGGCCCAGGAACAAGCCGCCGCCGGTCTCGCCCTCGACCGCCTCTCCGCCGAAGACAGCGCGGCGTTCGACCGCCTCAACACCGCCTATCGCGATCGCTTCGGCTTCCCGTTCGTCATTTGCGCCCGCGAGAACAAGAAGGACGCCATCCTCGCCGGCTTCGCCGCCCGCCTGGACAACGACCGCGAGCGCGAGATCGCGGTGGCGCTCGACGAGATCGCCAAGATCGGCTGGTACCGTCTCGTCGCCGCCGTCCACGACGACGCCATGAACGACGGCTCGGTGAGGGCGCACGCCGTGCGCCTTCCTGATCCGCAACCCGTCACGCTTCACGTCGAGGTACGCCCGTGAACCCACGCTTCGAGATCGGCTACGGCAAGGCCCGCATCCCCGTCTATCGCGTCCACGCCACCCCCTTGCGGGTGGAGCCGATCCCCGAATCGCCCTTTACCGGCAAGAGCAACACCCTCCTTGCCGCCGAGATCGACGTCGAGGTCTTCGGCGACGATTTCCTCCCCGCCTACACCGAGGGCGACAACCGGATGGTTGTTGCCACCGACAGCATCAAGAACTTTGTCTTGCGCGAAACGCTCGCTTACGACGGGCCCACGCTCGAAGGTCTCCTCGCCTTCCTCGGTCGCCGCTTCGTCGCCACCTACCACCAACTCCACACGCTGCGCTTGACCGGCCGCGAGCTGCCGTTTCGCCCCGCCCACGTCGCCGCCGATCGCACCGACCCGCCGCCCGGCGGTCAGCACGCCGACAGCGGCGTCCTCTTCGCCCGCTCGCACGACGACCACGCGATGGCCGCCATCGACGTCCGGCGCGACACGGACGGGGCATCCATCACCGATCACTGGTCGGGTCGCGTTGGTCTTGAACTCCTCAAGGTAACCGGCAGCGCCTTCACGTCGTTCGTCCGCGACGACTACACCACCCTCCCGGACCGCCGCGACCGCCCCCTCTTCGTCCACCTCGACCTCCGCTGGCGGTACGCCGACGTCGCCGACATGCTCTCGTCGAACGCCACCCGTTATGTCGCCTCCGAACAGGTCCGCGACCTCGTCGCTACCGTTTTCCACGAGTTCGTCAGCGAATCGATCCAGCACCTCGTCCACGAGATGGGCAGCCGCCTCCTGGCGCGTTTCCCGCAGCTGGCGGAGGTCTCCTTCGCCGCCCAGAACCACACCCCCGACCCAATCGCCATTTCGGATACCGACCCCGAGACCAAGGTCTACACGGCACCCTTTCCCGCCCACGGCCTCATTTCCCTCCGCCTCCGCCGCGACGCCTAACCACCCCATCGACGAGGAGACGACGTGCCCGGCCGCCTCACCACCCACGTCCTCGACACCGCCAGTGGCCGCCCCGCCGCCGGCATGACCGTCGAACTCTGGCGCCTCGACGATGCCACCGGCGACAAGCGAACCCTGCTCGCCACGGCCCGGACCAACACCGACGGCCGCCTCGACGCCCCGCTCCTCGCCGGCGACGACCTGCGGGCCGGTGTCTACGAGCTCGTTTTCGCCGTCGGCGCCTACTTCGCCGCCGAATCTGTGGCGCTGCTCGAGCCGCCCTTCCTGGACCGTGTTCCGGTTCGCTTCGGCATCGCCGACCCGTCCGCCCATTACCACGTCCCGCTGCTCGCCTCCCCGTGGGCCTATAGCACTTACCGTGGCAGCTGAGCACCCGACGGCCGCGACCGACGACGCGCTCGCCCGCGCTCGCGCCATCATGGATCGGTGCGACCACCTCGCGACCTTCAGCGAGGAGCCCGACCGCCTCACCCGCCGCTACGGCACCCCGGCCCTGCGCGCCGCCCAGGACGCCGTCGCGGACTGGATGCGCGCCGCCGGCATGGACGTCCGCCGCGATGCCATCGGCAACTTGATCGGCCGTTACGCCGGCCAGGACCGCTCCGCCAAGACGCTCCTCCTCGGTAGCCACCTCGACACCGTCCGCGACGCCGGCAAGTACGACGGCCCCCTCGGCATCCTGGTCGCCCTCGCCGCCGTCGAGCGGCTTCACGAACGCAACGAGAGACTTCCCTTCGAGGTCGAGATCGTCGCCTTCGCCGACGAAGAAGGTTTGTGCTTCCACACCGCATTCCTTGGCAGCCACGCCCTCGTCGGCACGCTCGACGACGCCACCCTCCAGGTTACCGACGCCGACGGCATCACCGTCGCCGACGCCATCCGCGCCTTCGGCGGCGAACCCGGCGCCGTCTCGACATCCCAGGTAGACCCAACGAACCTCATGGGATATGTCGAGACGCACATCGAGCAGGGGCCCGTCCTCGACCGCCTCGATCTCCCCGTCGGGGTCGTCTCCGGCATCGCCGGTCAAACCCGCGCCCGTCTTCGCCTCGTCGGCGCCGCGGGGCATGCCGGTACCGTCCCGATGGCGCTCCGCCGCGACGCCCTCTGCGCCGCCGCCGACGTTGTCCTCGCCGCCGAATCGCTGGCACGACAGACCGCCGGCCTTGTCGCCACGGTCGGCCAGCTCGATGTCGACCCCGGTGCCAGCAACGTCGTGCCGGGCGCCGCCTCCCTCAGCGTCGACGTTCGCCACGAGGACGATCGCGTCCGCCATCAGGCGTGGGACCAACTCCACGCCAGCGCCGCCGAGATCGGCGCCAGCCGCGGCATCGAGACGACCTGGGGACTCGTCGAGCACACCCGATCCGTCCCCTGCGACCCGATCCTCGCCGACCTCCTCGCCGGCGCGATCGCGGACACCGGCCACGCCATCCATCGCCTGCCCAGCGGCGCCGGCCACGACGCCGTCTCGCTCGCCGCCCTGACCCCAGTTGCCATGCTTTTTGTTCGCTGCGCGGGCGGAATCAGCCACCACCGGGCCGAGTCTGTTTCTCCTGATGACGTCGCCGTCGCCATCCAAGTGCAAGACCATCTGCTCAGGCTCCTGGCGGACGACCACGTCGGCCTCGTCCGGTACGGCAGCGTTACCGAACGCACCGCTGGCATGTTCCAGGCGAATCGCTCGCCGCTTTCGGCTGACGCGGAACGAGAGGCAGCGGCCCAAGCCTGGGCTGACGACGCGATCGAGCGGAAGGGGAGCTGAGTTGTGGACCCGCCGTTCCTGGACACGCAAATCGTCCCGCGGCGGCTCCTCGGCGATGGGCAACCTGCCGACGACGGACAATTCCGCTCAGGTCCAGCCGGCCGACTCCTTCGGGCGGCGTCTCCGAATTCCTGATCCGATCGCACCCGATGGTCAATAATGTGTCCATGCAGATGTGGCAAACCTACCTCCGACCGACCACGCTCGACGAGACCCTTCGCCTGCTCCACGAGCACGCCGGCTCCGCCCGCATCGTCGCCGGCGGCACCGATGTCCTGGTCGAGCTGTCGCGTGGGGTCCGCCCGACCACAACGCTGATCGACGTCACCGCCCTTCGCGACCTGAAATACGTCCGCCACGACGCGGGCGTGATCCGTCTCGGCGCCCTCGCCACCCACAACGACGTGGTCGCCTCGCCGGCCTGCGTCGCCCACGCCCTGCCCCTCGTCCAGGCGTGCTGGGAGGTCGGCGCCCCCCAGCTCCGCACCCGCGGCACCGTCGCCGGCAACGTCGTCACCGCTTCCCCCGCCAACGACACGATTACCCCGCTCGTCGCGCTCGGCGCCGAGGTCATCCTGGCGAGCACATCCGGCGAGCGGGTCGTGTCCCTCTCCGACTTCTACCTCGGCGTGCGGCGTACGCTCCTACGCTCGGACGAGTTCCTCCGCGAGATCCGGTTCCCGGCGATGACGCCGAACCAACGCGGCATCTTCCTCAAGCTCGGCCTGCGCCGCGCCCAAGCTATCTCGGTCATCGACTTGGCGCTGGTTCTGTCCTTCGATGGCGATCGCGTCGCCGCCGCCCGCGTCGCTCTCGGCTCCGTCGCGCCGACGATCGTCCGCGCGGCCGCCGCGGAAGACTTCCTCAGCGGAAAACGACTCGACCCCGATGTCTGTGCGGAGGCCGGCAACCTCGCTTCTGCCGCCGCGACGCCGATCGACGACCTGCGTGGCTCGGCGGACTACCGACTCCGGACCCTCGCCAACCTCGTCAAGCACGGCCTCCACCGCATCGCCGCCGGCACCGAACGTGACGGTTGGATGACGGCACCCATCCTCCTCGACACCGGAGCCCCGCCCGTCCAGCCGACCCCGTTCGCCGGCACCGTCGAGACCACGATCAACGGCAAACCGCACACGCTGCCGGACACCGCCCGGAAGACCCTTCTCGACGCGCTCCGCGAAGACGCCGGTCTCACGGGCACGAAGGAGGGTTGCGCCGAGGGCGAGTGCGGCGCCTGCACCGTCTGGCTGGACGGCCAGGCCGTGATGTCTTGCCTCGTCCCCGCCCCCCAAGCCCACGGCGCATTGGTCACCACCATCGAGGGCTTGGCCAGCGGCGACGACCTCCACCCGCTCCAACGCGCGTTCGTCGACCGCGGCGCCGTCCAATGCGGCTACTGCATCCCCGGCATGCTGATGGCCGGCGCCAAGCTCCTCGCCGAACGACCGCGGCCGACCATCGACGATGCCCAGGTCGCGTTGAGCGGCAACATCTGCCGCTGCACCGGCTACCGCAAAATCCTCGACGCCGTGCTGGGCGCGGGGGAACCATCGTGACCAGTCTGATCGGCGCACCACTTCCCCGCCACGACGCCCTCGGCAAGGTCACGGGCGACACCTGCTATCCCGGCGACCTCGTGCGTCCCGGCATGCTCCACCTCAAGGTCGTCTTCGCCCACCGCCCGCACGCCCGCATCAACGCCATCGACACGAAAGCTGCCCTCCGCCACCCCGGGGTCGTCGCCGTCTTCACCGCCGCCGATGTCCCCTACAACGCCTTCGGCCTGATCGAAGCCGATCAACCCGTTCTCTGCCACGACAAGGTCCGGTTCGAAGGGGACAAAGTCGCCGTCGTCGCCGCCGAGTCGGCAACCGCCGCCGAGGAAGGCTCTCGCCTCGTCACCGTCGAGTACGAGGACTTGCCGGCCGTCACGGATCCCCGCGCCGCGCTCGCCCCTGGCACGCCGCTCGTCCACGACGCCCTCGGCACCAACCGCCTCCTCCACGTTCCGATCCGCAGGGGCGACGTCGATACCGGCTTCGCCGAGGCGGACGTGATCCTCGACGGCGAGTTCGCCACCTCGTGGCAGGAACACGCCTACCTCCAACCCGAGGCGGGCATCGCCTTCGTCGACGATGACGGTCGAATCGTCGTCGAGACGGCCGGCCAGTGGCTGCACGAGGACCGCCGCCAGATCGCGGCGATGCTCCAACTCCCCGAAGACCGGGTCGTGGTGCGGTACGCCGCGATCGGCGGCGCCTTCGGCGGGCGCGAGGATCTCTCGATCCAGCACCTCCTCGCCCTCGCGGCGTGGAAACTGGGACGCCCCGTCGCCATCGTCTGGAGCCGCGAGGAATCGATCGTCGCCCACCACAAGCGCCACCCGATGCGCATCCGCTGCCGCTGGGGCGCTCGCCGGGACGGCCGGATCACCGCCGTCGAGGCCGAGGTCGTCGCCGACGGCGGCGCCTACGCTTCTACCAGCGGCGAGGTCGTCAAGGTCGCCACCCTCTTCGCCACCGGCTGCTACGAGGTTCCCAACGTCGCCGTCGACGGCCACGCGGTCTACACCAACAACGTCCCTTCCGGGGCCTTCCGCGGCTTCGGCGCCCCCCAGGCCCAGTTCGCCGCCGAGGTGATGGTCACCCGCCTCGCCCACGCCCTCGACCTCGACCCCGTCGAGTTCCGCCGCCGCAACCTCTACCGCGAAGGCAGCATCGAACCGACCGGCCAGGCGCTCCCCCCCGGCGTCAGCGCCTTACCCGTGCTCGAACGCTGCGTCGAGGAGGCCCGCATCCGCCTCGGCAAACCGCTGGCCGATCCTGGAATCGAGCGTCCGCCGGTCGGGGCAGGGCATGCCGTGCCCTCTACCACCACCGCCCTCCACCTCCGCCGCGGCGTCGGCATCGCCGGCGGTATGAAAAACCTCGGCTACTCCTTCGGCTTCCCCGAGCAATCGACCGCCACCGTCGAGCTCTTCGGCCGGGGCGAGGTCGAGCGCGCCCGCGTCCGCGTCGGCGCCGCCGACGTCGGCCAGGGTTCCCACCTCGCCCTCCGCCAGATCGCCGCCGAAACCCTCAAGGTCCCGATCGCGCTCGTCGAGATGGTCACCGACGACAGCAGCGAGGCGCCGAACGCCGGCAGCGCCTCCGCCTCCCGCCTGACCCTGATGGCCGGCCGCGCCGTCCACGACGCCGCCATCGCCGCCCTTGATCGCTACACCAACAGCGACGACCAGGAAGTTGAAGAGACGGTCCAGTTCCGGCCACCGGCAACCACGTCGCTCGACGCCGTGTCCGGCGCCGGACGGCCGAACTATTGCTACGGCTACGCCGCCCAGGCCGTCGAGGTCGAGGTCAACCTGCTCACCGGCCAGGTCCAGGTCCTCACCGTCATCAGCGTCCACGACGTGGGCAAGGCGATCAACATCCAGCAAGTCGAGGGCCAGATCGAAGGCTGCCTCGCCCAAGCGCTCGGCTACGCCCTGCTCGAGCACCTCCAGGTGGGGGACGGCCACATCCTGACCCCCTACTTCAGCACGTACCTGCTGCCCACGACCCTCGACATGCCAACCGACATCGTCCCGGTCGTCCTGGAACTCGCCGACCCGAACGGCCCCTTCGGCGCCCGCGGCGTCGCCGAGATGCCCCTCGTCCCCTTGACACCCGCCATCGCGATCGCCATCCACGACGCCGTCGGCGTCTGGCTCTCCGAGCAGCCAATGACCCCGGAGCGCGTCCTTGCCGCCCTCTCGAACGCACCCGACTCAGCGTAGCCGTCTCTGGTAGAGTACGTGCACTCTACGGATTCCCGTTCCGAGACGGCTTGTCCGCCCTTCGGACAGTGCCGAAGCGATTGGAGGCCGCTGTCGCCGTCGGGGCGGTGCCCCGCGCCCGCCCGTCGACTGCGGACCGATCACCGCGTCACGCATGTGCGGTGCTTGGGGTTCGCAACCGACCCCCGTCGATCGATCGACACAGAGGAGAGCAAACGCGATGGGAAATGCCATGTCGGGCGAGAACCGAGATCCGTTGGCCGCCGGTCCGCAACGCCTAGTCACGCGCCGCCGGCTCGTCCAAGCGGGGGCGGCCGGTTTCGCGATCACCATCACCGGCATGGCGCGCCGCCCGGTCGCGGCCCAAGACGCCTCGCCGGCGGCAGGCGAGCCGATCAAGGTCGCCTTCGTCTACGTCGGCCCGATCGGCGACCTCGGCTGGACCTACGCCCACGACCAGGGTCGGCTCGCGCTCGAAGAAGCAGTCCCGGAAGCCGAAACCGTCTACCAGGAGAACGTGCTCGAAGCCGCGTCCGATTCCGAGCGCGTGATCCGCGGTTTCGCCCAGGACGGCGCCAAGGTCATCTTCACCACCTCGTTTGGGTACATGGACCCGACGATCAACGTCGCCCAGGACTTCCCTGATACGGTCTTCGTCCACATCTCCGGTTACAAGACCGAGGAGAATGTCGGCACCGGCTTCGGCAAGATCGAGGAGCCGCGCTACGTTTCCGGTCTCATCGCCGGCAAGATGACCACGGCGAACAAGCTCGGCTACGTCGCGGCCTTCCCCATCCCCGAGGTGATCCGCGGCATCAACGCCTTCGCCCTCGGCGTCCGCGCATCGAATCCGGGGGCCACGATCAACGTCGTCTGGACGAGCACCTGGTTCGACCCGCCGAAGGAGCGCGCGGCCGGCGAGGCGCTGCTCGACACCGGCGCCGACGTCATCGCCCAGCACCAGGACACCGCCGGCCCCCAGCAAGCCGCCGAGGAACGCGGCGCCTACAGCGTCGGCTACAACTCCGACATGTCGGCCCAAGCGCCGGAAGCGGTCCTCACCAGCGCGGTCTGGAACTGGGGACCGTTCTACATCGACACCGTCAAGCAGGTCCAGGCCGACACCTGGGAGACGAGCCAGTTCTGGGGCGGCTGGAAGGACGGCACCGTCGACCTCGCCCCGATCGGGCCGATGGTCCCCGACGACGTCCGCGAAATGGCCCAAGCCGAGGCCGAGCTGTTCAAGAGCGGCGAGAAGGACATCTTCACCATCTTCACCGGTCCGATCATGGACCAAGACGGCAACGAGAAGGTTCCGGCCGGCGAGTCCCTGACCGCCGAGCAGCTGCTGGGCGACTACATGAAGTGGTTCGTTGAGGGAGTGGAGGGCGACCCCACCCCGTAGCCGCCAACTCGCGAAGCACGCCGGCTCGTAGGGGCGACCCGGCGTGGTCGTCCGGTCGCCCACCACGGCGCCTCGAATCCGGCTACCAACGTCCGAGTATCGGCCACCCGGAACCCCATGAACGACGAGACCGATCCGGCACCGCTCGCCATCGAGATGACCGGCGTCACCAAGCGCTTTGGCGGCGTCGTCGCGAACGACAACGTCGACTTTGCCGCCCGGGCCGGCGAGGTTCACGCGCTCGTTGGCGAGAACGGCGCCGGCAAGTCGACCCTAATGAGCATCGTGGCCGGGCTCTACCGGCCGGATTCGGGTCGGCTGTCGGTTGCCGGGCAAGCCGTCCAGTTCCGCTCGCCGCGCGACGCCATCGCGCACGGCGTCGGCATGGTCTATCAGCACTTCATGTTGGTCGACTCCTTCACCGTCGCCGAGAACGCGATGCTCGGTCAGGACGGTCAAGGCCGCCGCCTTGATCCCGCCGCCGTCGAGCGGGACCTGCGCCGGATCGGCGATCGCTACGGCTTGCGGGTCGATCCACGGGCCCGAGTTTGGCAGTTGTCGGTCGGCGAGCAGCAACGGGTCGAGATCGTCCGCCTCCTGTACCGCGGCGCCCGCATCCTGATCTTCGACGAGCCAACCGCCGTCCTGACCCCGCAGGAAGCGGCCGAGCTCGTGCGGACTCTTCGCGGCATGGCCGCCGAAGGTTTGTGCATCGTCTTCATCTCGCACAAGCTCGACGAGGTTCTGGCCGTCGCCGACCGGATCACGACGATGCGTCGCGGGCGGGTCGTCGCCACGGTGGACCCCGTCGCGATCGATCGCCGCTCCCTCGCCCGAATGATGATCGGGCGCGAATTGCAGCCGGCCGATGTCCGCGGCCACCTGCTCACGCCCGCGCGGGCGGAGCGACCGGTGCTCGAGCTGCGAGCCCTTCGCGCCACCGGCGACCGGGGCTTGCCGGCGCTGGCCGGCATCGATCTGACGGTCCGCGCCGGCGAGATCCTCGGCATCGCCGGGGTCGCGGGCAACGGGCAGCGCGAGCTGGCCGAGGCGATCACGGGTCTCCGCTCGGCGACGAACGGCCAGGTCCTGATCGACGGGCGTGACCTGACCAACCGCCCGGCGCGGGCGATCGCCCGCGCTGGCGTCGCCCACGTGCCGGAAGACCGGCTCGGAACCGGTCTCGTCTCCGGTCTCGACGTGGCCGCTAACGCGATCCTGCGCGACTACCGGCGCCCGCCGCTGGCGCGCGGTCCCTTCCTCCTCGGGCGGTCGATCGCGGCCTTCGTCGACCGCCTCATCGCGCGGTACGACGTCAAGACGTCCGGTCAGGCCGCGCGGTTGCGCGACCTGTCCGGCGGCAACCAGCAGAAGCTCCTGCTGGCCCGCGAGCTGTCGGGACGGCCGCGCCTGCTCGTCGCCGTGCATCCCACGCGCGGCGTCGACATCGGCGCGACGGAGACGATTCACCGACTCCTGCGTGAGCAGCGCGCGTCCGGGCTGGCGACGCTGCTGATCTCCGAAGACCTCGACGAGGTGCTCGACCTCGCCGACCGCGTCGCCGTGCTCTGCGAAGGCCGCATCATGGGCATCGTCGACGCGGCGACCGCAGACCGAGACGAGATCGGCTTGTTGATGGCCGGGATCGGCAATGGCTCCGCCGAGGCACGCCATGCCGATGGTTCCACGATGCGGCCGGTCGTGTCGGTCACAAGCGGTGGATGACCCGGGCGTCACGCACACCCCGACGCCCCGGCTCCGCATCGAACGCCGCATCGCCCCGTCACGCTTCGCGTCCGCGTTGGTGCCGGTCGTCTCGGTGCTCATGGCCCTGATTTTTGGTGGGTTCGTGCTCCTCCTTTCGGGCGAAGACCCGATCGCCGTCTACCGGGCGATGCTCGACGGCGCCTTCGGCTCAGAGAACGGCATCGCCGAGACGCTGGTCAAGACGATCCCGCTGCTCCTCGCCGGGCTTGGCGTCGGCATCGCCTTCCGCATGCAACTCTGGAACATCGGCGCCGAGGGCCAGCTCTATCTCGGCGCGATCGCCGGTTCTGGGCTCGCCCTCTTCGTCCTGCCCGACGCGCCCGCACTTGTCCTCGTCCCGGCGATGGTCGCCGCTGGGTTCGCCGGCGGCGCGGTCTGGGGTCTGATCCCGGGCATGCTTCGTGCCTTTCTCGGCGTGAACGAGGTGATCACGAGTCTCCTCCTCAACTACGTCGCCTTCCTCTTCTCCGACTACCTCGTCTACGGTCGCTGGCGCGACCCCGCCGGTTTCGGCTTCCCCGGCACCGCGCCCCTCCCCGAGGCCGCCTGGCTCCCTCGCTGGGGCACGACCCGCGTCCACCTCGGTCTGGCGTTCGGGCTCGCCGCCGCCGCGATCCTCTGGGTCGTCCTGCGCCGCACCCGTTGGGGCTACGAGATCGCGGTCACGGGCGAGAACGAGCGGGCCGCGCGCTACGCCGGGATGCCCACCGTCCGCAACATCCTGCTCGTGATGGCCGTCAGCGGCGGTCTCGCGGGGATCGCCGGCATCGGCGAGGTCGCCGGTCTCGGCCACCAACTGCAACGCAACCTTTCCCCGGGCTACGGCTACACCGCGATCATCGTTGCCTGGTTGGGTCGGCTCAACCCCGTGGGTATCGTGCTCGTCGCCTTCCTCCTCGCCGGTCTCCTCGTCGGCGGCGACCAGCTCCAGATGAGCATGGGTCTCCCGGCCGCGATCGCGCCGATGCTGCAAGGGACGATCCTCTTCTTCCTCCTCGGCGGCGAGGCGCTGACGCGCTACCGCCTGGTGCGGGTGCGACGACCCGCCGTCGCGGCGCCGCCGCGCCCCGTCGGGGAGGTCGGGTAGATCGGTGGACGATGTCTGGTCGGTGGCGTTCCTCGTCTCCGTGCTGGCGGCGGCGATCCCCGCCGGCACCACCCTCCTCTTTCCCTGCCTCGGCGCGGTCCTCAGCGAACGGGCCGGCGTCCTCAACCTCGGCGTCGAGGGCATGATGTTGATGGGCGCGATGAGCGGTTTCGCGATCACCGACTGGACCGGCAGCCACTGGCTGGGCGCGCTCGCGGCGATGGGCGTCGGCGGCGCGCTCGCCGCCATCCACGCCCTCCTGACCGTCGGCCTGCGGGCGAATCAGGTCGTCAGCGGGCTTGCGCTGACGTTGTTCGGGACCGGCCTCTCGGCGTTCCTCGGCCAGGACCTCGTCGGACGGCCGGCCGCGTCCGCCTTCCGCGAGATCGACGTCCCGCTCTTGGCGGACATCCCGCACCTCGGCCCCATCCTGTTCCAGCAGGACGCCCTCGTCTATCTCTCCTTCGGCTTGGTGCCGCTGCTCTGGTACTTCGTCTTCCGCACCCGGCCCGGTTTGCACCTCCGCGCCCTCGGCGAGAACCCGGCGACGGCCGACGCGATGGGGCTCAACGTCGCCGCGCTGCGCGCCGGCTACGTCATCGCCGGCGGCGCCCTCGCCGGTCTCGGCGGCGCCTCGATCTCGCTCGCCACCAACCCCGGCTGGACGGAGAACATCTCTGCCGGCCGCGGCTGGATCGCCGTCGCGCTGGTGATCTTCGCCGGCTGGAACCCCGCCCGCGCCGCCGCCGGCGCCTACCTCTTCGGCGGCGTCGAGGCCGGCCAGTTCCGCCTCCAGAGCGTCGGCGTCCCGATCTCCGCCTCCTTCCTCAACATGCTCCCCTACCTCTTCACCATCGCCGTCCTCGTCCTCGCCACCCGCGAGACCGCCCGCCGCCGCATCGGCGCCCCCGCCGCCCTCGGCCGCCCCTACGTCCGCGAGGAACGGGCATAGCGGCGCGGAGCCGCCGGGTGTAGACTCCGGCCGGAGTGCGGTCCGAACCGGGAGAGGCGCCATGCCCGTCACCGAACAGACGTATCTGTGCGTCGTGCAGGAGAGCCCCGAGGGCCAGTGGGAACTCCACGACGGGCGGCTGTTGGAGAAACCACCGATGTCGTGGGACCACGGAGACGTCATCTCCTACCTCGCGCACATGTTGCTGTTGCAACTAAAGCGGGACGAATACCGCGTGCATGTCAACCACAGCCGGCTACGTCGTTCGGCGAAGCACTATTTCGTTCCCGACGTGGCAGTCATTCCGATCGCTTTTGGCCGACTCTTGCGGGGTCGACCGGATGGGCTCGAGGTCTACACCGATCCCCTGCCACTCGTCGTCGAGGTCTGGTCCCCAAGTACCGGCGGCTACGACGTCGACGCCAAGCTCCCCGAGTACCAACGGCGTGGCGATCAGGAAATCTGGCGCCTCCACCCGTACGATCGGACGTTGACCGCCTGGTGCCGGCAGCCGGACGGCACGTATGAGGCGACGGTCTATCATGGAGGAAGGGTTCGGCCGGTCGCACTTCCCGGCGTCGAGATCGACCTCGACGAGCTGTTCGACACCTAGACGACCGAGCCGCCGACCGCCGCTCAGCCAAGCTCTCCCCGCACCAGCGCCCGCGCGATCGCGTTGTGCCGCACGATCAGTGGCGGCACATCGATGTCCACGAGCGCCCCGTCTTCGACCCGCACCCGACCGTCGATGACGCTCAGATCGACGCTTGGCGGCTGGCAGAAGACGAGCGCGGCGAGCGGGTCGTGCACCGCGCCGCCCGCGAGGCCGAGCCGGTCGAGTCGGTAGCCAACGAAGTCGGCCGCCATGCCCGGCGCGAGCTGACCGATGTCGTCGCGGCCGAGCACGGCCGCTCCGCCGCGGGTCGCGAGCCGCAGGGCTTCGGTCGCCGTCAGCGCGGCCGGATCGCCACCCACACGCTGCAACAGCATCGCCTGCCTCGCCTCCGCCAGCAGGTGGCTGCCGTCGTTCGACGCCGAGCCGTCAACCCCGAGTCCCACCCGCACACCGGCCGCCAGCCACGCGCGAACCGGCGCGATGCCCGAGGCGAGCCGCATGTTGGAGCTTGGGCAGTGGGCAATCCCGGTCCGTGTCTGCCCGAGCCTCGCGATCTCATGTGGAGCGGCGTGGACCATGTGCGCGTGCCAGACGTCCGGTCCCGTCCAGGCCAGGTCTTCGGCCAACTCGACCGGCGTGTGCCCGAACGTCTGCCGGCAATAGTCCTCCTCATCCAGCGTTTCCGCGAGGTGGGTATGGAGATGGACGCCGTAGGCCCGAGCGAGTTCCGCGCTCTGCCGCATCAGCGCGGGCGAGACCGAGAAGGGCGAGCAGGGCGCCACCACGACGCGCAGCATCGCGTAGCGCGCCGGGTCGTGGTACGCCTCGATCACCCGGCGGCAATCGCGCAGGATCGCCTCCTCGTTTTCGACGACGTGGTCGGGCGGTAGCCCGCCCGTCGACTCGCCGACCGACATCGAGCCGCGGGCGGCGTGGAACCGGATGCCCATCTCGCGGGCGGCCTCGATCTGGTCGTCGAGCCGAGCCCCGTTCGGCCACAGATACGTGTGGTCGCTCGCCGTCGTGCAGCCGGACAGCATCAACTCCGCGATCGCGATTTTGGTGCTGACGTGGATGGCTTCGGGCGTCAGACCGGCCCAGATCGGGTAATGGACCTTCAGCCAATCGAAGAGTTTGGCGTCCTGGGCGGCGGGCAGGTTTCGCGTCAGCGTTTGGAAGAAGTGGTGGTGGGTGTTCACCAGACCGGGCAGGATCACCATGCCGCGCGCGTCGATGACCGAGTCCGCCGTGGATGGCAACTCCGCCGTCGGTCCCACCAGCCGAACGACGTTGTCGACGGCATAGAGACCGCCGTCGGACCAGCGGTGATCCTCGTCGTCCATCGCGACGAGGAGCTCGGCGTTCTTGACCAACAACGTCGTCATCGCCCAAGCCCTCCCCGGGTCGCGGGTCCGACATCTGGTTCCTCGGACCGGAGGAGCAAACCTGATCCGAGCGACCAGCCCGCTACAGCCGCACCTCCCGCCACTCGGCGCGGCACGGGTTACCGGCGCACGCCCACAAAGCGCGGTCCCCAACGTCGATCACGACGCCGCCGATGGTGCCGTAGTCGAGGTCGCTTTCGGGCGCGTGATGCTTGCAGACCGACTTCGGAAAGTTGCTGTGGTCGGCCACGATCCCCTTCAGGCCGTCGACCGTGATCGTGCCCCAGTCGGCGTCGACGAGGCGCTCGACGCGCGCCTGGCGAAGGCGGGAGTTGAGGAGGTCGTCGTCACAGTCCAGGTGGACCAGCTTCGAGCTGACGAAGTGGTTGGCGTGGGCGAGGAAACCGTTGCCGGCGTGGAGCAACGACCAATCGCAACCCGAAACCTCGACGTCGAAGAGGTCGCCTTCGGCGTTGGCGAGGAGGTGGTTGTTGCCGAACGCGCGGGCCGGGTCGGTGGCGACGCGGATCGCGCCCTCGATCGTCGTCTCCGCCAGGATGCGGCGGTACTGGAAGAGCTTCGGCACACCGGGATGGGCATCGCGGGCGGACAGGGCGTTGCCGACGGAGGCGAGACCGGCGGCATTGACGCCCTGGTGGAGGAGGAGCCCGGCATAGGTGAACGCGGCGAAGGCGGGCGCGCCGTCCGGCTCGGCCTTGACGACGTAGGCGTAGTCGGCCCAGCCGGCGCTGGCGTCCTCGTTGTGTGCGAGCAGCACGCGGCCGTCGCTGGTCCCGGCCTGGGTCACGCCGACCACCGTGCACGCGAAGACGCCCGCCGCCTGGTTCAATTCGGCGGCGGCATTGAGGACGAACAACGTCTCGGCCGGGACGCCGGAGCCGGCGGCCATGCCGTCGAGCTCGGCGACGATCTCCGGCGCGGCCCGCCTGGTCGCCTCCAGATAGGGATCGACGTGCACCGCGATGGCGGCGTCGGGAAGATCGATCTCGGCCCGACTCGACGCCGCGGCGCCTCGCAGTTGGTCGCGCATCGCCCGACCGATATCGTGGCCGATCGCCCACGGGGTGCCACCGGTTTCGACGAGGGGGATCATCGCCCTGCTCCGTCACGGACCGCCGCGACGTCTCGTCGACCAGCGTAGCACGGGCGAGCGCGGTCCCGAACGTGGCGCGATCACACGGTCGCGGCGACTCAGGCGAGTCGCCGCTCCTCCACACCGGCGTGTCGTTCCGTGATCTGTAGTAAACACTACATCTCAGTACGGCGTCGCCGATCGATTGTGAACGTTGGCACATCGCCTGCTAGTGGTCCATGGGATATCCGCGACGGGATCGCGGCCCGAAACCGCTGGTCAACGTGCCGGCGGTGACGGGTACGCCTCGGATCGAGGTGATCCGGGCGCGTGCCGATACCGTAGGAGTCTCTGGTGCGGCCGAACGGCCCCATGGCCGTGACCTTGACTCGGGGATCGCTCGGGTCACCAAAGGGGACGCCCCGGCATTCGAGCGGGGTGACATCGAAAGGAACGGAGGAGCAGCGTGGCGGATCGACCGTTGCACGAACGATTCCTGGAGACGATCACTGAGGAGCGCCAGCGGCTGGCTAGCCGCCGCGGTTTCCTCGGGGGGTCGGCCAAGGTGGCAAGTGGCGGCGCGCTGGCGCTGGCCGGTGCCGGTCTCGGCCTCCGCGCCGCGCGGGCGCAGGACGCCACCCCGGAGGCGGGCGCCGAGTTTCCCGACGACATCGCGATCCTCAACTACGCGTTGACGCTGGAGCACTTGGAGTTCGCCTTCTACCGGGACGGGCTCGAGGAGTTCTCCGCGGACGACTTCGACGAGGGGGTCTTCGACAACCTCGGCTTGATTCGCGACCACGAGGGAGCACACGTCGACGCCCTCACCGCGACCATCACCGAACTCGGCGGCACGCCGGTCGGGGAGGCCGGGTACGACTTCGGTTACGAAGACGCCGAGGGTTTCCTCGAGGTCGCCGCGGCGCTGGAGAACACCGGCGTCCGGGCCTACGACGGGGCCGGCGCCGATATTCAGAGCGTCGACCTGCTGGCGGTGGCCGGGCAGATCGTGGCCGTCGAGGCGCGGCACGCCTCCTACCTCAACCTGCTCAACGGCGAAGTGCCCTTCCCCGAGTCCTTCGAGGACCCCGCGGATTCGGAGGAGATCCTCGAGATCGCCGGCCCGTTCATCGTGTCGGACACCCCGGCCGCGGACGAGGGCGCGGAGGAAGAGGCCACTCCGGACGCCTAACCGCACCGGACGGGCACAATGGCGCCGGACCAGCGCGTCCGGCGACGATGCGCGGCCCGGGAGGCCGCATGAGGAGTGAGAACATGCGACGATCTCAGGAAGGGTTGCTGGTGCCGGCCACTCGGCGCGGGCTGCTGATCGGGTCGACGAAGCTGGCCGCCGGCGGGGCGCTCGCCTTCGCTGTCGCGGGCGGTCCCGCGGCGCGCGGACTCCGGTCCGCCCGGGCGCAGGATCCGGTGTCGAGCTTCACGGACGACCTGGACGTCTTCAACTATGCCCTGACGCTGGAGCACCTGGAGAACGCCTTCTACCGGGACGGTCTCGCCGAGTTCGACGAGGCGGCCTTCGAGGACGGCGGGTTCGACGCGCAGGTCCGCGAGTACTTCGAGTTGATTGGACAGCACGAGCAGGACCACGTCGACGCCATCACCGCGGCGATCGAGGACGCGGGCGGCACCCCGGTCGAGGAGCAGACCTACGACTTCGGCTACGAGGACGTCGAGGGTTTCGTCGGCGTCGCGCAGGCGCTGGAGACGACCGGCACCCAAGCCTACACCGGCGCGGCCCCGTTCATCAGCGACCCCAATCTGCTGACCGCGGCCCTGACGATCCACGGCGTCGAGGCGCGGCACGCCGCCTACCTCAACGTCGTCACCGGCGTCGACGTGCCGTTCCCTGAAGCGCTCGAGCCGGGCCTGTCGCGAGACGAGGTGCTGGCGATCGCCGGTCCGTTCATCGTCGCCTAGGCGCTCATCGCCTCGACGGATCCTAGAATCGACCCCGCCTCGCGGCGGGTGGAAACCGGGGGCGGCCATGTGGGCCGCCCCCGGTCATTGTGGCCGCCAATGACCACGGAGCGAATGCTCGACGGCAACGGGGTCTGTCTTCACCCCTACTTCGTCATCGACCGGATCGCCCTTGGCGCCCGGCCACGACGCGTCGGGCGTCGCGGCCAAAGCACAGGCTTGGCAAGTCGAGGGCGAGGAGCGCGACGAGGAGGATGAGGGCGACGAACGCGGCATCCATGGCGAGACCCTCCGGGCGTCGTCGGTCGCCGGACCCGGCGGACCAATCTGGGGCCAGGGTAGCCGCCGGGTGTCATCGCCGTGTCGCCGGGGCGTCACGAAAGTGTGGCGACCCGCCTCGGACCCGCACCGCGAAACGTTAGCGCATCCCCTCGACGTCGCGAACGTGCTCGATCATGCGCCCCAACCCCTCCCGCAGCGGCACCCGTGGCGCCCAGCCGAGCAGGGTCTTGGCCAACGTGATGTCCGGGCAGCGCAGCTTGGGGTCGTCCTCGGCGAGCGGCACGAAGACGATGTCGGACGCCACCCCGGTGAGCTCGCGGACGAGATGTGCAAGTTGGAGCACCGTGAACTCCTCGGGGTTGCCGAGGTTCACCGGACCCTGGTGGTGCGCGGCCATTAGGCGGACCATCGCCTCGACGAGGTCGTCGACGTACTGGAAGCTGCGTGTCTGGCTGCCGTCGCCGTAGATCGTGAGCGGTTCGCCGCGCAGCGTCTGGGTGACGAGGTTGGTGACCACCCGGCCGTCGTCGAGGCGCATCCGCGGCCCGTACGTGTTGAAGATGCGGGCGATCCGGACGTCGACGCCGAGCGCGCGGCAGTAGTTGATGG
>Ga0136617_10001960_pt1 | contig 18366 bp, 21 predicted proteins | sample AntDrymUQ3222106_2_FD_129672 | JGI IMG/M metagenome (GOLD analysis project Ga0136617, IMG submission 129672) | Polar desert sand microbial communities from Dry Valleys, Antarctica - metaG UQ322 (21.06) | ecosystem: Environmental > Terrestrial > Soil > Desert | place: Antarctica: Dry Valley... | reverse complement strand
GGCGAGGTGCTGCGTGCCGCCGTCAAGGCCGGCCTGACCGACGACCAAACTCACCGGCTCGCCGAGCGGCTGCGCGCCCAGCCAGCCTCGACACGGTTGGCGGCGGAACCGGTCCACACGTTCGCCAGCGCTGGCACACTGTCGGCAGAGCCCGATCTGGCGGAGCAGGTCGAGGAGATTCTGGGCACCGAACCCGGTACTGCTGCGTGATCCTGGTCGACCCTGGGCCGATCGTGGCGGTCGTCGATGACCGTGACGACCGCCACCGCGACGACGTGGTGTTGCCCCCTCGTTCCGCGTTGAAGATCATGCACTGATCCCCGATCCACACCGGACGCCCAGGCTCTCCCTGCCCTACAGGGTGCACGGATCCGTCACCGGATGCCCGTCCCCGGATGGTCCGCGCGATAGGTGCCGGTGACCCACGCGACCGTCACCGCGATGGCCTCGTCCTCACGTTCCCGAGTGTCGAAGCCGTGGTCGGAACCGGCGAGGGTGTGGAAGTCGCAGCCGCGGACCTGTGCGGCAGCCCGGGCAATGTCGTAGGACACGTAGCTGTCCCGGTCACCGTGCACGATCAGCGCAGGTACCTCGCTGCTCTTGAAGACCTCATCCGGCTGGTAGCGGCTGAACTCGGTCAGCAGCGTGCGGCCGAGTTCGAACGTGCCGTCGACCAGCAGTGCGCCCTCGATCATAGCCCGCCGCCACGCGTCGGAGTTGAAGTTCGTCTGGCCCCAAGGAAGTTCGGGTTCGACGAAGGTGCGTCGCAGATCGAGGACCGGGTTCCACAGAATCAGTTGATCGGGGTGGGTGTAGACCGAGGACTCCACCACGGCCACCGCGCCGAAGCTCGATCCCAGCACCGTCAGTGGGCCGTCGAACTCGGCCCGAGCGTGCCCGATCGCGGCCTCGACGTCGAGCAGCTCCCCGGCGATCGTGACGCCCCGCTGCGTACCGGCACTGGCGCCGTGACCACGAAAGGAGAACCTGAGGACGCCGAGCCCCGCTGCGGCCAGCTGATCGGCCAGCCGGCGGTACATACCGCCCTCATCCAGGTCAGCGACGATCCCGTGGGCCAGCACCACCGCCCCCTCAACGGCGCTGGCGAGGTCCGACGCCGTTGCCGCGGGAGGGTGCACCCGGGCGTCGAGCGCGAGCCCATCGACCGAGTACAGGATGATCGTCTCACCATCGCTCACCGGCGCTCCCGGTCCTCACTCGTGATGCCGCCAGGGGCTGCCGGGTGGAGCAGGCGGCATGTCGAACCAGGCGGCATAGACGAGAGCATCCCATCGGAGCCACCGCCTGTGCCGCCCTAGCTTGTCCGCGAACCTGGTCCAGGGCTTCGGTGGCCCAGGCCACCCCTGGAACGGGTCCGCGCACTGCACCGCGTCCGGGTAACGTTCGGTGACCACGTCGGCGATCTGGTCCGCGGCGTCGGCGCAGACGTGGGTGATCGCCGCCACTCACGACAGCAGCTGACCTCAGACGGCGACCACGGGGCCGATGCGGTCGCGAAGGTCGGCCACGTCGGTGAGGCTCGTGTGCGGTTCGCCGAGGCGGCACAGGTCGCGCAGCTTGTGGACGACACGGCCAGAGCGCAGAGTGCCGGCCCAGTCCAGGGCCTGGGCGCCGAGAGCGGCGGCCTCGATGGGATCACCGGTGACCATGATCAGGCAGGCGAGATTGAGCTGGCTGCTAGTGCGGGCGCGGCCGTCGACGCGGGTAGCGATGGCGGTGATCAGCCGGTTGCGGGTCTCGGCGACGAACTGGCCCTGCATGCCCAGCTCCCACAGCACGCTCCCACTAAAGCCGAGATGGCGGGCATCGGTGTAGGAAGCCATCCACGGCGCGTCCTCGGCGGGGCGGGCGTGGCTGAACTCCTCGTCGGCGACACCGACGGCGCGCAGAACGTCCTGCACCTCACCGAGCCTGGCCAGGTCGCGAGCACGGCTGTTGTGCAGCATGGCCCGCTCGGTGGCGGTCAACCGCCCGGCACGCACCAGCGCCGACTCAGTGAAGGTGAGTCCCGCGTCCGGGTCGCCGCACCAGGAAGTCTGCTCGGCCATCGAGCACAACACCTGGGCCCGCAGGTGCCAATCCCCGGCCTCCTCGGCGCAAGCCAGCGCGAAGCGGTACATCCGCTGGGCATCCGATCCACACCCCCCAGCATAGAACGACTACGCTGAGGACGGTAAAAACCCAACTCCGCATCCGTGTCCACCCCCAACACCCCCCGAAACGCCGCCCGCCGATCCGGGTCCTGCGGCCACCCGGTCTTGCCCCGCTCCAACTGCCCAATATAATTCGCATCCAACTCGATCACCCGGTGACCCTCGGTGTGCTCGAACACCCACGCGTTCACCAACTCAGCCAACTCCTGACGCGACAACCAGACACCACTGGTATACGGCGACACAACACCCTCACGCGCCCGACGCAAAAGGTCATTGGGCTTGGTCACACCATCCCCCCACTCCACATGATCAGCGCAGATCTACCCGATCTGCCGCCGCCCGACCACCCCATCGCCCACCCCACCCGCAATCCACCCGGACAACACCACTGCACGCCGCGGCGAACCTCTGACCTGGACAAACAGTTGCGGGCGGGGTCGGTGATCGGATGGGTACCACCCGCGATCACCCGCGATCCCGCCCTGACGACGACCTCGCCGGGTGTGGGGCCCCGATGGACACTCTGGCCACTAGCGGCGCCGAGGACGTCATCGCGATCTTGTGGGACGTGACCGACCGGACCCAGCCTCCGTCATCGGCGGGACCAAACCCACAATGCGACACACCCGCACGAGCGGAAGTAATTTCTGTACGAGCACTAATCCGGCTCAGGCTCGGTCATTCCCGTGAGCAAAGCGGTGATCTGTGCCATTCCGGTGTTCAGCATCGAGAACCCCTGGGACATCCTCTGTCCCTGCTCGAACTGGGTCTCCCGCAGCTCCAGCTGAGTCTCCCGCAGGGCGTTGAGGGCCTGGGTGTGGGCGCGCAGCTCGGCCCGGACCTCCGACACATCGTGGTCCGCGCCGGCCGCCAGCATGCGAGCGGCGGCCGCGTCCGACCTCGTGAGGGCGGCCTGCTCACGGAACCTGGCGAACTCGCGCTCAAGAACTGTCACGCGGTTCTCGAGGGCGTCGTCGGAGGTGGCCACGGTGAGATCGTAGCCGAAGCCCGGCGGCATCCACGTGACAACGCGCCTGTCCGCGACGGTCTGCCCCGTGCGAGTACCTTGATCACGACTGGATGCTGAGCGGGGATGGTGGCTTGACGGCACTGACACCACCGAAATTCCGGCGCAGGCCACTGAGTTGCCGCAGTGACGCCAGGTGCGCCACCCCGGTCACTTCCGCGATCGCCCCGGCCGCCGCCCGGGCCAGCTCCCGGCGATCCGCATCGGGAGCGAGCTCGGGCAGGATGGTGAGCTCACAGACCAGTCCGGGCAACCGGAGCACGCGACGCACCGAATCGACGAGCTCCTGGTCCCCCACGAACGTCGCGGCGCGCGCGGGGCTCCCGTCGAACAGCCGCAGTGTGATCGCCACCGGCCGCACCGGCACGCGCGCGTCGATCGCGGCCTGGAAGGCCGCGCGGCGAAACGGGCCGCTGGCGGCGCCACACCAGGTGGTCCCCTCCGGGAACACCGCGACCACGGCCCCTGCGCGCAGAGCGTCCGCCGCGCCGGCCACGGTAGCCGGCAGCGAGCGCAGCTCGGTCCGGTCGAGGAAGAGCGCGTCGCCCCGCGCAGCCAGAGAGCCGATCACCGGCCAGGTCTGCACCTCCCGCTTGGCCAGTATCCGCACCGGCGCCACCGCGGTCAGGGCAAGCACGTCGATCCACGACTGGTGGTTGGCCACCACCAACACACCGCCGCCGGCGCGGTAGCCGTCGGCTCCCGAAACCACCAGCCGCACGCCGGCCACCCGCAGCGCGGCCCGGGAGCACGAGCGGAGCCACCGGCCCCGAGGCCGGCGGGGAAGCAGCGGCGTTCCGAGCAACGCCAGCAACACCAGCCCGGCCAGGGCCGCGAACCGCAGCACCGGCAGCGCCCCCGGCGCGGACGGCGGCTGGCAATGCGGACCGCAGGGCGACGAGGGCACCCACCCGCCCCCAGGTCGGATCGTGGGGTGCGCCAGAACCGGGACCCTGGCTGTCGCCGCCGTCACCCCTCGCCACCCTCGCGCCGTAGCGCGCTGCCGGCGGACCCGTCCACCGGTCGGAGGCCGAAGAACCGCGCATACCGATCGTCGAGGTCGTCCAGGTCGAGCAGCACGAGGAAGTCCGCGCAGTCGAAGTCAGGATCGTGCGCGGGCGGCCCGCAGACCCTCGCGCCCAGCCGCAGGTAGCCGCGCAGCAGCGGTGGCAGCAGCGCACGCGCCGGCCGGACGATTCCGGTCGTATCAAAGGCGCGATGCGGCCGCACCCGGCGCGTCTCCAGCGAGAGGTGGCGACCCTGCACCCGGTCCCACACCGACGCGGCCAGCCCGCCACCGTCGATCAGCGCGACGCTCGCGCACCCTGCCAGCCAACGGTTGCCGGTGAGCAGCAGGTAGCGGGCGAGCCCGGCCCAGACCAAGCTGACGACGGCACCGTTGCGGTGCTCGGGGGCCACGCACGAGCGCCCGGTCTCCACGAGCGCGGGCCGCAGCGGCGCCAGCGCGGTGAGGTCGAACTCGCTCTCGGCGTACAACGCGCCGGCTGCGCAGGCCCGCGCCGGCGGCAGCATGCGATAGGTCCCGACGATCTCGCCGGTTGCATCCTCGCGCACCAGGAGGTGGTCGCAGAACGCGTCGAAGCGGTCCTCGTCGAGACCAGGTTCAGGGCTGTGCAGGGTGGCGCCGAGCTCACCGGCGAACACGCGGTAGCGCAGCCGCTGAGCGGACCGCATCTCGTCGGGGTCGGTGGTGAGGAGCAGCGAGTACCGGGAGGCGGCGGTCTGTGGTGTCTGGAGAAGAACCTGCGATGAGGTCACGGTGTCTTGATACCGAGCCTGAGCGACGACGGGTCCGGTCTATGACGACGTCAGGATGGCAGCTCGGTGAACTGACTGAGCCTCACGCAGGGGGTGACGACCCGGTGACAGCTGCCGGTCCGATCCTCAGGTCGCCGCGGTGACGATGGCCCGGAAGCGTCGACTGCCGACGAGCACCAGGATCAGTAACGCGGTCACGCACAGCACCACACCGCCGGCGGTGGCGAGCGCCCAGGTTGAGCCGTCCTGGAGGCGCGTCAGCACTGTTGTCGGCGACAGGATCGTGGTCGGATCGACGAATCGGGCGAGGACCTGCCCGCGGTCAGCCACCGAAAGCGGGAGTTCCGCAAGGCACCACACGCCGCACACCACCGCGATGGTCACGCCATCGGCGACGACATGCACCAGCGCGGCGACAACCAGGTGCACGAGGGCCAGGGTGAGCACGGCGCTGGCGAGGATCACCAGCTGCGAGAGCGCACCGTTCTCGTCACCAGGAAACCTTGTCGCCTCGGCCGCTGCCGGGTCCAGTCCAGCGGAACCGGCATGGCTCCAGCACCGGACAGCGGTTGCCACGCACCACAAAAGCACGTGCGAGACGGCGGCGACCAGTGCGAACGCCACCACCGTGACAGTCCAACGACCGGTTCCGAGCAGCAGGTTGGCATAGACGATCACACCCTGGCGACGAGCGGCGAGGTAGAGATCAGCGGTCACCGCGATGTGGAAGACGACCAGTTGCACGACGAACGTGCCCGATGCCGCCAACCCGGTCGACCACCACGCTCCGACCGCCGTTGTCCCCGGCGGAAGGCCCGGCGGCACCGACGACCAGATCACTCCCAGCGACAGCAGACCCACCAGCCACACCGTCGGCCGCGACCGGAGAAGCGCAAGACCCAACCTCGGCCAGGCCATCGTCGGTCCGATCATGCTTCCCACTGCCGAACGCTTCCGCGGAAGGGACGCTCCAGGTCGCGGCCGACGTCGGTCACCGAACACACCTCAACGCCGTGGTCGCGCAACGTCGTCAGCACATCGACGATGGACGGGCCATGTCGGACGTACAGCTGGTCCGCACCCTCCGGCCGCGCCTGGACGGCCTCGTTCGCGAGAACCGCCGCCGACCGGTCGGCCTCTCGGGCCGCCACCCGGATGCGCCACCAGCGCGGATCGTCCGCTGTCCACGATCCGGTGACATGTCCCGAATCCAGGTAGACGATCTGGTCGCAGAGTTCGTCGACCTCGGACAGCGAGTGGCTGCTCAGCATGATCGCAGTGCCGTCCGCCGCACGCTCCCGCATCAAGTGCCGGAGCGCCCGGACCCCGCTGGGATCGAGCCCGTTGGCGGGCTCGTCCAGCACGAGCACGGAAGGCTTCGCGAGCAAGGCTCGGGCCAGCGCCAGGCGCCGTCGCATGCCGAGCGAGAACTGGCCCACCCGGCGCTCACCGACCCCTTCCAGGCCCACCTCGCCGAGCGCCCGTTCCACGTCGTCCGGGCCGTCCACCCGAAGTAGTGCGCCCCATTGCCGAAGGTTCGCCCGCGCCGACGCGCGGAGGAGCAAACCATCCTGGTCAAGGACGGCTCCGAAGCCGGCACCACCGCGGGCTTGCAGGGCCCGACTCGTGACCACCTCGCCGCTCGTCGGTCGGAGCAGACCGAGCGCCAAGGAGAGCAGCGTCGTCTTGCCGGCCCCGTTCGGTCCGACAACGCCGAGGATCCGTCCTGGCCATAGCGCGAACGATGTCGGCCGGAGCGCCCACGATCGGCCATACCGTCGACCCGCCTGACGGAACGCGACGCACGCTTCAGAGATCGGAAGCCCGGCCGCGGCGTCTTCAGCATCAGTATCAGGCCGGCTCGCGCGGCCGTCGGACTGCTTCACCGTTCACGCACCACCCCGACAACCACCGCACCGGCCGCCGCTGCGAGCGCCGCCGCGGTCCAGCTGAGCGCACCACCAGCCCACGACCACCAGCCCGTCGGCACGATCGTGGTCCAGTAGCTCGGCTGGAGCATCATCTCGATGAGATCGACGTCGAACGGGTCCAACAGTAACCCGCACAGCAGCGGGGACGCCGGGGCGAGGAAACCCACCACGGGCCTGCTGAGACCCGACGCGGCTCCGACGTGCGCCATCGCCGCCACGAACCACGCCGCGGGGACGGCCCAGGCCAGCATCACCAGGTCGGCGACTGCCGACGTCGGCCCGAGATCGACCCACGCAGGCTTCCCCGCCGGCAGCATCCGACTGTCCAGCAGGACCTGAGCGGCCAGCAGGGAGACGACCGCACACACGACCACGGCCAGCGCGGCGTCCTGCCCGGACCGCGTGAGCGAGCCGACCATGTGCTGCCCCCCCGAGACCCTGGCGACCCGCAGGTACGACCCCCGGCCGCTCACGAGGTCCTGAGGATAGAGACGCATCGCGACAGCGACACCGATGGCGAGTGCGACGACGATGGCTACGCTGTCGGCCGTGGCGTAGAAGGCCACGTCCGAACGAGTCGTCGACGGGCGACGGGCCAGCTCCCCGACGACCAGGGCGGCGCCGGCGACCCCGCCGACCCCGCCGGGATACCTCACCGGCGACGGCCACAGGCGCCGCGTCAGCCCTTTCAGCCCGCTCAGCTCACATCGACACTGAAGCTGACGTCCACGTCGCCTGGCAGCGCACGATCGACGTTCGCTCGCATGTGTACGGCCACTCTTCCCGGATCCGAGTTCGTCCACAGAACAGCCGATGTCTCCCGCTCCTTGATAGCTCGGCACGCGCCGAGCTCGGCGTTGTTGGCATCCGAGTCGACGCAGAATCCCACCGTGTACTCGTCACTCGAATGGAGCGTTACGCGAACGCTTTGCTTCCCACTCACCTCAAAGGCTGGACCACATTTCTGGGCACCGTAGGCCGGGACCGTACAGCTGCGATCGTAGCTGTCCGCAGCAGCCGGCGACGCAGTGCAAACAAGGCAGACGACAGCGATCACCCCGATGACCCATTTCCGGGATGGTCTCATTCTTTCCTCCAGCGTCAACGTCATCGAATCAAACGGACCTACTCGTTCGTGGTCAGGCCAGCGACTCGCATAGCCGCTTTCAGGAATTCGACCGCGTCGACCTCGGACAACCAGTGGTAGTCGTACACGTGCTGGGAAACGGTCTCGCTCTCCCGCATGAACCAGCTGACCTCGACGTCCTGCCAGGCCGGATCGACGATCACCCCCGGGTGCCCGGCCACCAGATCGATCCCGGTCAGATCCGCCGGCGGGTCCCAGATCACGTATCGACCGCTCGCCAGCCTGTCCCGGTCCATCACACCGCTCACCTCCTCTCTTCCGGAGCCCGACGATCAGCCGCCGGACCCACCGCCCAGCCCGTCATTGGCGGGCGCACTCCGCCCACGAAGCCTCGGAGCCGCTGTCCCACGGGTAGCTCGTGATCATGCCGTTGGTCCCGGCGACCACGCGCGCCGAGCGTCCGGGCTCCCAGGTGTAGATCCAGCGACGCTTGTCTCCATCCGGCCTGGACTCGCCCCGGCTCATGACGACCGACATGCATCGCCGGGTCACCGCCCAGTCGTGCACCCGGTGCTTTACCTCGATGTGCACCGCACCCCAGGTCTTCCCGTCCCCGCACAACACCTCTTCGGCGGATCCGTCATCGGCCTGAACGCTGGTGAAGAAGTCGAACAGGTTTGTCTCAGCCACGTCGGCACCCACACCAGGCTGGACCGCCGTCGCCTTGCACTTCTGGACGGCGTCGCTGCTTTGCGCGTGCGCACTTCCGGAGACCGCTAGCAACAACGCGATAACAGCTCCGGAGCTGAGGACCAGCCGAATGAACGCACTTTAATTCACACCCATTTACCGGTCCTCCGAACCCACCGTCAGAGTCCAGTGATCGCGCCTCTTAGTGGAGGTAGCCTGGCATGAGTCCAGCCTCTCAATCAAGAGCAGGCAGGCGAAGAACCCCGATCGTGTCGTCGGCTCCGCTTCCGGCCGCCACGGATCGCGGGGGCAGGATCAGGACCGGGACGCTGCCATTCCCGAGCACGGCGGCGCCTCGGATCCGGCCGTGCGGCCCAGAGCCGGGACACCTGGTACTCATGCGCTTCAGGACTTGCGCTTGGTGATCTCGTCCTTGAGTTGAGGGGTTACCGTGAACAGGTCACCCACCACTCCGAAATCGGCGATCTCGATGATCGGCGCTTCGGCGTCCTTGTTCACCGCGATGATCGTTTTCGACGTCTGCATCCCGGCCCGGTGCTGGATGGCCCCGGAGATACCGAGAGCGATATAGAGCTGCGGCGACACAGTCTTACCGGTCTGCCCTACCTGGAACTGGTGCGGGTAGTAACCGGAGTCGACCGCGGCCCGCGAGGCTCCCACGGCCGCGCCGAGCGAGTCGGCCAGCGTCTCGACGACTGCGAAGTCCTCCGCCGAACCCACCCCACGCCCGCCGGAGACAACCACACTCGCCTCCGCCAACTCCGGACGGTCACCGCCGGTGATCGGTTCGCGGCCGGTCACCGTGGCGCTACGACCGGTCGCCGCCGGGATGTCGACGACCTGCTCGGCACCGGCGCCCGCGCTCGCCTCGATCTCGACCGAACCCGACCGCATCGTGATCACCGGGTGCTCGGTGTTGGCCTTCGCCTGCGCGACATAGGCACCGCCGAACACCGAATGAGTGGCTCCCTCGGCGGACACCGCAACGACGTCACCGAGCAGCGCACTGTTCGTGCGCACCGCCAGCCGACCGGCGATCTCCTTGCCGTCGGCGGACACCACGATCAGCACCGCGGCGGGCGCCACCTGATCGACCAGTGACGCGAGCACGGCGACCTGCGGGGACAAGAAGTCGGTGGAGTCCGACTCTGCCACGTAGATCTTCTCCGCGCCGTGCGCCTTGAGCCCGTCGGCCAGCTTGCCGGCCGTGCCCGGGCTGCCGACCACCACCGCCGACGGCTCACCCAACGCGCGGGCGGCGGTCAGCAGCTCGTAGGTGGCCTTCTTGATCTCGCCCTCGAGATGGTCGACGAGGACCAGGACCTCTGCCATGTCTGTATCTCCTCGGTCGAGTCTTGATCAGATGAGCTTCTGAGACACCAAGAACGCGGCGATCTTGGCGCCACCGTCACCCTCGTCAGCGATCTTCTCCCCCGCGCTCTTGGCCGGCTTGGGCTGCGCGGCGGTGACCGCGGTCAGCGCGTTCGCGAGCCCCACCTCGGACGGGTCGATGCCGGCGTCGGCCAGCGAGAGCGTGGCGACCGGCTTCTTCCTGGCCGCCATGATCCCCTTGAACGACAGGTACCGCGGCTCGTTGATCTTCTCGCCCACGCTGATCACGGCGGGGAGTTCAGCGGTCAGACGGGTGACGCCGTCGTCGGTCTCCCGCTTCACCGTGACGGTCGAGCCGTCTACCGTGATCTCCCGGGCGTGGGTCAGCGCTGGTACGCCGAGCACGTCGGCCACCATCGCCGGGACCGCGGCGCTGCGACCGTCAGACGCCTCGTTGCCGGCGATCACCAGGTCGAACTCGCCGAACCCGATCGCTGCCTTGATCACTGCGGCCAGCGCCTTTGCGGTCTGCACCGCACACGATCCGTGCAACGCCTCGTCAGACAGGTGCACCGCCTCGTCGGCACCCATCGACAGCGCCTTGCGGATGGCGTCGGTGGCGCGCGCCGGACCCATCGTCAGGACGGTGACCTGACCGCCGTGCGCCTCCTTGAGCTGCAGCGCAGCCTCCACCGCGCGCTCGTTGATCTCGTCGAGCACCGCGTCGGTAACATCCCGGTCCAGGGTGTGGTCGGAGTTGGACAGCTTGCGCTCCGAGTATGTGTCGGGCACCTGCTTGACCAGCACAATGATATTCATCGGACCGCCTCGACCTCCTGTCGATCTCCTGTCGATGCTGTCGGCCGCGCGCCCGTGCTCGGGCGCTGCCGTTTGACCGTAACCCTGCCATCCGACACTGTTGGTCAGCACGGTCGGCAGGGGGCATGTCATGATTGTTACCGGCCGGTAGCAGTGAGGTAAACGTATTATGCGGTGAGCCTGCTCACCCGATTCGACGACCAGGGATGGCGACGGTTGGGCACATCGCCCAGCGGGTAGCCAGTTCTGTTCACCATGCCATCAGGAGGGCACCATGCTGTTGTTCGCCAAGATCAGAAATTTTCTCCGCAGCCCGCAGGGCCGGCGGCTCACCGATCGTGGCAGGCAGATGGCCGCTGACCCGCGTAACCGAGCCCGAGCCCGCGGCTTCCTCAGCCGCTTACGTCGCCGTTGAGCGAGCCCGCGAGCGAGCCGGCTAACCCCGAGCGAGCCTGCGAACGCACCGGTTCGGACCGAGCCTACGAGGGAACCATGCGGGGGTGATGCGTCTTTAACTCTGGCAGTTGCTCACCCTCGATAGGCTTGCCATGGCGCGATTGGCGTCGTCGACGAGCAAGGCGGGGGACGCGACCGTGGTGGTGACCGGATACGACGACCGGTGCGGTTGTGGTTACGTACTTCGCACCGGTCGGGACGCTGTCTTCACCGGACCGGGGATCCAGGTTGTCAGCCACGCTGGGGTGAGCGTGGCTGCCACCGTGGAGCTGGCGGCGGTGCTGCGTGATGCCTTGGTGCGTAATCCGGTGGCACTGTTGGGCTGGACGGGACCCGAGGTCCCACTGACTCTTGACGACCCGACGGTGCTCGCCTGGCTGCGTCACACCGTCGGTGGCGTGCTGATCGTCACTGGTGACTCCGGACCGAATCCCCCAGTGACCCGCTGACCACAGCAAGCACTCGCTGGGCCGGGGTTCGGTCAAGCGAGGGCACGCATGGAGGTGGTGCGGGAACCGGTAGCGGAAGGTGTCGAGTGCTTGATCGATATGTGGGAACCGTCAGCTGTGCCGAGTGCGGATCCGGGTTCCCTACTGATGATCACGCCACCATCCGAGTCGCGGTGATCCGTCAAGGGTCGCGGTGATCCGTCAAGATCAGCGTCTCGGTACGGGCAGCCGCACGGAATGGGGCTCTTGGGTGCCCGTTCGGCGACCATAAAGCCGGTCGCGTGATCCAGCCCGAGTCGACATCACGCGTAAGGCTGTGCAGTGCCGGGCGGCGTAGGGGTGCGGCCGTGGACCGCCGCCCTCCGCGTTGCAGCATGAATCCGGCCCTCAGCGGCCAAGGTTTCTGCGGTACCGCACAGGGTGTCCGACTCCAGACCACTATGATCACCGGTTCGGCGTGATTCCGACCGAATCTGACCAGAGAATGCGCCAGACCGGTGATCTTGAGCTTGGCCGAGGCTGCCGACGTGCTCCAAATCCCCAAGGACTTCTGCGGTGCTGCACTGGGCGGCACTGCCGCAGGGCGATGTGATCGAGGAGCCACCAGCCGGGTAGGGTAGTCGATGTTGCACGCACTGAGGTCCTGTATTGCCGACGGCAGTCTCCCATTCGCGCTATGCTGGATTCGTCGTTCCGCAAAACCTGCAGTGGTGCGTCGGTAATTCTCACTCACGGTATCGGCCGCACTCATTCAGGTCGGATGCATACCCGGACGAGTGGACTCACTTGCTTCTCGTAAAGGCTCCCTTAAGGTTTCTTCCATGCCAGCTCCCGCCCCAGACAGGCCACTCAACCTGATCGGCGGGTTCCGCCGTCCACAACCTGCTCCCAGGTCGGGCGGTTCCGCCCCATCGGAATCGGTTGCGGACACGCGAGGTGGCTCCATGAGCGTGCCGGATATTTTCGCGTTGGTCGACACACCGTCAGAAGTCATCGCGTTCCCGACGTTCGATCTGGTCCGTCGCGGCTTTGATCGACACCAGGTCATCGAGCAGTTCACTAAATTCGCTGACAGAGTCACTGCGTTGACCAATAATGTCACGGGATTGACCACGCAGGTCGCCAGCGAGCGACAGCGAGCCGAATACGCCGAGCAGGAGCTGCGCCAAGCATTTTCCCGGATCAGCGCGATCGAGCGGGCAAACAATCACGGCTTCGGCGACCGCATGGAAAAGCTGATGCTGATCGCGGAACAACAGGCTGCTGACGTCATCGAACGGGCCGAGCAGCAAGCCCGCGAGATTGTGGATGGTGCCCGCACCGAGTCCGAGGCACACCGCCGCGACGCGGAGACACACCGCCGCGATGTCGAACAAGCCTTAATTGTCCGGGCGGCAACCCTGGACCAGGAGGCCGCCCGGCGCAGCGCAACATTGCAGCGCCGTGAAAGCGACATTGCGGCCGGTCAGGCCGTGGCGCGTCAGCAGGCCGAAAAAATGCGGGACATTGCTGATCGTGACGCCGCAACAGTTCGGGAACGTGCCCAGGCCGAGGCCGTGGAGCTGCGCAACCAGATCCAGGCCCACGCCGCTGACCTACGAGCCAAGGCTCAGGCCGAGGCCCAGGCCGAACGGGACCGGGGAACCCGGGAGCTGGCCCGACTCGTCAATGTGCAGGATGGGGTCCGCACCGAGCTGGGTCGGATCAACGAGGTGCTGATCGAGCTGGGCGGAGTACTGGCCGGGGAGATCCAGATCGGTGGACAGGAAGCCATGCGGCTAAAGGCTGTACCGTTCACCGACGCGACGGGCAACGGCACACCCACCAGCCTCCCGCGAAACGCGATGGGACCCGTTCGCAGCAGCAACGGCACAACAGGGGACTCGAACGCTTGAGCTGAGCAGGGTAGTTTACCCTCGCATCCATGTCGGCTCCATCGCAAGTCAGCTCGTCACACTCGGCCACTCAGCCTTGGCACCCTCAGCCGTCTTCCCGGTCGGGAGAGACAGCCGCGAGCCAGTTGCTCGCCCCGGAGTCGCGGAATGAGTCGGTCGTCTCCACACCGAGCGACCATCTGTTGGAGGTCACGATGGCACCGGTGTTCGGCCTGGTCCGTCGAGGATTTGATCAACAACAGGTTACCGAGCAGTTCACCGAATTGACCAACAAAATCAACGGCTTGATCAATAAGGTCGCGGGGTTGACCGCGCAGGTCACCACTGAGCGGCAGCGGGCCGAACACGCCGAGCAGGAGCTGCGCCAAGCAGTCTCCCGAATCAACTCGATCGAGCGGGCCAACAACCACGGCTTCGGCGAGCGCATGGAAAAACTGATGCTGGTCGCGGAGCAGCAGGCCGTCGATATCATCGACCAGGCTGAGCAGCAGGCCCGCGAGATCGTCGAGGGCGCCCGCAACGAGTCCGAAGCGCAGCGCCGCGACGCAGAGGCGCACCGCCGCGAGGTCGAGCAAGCCCTGGTCTCGCGAGCGGCGTCCCTGGACCAGGAAGCCACCCGACGCAGCGCCGTACTGCAGCGGCAGGAAAGCGACATCGCGGCCAGTCAGGTCGCTGCGCGCCAGCAGGTAGAGGACATTCGAGCCGCCGCCGACCGAGACAACGCCACCTGTCGGGAACGCGCGCTGGCCGAGGCCGCTGACGTGCGTGCCGATGCCCAGAACTACGCCGTTGCGCTGCGAGACAAGACCCATGCCGAAACCAGTGCCGAACTGGACCGAGGTGCCCGGGAGCTGTCCAGACTGACCGACATTCAGGACAGAACCCGCGCTGAGCTGGTCCGGATCAACAACATGCTGATCAAGATGAGCGCAAGCCTGGCTAACGAGGCCCCTTCGAACAGTCGCGACGACACCCAACTCCTGAACATCGTGCCCCGAATCGACACGGCAGGTGAGTTGAACGCCACAAGCCGACCACGTGGCCTGAGGACTCCGATCCAGACCAACAACGGGCGATCTGCAGCGCCGGACACGTGACCAGGCACGGAAAGATCAGTTCCAGTGCGTCGGCCAGCACTCCGGGTGTCATGCGAGACCCAGCACCAGTCCGGCGGCTACCACGGCTATTTCCCAACCACACGATCGGACCGGGCTGGCTCCCGCCGAGCAACACCCACCCCCGCGGCCACCACGGGAACGACGTCGGTGAGATCCGCACCCGGATTGGTGATGATGACGATGTCCGGGATGAGGATCCGGCCGGGGGCCACCCGGATGCTGACCGCCTCGAGCACCTCGAAACCGGGCGCCGCCGCCATCTCCAGCGCCGACCAGAGCCGGGAGGACAGTCGCTGATGAGAAGGTCCCGAGCATGAGATCTCATTCCTCCGCGAGGTCGAGTAGCTCGTACACGGATACTCCTGTCCCGACGGGCCAGCCGCTCATGGTCTCGCCGGCAGCGAGCGCTACGCGGAACCGACGAGCTGCGAACACTGATTGCGATGACGAACATCGACGCTGGTCAGATGGGTTCCTTCCGCTGACCGGTGAGCGCACGACGCCAGGGATCGTGGCGGAGAACTACTGGTTCCGCCGCCATGAGACGGTGTACCGCGCGCTGGTCCCACGCTGCGTCGGTGCCACGGTGCTGGAGGCGGGTTGCGGCGAGGGCTACGGCGCCGACCTGCTCGCCGGCGTCGCGCGGGTGGTGCTGGCGCTGGATTGCGACGCGCCGACCGTCACGCACGTACGGCGCCGCTATCCCGGCATCGGTGTCGCGCGGGGGAATCTGATCGTACTGCCGGTGCGCGACTGCGGCTGCGACGCCGTGGTATCGCTGCAGGTGATCGAGCACCTGTGGGAGCAGGAGCGGTTCCTGCGCGAGTGCGCCCGGGTGCTGGCGCCGGGCAGAGTCCTGCTGGTGAGCACGCCCAACCGGATCACGTTCTCCCCCGGCCGGGAGACCCCGCTCAACCCGTTCCACTCCCGCGAGCTCTCCGCGCCGGAGCTCGCAGCGCTGATCGACGATGCCGGCTTCGTCGACGTCGAGGTGCTCGGGCTGCACCACGGTCCGCGGCTGCGCGAGCTGGACGGCGCGCACGGCGGGTCGCTGGTGGATGCGCAGGTCACGGTGGCACTCGGTGGTGGGGAGTGGCCGGCGGCGCTGCTGCGCGACGTCGCATCGGTGACGTGCGCCGACTTCGAGCTGCGCGCGGCCGACGTCGACGCGAGCCTCGATCTGGTAGCGCTCGCCGTCCGGCCGTGAGGTCTACGGCCCGGCCAGGCCCAGGAAGACCACGATGGCCCGGCCCAGCGCCGGGGTGCCGGTGGGTCGAACGGCACCCTCGCACGCTAGGTCGGTGCGAGGGTGCCGTTCGACCCAGTGGCGTACCAGCGGGCTGGGTGCGAGAGTGCCAATCGCAACAGGCGATCTGCCATGCTGTCGGTCATGGAGCTGCGCCCCGGCCTGACGGTCGATGAGTCGGCGCTGGCCGCGTTCGCAGTGCGGAACGGCATCATCCGCCTTGCAGTCTTCGGCTCAGTGCTCCGCCCGGACTTCACCCTGGAGAGCGACGTCGACATCCTCGTCGAGTTCGACACCAGCCAGGTGCCCGGCCTGTTCGAGATGGCGGCGATGGAACGTGAGCTCGACGAGATGCTCGGCCGACCGGTCGACCTCCGGACCTGCCGCGACCTCAGCCGGTACTTCCGCGACGACGTCGCTGCCCAGGCACGAGTTGTCTACGCAGCCTGACCACGTTCGGTTGCGGCACATCAGGGACGCCGCCGGGAAGGCCGTCGAGTTCAGTCACGGTCGCACACGCGACGATCTCGACGTCCTGTGGACCACGGTCCAGGTGGACCTGCCTGCCCTCTTGAACGCTCTGGAACCACCCGGGTCCGGACCGTCGGCGCCAGGTTGAGGGCCGACGTCGTGACCGAACCCGTCGGCACGTTCTGCCTGGTCCTGCACAGCCACCTGCCCTGGCTCGCCCACCACGGCCGCTGGCCGGTCGGCGAGGAGTGGCTCTACCAGTCATGGGCACAGGCCTACCTGCCGGTGCTCGACGTCGTGCACCGCCTCGCCGCCGAGGGTCGCCGTGACCTGCTCACCCTCGGCGTCACTCCGGTGCTCGCCGCCCAGCTCGGCGACCCGCACTGCCTGCGCGGCCTGCACGACTGGCTCGGCGGCTGGCTGCTGCGCGCGCACGGCGCCGCGCTCCGGCTGCCCGACCTCGCCGCCGACGAGCACCGGCGGGCCATCGCGGCCCTGGAGCTGTTCGAGACGCGCTGGCGCCACGGCGGCTCCCCGGTGCTGCGCGGGCTGGCCGACGCCGGTGCGTGTGAGCTGCTCGGCGGGCCCGCGACGCACCCGTTCACGCCGCTGCTGCTGCCCGAGGTGCGGGCGTTCGCGCTGGAGGCCGGGCTGGCCGATGCAACGCTCCGGATCGGCGCGCGTCCGGCCGGGATCTGGGCACCGGAGTGCGGGTACGCGCCCGGGATGGAGCTCGGGTACGCCGCGGCCGGCGTACAACGCTTCGTCGTCGACGGCCCGGCGTTGCACGGGGACACCGGGCTCGCCCGCCTCGTCGGCACCTCGGACGTGCTGTGCTTCGGCCGGGACCTCGACGTCACCTACCGCGTGTGGTCACCTCGCGCGGGCTACCCGGGCCGCCGCGACTACCGGGATTTTCATACCTTCGACCATGCCTCCGGGCTCAAACCCGCGCGGGTGACCGGCCGGTCGGTGCCCCCGGAGCGCAAGCGGCCCTACGATCCGGCCCGCGCCGTCGCTGCCGTTGCGCGCGACGCCGCAGACTTCGTGCGCGTCGTGCGCGACCGGCTGGTGACGCTGCGGGCTCGCCTGGGCCGCCCGGGGCTCACCGTCGCCGCGTTCGACACCGAGCTCTTCGGGCACTGGTGGTTCGAGGGCCCGGCCTGGTTGGAGGCGGTACTGCGGGCGCTGCCCGACGCCGGCGTGCAGGTGAGCACGCTGCGCGGCGCGGCCGCCGCTGGGCTCGTCGGCGCGCCCGTCACGCTGCCGCCGTCGTCGTGGGGGTCGGGCAAGGACTGGCGGGTGTGGGCCGGGCAGCACGACCTCGTCGCGTTGAACGAGCGTGTGCAGAAGACCCTGGTGGCGGCAGTTCCGTCCCGCTACGTACGCGGAGGGCCGGGACTGGCCCGGGACCCCATCCAGGACGCACTGGCCCAGCAGGCCCTGCTGGCCCTGTCCAGCGACTGGGCGTTTATGGCGAGCAAGAACTCGGCGGCCAACTATGCCCGTGGGCGCGCCCACCTGCACGCCGGACGGGTGGCGGAGCTGGCGGGCCTGCTGGCTGCCGGCCGACACACCGCGGCCGTCCGTCGGATGGCAAGCTGGCCCGAGCCGGACCGGGTGTTTGGCCACCTGGACGCTCGCACTCTCAACCTTGCCACCCACCCACGTCAACGTCGCCAAGGTGGCTTTCCTGACACCCAGTCAACGGACCCTGTTGGTTAGTCTGCGACATGGCTGTCGACGTAGCTGTTCAGCACCCCCAATTGAGGGTGTCCGCCCCGTCCTCGCAGGTCAGCACGCTGGGTGCACCAGCAGATCTGGCCGACTCGTGGTGATCACGGGCACAAGGCCGACTGTTGATCTTC
>Ga0136617_10001959_pt1 | contig 18367 bp, 13 predicted proteins | sample AntDrymUQ3222106_2_FD_129672 | JGI IMG/M metagenome (GOLD analysis project Ga0136617, IMG submission 129672) | Polar desert sand microbial communities from Dry Valleys, Antarctica - metaG UQ322 (21.06) | ecosystem: Environmental > Terrestrial > Soil > Desert | place: Antarctica: Dry Valley... | reverse complement strand
GGTTTCAAAATAAGAATGCTATGAGAATTTTTTGTTTCGGACGATATTCAAGGATTGTGAACTTCTATTTTTCCAGGCGATGCAGAGCCGACGATTTTGCCGTTGTCGTTGAGCAATTGAACATTTTTGAATCCTTTATCATTGCCGATTGAGATTATCTTTTTTAATAATCCTTCCTTGTTTTCGACAGTCAAATTATTCCACGTCGGCAGAATGACAGCGGAAAAAGTTTCGCCTGTGATTCGCGCGGTTGTGATATTTTCCTTTAATGAGGAGTTCTCCAGATTCACAATTTTACCGCCCGCCGTCGCCGTCGTTTCCTTTGACTTGGAAGTGTTACTATTTGACCAGATAATAATCCCGATAGAAGCGATAATCGTGAAAATAATCGCTGTCAACAGCCAACTGCTCACATTAAAATAACTGTTCTGTTTCTTCTCTTTTTTTGGAGGCGAATAAATTTCCGGTTTGGCTTTTTCCTTAACCGTCTTTGTTTCCGTTTTTATTTCCTTCTTTATTTCCTTCTTTATTTCCTTCTTGATATTTTTCGGCGCTGCGACCGGCTTCGGTTTTTCGGTTTCCCGGCTGAGCAATTCGACGAGTTGAAATGTTTTGCCGGTCGCGTCCGAGATGGTCTGGTCGTGCAGAAATCCATACTTGTCTTCAAAAGAGGATTTGTTCGATTTTTCTTTATCCAGCAATTCGACATATCGGTTGCCGATTCTAATGTTGCTTTCGATACTTGCGGCAACGATGAGCGGTGCAAAGAAATTTTCGTTTGTTTCTTTTTTAAACACCCGAAGGCGATTAAAAAAATCATTTTTTATCAGTTCGTCAAAGTTTCCGGCAACCGCCGCTTCGGTGATAAAATCCTCAAATTTCAGAGCAAGCAGTAAAATGTCCGAATTGTCATTATCGGTTGAATAAAGCGGAACGCTCGACCATTCGGCATAAAGTTCATTCAAGTGCGTAACTAATTCTTCACGACCGAAAACCATCGACCGATGCTCGTTTGCTTTGTCTTTGGAGAATAAGCGCGTAACGATGAAATCGAATTTTCCCCGGGCTGGTTCGGAATACGGCGAGTTTCGATAAAAACGCGCCAAAGCAACGAGCGCGGGCGAGCTTAGCGGCGGTCTGGTAGTTTCGCAATAACGGCGCAGATGGTTTGTCGAGATGCGTTTGTCGCGGTGAGTTAATGCCGAGTACCAATTCTCGGTTTCCTGCAACAGTTGAAATTCCGCCTGCGCTTGCTCATCGATATTTGACTCTTTGGAAACTTGCAAAAACTTGTGTAAGAACTTTTTGACCTCCAAATCGTCAAACGGTTTCGGCACAATCTTCATCTGCTCGCGTTCGATACCGGCAAAAACATGCTCGACCATTCGCAAAAATGAAACTTCGTCAACTGCCCGCTTGCTAAAAAACTCCGCTTCGTCCGACGACTTTTGGTTGGATTCCGCTTTAATATCAGATTTTGGTTTATTTATTTCAAAGTCAGTTTTATTTGTCGCTTCGCCGGGCAAATTTTTCCGTGAGATTATTTTTGATTCTTTATCCCAAGTTGAATTGAAGACTGGTAACAGTTGAGCGACATCCGTGTAGATTTCTTTGTTTTCATTCGTATCATCCGCCAGAACAGTATCCGCTTCTCTGACATTTTCCTGCGAAGCAACCGGCTTTTTCTCGTCTGCATTTGTTTTGACAAAACTTCCTTCGAGTAAATTTTCTTCTTTTAACTCATCAATTAAATCTTCAAATATATTCATGGTTTTTTAGAAATTAGAGAAGAGGGATTTTTGCAGATTGCCGGTGAGTTTACGGAAGGATATTGAATATTTGCAGAAGCATTTCTGACAAATTTCGGCACCCGCAATTGACAAATTCCGCCACAAATTTCAAATTGAAAAATCGAGTATCCATTAGATTGGCTGTGATTACCGGACTTTTAATCAATTTATTTTTTTGTGGCTGGATAAGCCGTTGACTTTTAGAGCAATTTTTATGCCGTCGACTAAAATAATTTTACAGTCGATCAGCGTTTCAGCAGTTACTTTTTGAACGAAACCGACAGAATTATTTTCATTCCGGATAACATTCGAAAAAGCTACGGTTACACTTTATTTTTTTGCAAAGTTTTTTAAAATTATAAATTTTTATCTTAAATTTCGGTTATACTATCTATTAAATTTATTTTTGGAGAAACGCAATTTGAGCGCAGCTATTGAACAGACGATTGAAATCTACGGAATTGAAAATTGGGGAGCGAACTACTTTGGTGTCAACCGGAAAGGAAATTTGATTGTTCGCGCCTCTGAAAACGACAATCTTTCGGCGGATGTTAAGGAAATTATTGACGATTTAAAGAAGCGAGGCATTAACACGCCTGTTCTGCTGCGATTCCCGCAGCTGCTTGCCGGACAAATCCGCAAGCTGCAAAAATCCTTTAAAAATTCCATCAAAGAATTCGACTATAAAGGCGGGCATATGTGTGTTTATCCGATGAAGGTCAATCAAAACCGCGCCGTCGTCGAAGAGTATCTGAAGGAAGGCAGGCGTTATAACTTCGGACTCGAAGCCGGCTCGAAGGCGGAACTTTACGCGGCACTTGCCTTGGAACAATCCCCGGAAAGCCTGCTTGTTTTGAACGGGTTCAAAGACCGTGATTTTGTGCAGCTCGCTTTCGCGGGCGCACAGGCGGGCAAAAATGTCGTTATCGTCATCGAAAAACTTAGCGAACTCGAACACACCATAAAAATTGCCGAGGAAGTTTCAAACGCAAACCCGGAAGCGAACCTGCCGATGGTTGGTTTGCGCGTCAAACTCTACTCGAAAGGTTCCGGCAAATGGGAAAAATCCGGCGGCGAAGCAGCAAAATTCGGTTTGACGACGACGGAAATTCTCGAATGTATCCGCCGTCTGACAGAAGCCGGACGCATCGATATGTTCAAGCTTCTGCATTTCCATATCGGCTCGCAATTGACCGACATCAAACGCATCAAAAATGCGATGAAGGAAGCCGCCCGCACCTACGCCAAAATTCATCAGATGCAGATTCCCATCAAGTATCTGGATGTCGGCGGCGGAATGGCGGTTGATTATGACGGCTCGCGCACCACCTTTGAATCTTCGGCAAATTACAACGCGCAGGAATTTGCCAACGATGTCATTTATGTAATCAAAACCGTCTGCGACGACGAGAATGTTCCGCATCCGACGATAATTCAAGAATCCGGGCGTTATCTGACGGCATATCACGCGATTCTGGTGACGAATGTGCAGGACGAAATTGAAACTGTCGTCGAAGATTTAACGCCGCTCACACCGGACGAAAACGACCCGCAAGTCGTCAAGGAATTATATGATTTGCGCGAGAGCATCACGGCAAAAAATTACCGCGAGTATTATCACGACGCGCTCGAAAACCGCGAGGATTTATTTACGATTTTTAATCTCGGCTTGATTTCGCTCGAAGATCGTGGTAAGGGCGAGGTTCTTTTCTGGGACGTTTGCGAGCGAGCCGACCAGTTTGCACAGCAGAAAAAGTATGTCGCAGAAGAGTTTGACGAGCTGCGCCGACTTTTGTGCGCGAAATATCTGGCGAATTTTTCGGTGTTTCGCTCGATGCCGGATAACTGGGCTTTGGAGCAGCTTTTTCCGATTATCCCGATACACCGACTCAATAAGAAACCGACGGAATATGCTACACTGTGCGACATTACCTGCGATTCGGACGGCATTGTGGACAAATTCGTGGACTTGCACGATGTCAAACCCGTTTTGGAATTGCATAAATTGGTCGAGGGCGAACCATATTATCTGGCGATAATGCTGGTCGGGGCGTATCAGGAAGTGATGGGAAACAATCATAATTTGTTCGGCGTTCCGCACGAAGCGCACGTTCATATCGGCGAAGACGGATACATTATAAAAAAAGTTATTGAAGGCGCAACGCTCGGCGATACTTTGTCAACAGTTCGTTTTGATGTGGCACAGCTTCACGACCAGTTTCGGCGCAATGTAATGCAGAGAATCAAGGACAGTGAACTTTCCGCTAAGGAAGGTAATCAGCTTATCGAATACTACGAGAAACAAGCTGATAGTTATACATATTTGTCGCCAAACGGCACAGAAAACTTATAACTGAAAATGTAAAACGGAAAATTAAATTAATTTTTCCGTTATACATTTTACATTTTACATTTGGAGAAATTATGGCTACTCAAAAAAAATCAAAGGCTTCTAAATTTTTGACCGTTCCGACCAGACCGATTCCGGTTGACCGCGACCGTTCAGTGGCGGGGCTTTTAGAAAAAATGGAAGGCGCGGGATTTGGCGCGAAACAATTGGCGGAAGCACACCGGATTTGGCTTGATATGCTCGACGACAATTCGACAATTTATATGTGCGGTTCGGGAAATCTGATTCCGTCGGGAATGCGCCGGCTGCTGGCATACGTTATCAAAAATCGTTTTGTCGATGTTCTGGTTATGTCGGGCGCGGTGATATTTCACGACATTCACGAAATTCTCGGACGCAATCATTACCAGGCGCATCCGAGTATGAACGACGACGAACTCGATGCCTCGGATATTACGCGCATCGGCGACTTGCTCGCCAATCAGGAGGAATATCAGGAAGCCGACGAATGGATTGGAAGCGTTATCAATCAACTCGAATTATCGCGCTCTTATTCCGTCCGCGAATTTCTCCATCTTTTGGGACGCGAATTATCTGAAATCGCGCACGAAGACGGCATTTTAACGGCGGCATATAAATCCCGCGTGCCGGTGTTTTGTCCTGATATATTGTCAAGCCCGCTCTCAATCGGAATTGCACGCTGTCGCTTTGAAAAGAAAATTCAATTTAATTTCGACATCACGCAGGACACGATGGATATGATGCACATTGCCGGACGCACGCGCAATTCAGGAATTCTAACGCTGGGCAGTATTTGCAGTCAGAATATGGTGAATATGGCGGAAATTTCTTCGTATATTACCAAAACCACGCCGCGCGGTCATAAATACGCCGTTTCAATTACAACCGACTCCGTGCCTTTGGATGTCAGAACGCCTTCATTCGGCGGCAATCACACGCAGGTTTTCGGAAAACTCTTGAAAAACGCGACTACCGCCTATGTTCCGAGCGACCCGTCAATCGCGCTCCCGATGATTGTTACCGCCCTCTCGCAAACCGCCGCCAAATTTATGAAAGGACGCAAACGTCCGACCTTCACTTTTTCGGGCAAAGATTTGGGCGTTGATGTGCCTTAATGGAAAATGGATAACGGAAAATGGAAGATTCTTCTTCATTATGCGTTATCCATTTTCCATTTTCCATTTAAAATATGTCTGAGTCTGCAAAATTACCGATGAATTTCGGTGGAATTGAAGAAAGCGAATTTTCTTCCTTTGATTCCGCGCAAGTTCTCGTTTTTCCTGTTTCGTATGAAGGAACGGTTTCCTTCGGTGCGGGAACGGGTGCGGGCGCGATGGCGATTATTGATGCTTCGCGCAATATGGAGCTTTACGATGAGGAAACCGACGCGGAAGTTTATAAAATCGGAATTCATACGCTCAAAAGATTTGCGCCGCTGGCTACTCCTCAAGCGATGATGAACGGACTTTACGAACGAACAAAAGATTTGCTCGAAGAAGAAAAATTTTTGTGTATGCTCGGCGGCGAGCATTCGGTTTCCGCACCCGTGATTCGCGCTCACGCGGAAAAATTTCACAACGTTTCGATTCTGCAAATTGACGCTCACGCCGACCTGCGAGATGAATACGACGGAACTCCGCATTCGCACGCTTCGATTATGGCTCGCGTCGTCAAAGATTTGCGTATTCCGTCCGTCCAGGTCGGCATTCGCTCGATTTCGGCGGAAGAGGCACGCTCTTTGGATTCGGGTATTCCGACAAAAATTTTCTGGGCAAAAGATATTGTCGGGCGGATTGATTGGATTGATGCGGCGATTGATTCTTTGACGGAAAATGTCTATCTGACGATTGATATTGACGGACTCGACCCGAGCCTGGTGCCGACCACCGGAACGCCCGAACCGGGCGGACTCGGCTGGTATGAAGTTTTAACGCTGATTCGCAAATTAGCAGAAAAAAGGAATGTTGTCGGAATGGATTTGGTCGAATTTGCAAAAGCTGAAAACTCGGACGCGCCCGCATTTCTCTGCGCCAAACTCGTCTATAAATCGCTCGCCTACATTTTTCAAAACGACACGCCGAAAGTTCGCGGGAAATAGTTCAGCTACCAACAAGTCACCAATAGAAAATTAAAATACTCTTTTTTATCCGTCAGTTTTTCTTCATTTTACCCGCCGACATCTCCGGTCTTGCGGTTCGTAAAATTTTCATAAACTTTTGTTCCGCGACAATTTATTCTCAATAATTCTTTTTGCTTTTATCTCATATTAAAGCTAAAACTTAAAAGAAATGCTTGTCTTGCTTCATCTATTTGCGCTTTTCCTGTTGGTGCTGCTCGGATTTTATGTATTCGTTGCAAATCCGCGCAATCGCGCGCATCAAACTTTTGCTGCATTTATCGCTTTTCTCGCCTTTTGGACGACGAAAGATTTAATTTTCTGGAATTTTAAATTTGAAAATGTTTCATCCGATTGGTGGGCTGCTTTCAGTTTTATTATTGCACTCTTGATGCAGTGCGCTCTGGCAATTTTTGCCTGGGTTTTTCCTGAAAACTTACGGATGCCGCGCCGCCGCGCCACCGTTCTATTCGCGCCGAGCCTCGTCCTGATTCCGGCTGCTTTATTCGGTCTTTTATGGCGCAAAGTCGAGTTTCAAAACGAACAATTTGTGATTGATATTGCACCGCTTGCGTATGTCTTTGTAATTTATGTCTATTTCGTTTTCGGTTACGGCTCATCGGTGCTTTTTGGTAAGTATTTGAAATATCGCGGCACGCAGAAAGGTCAACAACTCGGCGCGATTTTGTGGGCGGTCGGAATCACGGGCGTTTTGAAGACTCTGGCAAATATCATTTTACCGTTTTTCGGAAATTACCAATTGCTGCCATTCAGCACGATTTTTGTTCTGCCCGGTGTTTTAATTTACGCTTACGCGATTTCCAATTTTAAACTTTTTTCCCTGCAAACCGCGCTTGACCAATTCCGCCTGTTTCCGATTGCCTACAAAATTGCTTTGAGTATCGCTTCGGTTGCCGTTATCAGCTTTATTATTTTTCAAATTCCGATTGTCTGGTGGGCTTTTGCGGACGGAAACAATTTCGAGGCGTGGCGCAAATACCTGGTTTTCAGTGTTATTACCGCGCTCGTTCCGAACCTTCTGCTCGTGCTTTTGATTGTGCGGACAATTTCGCGCCCGCTTCAGCGAATTACGCTGGCGGCTGTTCAGGTCAGCGACGGCGAATACGGAACCGAAGTTGATTTGCGAAAGAGCAACGATGAAATCGGTTTGCTCGCCGAATCTTTTAACGAGATGAGCCGCAAAATGGCAGACGACATTCAGCAACTTCAAAATCTCAACGAACAGTTAATTCGCACTGAAAAACTCGCGGCAATAGGAACGCTTGCCGCCGGTGTGGCGCACGAAGTCAACAATCCGCTGGCTGCCGTTTCATCTTTGATTCAAATGATGCAGAGCAAGCAGAATTTGGATGAGGCGACAGTCGAAAAACTAAAGTTGATTTCCATACAGATTCAGAGAATTACACAGGTAACGCGCGATATGATGGATTTTGCGCGGGTGCGTCCGGCGGCGAGAAGTTTTGTTGACGTGAACGAAGCAATTGAAACGACTTTGCGGCTGGCAAGTTTTGATAAATCGTTTCAAAAATTACAATTAAAAAAAAATTTTGCAGATGGTTTATCGAAGGTATTTGCCGACAGCGACCAAATCCAGCAGGTTTTACTGAATCTTTTCCTAAACGCCTGCGACGCGATGCCGGACGGCGGCGAACTTTTTATTGCCACCGCACAAATCGACGGGCAAATTCGCATAGAAATTACGGACAGCGGAACCGGAGTTGACGAAAAGAATCTCGCGCAGATTTTCGATCCGTTTTTTACGACTAAACCGGCAGGCAAAGGCACAGGTTTGGGTTTAGCGGTTTGTTACGGAATAATCACCGCCCACGGCGGTCGCATCGAAGTTTCTTCAAATCAAACGAACAAAACTTCATTCGTCGTTTTTCTGCCCGTTTGGTAAATACTTGTAAATTCCGCATCCGTTCCGTCGCCTTCCAAAATCTTTGCAGATTTTTTCTCTGCTCTCTTGACAGGCTGATTGTTTCGAGTCAATTTAATTTTTGCACTTCGTTTTTTATTTTCAAATTCCTGGAAACTATTGGAAGCCAAATGAAAAATAATCTCTTCTTTTTTTTCTTATTTACGCTGGCGGTTTGTTCCGTTGTCGGGCAGGAAAAACCGACGGCATTTGTCGGCGCGAAAATTATTCCGGTTGCCGGACAGCCGATTGAAAACGGCATTTTAATCGTCCAAAACGGAAAAATCACGGCAATCGGCGATGCCCGAACAGTGCGTCTCGCGGCGGGAGTTCAAACAATCGACGTTCAGGGAAAAGTCATTATGCCCGGTCTGGTGGATTCCCACACTCACATCGGCGGAGGCGCGGGCGCGGACGGTTCGGCACCCATTCAGCCTGACGTGCGCCTGCTCGATTCGTTCAACGTGCGCTCTTCGAGCATCCAACGCGCGCAATCAGGCGGAGTTACCACCGTCAACGCGATGCCCGGCTCCGGTCATCTCGACAGCGGACAGACGCTCTATCTCAAACTGCGCGACAATGCAAACAAAGTCGAGGATTTGCTGATTTACGACCAAAGCGGAAAATATATGGGCGGAATTAAATTTGCCAATGGCACGAATCCGATTCGTGCCACGCCGCCGTTTCCCGGAACGCGCTCGAAATCCGCCGCGCTCGTCCGCGAACAATTTACAAAAGCACAGGAATACCGCGAAAAAATTCGCAAAGCAGGAAACGACAAATCGAAACCTCCCGCGCGTGATTTGGCGTTGGAAACGCTCGCCGAAGTTCTTGACGGCAAAAGAGTCGTGCATTTTCACACGCATCGCCACGACGATATTTTAACGGCAATCCGGCTGCACAAGGAATTCGGTTTTCGAATCGTTCTGCATCACGTTTCCGAAGCGTGGAAGGTCGCCGACGAAATTGCGAAGGCGAAAATTCCCGCCTCGATAATTATAATCGACGCGCCCGGCGGCAAGCTCGAAGCGGTTGACGTAAAAATGGAAAACGGCGCGGCACTGGAAAAAGCCGGTGCGCTGACCGGTTTTCATACCGACGATTACATTACGGATTCGCGCTTCTTTCTGCGTTCGGCGGCGATGGCGGTTCGCGCCGGAATGTCGCGCGAAAAGGCATTATACGGTTTGACGATGGCAAACGCGATAATGCTCGATTTGGACAAGCGAGTCGGCTCGCTCGAAACGGGCAAAGATGCCGATTTTATCGTTTTGAGCGGCGACCCGCTGAGCGTTTATACGCACGTTCTACTAACGTATGTCGATGGCAAAAAAGTTTTCGACCGCGCTGACCCGAAGGATTATCTGACAGCCGTCGGCGGCTCCGGCGCGACCGACGATAAAAGCGTTCACATCGATTGCTTCGACGGCGATTTGGGAGGACGAGAATAATGAAAAATGGAAAACGAATAACGAAAAATATATTTCTGTCGGCTCTTGCACTTTTCACTTTTCACTTTTCACTTTTCACTATCCAAGCGCAAATTGCCGTTAAGGGTGAAACTGTCTGGACGATGGCGGGCGAGCCGATAAACAACGGCGTGGTTCTCATCAATCGCGGTAAAATCGAAGCGGTCGGCGCGGCAAATCAAATAAAGATTCCACCCGATTACAAAATTCTCACGGCGAAAGTCGTAACGCCCGGATTGATTGACGCGCACAGCGTCGTCGGACTTGCCGGTTATATGAACCAGCCGCACGACCAGATGCAGATTGAAACGTCCGCGCCGATGCAGCCGGAATTGCGGGCGATTGACGGTTACAACGCCGAAGACCGTCTTATCGAATGGCTTCGCTCGTTCGGCATAACGACGATTCACACCGGACACGCGCCCGCCGCGCTCGTCTCCGGTCAGACGATGATTGCCAAAACCTTCGGAAAGGAAGTCGAAGACGCCGTGATTGTCCCGACGGCGATGATTTCGGTTACTCTCGGCGAAAGCGGGCTGGCGAGCGGCGGAAAATCGCCCGGCACTGTTTCCAAAGCCGCCGCGATGCTCCGCGCCGAATTGATAAAAGCGCAGGGCGCGAAACCCGACGCGCCGAAAGATTTGCGCGGCGAGATGTGGAAACAGGTTCTCAATCGTGAAATCCGGCTTCTCGTTACGGCTCACAAAGCGCGCGATATTATGACCGCTCTGCGAATCGCCAAGGAATTTAATATCAAAATCGTTCTTGACGGCGCGAGCGAAGCGCAAACGGTTATCAGCGAAATCAAGGCTTCCGGTTTTCCGGTCATCGTTCATCCGACGATGTTTCGCGCCGGTGGAGAAACGGAAAGTCTGAGTTTGGAAACCGCTTCAAAATTAAAGAAAGCCGGAATTTCCTTCGCTCTGCAAAGCGGCTACGAAATTTACGTACCGAAAACGCGCGTCGTTTTATTTGAAGCCGCAACCGCCGCCGCAAACGGTTTGTCGCAAAAAGACGCACTGGCAGCCGTTACCCTCGACGCAGCCCGAATTCTCGGAATCGACAACCGCGTCGGTTCAATCGAAAAAGGCAAAGATGCCGATTTAGCGATGTTTGACGGCGACCCTTTTGAATACACCACTCACTGCACCGGCACAATAATTAACGGTCAAATCGTCAGCGAAATTGTCAGGTAAAACAGTAGAAAATTCGTACAGTCGGCAAGCGGTTAAAAAATATCAAAAAAAATAGCTCTCGTTTTTTTTACAGAAAACAAGAGCTATTTTTTTTGTTCCGGCAATTGATTTTCAATGTTTCGTATTTCCCGTTAATAGATTTACCGCGTGTTGAAGAACCGGTTTGATGACTTCAAAACATTCGCGCACACCTTTCGGCGAGCCGGGCAAATTTATAATCAAAGTTTTTCCGCGAATGCCGCAAACGCTCCGCGAAAGCATTGCCGTCGGCGTTTTTTTCAGAGTTTCAAAACGCATCGCTTCCGCTAAACCTTGCGCTTCCCGTTCGATGACGGCGCGTGTCGCCTCCGGCGTATTGTCGCGCGGCGCAAAACCGGTTCCGCCGGTAGTAACGACTAAATTCGCATCCTCGCGCTCGGTCAAACTGTAAAGCGTGTTTCGCAAATCTTCAAATTCATCGGAAACAATAATTTTATCAACAATTTCCGCACCGATTTCCTGAAGCAAACCTGCCAGCGTTACGCCCGAAACATCATCCGTTTCACTGCGTGAATCGCTGACCGTGACGACAATTGCTCTGATTTTCACGTTGTCCATTTTATTTAGTGAAAAGTAAAAAGTGAAAAACTAAAAATTAAGTTCTTTTCATTTTTTTACTTTTCACTTTTCGTTTTTCACTTTTCACTAATTTGGCTCTCGGATTGAATTTTATACTTTCCGACGATTAAAATGTCCGTTTTATTTTGCAGCCTTAACTTTTTCAGTTCTTCGAATTTCTTTTTGGTAACCCTGACATTTGCATCAACAATGGTTTTTTCCAGATTTATGCCTTCTTCGATTGTTACGTTTGGAAAAACGATAGAGTCCTTGACCGTCGCATTTTTTTCGACAATCACATTTGCGCTCAAAATCGAATGTTCAACTGTTCCCCTGACTTTACATCCAAGCGAAATAAGACTGTTTTTTACATTCGCGCTGCCGTAAATAAAAGCGGGAACACGCTGTTCGGCAAGCGTTAAAATTGTCCATTCTTCATCGTCAAAAGCAAATTTCGTTTTTTCATTGAGCAAATCCATGTGCGATTGCCAGAAACTTTTTATCGTCCCGACATCGCGCCAGTAGCCTTTGTGCCGATGCTCGAAGGCGGCTTTGTTTTTGACCAGATGAGGAAGCAGTTCGTCGCCGTAATCTTTTACTTCCCTTTTTCCTTCGGTCAATTTTTTCAAAGTTTCCAACAAGATTTTTGCGTCATAAACAAAAACTTCGGTCGTGATTAAATCGCTTTTCGGCTCATCGGGTTTGTAGTCAAACTTTACGATTCGCCCGTCTTTGTTGGTTTCGACAACTCCGAAACGTGAAGCCGATTCGCCTTTCGGAAGTCTTGTCGTCACCATTGTAACGGAGGCTTTTTTCTCCAGATGCGTTTCAATCGCATCGCGGAAGTCCATTTTGTAAATATGGTCGGCACTCAAAACAAGCAAAATATTCGGATTAAATTCGGCGATAAGTTTTTGGTGACGAACAATCGCGTCGGCGTTTCCGTGTGCAAATCCGCCTTCGCCGCCGGATTCGTCGTCGTTTTCAAACGGCGGCAAAATTTGCAGACCGCCGTAAGTTCGGTCTAAATCCCAGGGTCTGCCGTTGGAGAGATGTTCGTTCAAAGAGTGCAGTTCGTATTGCTCGATAACCCAAACATCGGAAATCCCGCTGTGCAGACAATTGCTCAGGGCGAAATCTATCAGGCGATAAAATCCGCCGAAAGGCATGACCGGTTTGGCGCGTTCGTCGGTCAGAAGTCCGAGTCTGCCGCCTTTTCCTCCGGCTAAAATCAACGCTAAAATTTTTTGCTTAAACATAATTTAAGTTTCAGGTTTTAGGTTTCAGGTTTCAAGTAGAAACAAGCGAAATTTAACCTGAAATTTGAACCTTGCTTTTTAACCTGCCGTTGATTCGACGCTTTCAATATCTCTCCGCCGCTTGCTGTAAATCACGCTCAAAACAACACCGATGACGACAAAAATCATTCCTGCTAAAGATTCTACGGTTTGCGCCTCGCCAAAAACAAACCAGCCTATCAGCAAACCGTAAATCAAGCCTGTATAATTGACGATTGCTACGCTCGCGGCACGTTCCTTTTGCAAGGCATTGGTCAGAAATATCTGTCCGAATTGTGAAGCTGCTCCGATTAAAAGTAAATAAAGCCAATCCCAGCCGCGCGGCGTTTGCCAATCAAAAATCGTGAATAGAAATCCGACGATTAAGCCGACGAGTTGAAAATGCATAACGACCGTCAGCGGATGTTCGCGTTCGCGCAAAGTCCTGACCAGATTGTAAGCGACACCCGAACAAAACGCCGAGACGATGCCGAGCGCGAGAAAGAAACCGGACACGCGCACATCGAATTGACCGATAAACAAAACGCCGGCAAAAGCCAGCGCGTAGAAAATCCACTGCGTAATTTTCACACTTTCCTTCAAAAGAAAAATGGCGATAATCGTCGTAAAAATCGGCGACAGATATTGAATCGTCATCGCGCTCGCCAGCGGAATGTGTTGCACGGTGAGAAAGAAAAAATAAAGCGCGGTCGTGCCGAATAGCCCGCGCAGCAATAATAATTTTCTGTTTGATCCGCGCCAATCCGCGTTTGCTCGCCGCAGTCCCAGATAACAGAAAACCACGCCGAAAGCGCAACGGAAAAAGACGATTTCCATTGTCGGCAAATGCGCGACTTGCTTGACGAAAACATTTGCCAGCGCAAAAGCGAGCGTCGAGATAAACATCGAGCGCACGCCTTCGCTAAAAAATTTGTTGTCAGAAGAAATTGTCGAATCGCTTGGCGGAAAATTCACTATTAAATTCTAACTTATCGAACGTTAAAGAAATAAATTATCAACCTTGAATAATTCATTAAGTTTGAAATCAAATATCATCGGTCGCAACTTCAGATTGAGATTTTGCCTGCCATCCGCGGAAACGCCGCCACGCAAGTGAAAGTCCCGTCCAAACCAGAAATGCGCCGCCGATGCAGGCGAGAAAACCGATGAATTTTCCGACGATTCCGCCCGTTTCGCCCGTGTGCGTAAACCGCATCCAACTGCGTAAACGTCTGCCCGAATTTTGCTCGCCGTAAGGTTCCCACTTCGCAATCTCCGCCGTTTTTGCGTCAATCGTTAAAGTCGAACGTCCGAAGATGTTCCGGTAAATTCCCTCGTCAATCGTGAACACGGCGGTATCCCTGACAACCGGAAACCGCAGACTGATTGTTTTCCAGTTCGTATGATTTTCGGCTTTCGTCCAAAGTTCGTCGAGATTTTCGGGCACGGCGAACGGCTGTTCGACCGTTTGATTCGGAGTGGTCGGCTGGGGCGTTTGTTGCTGCGGAACTTCATTTCCGGTTAATGTATAAACCAGATTACCCGCCCATTGATACGAAATCACAACCGCCGTCAGCGTCAATATAATCAACACTAATGAAGACCAAAATCCGATTGTATTGTGCCAGTTAAAATTTCGCGCCTTGCCATTTAAACCGGAACGAAACCACAAAACTGACCGAAAATTCTGCCACGCCAGACGACGCGGAAACCAGATATAAACGCCCGAAATCGCCAGAAATAAAAACAAAAAATTGCTCGCGTCGTTGATGGATTTTCCAATCGGGCGACCGTCGCCGGAAAAGGCGAGCCAGCGATGCAAATCTTCGACAACGCGAAAAAATCCGCGCCAGCCCTTCGCGCCTTCGCCCGTTATCGCGCCTGTATAAGGATTGACAAATAATTGTCCTTCTCGTCCGAGCGCAATTGTCGCAGCGGAAGTTGAGTCATTTTTGAATGTAATGTTTGAAGGTTTCGCGTTAGGCTTTCCTTCGATAACATTGGCGATTATCTCGCGGACTGCCAGAGGTTGATTGTTTTGCGCCGGAACTTCGACAAAGCGCATTTCGCGCTCGGCAAATTCCAAAATGTTCGATTGAAACGACAGTAGCGCGCCGGTCACGCACATCATAAAAATAAAAATGCCCGCGCTTACGCCCGCCGTTAAATGAAGCCAAAAAATAATTTTCCTGAATTGTTTCATCTTTTCCAGACACCACTGGATCACTGTAGACAATTTAATTTTGCAGACAAAATCAGCAATTAAAAACTAATTTTTACTCCGGTTTGCAAAAGACGCGGGCTGCTGGTGAAAATTCCGCGTGAACGGTCAACGATAAATGTCCGGTCAAAGATATTTTTTGCCGTTACAAAAAACACGGTTTTCCATTTTTCCACCCGGTAGTTCGCTGTAGCATTCCAAAAGGTTTGTGCCTGTATCGCGCCGCGCTGACCGTTTGGAGATGGATTTACCGTGTTTAAGTCATCGGAAAACTGCCTGTCGATGTAATTACTCTCGACGAACGCATCAAAATTTCGGTAAGCGTAACCGATTGATGAAGTCAAAAGATTTTTCGGCGCGTAAGGCAAGCGATTTCCGGTTACGGAAACATTTGTAAAATTCGGAATCGCGCTGAACCTCACTCCACGAAATTCGGCGGTTTCGAGCAATGTGTAAGCGGTTCGGAGATAGACGTTGTAGCTTGTTTTGAAAAGATTGGCTGAATCAATTTGTCCCGAAAGTTCAAAACCCCGGTTCAAAGTTTGTCCGCCATTCGTAATAGTCGCGCCGATTCCGCCCGCTAACGAAGCGGGAACAATCTGATTTTCGTAATCGGTGCGAAAGAACGTGCTTTCCAGCGAAAGTCCGTTGATTGGACGAGTCCGCACGCCGACCTCATAGTTCCAACTGCGTTCGGCTTGTAAATCAACCACACCGCCGTTATTAGTAATGATGTCGGCGGTTGCCGGCGGCGCGAATCCGCGATGAACTCCGGCAAAAAACGTCGTGTTTTTAAACACGTTTAGAGTCGCGCCGATGCCCGGAATCACTTGCGTCAAACTTGTTTCGCCGCTTGTGTTATTGAGCCGATTGAGGCGCTTGAATTTGATGTTTTCAATTCTTACGCCGGGCGTGAGCGAGAAATTTTTCCAGATAAAGCGGTTTTGAACGAAGCCCGAATAAGCAGAATTTTGACGAACATTGCTTTCTACCAAAACACCGTCGCGCGAGTTTGGCAAATCGCCGTTTTTTTGGCGGCGGTCTTGATTTTCATAATGAGCGCGAAAACCGATGTTCAAATCGCTGCGGACATTTCCCAAGTTGAATTGCAGATTAAAACGCGGCTCGATTCCGTAAATCCGATAATCCCGAAGTCGTCCCTGATTTCCGCAGGTCGTATTCAAATCCTGCAAACCGCGACAATCCGGGTCGCTTCCCAGACGGTTCGGACGCTCGTTTGAATTGGAAGATTGCCGCCACCAATCGCGCGAAAAATAAGAAGTATACGCATTGGTCGTCAGGCTTGCTTTCGATGTAAAAGCTACCGTATGCGAAAGCGACAAGCCTTCACGAAAAAGATTGAACGAGTCGTTGCGAAACTGATTCCCACGCGGATTTGCGGCAAATTCGGCTTCCGTCAAACCTGTGTATGTCAGTCGTGAATCTTCGTTATAATGGCTGTATTTGAAAATCAAAACATTTTTGTCGTTGAGCGTTCGGACAAGTTTTGAACTGAAATCATTCAAACCCGAACGGATATTCTCGCGTGCGCCCGCGCCTTGTTTGCGCGTGTAGTTGAGCAAAACTCCGGTTCTGCCGAAAGTTCCGCTAAAGCCTGCACTTCCGTTAAAATAATTGCGGTTTCCGCCAATCAGTTTGAGCGAAAAACCCGGCTTTTCAGACGGATTCGGCGTAATATAGTTGACCACACCCGCCACCGTTACCGGACCATATTCAATTTGTCCCGCGCCCTTCAAAACCTCAATGCTCTCAAACCGCTCAATCGGCGGATGATAATAAGAAGCATTGTCGCCGTAGGGCGCATAGGCAAGCGGAATGCCGTCTTCGAGAAGCAGAATTTTGGTTGAACGAGTCGGATTCGTGCCGCGAATACCGATATTCGGACGAAGCCCGAAACCTTCTTCGTCGCGTATGTTCACGCCCGAAACTTTTCGCAGTGCTTCGGAAAAATTAAAAACTCTGGCATTTTCCAGCGTTTCCTTACCAATCGTTTCGATTGAACCCGCCGTTCTTTCCAACGCTTCCGGCGTTCCCGCCAAATGACTGGAAGTTATCGAAACATATTCGGCAATACCTTGTGGTTGTAAAACAAATTCAAAATTGCCGGTTGTTCCGATATTTACCGTCTGTGTCTGCCCGGCAAAATTGTCTGCCGAAACCGTTATTTGATAAACGCCCTTCGGCAATTTTTCAAATGTAAATTCACCCAGTTCATTCGTCGTTGTAACTCTCTTGAATTGCACATCTCGACTCTTTATTTCGATACTTGCTCCGACAATGCCGCCGCCGCTATTGTCTGTTACGCTTCCCGCGAATGTTTGTGCCTTCCCTTGTGCATTAACAATAAGGGACGCGCCGCCTAAAACAAAAAGCAAAACTAAAATCGCGCCGATCCTTAAAATTCTACGATTGGGAAAGGAGCTTGTCCGTCTGTTCAGCAGTGTCTGCATTACTTATTTTTTCCTTAAATTTTTATTTATTGAAAACGACTTTCAATTTCGTGGCTTGATTAAAAGTTTAATTTGTCATTGTTTGTTCGGTCAAATTGGGAAACAAGATTTTTTTGTAAGGTTTCTAAAAATTTTGATAGAGGCGAAAGATTGCCTCAATAAATTGGTTGATAAAGCAGGTTGCAACTGAGATTTGAGGCAATAATTCTAAGGCTAAAAGAGGTGGCTACTCGATACGAGTTTATTACAAATTTTTGTATTTTGATTTTATCGACATTCATCTGCTTTCTTCAGCGGTTAATTGTTTTTGGTTGTGAATCTCCTGCAAACTTCTGACACTCACTTTTACTTGTGATTTTTTTGTCGCAATCGCTTCAATCAAGGCTTCCGCGCCGGTTATCGTCGTCACGCAAGGCACGTTGAATTGCAGCGCGGCTTTGCGAATTGCCTGTTCGTCAAAGTGTGAGGTTTTTCAAATTTACCTGCCTTGAATTATCGGCGGATACCAACCAACGCTCACCCAAATTTTTCGTGCGGAAACGGCTTGCTCGAAGTTTAGACGCAAAGCAATTACAGTCGCGCGTCCGCAGGCGGTTTTGCCGATAATCTCGGTTTCGTCTTCGCTAAACTCGAAATGTTCATTCCAAATCTGTTTTCGCGGGTTAAAAATCGCCGTTTTGACGTTTGTCTGCGGGTCGACGTAGTGAGTTTTGGCGTGTTTGAAGCCGTTGCAGTTGCGGCAGGCGAGCCACAGATTTTCTTCCTCGTCAGTTCCGTCTTCGGCAGTCGGGCGCAGATGTTCGATTTCCAGCGGCATCGAAACTATTTTCTGCGGTGTCAAACAATAGCCGCACCGATTATGCGCCGCGCGCCGGATTTTATTTTTCAATTCGTCCGGCAGACGGCTCATTTCAAGTCAT
>Ga0136617_10001958_pt1 | contig 18368 bp, 16 predicted proteins | sample AntDrymUQ3222106_2_FD_129672 | JGI IMG/M metagenome (GOLD analysis project Ga0136617, IMG submission 129672) | Polar desert sand microbial communities from Dry Valleys, Antarctica - metaG UQ322 (21.06) | ecosystem: Environmental > Terrestrial > Soil > Desert | place: Antarctica: Dry Valley... | reverse complement strand
GCGCACTGGCGGGGCAAAGGTGTGCGGGTCAGGGGCGGCGGACCTCGCATCCGCGCAGCGACTCGACCGCCCCGACACCGATGACCTCGTCGATCCGCCGCCGCACCGCACCCGGTCGGCGCCACCGCCGGGGCGCAGCTCGACAACGTCGCCGCCGGGACCGCCACGCACCAGGTCCGGGCCGGCCCCGGTGTACACATGGTCGCGACCTGCACCACCAGCGACGACGTCCGCCCCGGACCGGCGCGCACGTCGTCGGCGCCTCGCAGCACCCGCACCCAGTCGTCGCCGGCCTTGGCCGTCACGAGATCGCCGCGGTCAGTGCCCACCAGCACGTCGTCGCCCGCCGTGCCTTCCACCTGGTCCGCCGCGACGGCAGCCACACCTGCCCCGAACCCGGACCCACTCGCGAGCGGCACCACCACAGCGACCACCACAGCGACCATCGAGGCGACCATCGAGGCGATCACCGCGACCGGCTCGCGACGCATCACTGCCCCGCCCGATCGCCCCACCAGGCGAGCAGCTCCTCACGGGCCCGGTCCTCGCCGAGCGGCCCGTGCTCGATACGCAGGTCGAGCAGGTACCGGTACGCCTGCCCCACCACCGGCCCCGGGGTGACGCCGAGCATCTGCTGGATCTGGTTGCCGTCGAGGTCCGGCCGCATCGCGGCCAGCTCCTCGGCCTGGGTCAGCCGGGCGATCCTGACCTCGAGGTCGTCGTACGTGCGCTGCAACCGCACCGCCTTGCGAGCGTTGCGGGTGGTGGAGTCGGCGCGAGTCAGCACGTGCAGCCGCTCTAACTGGTCACCGGCGTCACGCACGTAGCGACGCACGGCGGCGTCGGTCCACTCGCCGGCGGCGTAGCCATGAAAGCGCAGGTGCAGCTCGACCAGCCGGGACACCGCGTCGACCACCGCCCGCGGGAAGCGCAGCGCCCGGAGCCGCTTGTCGGCCAGTTTGGCCCCGACCACGTCGTGGTGGTGGAAGGTCACCGAGCCGTCGCTCTGGAACCGACGGGTGCGGGGCTCGCCGATGTCGTGCAGCAGCGCCGCGAGCCGCACCGCCAGGTCCGGTCCCTCGCCTAGACGCGCCTCCAGTGCGATGGCCTGCTCGAGCACGGTGAGGGTGTGTTGGTAGACGTCCTTGTGCCGATGGTGCTCGTCGCGCTCCAGCCGCAACGCGGGAAGCTCGGGCAGCACGTGGTCGGCGAGACCAGTGTCCACCAGCAGGACCAGGCCACGACGAGGGTCGTCGGAGCACATCAGCTTGACCAGCTCGTCGCGCACCCGCTCGGCCGACACGATGGTGATCCGGTCGGACATGTCGCGGGTCGCCGCGACCACCTCGTCGACCGCGTCGAAGCCCAGCTGTGCGCTGAACCGAGCCGCCCGCATCATCCTGAGCGGATCGTCGCCGAACGACCGCGCCGCCGTGCCGGGCGTACGGAGCCGACCGGCGGCGAGGTCGGCCAGCCCACCGAACGGGTCGACGAACGTCAGCGACGGCAGCTCGACGGCCATCGCGTTGATGGTGAAGTCCCGCCGCGACAGGTCGCCCTCAAGGGTGTCGCCGAACTCGACGTCCGGCTTGCGGGAGGTGTCGTCGTACCGGTCGGAGCGATAGGTCGTGATCTCGACCTGGGCGCCGCCCCGCCGGGCGCCGATGGTGCCGTACGCACGCCCGACGTCCCACGTCGCGTCCGCCCAGTCCGCGAGTAGCGCCTCGGTGACCTCGGGGCGGGCCGATGTGGTGAAGTCCCAGTCGGCGCCGAGCGTGCCGTGGAGCAGGGCGTCGCGCACCGTCCCACCGACCAGGTCGAGCCGCTCTCCGGCGGCGGCGAAGCGTTGCGCCAGTGGCTCGACCAGTGGGGCCACCCGCAACAGCTCGGCGACCGCCCCGCGCTGCAGGTCGCTCAGCCGGCCGTTGGGGGGTGCAGGCGGGTCGGGGTGGTCCGGCACGGGTCCCGATCGTACGCAGCGCGGCGGCCTAGCATGAGCAGGTGACCGCCGGATGCGACCGGCGCCGGCTGCACGCCGCCGCTACGGCCGTGCTGCTCGCGGCGCTCCCGTTGCTGCTGGCCGCGGCCCACCCGCTCCCGGCCGCATCCGGCACCGGGACCGGAACCGGCGGCCTACCCGCACCGGTCGCGGCGGTCGACGACGTCCAGGGGCTCGCGGTCGACCTCACCTCCGTGACCCCCTCGGTGCTGCGGCCGGGCGAGCCCCTGCAGCTGGAAGGCCGGGTCACCAACGTCGACAACCAGGTGTGGCGCCGGGTGAACGCGTACCTGGTCATCTCGCCGAGCCCGCTGACATCGCGCCCTGAGCTGGCCGCCGCGGGTGACAGCGCCGCCGAGTCGTACTTCGGCGACCGCATCATCGAGTTCGGTCTGTTCGCCCGCCTGGGCGGTCTGACCCCGGGCGAGTTCGCCCCGTTCCGGCTGCGGGTGCCGTGGAGCGACCTGGGCATCTCTGGCCTGCCCGGCATCTACACCGTCGGCGTGCAGGTGCTCGCCACCGACCTCGACGACACCCGGCCCACCGAGGGTCGGGTGCGCACCTTCGTGCCGCTTGTCGACGAGAAAGCGACCGCAGACGTCCGGCTCGCCCTGGTCTGGCCGCTGACCGGCACCGTGCTGCGCCGTGCCGACGGCAGCTACGCCCGGGCCGGGCAGACGGTGCGGGCGATGTCGCCGGGTGGCCGGTTGCGGCGGATGGTCGACCTCGGCCGCACCGCCGGCGCGGTGCCGCTCACCGTCGTCCCTGACCCGGCCGTCCTCGATGCCGCCGCCGACCTCGGCTCTGGCGACTTCGGCCCGCCTGGCAGCGGCGCCGCCGACCCGGCCGTCGCCGGCTCGGCCGTTGTGGCGACGTGGTTAGACGACACCCTCGGACTGGCGACCGCGAGCACCCCATGGATGACCGGTTACGCCGAACCCGCCGCGGACACGCTGGCGGCGGCCGGCCGGCCGGCGCTGACGGCGAGCGTGGACGCGGCCGGCCAGGCGGTACGACAGCAACTGTTGGGCGGCCAGGAACGGGTGCTGCATCTGCCGCGCCAGGGGGTCGTGGCGGAGGAGACGCTGGAGTGGCTGCGCGGCCCGGACGGGGCGGGGGTGGTGGCGCTGGCGCCGAGGATGCTGCCCGAGTGGGAGCCGCTGGACGGTTCCGTCGTCTCCCTGCCCACCTACTCCGGCACGCTGGACGCGCTGGTCGCCGACCCTGCCCTGGCCGGCGGCGGCCCGGCGCCCGGCGAGCAGTTGACAGCCCTGCAGGTGCGTCAGCGGCTTCTCGCCGAGACCGCGCTGCTCGGGATCGAGACCGCCGCTGCGGGGCAGCCGTCCACGACGGCCGCCTTCGTCGCGCCACCAGAGTGGGACCCCGGGCCGGACTGGCCGCTGAGCGACTTCTTCACGGGTCTGGACGTGCCGTGGCTGCAGCCGGTGGCGCTGGACGACCTGCTCACGGCGCGGCGGCCGTACCCTGGCCCGACCGGGGTGGACGACGTCGACGGCGAGCCCGTAGCCGAGCTGCTCCCTGAAGCCATGGTGATGGCGTCCGCCGAGCTCGACGGCAGGGTGCGGGTCCTGACCAAGCTCGTCGACGGCAGTGCCCCGCTGACCCGCTGGTACGACGCGACCGTTGCCCTCGGCGTCTCGTCTGCGGGACTGCGGGACGGCGCCGACCGGCTGCGTCAGACCGAGCGCGCCATCGGCGAGGTACGGCAGGCCCTGCGCGACGTGACCATCACCGGTCCACAGTTCGTCACGTTGTCCAGCGCGCGCGGCCGCTTCCCGCTGACGGTGACCAACCGGCTCGACCGACCCGTCACGGTGTCGGTGGCGGTGCTCACCGAGGACGCCGAGCCGGTGCCCGGCGCCCAGTTCGACACCGGTGAGTCCCTCACCATCCGGCCGGGAAGAAGCGACACCGTGGCCGTGGACACCCGTGTCGGGCGGGCCGGCGTGACCAGCGCCAAGGCCTACCTGCTGACCAAGAACGGACGACGGTTCGGCACCCCGCTGTCGTTCAGTCTGCGCACCAGCGCAGTCGGCACCGTGATCTGGGTGATCCTCGGCCTGGCGTGCGCGGTGCTGGTCTTTGCCATCGCGCGCCGGCTGGTACGCCGAGCCCGCGGCCTGCCCGTGACCGGATCGTCCAGGTCGGCCCGGTGACGCAGGAGGACCGCTCCCGGCTGCTGTCGGCCGGTGCGGTGATGGCCGGCGGCACGGTGGTGTCGAGGCTGACCGGGTTCGTCCGCGGAGCGCTGTTGCTCGCCGTACTCGGGAAGTCGCTCGACGCCGACTTGTTCACCCAGGCCAACACGCTGCCGAACTCGCTGTACATCCTGGTCGCCGGCGGAATGTTCAACGTGGTGCTGGTGCCGCAGCTGGTCCGCGCCATGCGCACCGACCCCGACGGCGGCGAAGCGTTCGCCGAACGGCTGCTCAGCCTCGGTGTGCTGGTGCTTGCTGGCGCCAGCGCGGTGCTGTTGGTGGCGGTGCCCGCGCTGGCCCACCTGGCCTACGACGGGGCACTGTACAGCGACCGGCTGACCGCCCAGCGTGAGTCGGCGTACGACCTGATGCGCTGGTGCATGCCGCAGGTCTTCTTCTATGGCACGTTCGTGCTGATCGGCCAGATCCTCAATGCCCGTGAGCGATTCGGGCCGATGATGTGGGCGCCGGTCGTCAACAACCTGGTCGCGTGCGCGGTGCTGGGCACGTACGCGATGGTCTACGGCGCCAGCGACGCCAGCAATGGTTTCTCCACGGGTCAGGAAGTGCTTCTGGGCGCCGGTGCCACCGTGGGGATCGCGGTGCAGACACTGGTCCTGATCCCGTACGCGCGGGCGGCGGGCTTCCGCTTCCGGCTGCGTCGGGACCTGCGTGGTTTCGGCCTGGGCCGTACGCTGCGCCTCGGCGCGTGGACGATCGCCTTCGTCATCGCCAACCAGGTCGCGTTCTTCGTCGTGACCCGGATCGCTACCGGCTCCTCCACCGAAGCCGCGCTGTCCGGCACCGAGGCCAGCGGCGTCACCGCCTACCAGAGCGCGTTCCTGGTGGCGCAGGTGCCGCACGCAATCATCACGGTGTCGCTGGTGACGGCGACGATGCCGATGCTGAGCCGGCTGTCCGCAGACGGCGACCTCGCCCAGGTGCGTGCCGAGATGGTGTCGACGATGCGGCTGGTGCTGGTGGCGATCGCCCCGGTCGCGACCGCGCTCGCCTGCTTATCCGGCGCCATCGCCGCCGTCTTGTTCTCGTACGGCGCGCTGGACGGGCGGACCGCCAGCATCGGCTGGACGCTGGCCGCGTTTGCCCCCGGTCTGCTGCTGTTCTCGGTGCACTATCTGGTGCTGCGCGGCTTCTACGCCCAGGAGGACACCCGCACGCCGTTCCTCGTCCAGCTGGTGGTGAGCGCGGCCAACATCGTGGCCGCGGTGGCGTTGACGCGTGGATCACCGACCGACGAGGTGGCGACCCGGCTCGCGCTGGCGTACGCCGTGTCCTACCTGTGTGGATCGGTGCTGTCGACCACCGTGCTCGCTCGCCGGCTCGGCGGGCTGGTCGATCGCCGGGTCGCTGGTTTCGCCGCCCGGGTGGTGGCGGCCTGCGCGGTGGCGGCAGCCGGGATGCTGGCCGCCCTGCTCGGCCTGGACCGGCTTGGAGTCGACCCCACCGGCAGCGGGGCGGTGCTCGGCCTGGTCGTTGCCGGCGGGCTCGGCGCGGGCAGCTACCTGCTGGTGGCCCGGCTGGTCGGGCTCGGCGAGGTGCGGTCCATGCTGGGCGCCGTGACCCGTCGCTGACCAAGCGCCAAAGTCTGAATGACCGAGCCGGTGAGCGGTCGGCATCTACCATGGCCGGGTGGGCCGGCGTTGCACCGACCGGCCGAGCCGACCGTAACCAAGACGGACGAGGACGGGGTGCCCGCGGACACGCTGAGCGCCGGCGCGGAGCTTGCCGGCCGCTACCGGATCAACGACCTCGTCGGCGAGACCGCGCGGTCCCAGCTGTGGCGCGCCGCCGACCGGGTGCTCAACCGCTCGGTGAGCGTCCAGGTGGTCCGTAGCGACGACCTGAGCGCCGAGGCGTTCCTGACGGCTGCGCGGCGGGCGACCGCGGTCGAGGACCCTCGCTTCCTGCGAGTTCTCGATGCCGCGCACGAGAACGGCTACGCGTACGTGGTGCGGGAGTGGGCGTCCGGGGTCTCACTCGACAGCGTGCTGCGGCAGGGGCCGCTGTCCGGTCATCGCGCCGCCGAGGTGATGCGCGAGGCAGCTGAGGCGGTGGCCGCCGCGCACCGTGTCGACGTACAGCACCGCCGGCTCGACCCGGCTCGCATCATCGTCAAGCGGGGCGGGGCGGTCCGGATGCTCGGTCTTGCGACCGACCAGTCGCTGCACGCGCCGAACGAGGACGTCGAGTCGTCGGCCAGGGCCGGTGAGGCTGCGGACGTGGACGCGCTCGGCCGGCTGCTCTACGCCTGTCTGGTGGCCCGATGGCCCGGGAGTCGCGACCTCGGCCTGCCGACGGCCCCGACCGAGCACGGGCGGCTGCTGCGCCCTCGACAGGTGCGCGCCGGCGTGGATCCCGCCGTCGACGTCGTCTGCACGCGCATCCTCGGCAGCGGCCCGCGCCAGCACGGCGACCGGCTGCGCACCGCCCAGCAGGTCGCCCGCGAGCTGGCCGCCCTCGCGGGTGACGGCGAGGCCCTGACGTCGTTTGCCCCGGCCGACGACGACGACCAGACCATCCAGCGCGGCCAGATCCCAGTAGATCCCGACCCCGCCGGTCCGCCGCCGGCCGTGCACGTGATCCCGCCGCCCCGCGCGGCGCGGCAGGCGCAGCTGCCGGGGCCGCGGACCGACCGCGCCACACGTCGAGGTGGCGGCGGTCGGGGTGCAGTGCTGTTGGCGCTGGTGCTGCTGCTGGGGCTGGTCGGCACCCTCGTCGTCCTGGGGCTGAGGTCGGGGGACGGTGAGGACCCCGGTGGTGCCACCAGCGCCAACGGCACCGGCCCGACCGTCGACCCTGCCGAGGTGTTGCGGATCCAGGAGCTCAGCGACTTCGACCCCCAAGGCACCGATGGCGAGGAGAATCCCGAGACGGCGGCGTTCGCCGGCGACGGTGACGTCTCCACCGCCTGGACGACGGAGTCGTATTTCAACTCCCCAGAGCTCGGACTGCTCAAGGACGGCGCCGGCCTGCTCGTCGACCTCGGCCGCGCCCAGCCGGTTCAGAGCGTCTCGGTCCGACTGGTCGGTTCACCCACGTCGATCGAGGTCCACGCCGCCCCGGAGCAGACGACCTCCGAGCCGACGGTCCTCAGCGAGCTGCGCATCGTGGGTGAGGAAACCGATGCGGACACGGATGTGACCGTGCGGCCGGAGTCACCACTAACCACCCGGTACCTCGTGGTGTGGCTGACCTCGCTCCCACCGATCGAGGCCGATACCTACATGGGGTCGGTCGCCGAGGTCTCGGTTCGCGGATGACGCGCCGCGACGGGGGGAGGCCAGCCGACGTCGACGCCACCGACGACCGCACGCTGCTGACCCGGCACGTCGCCGGTGACCCGGACGCCTTCGGCCAGCTTGTACGCCGGCACCGTGACCGGCTGTGGGCGGTGGCGATCGGGACCTTGCGCGATTCAGAGGAGGCGGCCGACGCGTTGCAGGACGCGCTGGTGTCCGCCTTCCGCCGGGCCGACACCTTCCGCGGCGACGCCGCCGTGACCACCTGGCTGCACCGGATCGTGGTCAACGCCTGCCTCGACCGCGCCCGCCGACGGTCTGTGCGCAGAGCCGAGCCGTTGCCCGAGGACGACGACCAGCTGCCGCCCACGACGACCGACAGCGTCGAGTCGTCGGCCGAGGACGGCGCCCGCCGGCAGGCGGTGCTGGAGGCGTTGCGTCAGCTGCCGGTGGAGCAGCGCGCCGCCCTGGTGCTGGTGGATATGGAGGGTTACTCGGTGGCTGAGGCGGCCGACGTCCTTGATTGCCCACCCGGCACGGTGAAGTCGCGCTGCTCGCGCGGCCGGGCGCGGCTGCTGCCGCTGCTCGGGGCCTGGGCGCCACACGGCCCACACCCCGCGGCCGGAGTCAGCCCCGAGTCCGGGGTGGGCACCGTGACGGAACCGTTATCTACCGGGATGCGTCCCAGCCACGACCGTTCCCGATCCTCTGACAACCCGCCCGGCCCGCCCGCCCGGCCCGACCCTACGAGGAGGTGACCGATGCCCGACCACCCTGAGCCCACTGCTGTCGACGAGGGTGACCACGCCACCGTCGAGCAGCTGGCCGACCTGCTCGAGGGCGAGCTCCAGGTCGGGCAGGCAGAGATCGTGGCCGCCCACGCATCGGCATGCCCCCGGTGCGCCGCGCTGCGCGACCAGCTGGGTGCGCTACCGCTGCTTCTGTCGGCGACGTCGGTGCCACCGATCCCGGCCGCGGTGGCGGCGAGGTTGGACGCCGTGGTCGCGGCCGAGTCCGCTCGCCGGACGGCAGGCACCAGGCAGCCGGACGCCGGGAAGCCGGACGCCGAGACCGTGCTGGTGCCGCTGTCCCGGTTGCGCCGCGACCGGGTCCGGCACTGGTTTGCCGGGGCGGTGACTGCCGCGGCCGTGGTTCTCGCCGTCAGCGTCGTCCCTGACCTGGTGGGCGGAGTGGGCGGATCGTCCGATGAGGCTGCCAGCTCCGGGGCCGACGCGGGTGGGCTGTCCGACGGTGCCCTACGCGCCGCGCCGGAGGCGGCGGGGTCACTGCAGCAGACCATCCCGGACCTGGACTCGGAGGAGTTCGCTGCCGACGTCGAGCTGCTGCACGACAGCGGGGCACAGGCATACCGGGCGCTGTCCGGCAGGTCCGACGCACCGGCGGCCGCCGACGACGGCCCAGGTGCCCGGAGCGCATGTACGACCGGACCGTCCGACGGTGTGCCAGGCACGCTGGGTGCGCTGGTGCGTGTCGACGGTGAGCTGGCCCGGCTCGCGGCCACCGGACCCGTCGCGCAACGCCGGGTCGAGGCGTACTCGTGCCGAAACGGCAACCGGCTGGCCGCGGCCGACGTCGACCTCACCCGCTGATGCCGCCCGCTGACGGTGCCGGCAGGAATCCCACGCACCTAGGATGCGTTCGGCCTGGTAGGTCCAAGCCGGTGCAGGAAAACGAGGTACGCCGTGGCCCGCCAGACCCTTGAGTCCCCTGCCGAGCAGGCGGGGGAGGTTCGGGACGTCATCATCATCGGCTCCGGGCCGGCGGGGTACACCGCGGCGCTGTACGCCGCGCGGGCACAGCTGAACCCATTGGTGTTCGAGGGATCGGTCACCGCCGGGGGCGCGCTCATGACCACCACCGAGGTGGAGAACTACCCCGGGTTCCGGGACGGGATCATGGGTCCCGCGCTGATGGACGAGATGCGGGCGCAGGCCGAGCGGTTCGGGGCCGAGCTGGTGGCAGACGACGTCACCGGAGTCGAGCTCACTGGTGACGTCAAGCTGGTGCGGGTCAGCGACGGCACCGAGCACCAGGCCCGGACGGTGATCTTGGCGATGGGCTCCGGTTATCGCAAGCTCGGCCTACCCGACGAGGACAGGTTGGCTGGCCGGGGCGTGAGCTGGTGCGCCACCTGCGACGGGTTCTTCTTCCGCGACCAGGAGATCGCCGTCGTCGGCGGCGGGGACACTGCCGTCGAGGAGGCCACCTTCCTCACCCGGTTCGGTGACCACGTCACCATGCTGGTGCGTAGGGACGAGCTGCGCGCCAGCAAGATCATGGCTCAGCGAGCCATGGACGACCCCAAGATCACCATCGCCTGGAACTCGGCGGTGGACCAGATCCACGGTGACGACCGGGTCAGCGGCCTCACCGTCCGCGACACCGTGACCGGCGACACCCGTGAGCTCGACGTCACCGGTCTGTTCGTCGCGATCGGCCACGACCCGCGCTCCGAGCTGGTCAAGGGCCAGATCGACCTGGATCCTGAGGGCTACGTCCTCGCCCAACCCCCCACCACCTACACCAACGTGCCCGGGGTGTTCGCGGCGGGCGACGTCGTCGACCACCGCTACCGGCAGGCGGCCACCGCCGCCGGTACCGGCTGCGCGGCTGCCATCGACGCCGAGCGTTACCTGGCCGGCCTCGACGCCGGCGTCGCGTCTTCCTGAGTCGAAGGGACCGCGCCCCCGGCCCCGTACCGATGTTCCGACCGTTCGGTCGCCATGGCGGCCACCAGGTCGGAAGATCAGTCCCCGCCGTCGAGCGGCGGGCTCCTGGCCGCCCCTGACCGCGCACCCGGAATGGGCGGCGTGACATGGCTGTTGTCGATGGCGTACGGCAGGATCACGAGCCGTACGAGTGTCAGCCCGAACCACCGCCCCCACTCATCGAGGAGCCCTTCGTGTCCAAGACCCAGCCCGTGACCGACGCCGACTTCGCCCAGACGGTGCTGGCCTCCGACAAGCCGGTCCTCGTCGACTTCTGGGCGGAATGGTGCGGTCCATGCCGCCAGGTGAGCCCGATCGTCGACGAGATCGCCGCCGAGCACGGTGACTCGCTCACCGTGGTGAAGATGAACATCGACGAGAACCCACAGACGCCGGCGCAGTACCGCGTGATCGGGATCCCGACGATCAACGTCTACTCGGGCGGCGAGGTGATGAAGTCCATCGTCGGGGCCAAGCCCAAGGCGGCCATCCTGGCCGAGCTGCAGGAGTTCATCAACGCCGCACCCGCTGGCCGGACAGCGCCGGCCGGGGAGGCGGGTCGGGTTTGACCGCACCGCGCAACCGCTCCCAGGCCTGCTCGACGGCGTCCTCCACCCCTGTCCGCCAAGGGGCGAGCATCCGTGCGTCCAGTCGCACGGTCGGGGTGAGGGGGTGTGGTCGCGCCACGGTGAACCCGCACGCCAGCCAGAAGTCCACCGGCACCAGGCACCCGGGTGAGCCGGGAACCCTCAGCGCGGGCAGCCCGGCGAGTGCCTCCACGGCCCGAACCCGTGGGCGGCGCAGCGCCTCACGTGCAACGGCCTGCGCCAATGCCCGGCCGAGTCCCACTCCACGGCAGCCGGCGTCGACGTGCAGTCCCAGCACGGTCAGTGCGTCCCCGCCCCCCCGTCCGGGCACCGTGTACGTCGCGTAGCCGGCCACCGCGCGGTCCCCGTTGTCGCCGGCCGCTCGGACAACGACCCCGCCGCCGGAGCCGGCGGACAGGCGCTGCACCCACCAGCCTCGCTTGGCCGCAATCGCGTCGTCGGGCCCGGGTCGGCCCGGTAGCCCGCTGCCGTCGACGAACCGCTCCCAGCGCAAGCATCCGGAGCAGGCCCCGGGCAGCTTTGGCAGGTCATCCGGGGTCAGCGCGGTGCTGCTGCGGCCCACGACGCGCACCTCCGGCTTTCGCCAGCTAGCTAGCTGTGGGCTCGGCTTCGCCAACGCCCGTCACTTCGCATCGTAGAACGGTGCTGACCCGGACGGCAGCAGACAGTGGCACAGGGCGGCCACTTGTCGGTGGGCCGATCAGTTGACACAACTACACGTCGAGTCGCTGATACATCTACATGACGACATGTCGCCATCGAGATTTGTCGACAAGTCTGTCATTCAGCGGGCGGGTCCATCACAGCGACGATCCGCTCGAGGTCGTCCAGGGTCGCGAACTCCACGGTGATCCTGCCCTTGCGGGCCCCGAGCTGGACCTTGACCCGGGTGTCGTACCGCTCGGACAGCCGGGTGGCGACCTCGGGCAGGTGCGCGGCGACAATCCGGCCGGAGCGGACCGGCCGGGAGGGCTCGCCGAGCACCGGCCCGTCGACCGCACCGACCGCCACCAGCTCTTCGAGGCTACGCACGGACAGGCCCTCGGCCACCGTCCGGTGGGCCAACCGGTCCTGCGAGTCGGGGTCGGCGACCCCCACCAGCGCGCGCGCGTGCCCGGCGGACAGCACGCCGGAGGCCACCCGTCGCTGCACGGGCGGGCTGAGCCGTAGCAGCCGCAGCGTGTTCGTGACCTGCGGCCGAGACCGGCCGATCCGTCCGGCCAGCTCCTCGTGGGTGCACCCGAAGTCGTCCAGCAGCTGCTGGTAGGCGGCCGCTTCCTCCAGCGGGTTGAGCTCGGAGCGGTGGAGGTTCTCCAGCAGGGCGTCGCGCAACATGGCGTCGTCGTCCGTGTCCCGCACGATGGCGGGGATGGTGGCCAGTCCGGCCTCGCGCCCGGCCCGCCAGCGGCGCTCGCCCATGACCAGCTCGTACGTCGTCGCATTGACCGGACGCACCACCACCGGCTGGAGCAGCCCCACCTCGCGGATCGACGCCACCAGCTCGGCCAGCTGTCCGGCGTCGAACGCCTGGCGCGGCTGGCGAGGGTTGGGCCGGATCGCCGAGACGGTGAGCTCGGCGAAGTAGGCACCCGCAGGACGTCTGCCGTTGATCGGCTCGTCGCCCGCGGCACCGGGCGACGCAGACCCCGGCTCCGCCGTCGTGGCGCCATTGCCGGCGTTGGCTGGATGGTGCTCGGTGCCGGGCGCGGTAGGGATCAGGGCCCCCAGGCCGCGGCCGAGCCCGCGCTTGGTGATCATGGCGTGCCTCCGGCTGTCGCGCCGCGCGCGGCCATCTCGCGCGCGACTTCGAGGTAGGACAACGCTCCGCTCGAGCTGGCGTCGTACGTCATCACGGTCTGGCCGTAGCTGGGGGCCTCCGAGATCCGCACCGAGCGCGGGATGGCCGTCCGCAGGACCTGGTCGGGGAAGTGCGCCCGCACCTCGTCGGCAACTCCCGATGACAACCGGGTGCGGGCGTCGTGCATGGTGAGCACGATGGTCGAGACCCTGAGGTCCGGATTGAGGTGGGTGCGTACCATGTCCACCGTGCGCAGCAGTTGGCCGACGCCCTCCAGCGCGTAGTACTCGCACTGGATCGGGATCAAGATCTCCTTGCCGGCCACCAGGGCGTTCACGGTGAGCAGCCCCAGCGACGGCGGACAGTCAACGAAGACATAGTCGACGCGCTGATCGCTGGCCTCCTGCTCGGCCAGGTACGCGGTGAGCGCCCGGTTCAGCCGGGACTCACGGGCCACCAGAGACACCAGGTCGACCTCGGCGCCGGCCAGGTCGATGGAGGCCGGCACCACCGAGAGCCCCCCGATCTCGGGGCTGGCGCGCACCACGTCGCTGATCGCGGCGCCGCCGACGATCACCTCGTAGACCCCCGGCGTGCCCTCGGCGTGCTCGATCGACAACGCGGTGGAGGCGTTGCCCTGGGGGTCGAGGTCCACGACGAGCACCCTCCGGCCGCCCTGAGCCAGTGCGGCGGCGACGTTCACCGCCGTGGTCGTCTTCCCGACCCCGCCCTTCTGGTTTGTCACTGCCACCACCCGGGTGCGGTCAGGTGCGGGCAGGGCCGATCCCGCAGGCGGTGCCGGGGCATCCACCACGGGCACCCGAGCCGACGGGTCCATGCGCCCCGGCCATCCGATCGCGCTGGTTTCACGGGGAACATCGGCGTTACGCCGCTCGGGCCACCCCAGGTCGGGCACGACCGTTGCTGGCTGCCCGCCATCACTCACCACTGCGGCCCTCCTCGACCAGACCCGGTACCGACGACACCTGCACCCGTACCAGCGTGGTTGGGGGCTGCAGGACCGTTTCACCGTACGTGGCGATGCGGACATTCAAGGCGCCGCCACGCTGCAGGGCCATGTTTGCTTCGGTAACCTCGCGAGCAGCTCCCTGCCCCTTCAACGCCCACATCTCCCCGCCGGGACGCACCAGCGGCAGGCACAACGCAGCCAGCCGGGTCAGGGGGGCGACGGCTCGCGCTGCCACCACGTCGGCCTCGCGCCTCCCGACCAGCTCCTCGGCGCGAGCCCGGACCACCTCCACTTCGGCCACACCGAGTGCGGCAGCCGCCGAACGCAGAAAGCTCGCCCGGCGCAGCAGCGGCTCCACGAGCACCAGGTGCAGGTCGGGCCGGAGCAGGGCCCAGACCAGGCCGGGCAGCCCGGCGCCGGACCCGATGTCCAGCACGTCGGCGCCAATCGGCAGGTCGTCGACGACTGCCCCGCAATTCAGCAGGTGGCGCTCCCACAATCGGGGAATCTCGCGGGGACCGAGCAACCCATCGACTGCTGCCGGACCGGCCAGCAGCGCGGCGTACGGGGACAGCCGGGCCGCCCGCTCGCCGAGCAGCGCCCGCGCCGACGCAGGCATGGCTGGCGGCGTCGTTCCACGTGAAACGCCGGACGTGTCGGCGGGAGTCACGCTGGACTCACGCAGCGGGCGTCACTCGGCGGGGGTCGCTCGCGGCTCGCCCGGGCGCTCGGCCGGGGTGGGAGGCAGCACCACCACGCGGCGCTGCGGTTCCTCTCCCTCTGACTCGCTGGTCAGACCGGCCGAGGCGACCGCGTCGTGGACGACCTTGCGCTCGAACGGGTTCATCGCCGCCAGCGGTAGGGCCTCGCCGGTGCTACGCACGGAGGCGGCCGCCTCAGTGGCCAGTTGCTCGATCTCGACCCGTCGCCGGGCTCGATGCCCGGCCACGTCCAGCATCAGGCGACTGCGCTCGCCGGTCTCCTGCAGAACCGCGAGCCGCGCGAGCTCCTGCAGTGCGTCGAGCACAGCGCCACGCTCACCGACCAGGGCGGACAGTCCCGCGCTGCCGACCACGGAGACGGTGGCGCGGTCGCCCTCGACATCGAGGTCGATGTCGCCGTCGAGGTCCACGATGTCGAGCAGCTCCTCGAGGAAATCCGCCGCCACATCCCCCTCGACCTCCAACCGCTGCAGCTGGGTCGCCATCTCAGGCCGCTCCGGAGGCTGTGGCTTGGCCTGCTCCGGCTCCACGGACAACTCGGTGAGGCTGTCGTCGGACATCGGCTCAGCCCTCCTGCGCGTTCGGTGGGCGCGGTCGTCGTCGCCTCTGGTTGCGGCTGCTCTTCCTGGGTTGCTGGCGCTTGGGGGGCGGGGTGACGGAAGTCTCCGGTACGGCCGGTGCGGCCGGGGGAGCGATCTTGCCCTTTCGGGTGTCGCGGGCCACCTTCGCGTCGTGCGCCGGCGTGCCGGGGGCCGGGTTGTTGCGGATGACGTAGAACTGCTGCCCCATCGTCCACAGGTTCGAGGTCGTCCAGTACAGCAGCACGCCAACCGGGAACCAGATGCCGCCAACACCGAAGGCCACCGGCAAGATGTAGAGCAACATCTTCTGCTGCTGCGCATACGGGCCGGTCAGAGCGCTTTCCGGCATGTTCTTGCGCATCAGTTGGCGCTGGGTGATGAAGGTCGTCGCGGTCATCAGCAGCACCAGGACCGCGGTGAGGACGATGATGCGCCAGTCGCCGCCCGCCTCCAGGAACCGGTCGGATATGCTAACACCGAGCAGTGAGGCGCCGTCGAGCTCGACCGCGTCCTCGGTGGTGAGGACGCCAAGGGGACGGGGCGGGCTCTTCGTCGCCTGGTCGATCACCCGGAACAGCGCCAGGAAGATCGGCATCTGTGCGAGGAGCGGCAGGCAGGACGCGAACGGGTTGGTCCCGGCGTCCCGGTACAGCGCCATCGTCTCCTGCGCGAGCCGCTCCCGGTCGTGCCCGTACTTCTTCTGCAGGTCCTTGACCCGCGGCTGCAGCATCTGCATGTTCCGGCTGGACTTGATCTGCTTGACGAACAGCGGGATGAGCGCCGCCCGGACGACGAGCGTCAGGCCCACGATCGACAGCGCCCAGGTCCATCCCGACGCGGCCGGGAGCACGTTGGCGATCAGCGAGTGCCAGCCGGTGAGGACCACCGACACGACCCAGTACAGCGGGAACATGACGGTGTTGAAGGCGTCAGCCATGTCCGGATCCTGGCTGGGCACGGACGATGGGGACCGGGTCGACGCCGCCGACCGCCCACGGGTGGCAGCGGCCCAGGCGCCGCGCCGCCAGCCAGCCGCCGCGCGCCGCGCCGTGGGTCTCGACCGCCTCCAGGGCGTAGGCGGAGCACGACGGGTAGTACCGGCAGACCTGCCCGTAGAGCGGGCTGATGACCGCTCGGTAGCCGCGCAACACCCACGTCAGCAGCCACTTCACGTGCGCGCACCGCCTGACCCGAGCAGCCGATCGAGGCAGCCGGTCAAGTCGGCCGCGAGGACAGTGGGGTCGGCGTGGCCAGCCGCGGGCAGTGCACGCACCACAACCATCGCGCCCGCGGGCAGATCGGGGAGCCGAGGCACAAGCAGGTGCCGCAAGCGGCGTCGGAGCCGGTTGCGGGCCACGGCGGGGCCGCAGCTACGGCCCACCACGAACCCGATTCGTGCCGGCTGCCTGCCCGGCCCGGCCGGCGGCTCAGCCGGCCTCGCCAGGTGCAGCACGAGGGTGCCGCTCGCAGCGCGCCGACCACGACGGCTCACCACCCCGAAGTCCCGCCGGCGGCGGAGTCGATGCGGCGTGGGCAGCACGGCGGGCTCGGCGCTTTCGGTAGCAGGGATGGGCTCAGGCGGCGAGACGATCGCGGCCCTTGCGGCGGCGGGCCGCCAGGATCGCCCGTCCCGCCCGGGTCCGCATCCGCAGCCGGAAGCCGTGCGTCTTGTGCCGGTGTCGATTGTTCGGCTGGAAGGTGCGCTTGCTCACGAGTCGCTCCGAGACGAGGTGCGGACAGCGGTGGCCGTCGCTGCACCGATCAACACGACCGGTCGACGGGTCCGCGCCGTCAAGGCGGACTGGCCCGGGACGGTCACGCCGGGGGCTCCAGCGTTGCCGCCTCATCGGCGCCGGTAGGACCCTGCTCACGGTACGCGAGCGGCTCCGAGGCGGTCAAACACGCGCACGCAGGCGGCGAAACGGGTGTGGACAACTGGTTGCTGCGACTCCGGCCACCTCGTTACGGTGGGCTGGCACCTGCCCCTCCCTCGGCCCTGGGTTCACACAGGCTGTGGACAACTGTGTGGACGGGCGGTGTGAACCGCGTCACACCGCGCCATCGGGGGTCCTCGTCGCGGATCCGCTCGCCGCATGGGTGCCCGCGGTGACCGCCGCGCGGACGACCGCGCGGCCGAGTGCGAGGAGGAAAATGTGGCCGACCAGGACGTTTCGGGCAGCGCCGACACCCAGACAGAGGTCCGGGCTGAGCCGCACACCGGGCCGCACGCCGGGCTGCATACCGGGCAGGACGCGGACGAGGGGGGCCGATTGTCGAGGAGCGACGACCCACAGCTCATGAGGGCCTGGCAGCGGGCGATCTCGGACCTGGCCCCGAGCCAACGGGCCTGGCTGCGGGCGTCCCGGCCGCTCACGCTGCATGGCTCCACCCTGATCGTCGCCGTCGCCAACGATTTCACCCGTACCCAGCTGGAGCACCGGATGCGCCGGCAGGTGGAACAGGTATTGGGCACCGTCCTCGGTCACGACGTTCACCTCGGGGTCACCGTCGACGCCAACCTCACCCCCGTCGAAGCCGTGGAGGGGGGCGACCCGGTCAGTATCGACGAGTCTCTGCAGCGCTCTGGCGACTTGTCGACAGATCCATCCCGGGAACGGTTCGGCGCCGCAAGCGCCACTGATCGGCCCATTGAGCGGCACGGCCCCGAGTCGCCGTTCGGCTTCCGGCAGGCACGCTCAGCCGCGCTCGCACCGGACCGAGGTGCCCTCACGCCCGCTCCGGCCACCGCCGAGGCGCGGCTGAATCCCAAGTACGTGTTCGAGAGCTTCGTGATCGGCTCGTCCAACCGATTCGCGCACGCGGCGGCGGTTGCCTGCGCCGAAGCGCCGGGCAAGGCGTACAACCCGCTGCTGGTCTACGGCGAGTCCGGCCTCGGCAAGACCCACCTACTGCACGCGATCGGCCACTACGTGCGCAGCCTGTACAACGGCGCGCGGGTCCGCTACGTCTCCAGCGAGGAGTTCACCAACGACTTCATCAACGCCATCCGGGACGACCGGGCGGCCTCGTTCCAGCGTCGCTACCGCGACGTGGACGTCCTGCTCATCGACGACATCCAGTTCCTCGAGGGCAAGATCCAGACCCAGGAAGAGTTTTTCCACACGTTCAACACCCTGCACAACGCCAACAAGCAGATCGTCATCACCTCCGACCGCCCACCCAAACGGCTCGAGGCGCTGGAGGACAGGCTGCGCAACCGGTTCGAGTGGGGCCTGCTGACCGACGTGCAGCCACCCGACCTCGAGACCCGGATCGCGATCCTGCGCAAGAAGGCAGCCCTGGAAAAGCTCACCGCTCCCTCGGACGTGCTGGAGTTCATCGCCAGCAAGATCCAGACCAACATCCGCGAGCTCGAAGGCGCCCTCATCCGGGCGACCGCCTTCGCCAGCCTCAACCGGCAGCCGGTAGACCTCACGCTGGCCGAGATCGTGTTGAAGGACCTCATCCCCGAAGGTGGGGAG
>Ga0136617_10001956_pt1 | contig 18387 bp, 17 predicted proteins | sample AntDrymUQ3222106_2_FD_129672 | JGI IMG/M metagenome (GOLD analysis project Ga0136617, IMG submission 129672) | Polar desert sand microbial communities from Dry Valleys, Antarctica - metaG UQ322 (21.06) | ecosystem: Environmental > Terrestrial > Soil > Desert | place: Antarctica: Dry Valley... | reverse complement strand
TGGAGGTGGCGGACGCGGAGGTGGCGGGGGTATTCCCGGCATCGGCGGACCAGGCGGCGGAGGTGGGGAAACGAAGCGCTATAGCATTCAGTTTTCGCTGAACTTCCAGAACCTCTTCAACAAGGTGAACCTTTCAACTCCAGTCGGCAATCTCTCATCTCCTTTCCTTGGCGAGAGTCTGGGATTGGCCGGCGGGTTCGGAGGCTTTGGTCCCGGCGGCGGTGGCGGTGGCGGTGGAGGGGCAGGTGGCAGCGGCGCCGGCAACCGCAGAGTCACTGCGCAGTTACGTTTCAACTTCTAAGTGTTAATTTCATGTCTTGCGACTAAGAGTGGTTAACACACTAGAAAGGATTGTGTTATGAACAAATTATTCAGCTCACTCATATTGGGGGCGATCGTTTTTTGCGCCGGCGTGAACGCAAGCGCGCAGGGCGAAACTAGCAAACCTGCTCCAGGCGGAAACGGAGCCGCTGCGGGCCCGGCAATCACTGCAACCACTTCGCCCGTGGAGATGGCACGTGCGGCAATCGCAGCCCAGGGTGGGGAGAAGTTTAAGAACCTGAAGAGTGTGATACTAAAAGGTTCCGTGGATCTGTACGCGCCAAACTCTACGCAGTCTATTCCCGGAGGTTTTGTGATCGTGATTGCCGGGGACAAGGCTCGCATGGAAGTTGATGCGCGGCCGGCCGTCAGCTTCAAGATGATTTACGATGGCCAGCGGTCGTACAGTTCGTTGCCAAACGTCGATATGCCGCCGATGACCCGGTTCGGCATGGGTTTGCTCGTAAAGTTTGATCAGCCTGGCTACGTGGTGAGTACGCTTCCCGATAAGAAAAAACAACGCGCCTTTCGGGTATCGGATCCCGACGGCAACACTACTGATTTTTACGTCGATGTCGCCTCGGGACGAGTCATGAGTTTCCTCATTCCTTATGGCGGTTATACATTTGGCACGGAAAACAAGAAAATGAAAGAGATCGACGGTGTCCTCGTCGCAACAAGCTTTACCCAACGGTTGGAGATGCCCCAAGGGGCGTTCTTCGCTGACTACAACGTCAAGGACGTGAAGATCAATCAACCCATCGGCGACGATGTGTTTGCGATTCCATAAGAAAGACGCAATTCCAGACGAGACGATGAGGCCGCCTTACCAAAGGGCGGCCCTTTCGTTTGGGCTGAGCGGCTCTGGGCAGCTGCGCATCTTTTACGTTCGTCGATTTCGTAGAAAACCAATTCTGAGCTATATGGCGTGCGCCTTTTGATCCGAACCTCAGACACACCCGGGAGTCAACCTCGTTGACGAATCCCCTGGAAAACTATCTAACCGAGCTTAGCGAGATTAATAGCTCCAGCGGAGCTGTAAAAGAGACCTCGTATTATCCGGCTCTTTCAAACCTACTGAACGCCGTAGGCAAAACACTAAAGCCCAGGGTCCGCTCCATCATTAATATCCAGAATGCTGGTGCTGGACTGCCTGACGGCGGCCTCTATACCGCCGAACAATTCCAGAAACAGGCAAAAGGCGAACTTCGGGACGGGCAGTTGCCCGCTCGCGGTTGTATCGAGGTGAAATCGACGGGCGAGAACATTGACGATATCGCTCGCGGCGAGCAGGTTATATCCATGCAAATCCGGTAGGCTGGACTAGTGAGATCTGGGAAAGATTATTACCGGTCGAGCTTCCGCTCGTTTTATTCGCAAGGGGATGAGACCCTGGCTATGGATCATGATTGGTGGTGGCCGGATGATTCAGAGAAGTTGTCGAAAGCAATGAAGGAGTTGGGTTGGTACTCCTATTAAAAGAGAAAGGAAGAGACTTGAGTTACCGCAGCATTGTGGATAACAGAGTTGAGTGGCTTTGCAGCTTAAGCGGGGGCGCGCTCCGCTTTGCCCCCTTCCTGACCTGCAAAATACCGTACGTCCTTTGAGGTTTTCACACAGGCACGGTAGCGACCGGATCCGAGCACTCAAGTCAGCTTGAGTGCTCGTTTTTTAGAAGCAGGAGCTCTAGAGTGAGTTTGCCAAGTTGAATCTAAGATCCGGTCGCCCGAAAGAGGTTAATCCGGCAAACCTATGGCTTCAACGATAGCATTCAATACATCAGAACCGGGAGCGGTAGCGACCGCACTCACCTGACAGGTTGATTGTTCGCTACCACAACCACATAGGCAAACTGTGCGGCAAAGAGATCTTCTATCCAACCTGATCTGGAGTGCAGATTCAAATTCGTGTCGCAGAGTGATCCGTTCGTTGACTGCGGTCGCTACCGCTCCCGGTTCTGTAACTTGAGAGTTGATACAGCCTCGGTAACGACCGGATCTGGGCACTCAAGTCAGCTTTAGTCCTCAGCCTGGAAGAGTGTGACTTAGACGCTCGTAATCTCGTGCTCTTTTGATTTTGTCAGTTCGTCGATCTTGCCGATGTAGCTATTGGTGAGTTTCTGGACTTCCTCCAAGCCATCGCGTTCGTTGTCTTCGGAAATCTGTTTATGCTTAAGCATCTTTTTGAGGCGCTCGTTGGCATCGCGTCGAATGTTCCGAGTAGCCGTGCGGTGATCCTCGGCGATCTCGTGGACCTGCTTCGCTAATTGCTTGCGGCGTTCTTCGGTCAACGGGGGAATGGGAATGCGCACCAGTTTCCCATCGTTTGATGGGTTCAACCCAAGATCCGAACCCCGGATAGCTTTCTCTACAGGAACCAGTTGAGTCTGGTCCCACGGCTGCACAGTCAGCATCTGTGGTTCGGGGGAGTGCACTGAAGCCATTTGATTGAGTGGAGTCATGGTCCCGTAGTAGTCGACCGTTACATTGTCGAGCAAACTGACGGCAGCACGTCCGGTGCGCACAGTGGCTAGCTTCCGACGGAAATCCTCAATGACAGTTTCCATCCGAGGCTTTGTATCTTTGATTACGTCCTTCTCACTCATCTGTCTACTCCGAAATGGTTTCGAGTTTCGAGTTCCGGGTTTCGAGTTAGACCCAGATTACTACTAAATAGCTTCGAGAGTTGCCGTTTCAGTAATGTGCAAAACTCGAAACTAGAAACTCGGCACTCGAAACTACTTTTCCAGGCAAACCTTTGTGCCGACTTCCTCGCCCGCCACCACCCGCCGGATGTTTCCTGGCCGACGCATATTGAAGACGATGATAGGCAGGTTGTTGTCCATGCACAGCGAGATTGCCGATGCGTCCATCACTTTCAGTTGTCGCTCCAGGACCTCCTGGTAGGTGATGCAGTCGAAACGAGTCGCCGCGGAATCGTGCATGGGATCGGCCGAATAGACACCATCAACTTTGGTAGCCTTGAGAATAATGTCCGCCTTGATTTCGAGGGCGCGCAGGGCGGCGGCCGAGTCAGTCGTGAAGTAAGGGTTGCCGGTTCCCGCGGCAAAGATCACGACTCGGTCTTTCTCGAGGTGTCGTACCGCACGTCGTCGAATAAAGGGCTCGGCGAGCTGCGGGATGTCCATGGCAGACATGACGCGTGTTTGCACATCCAGCTTTTCCAGCGCGTCCTGCAGCACTACGGCGTTCATTACCGTGGCCAGCATGCCGATGTAGTCGGCCGAAGAACGGTCCATGTTGCCTGCGCTCTTCGAGACGCCCCGAAAAATATTGCCACCCCCGACAACTACCGCGACCGCCACGCCCAAAGCGTGCACTGCCTTTAATTCTTCAGCCACGGTGCGGGCGACATCGACGTCGATACCGTAGTTCTGCTCGCCCATCAGGGCTTCCCCGGAAATCTTCAACAGGACCCGTCGATATACTAGCCCGGCGATATTAATTTTAGGTTTTTCGGCGATCATTGGTTTCTTCGCAGACGGCGAGAGGCAAGCCAACTTATAGACTGCGCACGAATTTAGCTGACGAGTGATGCCACCTCACCACCGAAATCTTCGTCGCGCCGTTTGAGCCCTTCGCCCATCTTGTACCGTGTGAACCGGCGGATGGTAATCTTCTCGCCCGTTTTTGCTATCTTTTCGGTAACCAGTTCGCTAACCGTCTTGGCCGGATCTTTAACGAACGGCTGATCCATTAGTACATTCTCTTCGTAAAACTTATGCAGCCGGCCCTCGACGATCTTGTCGATGACCTGATCCGGCTTGTTGGCGTTCTTCGGATCGTTCTTGGCCTGCGCCCGGGCGATCTCCCGTTCTTTTTCCAGAGCATCACTGGGAACGTCTTGCTGCGAAACGTAGCGTGGCTCAGCAGCGGCGACATGCATGGCGACGTCTTTGACGAGTTGTTGAAACTCCTCACCACGCGCCACAAAGTCCGTCTCGCAATTCATTTCAACCAGCACGCCCACCTTGCCGCCCATGTGAATGTAAGAACCGACAATTCCTTCGGCAGCGATGCGGCCCTCGCGCTTTCTTGCGGAAGCCAATCCACGCTTCCGTAAGATATCGATGGCCCGCTCTTCATTTCCCTCGGCCTCAACCAGTGCATTCTTGCACTCCATCATCCCGGCACCAGTCTTCTCGCGAAGTTGCTTGACCGCTGCTGCTGTTATTTCTGCCATGATGACCAACGTCTCCATAACTTGTGCACAGACTTTAGCCTGTGAATCTATTAATGCGCAGCACTGACTCAAGTCTGTGCCAGCTGTTAACGAAAAGCGCAGCCCGGCGGAACTCCCGCTTAAAGGCTGCGCTCGCCGATGAATAAGAAATCTGAATTATCTGCTAGCTCGTCGCGACAACAGACTCGGCGCTTTCATCAGGCGCAGCGCCCGCCTCGCCAGGTTCCCCGGTTTCGGCAACGGGTGGCTGATCAGCCTGGTTGCCATTATTCGATTCTGTAGTCGCCGCCGCGGGCGCTTCTTCCGTTGCCTCACTGCCTTCGGGCGTTTCACCAGCCTCGTCCGTTTCCGCGCTAATCGCCACTCCGCCTTCCGTGGCTATTTGCTGGCCCTCGAGAATCGAGTCGGCAATGCGTGAAGCAAAGAGTCGCACGGCACGCAGCGCGTCGTCGTTCCCGGGAATGACGTAATCAATTCCCTCCGGTGAGCAATTCGTGTCCACCACGGCCACAATCGGGATACCCAATCGATTAGCCTCGGCTACGGCAATCTCTTCCTTGCGCACGTCGATGATAAAAATTGCATCCGGCAGCCGGCCCATCGTCTTGATACCGGAAAGATTCTTGTTCAAGCTTTCTCGTTCGCGGTCGAGTTTGATGCGCTCCTTCTTGGTCAGCTTTTCGTAGCGACCATCAGTTTGCATCGCTTCCAGATCCCGGAGGCGCTTAATCGACTTTTGGACCGTCTGAAAATTGGTCAGGAGACCGCCCAGCCAGCGCTGATTGACGTAATACTGGCCACAGCGTTCCGACTCTTCTCGGATAGCGTCTTGAGCCTGACGCTTAGTGCCTACGAAGAGAACTGTCTTGCCACGATCTTCAGCGATCAGGTTGGTGACGAACGTGATCGCGTCCCGAAACATGCGCTGGGTCTTTTGCAGGTCAATAATGTAAATGCCATTGCGCTCACCGAAGATATATTCCTTCATCTTCGGGTTCCAACGCCGTACCTGGTGGCCGAAGTGTACGCCAGCCTCCAGAAGTTCTTTCATTGTAACCGAAACCAAACTTATTCTCCTTTGTGAACTGGTTTAATGTACTCGCCGCGACTCTCCGCCCTCTCGCGGGAGAGCAACCAATCCGAGCCACGACAATGGTTTTAAGAATTTCGGAATTCGGATTTGAAATCCGCAATCCGCAATTCGAATCCGAAATTCTTGTGCTATCGTTTCGAGAATTGGAAGCGCTTGCGCGCGCCCTTCTGGCCATACTTCTTGCGCTCTTTGATGCGCGGATCGCGCGTGACCAGACCTGCCTGCTTCAACGTGGGACGAAGGTCGGCATTGAATTCAATCAGCGCGCGGGTAATTCCATGGCGAATCGCGCCCGCCTGGCCCGACGGGCCGCCGCCGCTAACATTAATCAACAAGTCAAACTTGGTCGTCGTTTCAGTCAACTGCAGCGGCTGACGGATGATCATGCGCAATGTTTCGTTGGGGAAATACTTATCGAAAGGCTTGCGATTGATCTGAACCTCACCGGCGCCCGGGCGCAGATAGACTCGCGCCGTCGAGGTTTTTCGTCGTCCTGTTCCGTAGTATTGAATTTCAGCCACAGTTATATCGTCCTCTTATCTACCCTGTTTTATTACTGTTGATTTGAACGGGAAGTGAATTCGTGGAGTTGTGGGCCTTGGGCCCTGTGTGGGTGGTCGGCATCGGGGTAAATCTTTAATTTCTTCCCCATGGCTTTGCCAAGCTTATTCTTTGGCAACATACCCTTAATCGCCAGTTCCAGCACTCGCTCTGGACGCTTGGCGAACATATTCCTCGCCGAAACTTCGCGCAGGCCACCCGGATAAAGAGTGTGATGCCGGTACATCTTTTGGTCAATTTTTGCACCCTTCAGCACTGCCAGCCGGGCGTTAATCACGATTACGCTATCGCCCATATCCATGAAAGGGGTCCACCGGGGATTTCGTTTGCCTGATAATATTGACGCGATCTCTGACGCCAGATGACCGACCGTTTGGCCGGCTGCATCCACCACGAGCCATTTTCGTTTGCGCGCAAGATCTTTACCGCTAGGGAAGTATGTCGACATAGTTAACTATCTCTGTTTTAAGCCATTAAAACGCGAACGGCTAGAATACAAAAGGCTTGAGAATATTGTCAAGGCGACCATTATTCTTTATCTGTATCTTATCGCGGACACGATTTTGACCAACACATCAGTCCGATAGACTTCGAGGCTATTCAATCTGGACCGGTTTGCGATGAACCAATCTGGGACAGGAAAGGCTCCCCGGCCTGTTACCGGAGAGCCTCTCATTGAACCGATTTCGTTTCGGTTAAGGCTGTGTAGGCTTGGTGCCGTCATTCCGCTTTAGCTTCGGAGGTTCCTGCTTCTCAGCGGGCTTCTGCTCAGCATCCGGAGTAGCGGTGGGCTCATCCGGCGTGGGCTGACGGCGTTTCAGCGTGGGTCGTCCCGGAGCCCCTTCTTCGGCGCTCGAAAGTGCGCCGGCGGTGGACGCGCGCGCGTTGGAAAGTCTTAACAGCCGACCCCTAACCCTCTGAAACTCCGAGCTGCTGATTACATACTCTTCCCGCTCGGGGAATCGTGCCGCAAGCGCCAGAGACGCTGCTCGACGTTCCGGAGGCGCCGGGTGCGTGGCGAAAAGCTTAGATATAAAACCGGGCTTCTTCTTGTTTTTAGACTCCAGTTTTTCAAACATCGTGGCCATTGCGGTGGGGTCGTACCCGGCGGCGTACATGTACTGCACGCCCAGCTTGTCAGCCTCTTCCTCCGCGCCACGACCAAACCTCATGAAGCCGAGGAGGGCTGCAAAGCCGCCCCCCTGATAAATTAGTTGACCAAGGCCGCCACCAAAAATTATTGCCGGGATCAGAATTGCATACTGAGTAAGTTCGGCCTTTCGTTGGTTCTCGACGGCGTGACGGGCAGCCACATGCGCAATTTCATGGGCCATTACACCAGCGAGCTCCGCTTCGCTGTCCGCCGCCAGCACCAGACCCTTGTTTACATAGAAGAAGCCACCCGGCAAAGCGAAGGCGTTTACCTCATCTGAGTCGATGACCTTAATCGTAAATGGCACCTTTGCGTCAGAGTGAAGGACGATGTTCTGTGCCACCCGATTAACATATTCCGTTATCACTGGGTCGTCGACAAACTTTGCCTGCCGATCAACTTCGGCAGCCAGCTCGCGACCCAGACGGACCTCTTTTTCAGTGGAGCCACTCATCCCGGCGATGATACCCTTGTTGATATTCCGTTTCCCGATCATATTCGGGTTTTCGTTCGTGGACAGGGGCCTGCCCGGACTAGTGGAGGTGGAAGTCGCTTTCTCCTGTGCCTGATTCTTGTCTTCTTTGGAAGTGGCCTGACTCTTGGCTGGTTCTTGCGACTGGGTCGACTGGGCTATAACCCGGACCGCACTCGCGAACAGCGACGAGGCCAGCAACAGGGCGGTTGCGACGCGGGAGAAATTGTTCATTTCGGAAAACCTCCAGATACTTCGAAACCGGCCCAAAAGAGAGAAGTCCGTCGGGACTATCATTCAAAGGCCGCGGATTGTTATCTCAGTGCGGCGAAACTCTAATTCAAGGAAGCTCAACAAAGAACTGTTGGAAGCTGTTTTCGCTATTTTTGGACGCGCAGTCTATGATGCCAGAGGCCAGCAGCAAGGTTGCGCGTTCAATATTGCTTACCTATTCTGCAAACTTCTAGCGAGATAGTTTCCCGGGGGCCGTTCGTGCTGTCGCAGACATTATAGTCCAGCGTCGTTAAAAAACCTAAGAAATCGACTTGTTCGGCCTTGAGCAGACTCGCCTTTCCGCCCTCTTGTATGTTGTAAGAATAAGCCCAGTCGATGCCAAAGGCAGCCCGCCCAAAGAAATCAAAGCCCTCCGTCTCGGTAATTGGGTCCGGCCGCTTGGGAACCGCACTGGCGATTGCGTTGTCTTCTTCGGGCTATCCGATACAGGCTGTAGTGGCGCGACGCCGGACGATTGCAAGGAAAGCCGCCGCCCTGGTTAGTCGACACACGCTGGCACTAAAAGCAAGTGAGTTGGACCTCCTGCCGGCGTCAAGGATTGTTTTTCTAACCACACCAGATGACGAAATTGCCAATACCGCACAAAGGCTCGCTGACTCCCAGCGGATTTCGCTTAAAGGGAGCATTGTCCTCCATACAAGTGGTGCGCTCTCTTCCGACGTACTTGAGCCCTTATCTGCGATTGGGTTTCAGGTCGGGTCGTTACATCCCCTGGTTTCCGTGAGTGATCCCCGGACCGGACCCACGAACTTGCAGGGCGCATTCTATTGCATTGAAGGCGACGCCGCCGCAACGCGTGTGGCCCGGGCAATCGTCCGTGATCTAAAGGGACGAAGTTTCTCCATCTATTCCAGCAACAAGCCTCTTTACCATGCGGCGGCAGTAATGGCCTCCGGGCACGTGGTTGCGCTCTTCGATCTGGCGACCGAGATGCTGGTGCAATGTGGGCTGGATCCGGGCAAGGCCCGGCGCGTGTTGCGGCCGCTACTGGAAAGCACGGTAAACAATCTCTTAACGTCGGACCCAGCCACTGCTTTGACCGGCACTTTTGCACGTGGAGATTTGGCGACAGTTCAGAGACACCTGTCCGCATTTGGCAGACACGGTTTATCAGTAGCACTCAACGTCTACCGGGCCCTGGGTGTTCACGCCCTCGATCTGAACAAAAAGAACGGAGTAGACCCACAAATTTTGGATAAGATTAGCAAGGCATTGGAATCTTTCCCGCCTCTGCGCAAGTAGTGCGAAGAAGCAGAATCGGTCTGACATTGCGGCGGCCAGCGAGGTTGCATCGAACTTTGAAATCTGACATCAAGGCGTTGGTGCGAGGGCTCAGACGCTCGCGACTCGATGTCGCCCTCGGGGCCAGTGTCTTCCTTTTTGTTCTCATCATCTTCCTTATTTCCCGCGTGCATCAGTTGGCAGATTCGAACTACTCGATGCTGCTAAGCCAGAGTTTGATCCACCATCGCAGCTTCACCTTAGACCGATATAACATTCCCCGACTGCTTCCAACCCAGCAGCTTTTCCACGTTTCGAACGGCAGCATTTACCAGCTCGAGCTAGTTGACAATCACATTTACTATTTCTGGCCACCCGGTACTTCCGTCCTTTCTGTGCCGTTCGTTGCTCTGATGAACGCGAGCGGTGTTTCCGCGGCAAACGCAGTCGGGAGTTACAATCCCGACGGCGAGGTGATTATCCAAGCCCGATTGGCAGCGATATTAATGGCGGCGCTTGCCTCTCTTTTCTATTTCACAAGCAGACTCTTGCTCCCGCCGGGATGGAGCCTTCTTCTTTCTCTGGGCACGGCACTCGGAACCCAAATTTGGAGCACAGCCTCAAGAGCTTTGTGGTCTGACACGTGGGGGATCTTTCTGCTCGGCTTCGTTGTTCTCAGTCTTGTTGCCCAGGAATTGGGAATCTACCGTCTCAGACCGGCATTGTTGGCGACCCTGCTAGCGTGGACTTATTTTGTTAGGCCAACTTTCGCGTTGCCCATAGTGGCGATCACGATTTATATCGTGATGTATCACCGTCGTCTGTTCATACCGTACGCCACGGTTGGCGCTGCCTGGTTCTCAGCCTTTGCCGTCTACTCCTGGTACCATTTCAGTCAAGTGCTTCCTAACTATTACTTTGTTTACCAACACTTCGGATCCACGCCTGTGTGGCTAGCGCTTTTCGGCAATCTTCTCAGCCCCTCGCGCGGTCTGCTGGTGTTCGTGCCAGTGCTCTTTTTTGTCAGCTACTTGTTGCTTCGATATCGGGCGGCCTTGCCATTGCGGCGCCTCGTGGTCTTTTCACTGGTCATTGTATCTATCCATCTGATTGTTGTGTCTTCACATTCGCCTTGGTATGGTGGCCACTGTTACGGGCCACGTTATTCGACCGGTATTGTACCCTGGTTTTATCTGCTCGCTGTCTCGGGTCTGCAAGCGCGTCGGCGTTCTGCCAACGAGCAGACATCCAGGTGGCGATCTCTTCGTCGCCAGCTGGAAGCGTCCATTGGCGCTTTGCTGCTAATCCTGAGTGTCACCATTAACGCGCTCGGGGCGACGTCTCATGCTACCTGGCTGTGGAATTCCAGGCCTGTCAACGTCGATCAGGAGCCAGACCGGGTATGGGACTGGAAGCACCCGCAGTTTCTTGCAACGTGGGATCACTGATCTTCGCGTGATGCCGTTGGTTACTGCGGTATAATTAACAACAGTGCACGGTTCACAAACTCGATCAAGAATCAGCTGCGCCTCAGAAGGGTGTCGGTCGGGGTCCCCGGAACGCGCTCGACAGCCGTACGCAGACTTAGGGCGATCAGCGGCACCACTCGGCGAGGTACTGCGATCGCTTCTTTGATATGCCGAGCGTGCGTGAAATGGCCGGCGACGTAAAGACCCGGAATGTTGGTTTCAAAGGTTTCGGGATCATAGACGGGAACTTCAGTTAGCTTGCCGGGCTCAGTCTTCACTCCCAGCTTCTTCAGCAGACTGAGGTCGGCGTCACTGCCAATCAGAACGAAGACTACGGCATTTGCAATCGTCAGCGTTTCACCGTTGTCGGTAACCAAGGTAACTTCGGGCTCGGAGATTTCGACGATCTGTTTGTAAAGAATAACGTGCAGCCGCCCGGCGGCGATTTCGTGTTCAAGGGGACCGCGCACCCAATGTTTCATGGCTCCGGCTTTGGGATCGCGGTTCTCCCAGTCCTCGCGCCAGATTGCCAGAGTCGTCCGCGCTCCTTCCTCAGATAGAAACAGGGCCGCCTCCGCGGCGCTATTGCCGCCACCTACAACCAGAGCATCCTTGCGGACATAAGGATAGGGTTCAACAAACGTGTGATGGACCTTGGGAAGGTCTTCGCCGGGAATGTTAAGCCGGCGGGGATGGGCCATCGCGCCAATCGCAAACAATACGCGAGCTGTTTTGTATTCGCCTTGGGTGGTGCGAACGAGAAAACCTTCCGCCTTGAGCCGATCGATCTCCGTTACTTCCTCATCGTTGTTAATTTGAATGTTATGATCCAGCACGAAATGGATGTAGTGAGAGAGAAGCTCTTCGCGAGTGGGCTTCTCACGCACCGGCTTCAGAGTCCCCTCGCGCATTTCAAGCTCATTAACGGTTGAGAAGAGCGGTCGGCCAACCGGGTAGTGACGAATGGTATCGGCAATGGTTCCTTTCTCGATCACCAGGTAATTCAATCCTTCGCGTGCCGCAGCATCCGCGGCAGAAAGTCCCGCCGGTCCTGCGCCTATGATCAGAAGATCCAGAAGTTCCATTTCATTTTGTACGAATCAAATCGCAAGTTCACCGCGCATTACCACCACCGATGGTCCGCCGACGCGAACCTTCTCAACTGCTCCGGGAGAACCCTCAACTTCGAGATTGATGCGGCTGGGTCGATTGATGAAGTCGCCCTGTTCGACGAGGAAGCGGTACGTGCTATCGACCGGCTCCACACTAGCTGCTCCGTAGTGAACCAGATACGCCCCCAAGGCGCCGGCGGCGCTGCCCGTGGCCGGGTCTTCCGGAATGTTGTCATCGGGAGCGAACATCCGAAGGTGTGCGCGCGCCGTGGCTACCTCGATAGTTTCGCGTGTGAACGGGCAGCAACCCGTGGTCTCCAGGTTGGTGTAAATCTCCGTAAGCAAAGCAGCGTCGACTCGACAATTCCTCAGGTCCGCCAAAGCGCGAATTGGAACCGCCAGGAATGGCAAGCCGGTTGAAATCACTTGAATCGGTAGACTCTCATCCAGATCCTCCCGGGCCAGACCTAAAGCTCGCGCGATGTCTGCTTGTTCGTGGGAGTCTTCGATTACGGTGGTCAGGGTCGGTTTACCCTGCGTCATTACCACCTGAACCGGCTGTCCTTCTTTGAATTCTATATCTACTGGAAGAACGCCGATGCCAAGCTCATGCAGGATGCGCGTCCAACCCGTTCCTGTCGCAGGCAAGGGCACCACACCTTCGCGCGCCAGCGCGTTCCATGTGCCAACTACGGGATGGCCCGCGAAGGGAATCTCACGAGTGGGAGTAAAGATTCGCAAACGACGGAGCACGGAGTATTGTTGATCCGTAGCCGCTTTCTTATCACTCTCACTCTTGTGCTCAGCGTCTCCCTGACGAGGCACATCATCGGGCTTTAGGACAAAAACGGTTTCCGAGAGATTCATTTCGCGCGCAATTTTCTGCATCTCCTCGTCTGTGATTCCCTCGGCTTCGGGAAACACAGCCAGGGGATTGCCGGCCAGGGCCTGTTGGGTAAACACATCGAGCTGGATGAAACGATAGTGCGGCATGGAACTTAAAAGAATGGGCCAATCATCTGACTAGAGGATGTGATTGGTCAAGCGAGTAAGAATCTTGGTGGTGTGCTACCCTGACGCTCTCCATGCTTTCTCCGTGGTGAATACAACTTAAGAAACACTCAACGCGCAGACACTTAGTGCCGGAGAGGAGACACAGGGGCTGAAACAATAGGGCGATTACGATTTACGCTGCTTGATTTGTGTCGAGGCAAGTCTGTCGAGGAACTCGTCTAGTCCGTTTGCAATTCGAAGTATTTCAATGGACCGCATCTCAAAGAACCAGTGATTGAGCGATTCAGAGGTCGAGTTTGCCAGGGAGGCGAGCCAGTCTATAGTAGACGCGACGCTGATGAGTAGCCCAGTTGGTGCCGAGAGAAGGATGATGATGAACGCAAGGAATGCAGGGGCCGCCAGGGGTGTGATTCTGTGTAGCAGCGATGGCTTGTCTTTCTCGGTCGTCTTATCAGAACCAGAAGAGGATTCTTGCTTGCGATGTGCGGGGAGTTCCCGACCTGAAACCGCCCAGCACGGTAATAGCGCCCGAGATAACGCCAATGGCGGTGCCCAGCGCTGTGGCCATCGATTTCCAGTCTGACCACTTTCCTGGGCCAACGCAACTGGCCGGCAATTGAGGTCCAAAACAACCAAAATACTTACCATGGCCCAGCCAAAAGCCACTATTAACAGCTAGGCGCGGCAACGTGCCCACCATTCCTGGTCGTTAGCGGGCGAGGCGTGTTCGCTAGAGCCTGACCAGTTGGCCCATGTCCAGGCCAGAGTAAGCAGAACGGCAGCGGTCAGCGGAGTCAGCCCGAAGGTCAAGAATTGCTTCGGCGTGTTACTGCGTTTTCTACTACTGGGCAAGGTTGAAGCCACATACGCGAGCACAAGGGCCTTTCGATTATGCGCCAACCAGTCGGTTCTTCTATTTCTACGTTACCTGAAGCTCCACCGTCACAGAATAGTCTCCCTGAATCCCCCCCGTTGATTGTTACAGTTTGCTGGTCCTTACTCGTCAAAGGTTTGCTTTGAACCCATAACGATCGCGCCACGCCGTCTTCTCTGCCCATGGCTTTGTCAATTACACTTTTTTGCAGATCCGTAACCTGCTTACCCGTTCCCTTTTCAAAAGCTTCCTTGATCGTCGAGAGTCAAGGATAGGGCGGCCGGAATAAAAGGGGCGACGGCTACCGGCAGAACTTTCAAGAGTTCCTTTCTTAGCTTGTCCCAAAAGCCAGACACGTCTACGTCGAAGATCTCCACGACGAGGAGTTCAAGTTTCTTAAGATCCAGATCGTTAAAAGCGATTTGTCTGCGGGTTACATCTAGTTTATTCATATCTACCTTGTGGAGCGCTTCATTGCGAACGTATTCCGGCTTGTTCTTATTTCCTTTTTCGCACTCCCAATAATCACGTTTGCCTAAACCCGGCAGCGCCTCACGGCATACATTATCTTGTCGCCAGAATCCCGGTAGCGGATACTAACGAGAGGCCGGAATTTGCAATACTTGTCGTCCAGCTTTGAGGGAAAAGTTAGATCGGTTAGAGTGATCTCGATCGTAGCCATCGTGTGCTCCTTTGGTGTAGGGACGCTCGACTGGAGTTGCCTCTATCGCCGCATCCGTGGGAACGAAGCTGCCCGACGTGAAACCATGACGCAAACTACAGCCAACCTTCTACATGGAGGCCCACATTGCAGCGTATTAGTTTCACAAGTCTGAATTCGCTGCGACGATTCTTCGAAGACTGAAACGAGGTGAAAGCGAGAGTCGAGGACGAGAATCGCAGGCCCCCTGAGCAAGTATTTACAAGGCGCAAACTCTATTACAATTGCTTAGCGAGTGTCAATACCGACCGAATCGAATCGAGTCAGAGCCAGTTATGGGACCGGGTCAGTTGGGAGTGCCGGGTTCGTTACTGCGGGCATATCATCGTAGCAACCTAACAAGATGTCGACGGTCTGGCTGATAAAGACAAACTTGCATAAGAGTGCGTTCAACACCGCAACAATTTTCCATTAGTCATTGTGCATCAAGGAGGTGCTGGAGAGTGGCCCCGCCTTCGCGATATCCCTGGACGCTCCATTCTGATTTGATCTTCTCAACAAGTTCATTGTAATTCCGTCCGCGGTTAGCCGCATGAGAAGAGTCCGCAGGAGGAGTCAAAGGACTAAGGAACTCTGAAACCGGGAAGATTGAAGAAGCTAGGGGCGATCAGTGAATGATTCAAGTTCATAGGAGAAGATGGTGGCAAGAGGTATTGTCGTGATCGATCCCGGACATGGTGGCCCGCTTGAGATTGGCGGCTCGTCAGCTAATAACGCAACCAGTCCAAGCGGCGTCCTGGAAAAGAACATGACCCTGAGGTTGGGCTTGCTGGTTCGTGATGCGATAAATGCGGCAGCCGGCGCCGGGAACCACGACATCAAGGTCTTCATGACTCGCGACAGCGACTACAATCTCAGTCTGGGTGCGAGAGCAAACGTTGCTAAGGCGAACAAGGCAGATCTTTTCCTGAGCATTCACTTCAACGCTTCAATTGCTCACAAAGTGCGGGGAGTTGAGACGCTGGTGCGGCCAAAGACAGCGGGCAATATCAACCACGCTGAAGATACTGCTTTCGCCAAGCGAGTTCAGGCAGCCGTTCTCAATGCGATCAAAGCGCACGACCCAACCACCAAAGATCGCAAGGTCAAGGACCAAATCCTGGGGGTGTTGAAGGATAAGGAGCTTGGGAGCGGTGTGCGTGCGTGCCTGGTCGAAGTGGAGTTCATTGACATCAAGGCTGTCGACGAATTGCTCAACCTGGGCGCAAAGGCCGTCCAGGTGCGAGGCGATATCGCCGCCGCTATGGCGAAGGCATGCATTGATGAACTCAAGAGTATCAACTTCCGTAAAGACCATCGAGCCATTCACCCGAAGGGTAAAACACCAGAAGGGAGGCGGCAATGAACAGTGCATCGCAAAACAGGTCACCCCAAACATTTCCCAAGGTTCGTTGCCTGCATGCTCGAGACCCCGTTATAATTCCTGCGTTTGAATAAACCCGATGAAATAAGATCTGCGCCGGGCGCACCCACCGCTCGCCCAAAGAATCGTTTGCGCGGCATCTTGCTTCCGTTTACCACTCCTTTCCACCCAACAGAAGAACTTGATAAGGAAGGCCTTCGTCGCAATATCCGGAAATGGAATGCGACGGGTATCGTAGGCTACGTTGCCCTGGGCTCTACCGGTGAACGGGTTAACCTGGACGAACGCGAATGCGCGCAAGTGATTCAAATAGCGCGAGAAGAAATTCCGCGGAATCTGGAATTTATAGTCGGTGCAGGTCAGCAGGCCACTCGTGCGACGATCGCTGAGATTAAACAGGCCTCAGCCGCTGGAGCCGATGCCGTACTCGTAATCACCCCACACTTCTACCGGCCGGCAATTACGCAGGGGGCCCTGGTTACTCATTTCACGGCCGTCGCCGATGCATCACCTGTGCCGGTGATTCTCTATAGCATGCCTGATTTGACCGGCATCAAGATCGAGACGGTAACGGTCGCACAACTTAGTGCGCATCCGAACATCGTCGGAATCAAAGACAGTTCTGCTGATATAGCCGGGTTCCAGAAGACCGTGACCTTGGTCCCCGAAGATTTCGCACTGTTGACCGGGAATGGAACCGTTCTCTCCACCGCGCTCGAGAATGGAGCGGGGGGCGCAATTCTTGCTGTCGGCTGCGTGGCCGCAGCGCTGTGCCTCGAGATCTATCGTTTGGTTGAGGTCGGAGAACATGATAGAGCCGCAGCTTTGCAGGAGAAACTGACTCCGCTTGCACTGGCAGTAACGAAGCGCTACGGTATCGGCGGGCTCAAAGCGGCGATGGACGTGATTGGTTTCACCGGGGGAGCGGTGCGCGCCCCGCTAAAACCAGCGAGCGCGGAAGCTCAAGCGGAGATCGCAGCGCTGCTTTACGAGCTGAGAAACGAATCGGGTTCGAAACTGAAGCCAGGAGCGAACGGGGCGAGTTTGCAGGAGTAGTGAGACCGTGAGCGCGACAGAATCCGCTTGTTACAGCACACCTGAAGAGTCTGGTCTGCAAGTCGAGACTCTTTCCTTCGAACGCATTCCTCATCAATCTCGCCTCTTCCTGGACTATCTTCGCGATCCACTTGCGCTACACCGATTCTATCCGTCAGCAATCCTATTTCATCACGAACTGCCACTGCGAGCGCCGGAAGTGCTCGCAGCGCATACGACTGACCGCAAGGTACTGTGTGACGCACTCTCCGAGATGAACATGGCGTGGGGTGCCGGCGCGGAGACGTTAGCTAACATTGAATCGTTGCGCGACGCGGACTGCCTGGCCGTTGTCTCCGGACAGCAAGCGGGGCTGGTCACTGGTCCACTGTACACGATATACAAAGCGCTCTCGGCGGTGAAACTGGCAGGTTGCCTGAGACAGCGCAACACCAAAGCCGTGCCTGTCTTCTGGATTGCCACTGAGGATCATGACTTTGCTGAAGTCGCAAAAGCTGAATTCATTGGCAAAGATTGCCGGCTGGCAAGTGTAACCGTGCCATTGGAGTTGCACCGGGAAGGACATCCTGTCGGTCATGTCGTGCTGGACGATTCCATAAACCTGGTGGTCGATCGTCTGGTTGAATTGCTACCCGTTTCTGAATTCACGTCCGACTTCGAAGCGTTATTGCGCGATGCCTGGAAGCCCGGTCGTGGCTATGGCGAAGCATTCGCCCGCATGATGACGTCGCTTATAGGTCAACATGGCCTGATCTTCCTGGATCCCATGGATGTCACAATGAAGCGACTCGCGGCTCCTCTTTACGCCGGCGCGGCCAATCGGGCGCAGGAGATCGCTAATGCGGTCGAAGCCCGGAGCCGTGAGCTCCAGAAAGCCGGCTATCACGCGCAAGTACTGGCATCCGCAAACTCTTTTCCGCTATTCATACACGATGCCGAAGGCGCACGCCACGCGTTGACGCGCACCGATAATGGTAAATACAAGGCAAAGGCTCTGGATGCGGCCTACACCGCCCAGGAACTCGCCGACCTGGCTGCTTTTGGGCCTGAACGCTTCAGTCCCAACGTAACGCTCCGCGCGGTGGTCCAGGATTACCTGCTGCCAACCATTGCCTACCTGGGTGGCGCAGCCGAGATAGCCTACTTCGCGCAAACCGCCGAAGTTTATCGCGTGCTCGAGCGGCCCGTTACACCGATCTTGCCGCGGTCGAGTCTGACGATGGTCGAGCGCCACACAAGTCGTGTGCTCGAGCGCTATGGACTGAGCTTAGCGGATCTTTTTGCCGGGCCGGAGAGTGTTCTGTCCCGGGTTGTAGAAGAGCACCTCGGAGCGGATACGGCGAAGAGTTTTACCGAGACCGAAGAGAGTGTGAATCGAGACCTCGATAGATTAAGAGAACAACTTAGAGCAATCGATCCGACCCTGGCGGAAGCGCTGGAAACAGGCCGGCGGAAGATCA
>Ga0136617_10001955_pt1 | contig 18387 bp, 15 predicted proteins | sample AntDrymUQ3222106_2_FD_129672 | JGI IMG/M metagenome (GOLD analysis project Ga0136617, IMG submission 129672) | Polar desert sand microbial communities from Dry Valleys, Antarctica - metaG UQ322 (21.06) | ecosystem: Environmental > Terrestrial > Soil > Desert | place: Antarctica: Dry Valley... | reverse complement strand
GCGACCGGCCAAGGTACGGGTGTCTGGGGCGGCCGAAGCGAGGCCGAGCGCCGGGACAGAGGTGCCACGCAGCGGGAGGCCCGGCCCGGGTCGATCATCGAGGTCCAGGGCCGCGCCGCACCTTCGCCCGAGACGACCAGTGACCGGAAGCGCGTCCGGGCCCGGCCGGATCCGGTACGCCGCAGGTGAGGCGATGGGTCTCAAGGACCTGCAGATCGTCTACGAGTGCCGCAGGCTGCTGAACAGATACCGGTGAAGGACGATGACGCACAACGACCAGCACGCCCAGCCACACCCCGGGCCGGGGAATCCCTGCGTCTGCACCACGAAGGCCCTCATCAGGGGCAGGCAAGGTGGTGAAGGCGAGGAAGAGGCCGGGGTGGTGGCGTTGCTCCGACCGGACGCATACCTGCGCAGGGAGTGGGCGCACGGGACATCCTCGGTGAGGAGAACATCGCAGGGGTCATCGGGGGTAGAGTCAGCTCGTCGCGACGATCGCGACCTCACTTCACCCGAGACCTCGGTGCGTCAGGAGGCGCGGCGACGGGGGTCCCGCATGGTGTCGGAGGGGCAGAAGCTGGTTACCTGCGCAAACAGGTCCTCACCTCCCGCCACCCCCAGTCGGTCGTGCAGGCCGCTGCGAGGAGCGCGGGATCGGCAATGGCCGGTGCAGGCTGTGCGGTCCTCCGGCACCTGCATGCGGTCGCGCACCGCTGCGGGCGGCCCCTCGCTGACCACCGACCGGATCCATCCCCCACCGCACAAGGCACCACAGACGGGACACCCCATGAACACGCCCACGACTTCCGCGACACCGACACCTGCCGCCGATCCGGGCCGCGGCTGCGCCGCATGCCCCCACCCCTGGGACGCCCACGACCGGATCGGGATGCGCTACTGCTCCGCCACAACCGCGGCCGGCGCCCAACGGGGATGCGTGTGCGTCGGTGCGACGGGTCCGCCAAGCCGCCCGTGACCGTCACACTGCGCACCCTGCCGCGGGCGCGACTCGACGCCGAGCCCTGGCGTCGACATCCGCCGGCACGTCCTGCCGGTGCTGCTCAACGCGAGATCCGCGTACTGCTGGCAGGCGACCTGTCGCAGCGCGAGATCGGGCCCAGACTGGGCCCTGTCGGTGAGCACCGTCAGCGTTTCGTCACCGGTCGAATCGCATACGGAAGGCACTCCGTGAGATAGCGTGCTGTCTCATGAGCGCAATGGTCGGGGGCGCCGGTGACCTGTTGATCCGTCCCGGCCAGGTGCCGTTACTGGCACGTCCGTACTACGCCGATGGCGATCCCGGACCGATCGTGGCCGCGCTCGCGCAGGTGCCCGAGCTGTTGGAGACGGCGATGCCGTTCCTGGGGGCCGCGCTGGGTCCGTCGGGGATCGACTGGCGTACCAAGGAGATCGTGATCGTCCGGACTTCGGCGCTGGCCGGCTGCCGGTACTGCGTGCAGGCCCACAGCGTGGTTGCGCTGGACGCCGGCCTGAGCCACGAGGAGGTGCGCGCGCTGCGCACCGACATCGCGGTCGCCGACGCTTTCGCCGAGCCCCGCGAGCTGGCCCTGCTGGAGTGGGTCGACGTCGTCGCCGGCACCGGACCCGTGCCCGACGACGCCCGGGCCGCCGTGCGCAGGCTCTGGGCCGACCACGAGGTGGTCGAGCTGACCATCCTCGTCGGCGCGACCCTGCTGCTCAACCGGTTCGCCACCGCGCTCGCGCTACCCACCGGGCCCGACACCGCGGCCCGGCTCGCCACGGAGGGATTCGCATGACCGCCACCACCGTGGACGGGCCGATCGGCGCGGCCGTGGCCGAGGGCACGCTGCCGGGCCGGGTGTGGATGTATGCCAACTACCACTGCAACATCGCCTGCACCTACTGCCTCACCGAGTCCGGCCCCCGGGCCGAGACGCGGGTGCTCGGCGCGCAGGCGATGCTCGACGTCGCCCGGCAGGCCGCGGAGCTCGGGTTCACCGACCTCGGCGTGACCGGCGGAGAGATCTTCCTGCGCCCCGAGATGCCCGAGCTGCTCGCCGAGATGTCGACCTACCTGCCGGTGATCGCGCTGACCAACGCCACCCTGTTCGCCCGCCGCCTGCTCGACCGCATCGAGGTGCTGGCCGGGCTACCGGTGGCGCTGCAGATCTCGCTGGACCGCCCCGACCCGGACACCAACGACGCGATGCGGGCCCCGGACAACTTCGCCAAGGTCGTCGCCGCGATCCCGGAGCTGGTCACACGCGGGATAGCGGTGCGCATCGCCACCACCGTCTCCTCGATCGACGACGTCGAGCTCGACCGGTTGTGCGCGCTGCACCGTGGCCTCGGGGTGCCCGACACCGACCACGTGATCCGTCCCATCGTGGCCAGGGGCCGAGCGGTCGATCACGGCCTCGGAGTGAGCGCGGCCGTGTCGGATCTGCCCGCCGAACTGACCATCACCGCCGACGGAGCGTTCTGGAGCCCGTTCGGACCGACCGTGCACGGTGGACTCCTGGACACCGACCTGCTGATCACCCGCACCACCGCGCCGCTGGCGGTACCCGCTCAGGCGCTGTTGCGGCTGGTCGAGGGTCAACCCCGCGGGGCGGACTCCACGCTCGGCATCAGATGAGCGTGATGCCACCGTGCCCGGTCCGGGCACTCCCGACTCCCGCCGCCCATCCAGACAGGTGACCACCAGTGACCAGCACCGACACCACGAACGACCGGCCCGCGACGCTCGGTGTGTCACCGCAGCTGATGGCCAAAGCGTTCGCCGCCCTGCGGATCTTCACCGGCCTGGTGTGGTTGAGCAACGGCCTGGCGAAGCTGACCGGCGTGGGCAACTACGACCTGGGGTTCTTCTCGTTCAACCTGGTCACCCTGCCGTCGGCCCAGTTCATCGCCGATGATGCCGCCGGCAAGACCGCGATCACCCCGTTGGCCGCGTTGTACCAGAACGTGGTCCTGCCCAACTGGGGTCTCTTCGGGCCGTTCCTCACCATCGCCGAACTCGCCATCGGCCTCGGACTGATCTTCGGGGTGGCCAGCAGGCTCGCCGCGGTCGGCGGGCTGCTGCTGCTCGCACCGATCTGGGTCATGCTGTGGGACACCGGCATGTACCTGTGGACCTACCCGGCGGAGGACCTGTTCCCGCTGCTGCTGCTGGTCATCGTGCCGGCCGGTCGCACCGCCGGTTTCGACGGCCGCCTCGCCGCCCGGTTCGGCGGTCGCTTCCCGTTCTGAACCGCCCGGACCCGGCTCGTCGAACACCCCCGCCGATCCCCGGATCGGATCATCGTCTTACCGAGGAGGGCACGTGAAGGCGCCGGGAACCGACGGCCAGCGGCGCACGGGAAGCGTTCTCGTCGGGTTGGTCGCGGTTGTGGCGCTGCTGCTGGTGGGGTGCGGCTCCTCGGGTAGCCAGGCCGCGGGTGGCCCCGCCCCGGTGCTCACGATCAGCGCCATCCCCGACCAGGACCCGGAGAAGCTGCAACGGCTCTACGGTCAGGTCAGCTCCTACCTCGGCGAGAAGCTCGGGGTCACCGTGACCTACCAGCCGGTCACCGACTACACCGCGTCGGTGACCTCATTCCGGCGCGGCGACCTCGACGCGGTGTTCTTCGGCGGGCTCAGCGGCGTGCAGGCCAGGCTGCAGCTACCCGGCTCGGTGCTGCTGGCCCAGCGCGACATCGACGAGCGTTTCCGCAGCGTGTTCATCGCCGGCACCACCGCCGCTCTGGCGCCGGTCCCCGACGTAGCCGGGCTGGCGGAGCTGCGCGGGAAGTCGCTGACCTTCGGCAGCGAGGTGTCCACCTCGGGGCGGCTGATGCCCCAGTTCTTCCTCGGCCAGGCCGGGGTCACGCCTGCCGATCTTGCCGGTGCGCCGGGGTTCTCCGGCTCCCACGACGCCACCATCAAGCTCGTCGAGGCCGGGACCTACCAGGTCGGGGCGCTGAACGCGTCGGTGTGGGACGCGCGGGTCGCCGCCGGCTCGGTGGACCCGGCCACCGTGACCGAGATCTTCCGGACCCCGACCTACCACGACTACCACTGGCTGGGCCGCCCCGATCTCGACGAGAAGTTCGGCGCCGGGTTCACCGAACGGCTCCGCGCCGCCCTGCTCGACCTGGACGGGAGCGACCAGCGGGAGACCGACATCCTCGCGCTGTTCACGGCGGGCTCGTTCGTCCCGACCACGGCGGCGAACTACACCGACATCGAGGCCATCGCCCGCCAGCTCGGCCTCGTCCGATAACCGGTGACCGTCGAGCTGCGCGGGGTCGAGGTCCGCTACGGGGACCTCGTCGCGGTCGACGGGCTCGACCTGACGGTCGACGCGGGTGCGCACGTCGCGGTGATCGGGCCCAGCGGCGCGGGCAAGAGCACCCTGATCCGGCTGCTCAACGGGACCACAGCCCCCTCGGCCGGCAGCGTGCGGGTCCTGGGCACCGAGCTCGCCGACGCGTCGCCGCGCGCACTGCGTGCGGTCCAGCGCCGGATCGGCACCGTCAACCAGCAGTTCGACCTGGTCGGTGAGCTCCGGGTGGTGCACAACGTCAACGCCGGGCGGCTCGGCGAGTGGTCGCTGTGGCGCTCGGTGACCTCACTGCTGCGCCCCCGCGAGGTCGCCACCGCCCGCGCCGCACTCGACCGAGTGGGGCTCGCCGACCGGCTCACCCAGCGGACCTCGACCCTGTCCGGCGGTGAGCAGCAGCGGGTCGCGATCGCCAGGGTGCTCGTGCAGCGCCCCGCCGTGGTGCTCGCCGACGAGCCCGTGGCCAGCCTCGACCCGGCCCGGGGCGCGGAGATCGTGGCCCTGTTGCACGAGGTGACCCGGGACGTGGGCGCGACGCTGCTGGCCAGCCTGCACGACGTCGAGCTGGCCCGGCGGGGATTCGACCGGGTGCTCGGGATCCGCGGCGGCAGGCTGCTGTTCGACACCGCACCCGCCCAGGTGACCGCAACCATGATCGACGCGCTCTACGAGCTGGAACCCACGCCCCACATCCCGGTGCCGCCACCGCACCGCTCGACCGGGTAGCCGGTGCTGACCCAGCCCGCCGTCCGGGAGGCGAGCCGGCTCCCAGACCGAACCGGATCTCGAGCCCGTCGCCGCTGGACCGCGGTCACGCTGCTCGCCGTCGCGGTGGCGGCGGGTACCGCCGTCGGGGGGAGCACGGTCGGCGGGGGCCCGATCGTGCGGGCCTCGGGCCTGGCCCTGGTCGGGGAGTTCTTCGCCGCGGCGGTGCGCCCGGAGCTGGCGCCGGAGTTCCTGGCGCTGACCGGGCGGGCGGCGCTCACCACGCTGGGTTACGCGGTGCTGGGCACGGCGCTGAGCCTGGTGCTCGGCGCCGCGGGCGGGGTGCTCGGATCGCAGACCTGGTGGCGGATGGGCGGGCGGCGCGGCGGCCTGACCCGGCGGGGTCGCCTGGCGTGGGTCGGGACGCGGGCAGCGCTCGTGGTGCCGCGGGGGATCCATGAGGTCGTCTGGGGGCTGTTGCTCAGCGTGCTGGGCGTCGAGCCCGTGGTGGCCGTGCTGGCCATCGCGATCCCGTTCGGCGCGATCACCGCGAAGGTGTTCTCCGAGATCATCGACGACACCGACCGGCGACCCGCGGACACGCTGCTCGCCGCCGGCGCGAGCCGGGCGGCGGCGTTCTGCTACGGGATCGCGCCCGCCGCCGCGGGTGAGCTGGTGTCGTATGCGTTCTACCGCCTGGACTGCGCGATCCGCAGCGCGGCGATCCTCGGGCTGATCGGCGCGGGTGGCCTGGGTTTCCAGCTGCAGCTCAGCTTCACCGCGCTGCGCTACCCGGAGATCTGGACGCTGCTCTACGCGCTGGTCGCGCTGAGCCTGGTCGCGGACAGCTGGGGCGCGGCGGTCCGCTCCCGGCTGGCGGCGCGGACCGGGGCGACCCGACCGGGACGCGACCGGGTGCTCGTCGGATCGGTCGCCGTGGCACTCGCCGCGCTCCCGGTCAGCGCCTGGTGGGTCGAGCTCGATCTGGGCCCGTTGGTGGACTCTCGGTCCTGGTCGCTGGCCGGCGAGCTGCTGGCCGCGTCCCTGCCGCCCACGCTGGGGGCCGGCCCGGCGGGCCCCGGCGGGTCCGGGGCCGGTGGCGTGCTGGGGCTGGTCACGCTGTCGCTGCAGACGCTGACGATGTCGGTGCTGGCCATCGCGCTGGCGTTCACCGGCGGGCTGCTGCTCGCCGGGCCCGCCGCCCGGCCGAGCGGACCCGGGCTCGGGCGATCCAGGCGGTGGGCGCGGCGGGCCGGCTCGGCGATGGTCCGGCTGCTGCTGGTGGTCCTGCGCGCGATCCCACCCCCGGTGTGGGCGCTGGTCGCGCTGTTCGTGCTGGTACCCGGCATCCTCCCGGGCGCGGTGGCACTGGGGGTGTACACCGCGGGCGTGCTCGGCAGGCTGATGGCCGAGTCGATCGAGAACCTCGACCGCCGCCCCCTGCTCGCGCTGCGCGCGCAGGGCGCGTCGGCGGCACAGGTGTTCGCCTACGGCGTGCTGCCCGCGGCCGCGCCCCGGTTCGTCGGCTACGGGTGCTACCGCTGGGAGGTCACCATCCGCGAGACGGTGATCGTCGGGGTCGTCGGCGCGGGCGGGCTGGGGATGCTGTTGCAGACCCAGCTCGCGCTGTTCGACTACGGCGGTGCGATCACCACGATCGGCTCACTGCTCGTGCTGACCGTGCTGGTCGACGTGGCCAGTGCCGTGCTGCGCCGCACCGTGCGATGACCGTCACCAGCGGCGCACGGCCAGCCAGGTGAACGGCTGCACCGCTCCCCACGGGGTGCGGTGCTGCTCACGACGGTCGGCCACCACCTCCAGCGCGCCGCCCAGTTCCGCGGCGAGCTCCGCGGCCGAGTACCGGGCCGTCGGAAGCCCCGAGCACTGCTGCGGACCGTCGCCGGCGAACGTCGCGATCACCATCAGCGCGCCGGGGGCGAGTGCGGCGGCGACCAGCTCGCGATAGCGCGCCCGGTCGGCCGGGTCGGTCAGGAAATGGAACACCGCCCGGTCGTGCCAGGCCCCGAACCGGCGGTCAGGTACCCAGTCCAGCAGGTCGGCCACCACCCACCGCACCCGGGCGGCGTCGGCGCCCAGCCGCTGCCGAGACAGCGCCAACCCGTCGTCGGACACGTCCAGCGCGGTCAGGTCGGTGAACCCGCGGGCGAGCAGCACGTCGACCAGCCGGGAGGCTCCGGCCCCGACGTCGATCAGCCCCACGTCCGGGTTCGCTCCCCCGATATCCAGCAGCTCCAGGGAGCACACCGGGTCCGGCTCGAACCAGCTGACCTGCGTGGCGTCCGTGCGCGTGTAGACACCGTCCCAGTGCCGGGCCCGACCGTCCCCGGCCATTCCCGCGCTCGGCACCCACACCGGTCAGATTGTACAGTATTCCACAGAACATTGGAGGAATGATGGGCGATGCGGCAGCCAAGGCCGAGCTCTTCGAACGGCTGGCGCAGGTCGGCAAGGCCATGGGCAGCGGAAAACGCCTGGAGCTGCTGGACCTGCTGGTGCAGGGTCCGCGCAGCGTCACCGAGCTGGCGATGACCAGCCGGCTCGGGATGACCACCGCCTCGTCGCACCTGCAGGTCCTCAAGCGGGCCGGACTGGTCGCCGCAGACCGTGAAGGCACCACCATCCGCTACCGGCTCGCCGGCACCGACGTCGCGGCCCTCTACCTGCAGCTGCGCACCGTCGCAGCCACCCACCTACCCGACGTCGAGGTCGCCTCCCGCGGCTACCTCGGCACCACCGGCGGCGACGACACCGCTGAGATCGGCCGCGTCGAGCTGCTTCGCCGCGCCCGCGCCGGAGAGGTCGTCGTCCTCGACGTCCGCCCGGCGTCCGAGTACGCGGCAGGCCACATCCCCGGCGCGGTCTGCATTCCCGTCGACGAGCTTCCGGCGCGGCTGGACGAGCTCCCCGCAGGCCTGGAGGTGGTGGCCTACTGCCGCGGCGCCTACTGCGTCTTCGCCCACGACGCGGTCCGGTTCCTCACCGCACACAATCGGCGAGCCGTCCGACTCGCCGGAGGGATACTCGAATGGCGCGTGGCCGAGCTACCCGTCGCCGCCTGAGCGCCGCTCTCGGAGTCTGCAAGAGTCTGATGCGGTGACCGACCGCATCGTGGCGGCCACCGGACGCGGAGGTACGTCACATGACCAGCCAATTGATCACGGACCCTTACCACCTGCCTGCCGGGGACGGCGCCGCGCATTGGCATCTGGGTGCGCTGCTCACGTTCAAGGCCACGACCGAGCTGACGGGCGGGCGACTCTGGGCGAACGAGCTGCTCGCCGAGCGGGGCATGGCCACGCCCGTGCATCGACACACTCGCGAGGACGAGGCGTTCTACGTGCTCGACGGGGAGATCAGTGTCCACGTCGGCGACGACATCGTGCAGGCTACGGTCGGCAGCTTCCTGTGGGCCCCGCGCGAGGTGCCGCACGCGTTGTGCGTCGAGTCTGCGCAGGCACGGCTGCTGACCGTCTCCACGCCCGCCGGATTGGAGCAGTTCTTCGTCGACACCGGCGAGCCCGCCGGAGCGCTCACCGTGCCCCCGCCCACCGACGAACCGCCGGACCTCGACGCCCTGATCGCCGCACTGGCGGACTACGGCGTGGACGTCCTGGGCCCACCTCCGGCCCCCCGCACACCCGATCCGGCCGCGTAAAGTAACGCACAGCCGGTTCCGGGCCATGACAACATCTACGTGACACCCATGTGTGGACGGCCGGATCGTCGCTCCGATTCATCCGGAGCGATCGGCCCGACGTTCCGATGCGGGCCTGGCGTCCCACTTCTCCGAGATGGACGTGTATCCGGGCCGTCCTGGCAGCGGGACTAGCCTGTTCGCGTGTCCAAGCGAGATCGTCACCAGAAGGCCCGACGCCCCGCCATGAAGAGGCCGGTCAAGCGCCGCACGCGGCTGGAGCGCCCATCCCGCGACGAGGAGCCCGCTCTGGTGAGCAATGTCGCCGCCGCCCTGGCCGACGGTCATCCGCTTGCCCTGCTGGCTCTGGTCAGTTCCTTTGTGGAGGCGTTCGACGCACCTCCCCACGGCCCGCCCGAGCCGGACCTCCCGTCCCACGACGAGTTCGTGCAGACCCTGCTCGAGATTGACCTGCCCGAGACCTCAGCGATGCTGGCGGTGGTCGCCGAGTTCCTCGATGAGGAGATGCTCCAGCACCGGATCCGCCGCGAGATCATCTCCCGGGTTCACGCCCTGCCCCACTGGCTCGCCGAGCTGCCTCGCGCCAAGCCCGCCGACCGGGTAGTCGAGGTGGTGCACGTCCTCGGCGACGGCGAGAACGTCATCATCGGCGTTCACCTACCCGACGGGTACGAGCTCACCGCGGTGATCTACATCGACCGCAACCTGGGCACCCTGGTCAAGGACGCCTTCGTCGTCCCGGAGCCGGTGGACGAGCTGGTCGAGCGGATGCTGGACCTGACCGACGACCCCGACACCCAGGCCCGCGACCTCGACCCGGCCGACGCCCGCGCCCGGATCATCGAGGCGATCACACGAAGCACGATGACGTACCCAGAATTCGAGTCCGACACCTGGCCGGCCTGCCGCCCCCTCCTCGAGTGGGCCGCGGCCATGCTGCCCCCCGGCGGCACCGGCTACCAGCGCCCGGAATGGGACGACACCGCGCTGGCCGTGCTGACCGCGGACTTTCTCACCTCGCCGTTCGGAGCCGGTCTCGACGACGCCGACCACCGCAGCCTGCTCGAGGCGCTGCTGTGGTTCGGCACCGACTACGGCCCCGGCGACCCGCTGCGCTGGAGCCCGACCACGGTGAAGATCCTGCTGGGCGACTGGCTCCCCCGCAAGATCCTCGGCGATGCCGCCTACCTGGCCAAGGCTCCGGACCTGCTGCGTGCGTTCATCGGCTTCTGCCATCACGAGCGCGGCATCCGGGCCGAGCTGACCACGCAGACCCTCGACGCCGTCGACGAGCACGAACCCGACTACCAACGGGTCATCCGCTCCGCACGCCCGCAGGGACCAGCGGCCCTGCTGGCCGCGATGGGTGGGCTGGGTCCGATGGGCCCGAACGGCCCGTGGCCCCCGACCGGCGCGCCGCTGGCCGACGGGCTGGGTAGATCTCACGAGATCATGCTCGACACGCTGCGCCGTGCCGTTGGCGGCGAGGACGCCCTGAACAAGCTCGACGCGACGCCGCTACCCGACGAGCCGTTCGCCACAGACGCGATTCCGGCCGACGTGCACGACCGGGTGGCCGAGGTGCTCGCTCTCGTCGACCGGTTCTGCGACGAGTTTCTCGACACCGAGTACCGGACGGCCTGCCGACGGTTCCTCGCCCGCGCCGCCGCAGGCGACCCCGAGATCTTCCGCCGCCGCAGCAAGCCCGCCACCGCCGCGGCCGCCGTCTGCTGGGTGATCGGCAAGGCCAACATGCTCTTCGACCCCGACATCGGCGGACGCAAGATGCTGGTCAAGGATCTCGCGGAGTACTTCGGCGTCGGCCAGAGCGGCATCTCTCAGCGCAGCGTTCCACTGCTGCGCGCAATCGGCGTCAGTCCTCAGTACAACACGGTGGACCTGGGGTCAACGGAGTACCTGACCTCCGCGCGCCGCGCCCGGATCATCGAGCGCCGCGACTTCTACCAGGCAATGGACTGACCCTCGCCACGACCCAGCCGCTCATAAGCCTGACAAGACTCATAGGATAACTGGGCCTCATGCGCGTGGCATCCATAGTGCCGCGAGTGGCATCGCAACCAGCTGATCACCGAACGGCAGCACCTGGTCGCCGGTGTAGAGCACCACCCCACGGACGAACCGTCCGCCCGAAGCGTCGAGCAGGTCCCGGAATCGCGCGAGATGACGAAAGTCGGCCAGCGACACCGTTGCCGACGACGTGACCTCGATTCCGCCGACTCGTCCGTCCGGAGCCTCGGCGACCACGTCGACCTCGACACCGTCGTGCGTGCGGTAATGCGACAGCTGCACCGGATCACCGCCGAACGACTGCTGCCGGATCAGCTCGTTGACTACGAACGTCTCCACAAGCGGACCGGTCGCCGCGCACATCGGATCGGCCAGCGCCTCCTCGTCGACGCGGAGCAGATGCGCCGCGACACCGGTGTCGGCCACATAGGACTTGGGATGGCGGGCGATGCGCGACAGCAGGTTGCGTGACCACGCCGGGAGCCGCACCGCCAGGAACACGGTCTCCAGGAGCGGGAGGTAGGTCGCGTCGATCGTCTGGCGGGAGAGCGCGACCCTCTCGGCGAGGCGCGCGACCACCAACTGCTGCCCGGTCCTGGCCACGAGCGCCGCGAGTAACTTGGGTAGCTCCGCGACGTGCTGGACACGACTGATGCCCGGCACGTCTCGGCTGGTCACCGTCTTGACGTAGGCGTCGAACCAACGCCGGCGCTGCGCGGGCCCGCTGAGCCCTTGGACCTCCGGGAAGCCACCGACGCAGATCCTCGACAGGTAGGACGCGCGGCCCGGTGGCGACTCGGGGAGCTGCCGGACCGGCAGGCCCGGATCCAGGAGCTGTGCGAGGAAACTGTCGGCAGCCTCGCCACGGCGCTCCGCCTCCCCCTGGGTGTACGGCCAGAGGTCGACGATGCCAGCCCGACCGGCCAGCGACTCCGAGATCGAGGGCACCGTGAGGAACCTCGTCGAGCCGGTGAGCAGATACTGCCCACGATCGAGATCTGTGTCGACGATGCTCTTGACCGATCGGAGCAGCACGTCGCCGGCCAGCTGGAACTCGTCGACGACCAGCGGCTTGCGATACGCGGTGAGAAACGTCCTCGGATCCCCGAGGCAGGCCTGCAGCGTCGCCGGGTCGTCGAGCGTGACGAAGGATCCGCCTGCGGCGTCCACGAGCTGCCGGGCCAACGTGGTCTTGTCCGCCTGGCGCGGACCGTTGAGCACGGCGACGCGCAGGACCTGCAGGGTCTCCTCGAGCTCGCGCCGCGCTCGACGCGGCACCAGTCCGTCCGATGGCATTTTTCGGGGTCCTAACCGAGCATTTTTCGGGGTGTCAACGTAGCAGATTTGAGGCCTCATCGGCAGGTCCCGCAACAGCTAGCAACTGCGGCCAAGATGTCTGGCGGCGGGCTGTCCGTTCATCGGGCTGCGGCGAGAATGACGATCCCGGCCGACAAGCGCAGCCGAGCCGTCGTCCGCGGCGCGCTCAGAATTGACCTGGTGCAGAGTGTCGCAGCTTGCGCGGATCCGGGAAGCCGAGACTGACATAGCCGGGCGCACGTTTGGTCAACGACGAGGCGAGCACGCCGGTGCTGACATCGTGGTAGTCGTGCACCTCGACGAACTCCTTGCCTGGGAACGGCCGCAGGATCCGTCCGACGTACTGGACCAGCCGCCCCTTGAAGGCGATCGGGGCGGCGAGGAACACGGTGTCGAGTGCCGCACAGTCGAATCCCTCACCGACGTAAGGACCGGTGGCGACCACCAACAGCGGGCCGTCGTCGGGATTCAACCGGTCAAGCGCGGCGACCCGGTTGCGAGCGCTCATGCCACCCCGGAGCACGACCGGATTGCGCCCAGCGGCGCACAGCTTCTCGGCCAGGGCGTCGACGTGCGCCGTCCACTGGGTCAACACCATGCAATGGCGGCCGCGGGCCAAGGCGACAATGACGTCGGTGACCAGCTGCCGGTTGCGGTGATCGTCGGCGACGAGGTCGCGGTAGATCGCCGCCATCCCGCCGGGCGCCGACGGATCAGCATCGCCGTGGTAGGCGAACGCGGTCGTGTGGACCGTGAGCAGCCGTTCCGGTGTCCCGCCGGCAGCCGCGGAGGCGAGAGTGCCGGGGATCGGCTCCGACATGGTGTGCCGCACCGGTCCGAGCTGCAGCGCGATCAGGTCGTCCAGCTCGTCACGCCGGTAGGAAGTTGCGGTGAGACCCAGCCACCGCTTCGCGCGGATCTGGCGCACCGCGTTCTCGAACGCCGCGGCCGGGATGTGGTGGCACTCGTCGACGACCGCGAGTCCGTATCCCGCGGTCAGCTCGGCCAGGTCGTCGCGCCGCGCCAGGGTCTGGAGCATGGCGACGTCCACGGTGCCACGCATCTTCGTGCGACCGCCGCCGAGCTGGCCAGCCGTGATGCCGAGGTGTTCCTGCAGGCGGACCCGCCACTGGTCGGCCAGCGTCTTGCGGTCCACCAGGACGAGCGTGGACGTCGTGTAGCGGCCAATCATGGCGCAGGCGATCACCGTTTTACCCGCTCCGGGCGGCGCCACCAGGACGCCGAGATCATGATCGGCGAGATCAGCGACCGCCGCTGCCTGGTCGTCACGCAGCCTCGCCGCGAAGCTGAACTGCCGCGGCTCCCCGATCACCCGTTCGTCGGAGATCTCCAGCCGGCTTCCGGCCTGCTCAACGATGGTCGACACCAGGTCGGCCAGACCTCGGGGCAACACGAGCTTGCCGTCGAGGGTCTCGTCGTAGCTATGGAGGAACCTCGGAATCCCCCATGTGGAGAACCGGCGCCGCTGCCGATCGTAGAACGCCGGGTTCGGCATCGACGCCGCGTGTTTGAGCGTGGCCAGGGTGGCGGGAGTCAGGTCCGCCATCTCGACGAGCGTCCCGGCGTCGAGCGTGGCGCGCACCGCAAGCGCCGGTTGCGGTCGTGTGCGCGTCGCGGTTGCCGGGCTCAGCCGATCAACCGAAGTGCCCACCCGCAACGGGCCCACCCGATCGGCGAGCCGGCCAACCTCGCGTGGCGACAACCGGTGCAGGCTGGACAGATACGCCCACTGATCCTCGTGGGGCTCCAGAGTTCCCAGGTCAAGGAAGACCGTCGCACCCTCCCTGCGCGAGCGCCCCTGCAGCGGCGCCGCGATCAGGTTGCCGACACTTCCGGACGCCGGGAGCACGTCCTGCGAGGGGAACAGCCGGTCGTAGGTGGACAGATCCATGTGGCCCCGCATGGCGATGGCCTCCCGCAACAGACCGGTTCCGAGCGTGCGCGCCGTCGCCGCCGGCACCGGCCCCGTAAAGAAGATCCACACGTGCGCGCCGATCCCCGATCGGGAGACCTCCAGTGCCGCCGGCACGGCGATCGCCCGAGCTGCCTTCAGGTAGGACAGCGCGTCGAGCATGGCTCCAGGCCCGTCGAAGTCCGCCGCGAGCCAGTGGCACGAGTCGCCGTCGAGCAGCGGATAGAGCCCGACATGAACGTCACCCGTGAGGTGGGCGGTGACGGCCTCGTCCGTCAGGGGCAGGTAGGGCCGGTTCGAACCCTTCCGCCAGCCACCGGCGACCGCCGGCACCCAGCCCGACCGTCCAGTTCGGGCGTTCTCCCACCGGGTCGCGTACACATCGCGCCGCGCCGCGAACAGACTTCGGAAGAACCGCACTTTGTCTCGCCCGGACGACGACGCCGTCACCGGACCAGGCCGATCGAGGAACAACCCGGTCTGCGTCGCCTCGGGCGCCCGCGCCTGCTCCGGCGACATCTCCAGCAGGCGAAGCAAACGGTGGTTCTCCGCCAGCAGCCGTGCCAGTTCCGCCTCAAGCGCCTCGACTCGACCGGTCGGGTTCACAACCGACACGATTCCATCTCGGCGGGACAACTGCCGCCGCCATGGCCGTGTGGCAGACGACGATCGGTCAGCAGCAGCTCGACCCGGATAGGTCCGGGTGCACCAGTCCCGCATGCCCTCTACCAGTTGCGGGCCGCTGACCAGCAACGTCGGCCTGACCAACAGCGCCGCTCTCATTGACGTGCGGATCAGATGTACCTGCCGCGGACCACTGCGGCTGAACAGCTCCTCCTCCGCGACACAGAGCAGGGTGTCGCAGAGCAACAGCTTGAACAGCACGCACGTGTCGAGCAGAGCGCGGAACATCAGGTGGATTCGACCTCTAAGCGCAAGCCAGCACGCTCGAAGGCCGCATCGTGCGGAAGATCGTAGATCATCGCGTACTCCGAGGCCCGCACCATCTCGTCAAGACCTGCAGTACGGGACCGCCGGGATCGTTCCTGGTAGGCCAGGACGTCGCTCAACCTGATGCGCCGATGACGAGCGAGCTTGTCGAATGAGATCTCCCACGTTTCGAGCAACCGGACCAGTGTCGGGCGGGAGACCCCAGCAGGTCCTCGGCCTGACTCGTCGTGAGCACCGTGTGCTGCGGCGCAACCGTGATCGCCAAGCCCTGCAACAACGCCGTCACGCCGTCCTTGAGGACCTCGTAGAGCTCGTCCGGGAACTCGACCTGGGTGCCGTCGTCGGCAACCAGGGTTGGCCACGAGGTCAAGCCTGCCGCTGGCGCGGCGGCCGGACCCCGACCCCCGATCATGTCCAGCCGGTGGGAGGATCAGCGGCATGCCCGACGAGGACGACCTGGAGCGCAGGGTGCGCAAGCTCGCCATCGAGCATGCCGAGACGCGATGACTCGCGCTGCGTCTCGACGACGACGTCAAAGAGATCCGGGACGATTTGAGCGCTGTCCAGGCCGTTCAGACCGAGCACACCGCCCGTTTCGACTCAATCGACGGGCAGCTTCGGTCACTGACCCAGATGGTGGGGCGGGTACTAGAGCGACTACCGGAGAATCCCGACACAGATACCGAGAGGGTTATTCAGGAGCCGAGAGTTGATCTTCCGGTACGTACTCTGACCTGCGACGATGTCCGTCGTGACCTAGGCCGTGAATAAGCCTCCGAGTAAGGCGCCAATTCTCCGGCTTTCCAACCAAGCGCCGCGCCCAGCACGAGATCAAGACCACGCGGGCGTACACCGTCCCGGCGCCCCGGCCCAGGTCCGACAGCGCCGGGCCGCTCTGGACACTGGCTCTGCGCGCTGGCCGTGCATCCGCCAGCCGCGGACACGGTGACGATCGGCACGGTGGTGTCGGACCTGGTCCGGGTCCGGGCAGTCACTCTCCTATGCCAGGTGGACGTCGGGATAGATGCGGCGGTACTTCCGTCGGCGGGATGGCGGGCGGGCCACCACGCCCGGGGCCTACGCCACCCAACACAGCGTGACACTCGCACCCGCTTGGTGGTGATATAGGCGGTGGCGTAGCCGCATCAACTCGCCCGCGCGCAGGTTCCGCAAGAATCGGGAGGGGCGGCTAGCGTTGAGCACGAGCAGGTGGTCTGCGTGCCCGGGTTGCTACCGTTAGTGTGCGGAGGCTCGGTGACCTGGGGGTTACTGCTGTGTCTAACCGGTTGAGACGGGTCCGTTGTATCAAGTCCCAAGGAATGGCGCATCAACAATATACCCGCGATAGTACACCCGTTGTAGACGAGACTGAGAGACACAGCGTAAAACGGCAGCCCATGGAGGAAGTTCACTGTACCGTCGATGGGGTCCAGTACCAGTTGAGATTCTCATTAATATTATCGCCTCCCTCCTCTTCACCCAGAAAGCCAGCCTCGGGCAGATGATTGCACAGAAAGTTGCGGACTGTTTTCTCAACAGTTTCGTCAACATCCGAAACATAATCTCGTTCGCCTTTAATCGTTGTTGCGATTGCAGCATTCGAACGGATTATGTCGCCGGCTAGAGCTGTCGCCTGCTTTGCAATAGCTAGAAATCGTTGACCGTCGTGAACAACGATCGACACGACGGTGTCATCGAGAGGCAAGGTCGTCCTCCCGTAGCGGGCGTACTACAAGCCCCTTGCTTGTCCACGGTTCCCACGGATCTGTGGCGAGCCTCTCAAGCCAACTAATTTGACCATTAAAATAATCCCAATATGACGTGCCCTTGTCGAACACGAACAGCGGGCTCTCAGTGCCTCGTTTTCCATGCCCGTACAACATAACTCGACAACTGTCGTCAATCTTTTCGATGGCGAACGAGCAAGGGAAATTGTAGGTAAAGATTCGCATACCCGCCACTGGTGAACTGATTAAAGAAACGCGTTGACTCGCGAGAAAAAGTGGGCGCAGTATCTCACGCGTATAACGCGCTGGGTCCTCCATCGCAGCTTCGGCCGGTTCGAGTCTGTAGCGATCTCTACGTGACTCACAATTAGGTTCCATAACATAGAATGTAACGGGCACCTCGATCGCCTTGGACTCGAAGATTGGAAGCATCTCGTCTTTGGCATAGAAGTTCCGAGTGAGCCCAAAAACAGTTACCTCCTCACTCGCGGCTTCAACACGTGCAATCAAGTCATCGAGTACGTCAGAGTTTGTTTGTGGCCATGCGTTAGAAAGCCCGATATCTTGGCTAGTTCTTCCGGTTAGCTCACGAGTGCTAACCGTGGGCGCCGAGCGCGCGGAGACCCTCCCCGACTCTTGCTGTTCAACCTGTGCTAGAACAGGCCTGAACAGCTCCTTGACATCGTGCTCGGGGAACATCACTTCAAGCACCCTACATGCATCCGGATACGGCAGTTCACGAATTTCGCCACGGAGCCACCGATAAAACTGAGCATGACGAGGCCATGCTCCGACTAGTTTCGGATCAATACTTCGGGCAGCCTTATCCCACTCCCTGGTGAAAGTTGAATGCTTCTGCCAGTGCCGTGATTTGAGCAGTGCCCGGAGGAGTGTGGACTCTCCGTCGCAGGTTGTCTTGGCGTTCATGGGCCAAGAGTACCAGAGAACGATACAAAGACGATATACAGGAGGGGTCAGATGATCTCATGTGAGATTCAAAAGAGATACCGATGACAGCAGGATCACTGCATCGTGGATATGCACGCTCGTCCGGGTGTGCATGGTCCGCAAGTTGATTCTGCAAGGAGCGCAGCTGTCATGGATTTGATGATCATCTCCCATGTTCGGGCGATCACGATGACGCCACAACGGCACCGGTAGCTCGTGTCTGTGTCGCTCCGCTCATCACCCACTGACGAGAATCCGGTTCCAATAAGGCAGAAGATGCGTGGAGATCGAGAGAAGATGTCCTGGCGGTGGTCGCCGTGCACGTGAGGTCACGGTGCCGAGTATGCCGACGGGGAATCGAGCTAATGCCGTTGGGGCAGACGCCGCTCCTCTGCCGTCGCTGCCGCCGACGAGCAGTCTCCGCTGGTGGCGCCGTTGCTGATCTTACCGTAACGGGCCAGACTTCCGGTCTCTCCTTCAACCCCCGACCGAGGGACCGGGCACGTGACGGGCGTGACGAGGAACCCCCAGCTCGTCACGCCCGTCACCCCAGCTGTTCTCACTGCCCACGCCTCCATGTCCACCAGGCCCTCACTCGGCGGTCTGGGTGGCCCCCCACCACTGGCCTTCGTCGGCGCGGTCGGTGACCCCTTGCAGCTCACGCAGGACATGAGCACCACACAGAGCGTGGGTGGCGCGGGTGTAAGTGTCATACGGTCGCCAGGCGTCGTGGACCGCGACCCCGGTGAACGCGGGCAGGACACCGGCTGCGTTCATGGCCTTCGTGCCACGGCGG
>Ga0136617_10001954_pt1 | contig 18389 bp, 18 predicted proteins | sample AntDrymUQ3222106_2_FD_129672 | JGI IMG/M metagenome (GOLD analysis project Ga0136617, IMG submission 129672) | Polar desert sand microbial communities from Dry Valleys, Antarctica - metaG UQ322 (21.06) | ecosystem: Environmental > Terrestrial > Soil > Desert | place: Antarctica: Dry Valley... | reverse complement strand
CAACGCATACATGTTGTACCTGACATCTTCCCCTCCACCTTCGGTATCGCCCTCGCGGGTGTGGAGCAACTAAATGTTAAGACTTATGGCTCTCACAGTTGTGCTTAGTACTGCAGTTCTCCTTCTAGATTGCGGTAAAGGCAATAAGAATTCCAAAGGCAATGCAAACAACACAAACGCGCCTTCTACCACGAATGCGAACGCGAGTAACGCAAACATGAACGCTAACGCAAACATGAACGCCAACGCAAACATGTCACCGACACCTACACCAATGCAATCACCGACAATGTCGTCGACCCCAACACCCGAGTCCACTCCCACCCGGCCTCTTCGCTGAGGAATCCATTAGCAAACTCCAGCCGCAAGGCGCTTTCCTACATCCGGTATTTGGGAGAGTTTGATTTCAGGTGCAGAGTGAGTGAGCCCGGGCCTCACCTTCCCAGATTTGAAAGGTCGTCGTACCGGGTACGGGGAGTCTGGGAGTCGTGGACCGGGGTGTCGCGGAGACGTTGGCACACTACTGGCACACTAGACCGGAAAATAACAACGGGCAGCCGTTGAGTAGGTGCCCGCAACTGTTTGATATTGAAGTAATAGAAATGGTGAGCCGTGGAGGGCCGAACCTCCGACCCGCTGATTAAGAGTACGGTCACAGACCCTCCAGCAGGTTACGGCTCATACGATTTACTAACATTTGTTACGGATTGCAGCCGCCAGCGAGTCTATCTGTTACCACCTGTTACGGCTTGTTTACCTGTATTCTTGTCACAAGTTTGTCACTGGCTGCTCTTCTCGAAACACCTTTTGCCAGCAGACACCTAGGCGTCCGTAGCTCTCGAAAGGCCTCCCATTCTGCACTCAGCGCTGATCCAAAGGATCCCTGTGGGGCTGGCCACTCCGCACTACTTATGCGTTTGTCCTTTGTAAGGCCTCTTCAGTCCGCGTCTTGCCTGGTCGTGCGAGTCGTAAACATTCGGACGAGAAAGCACTATGCGATACTCGACCAACGCTTCGTTTCGCTTGCCCGCCACGTCGAATGCTTGAGCCGCCAGGAGGTGGGCCCTTGAGACCAGGCCGGCATCTGCTCGCCTCACGGCAGTAGCAGCCAAAAACTGTTCCGCGGCCCGCCCTGGTTGGTTCATCAGCAGAAGAGCCTCACCATAGCGAACGTGGACGAGGTCCAGGGCGCGCGCGCCGGCCTCTGCCCCAGAGCGCTTGTGTAACAGCTTCTCGAAAGTATCTAGTGCCTCGCGCTCCAGGGTCTCAGCCTCTTTAGTCCTTCGTTCCTGGCGATCGAGCGCTGCCAGCGAAACCAAAGTATCCGCCGTCTCCAGGCTAAGCAGATAGTTGCGTGGATACCTGTGGTGCAATTCTCGTGAGAGAGCTAAGGCCTTCGGGAAATGTTTCTCCCTCTTGTAAATGGCAATCAGCAGTACCTTGGCATCATCGCGCATCCAGTGTCCGTCTTTCGCGACCCGCTCGAGCGTCTGAATTCCGTGTTTCTTCGAGCCACGGACCCCGGCAATGCCTGCCAGGATTCTTGCGGGCAGCGGCAGCGTGCCCACAATGAAGGCGTACATTCCGATGGTTAACTCAGCATCACAAAAGTTCGGATCCAGCTTTATCACGTCGCGATGCCTGTCGACACCGCTTGAGCCGTAACGCAGAGCGGCCATAAAGCGTCGCTCCACGGTCGCTGCGAACGAGGCTTTCAGAGATTCAGTGGCACCGAGTACATAGAGCGTCTGCGGGTCGCGAGGGTTGAGTCGCAATCTAGATGTGGCAAGGCGAGTTGCCTCGCGTGTTAGATCGCTGAAGTCCTGAGTCAGCCGCGGATCAGGTTTGTCTTCTGGCTTCGCGTAGAACGACTGCGTGCTGTAGATGGCTGCTTGCAGCCTGCGTGTTCGATTCAACGTCTCCAGCCAAAGCGTCGTGGCAAGCATCTGTGGCCCAATCGGATCGTCTGGATACAAACGGTTCAGTTCTGTGAACCTCTGGCGAGCAACGTCGTAGTCAAGATTGAATAGAGCTTCCGACCCCTGGGCTCGCAGCTCCTCGAGTCGGGGAGTAGTCTTGGTTGTCGGCACGCCGCCGTCTTTGGCCTGCTCATGCGTGGAGGAGGGGGCGACCAGTGATAACAGGAGTAGCAGCAGCAGTAATATGCGACTGTCCGAGCACATAAAGAGGCACTTCAAGGTTTATGCAAAGCTACTAACAACCATTAAGCCTGTAGGGCCTTTACACATTCTTCCAAATCTCGAGTAATCTCTTCCGGTTTATCTAGTGCGGAATATCGTAACGGCTCGCCTATAGTCAGCGAAACCTCACCTGGCCTGGCAAAGTGTCGGTTCGCTCGCTTTAGTTCCCATAAGCCCTCAATTCGCAGAGGCATCACCGGAGCATTGAGTTTCGAAATCAATAACCCAGTGCCCGGGCGAAAAGGATTGATCTGACCGGTTTCTGTGCGTTTTCCTTCCGGGAAGACGAGAAGACTATAGCCGCGGTCCATGAGTTCGCCGGCAAATTCAAAACTTTGCCGGAAGCCGCTCTTCTGAGGCATGGCGAACACGTTGAAAAAGAGGACCACCAGAAAATACTGGAGCAAGTAACGCACGCGAGTCATTAGTTCAGCACTCCGTTCGGGATGAAGCCATTCGCGTAGCAATTCGCCATCCATGGCAATTGCCATCTTCCTCCGAAAGCCTTCCGGAAGCGCAAGCAGCACCAGTGCATGGTCCACCACCGAAACGTGATTGCAGATAAAGACCACTGGCCCGCGGACTTCGTCCAGGCGATTCTTGCCGATGATTTTGGGCCGGCCCATAAACCGGGACAGGGGCAACACAATCAGATAAAGCAGCAGGATGCGCAACCAACTGAGTGGCCAGCGCTGTTGCCAACGTGGGTAGGGATAGCTCCCCGCCTCCTTGTGTTGACCTTCATGAATCAGTTTCTCCACCTGACCGAGTGTCGTTGTCTCAGTGAAGGCAGCTTCATCGAGCTCGACCTGAAAGCACTCTTCAAGGGCGCTTAAGAGCTCCACTCTGCCAAGTGAGTCAAGCTTCAAGTCGGTCCCTAGCTTCGCATCAGGATCCACCCTTTCGGGCACCCCGCCGCTAATTCGGCAGACAATTTTTTCGAGACCGGGGGAACGAACATGCGAAGACGACTCAGCGGATGCGTGAAAAACGCCACCCAGCCTGGCTTTCATCAGTTCGCCGACGAGTTGCTTACGAACCTTCTGAGTTGTGGTCCGCGGAAAGTCTGCTTCGGGCCAGATAGCCCAGCGACGCACTTGCTGATGTTGCGCGAGTGATTCGTTGGCGCGCTCAATGGCTGCCCTGGCGCTCGCCTTTTCGCCTCGGAGTATCAGAACTGCCAGAGGTTCAGGTCCGTGCGGCCCCTCTGTTTCCACGACTGTGCTCATCTTTATTTCCGGCTGGCGATTGACTACAAGCTCAATATCCTCCGGATAAACATTCATTCCCGCGGAAGTGACGATTACCTCTTTTTGCCGCCCCTTGAAGTAAAGATTTCCCTTCTTGTCAATCTCGCCGGTATCCCCGGTCCGAAACCAACCGTTTTCTGAACCGGTTGATTCTCCGTCAGTTTTCCAATATCCCGACGACACGTTCTTGCCGCGCACCAGAATCTCGCCGTTCTCCGCGAGGCTCACTTCCTGACCCGGCAGTACTCTTCCGATGGAGCCGCGTACATTTTTAAACGGATGGTTGACACTGATTACCGCGGCAGTTTCAGTCATGCCGTAGCCCTGAATCACGGCAAGGCCGAGCCGCTGCCAGAACTCTTCCGTATCGGGATTGATGGTTGCTCCACCTGAGATGAAGGCCCAAAACTTCCATCCGAACATTTGATGGACATCGCGAAACCTCCACCAACGCTCGACAAAGTTTGACCGTGCGGCCGCCTCAAGACCACTGCGAAACTTCTCGAGCCCGTGGCGTGCTTCGTAGTCTCGTTCAATCTTTTCGCGCATTGCGTCGAGAATCCGAGGTACACAAATGACCACGGAAACACGCTCGCGCTTGATTGTCCCTATGATTTGGCTCGGTACCAACGAGTCTTGGAATAAGACCGTCCCCCTGAGAAGCTGAGGCACAAAGATGCCCATAAATTGACCGAAGACGTGGCTAAGAGGCAACAGATTGAGAAAACGTATCGGATGAACCAGGCGCTCCCACCTAAGATACCGCTTAATCTCCCGTTCCAGCGGCGTCAGGTTCGCCATGAGATTGCGGTGGGTGATGCGCACGCCTTTGGGCTCGGCAGTGGTCCCTGAGGTAAAGACGATCTCCACGGTGTCGTCGCTAGCGTTTTCGGTTGTGAGATAAGGTTTTGAGGAATGATGCGCGACCTGCGAGCTTAGTTCGTCAAGCTCGATCACCGGGACAGCCTTATCGATCAGGCTTGAAGTGCCAGTATCACAGAGCGCCAGCCTTGCCTCAACCTGAGCTTGAACTCGTTTAACGAATCCCGCGTCGCTCTGAACATCAACAGGCACGGCTATCACGCCGCGAAGGAGGCATCCAAAAAATGCGCAAACCCACTCAGGACTATTCCTGCCCCAAAGCAAAACGCGATCACCTTTTTCGATCCTTCGCACTTCCAGGTCTCTGGCGAATTGCATCGCAGTCTTCGCAATGTCACTATACGACCACTGTTTGACTCTTAACCCGAGTCTCTGAGCGAACGCAGTTTCATTACCGCGAGACAGGAAATCGTCTAGATAACTGGCGAGCGAGGTGCGCATCAATCCTGGATCCAGAAGAAGTGGGTACCTATCACAATCGTAGAACGATCTGCGCTGCTGTCAACCGAAACGCGCCACCGGTCGGAGCCTTCGGGTGTAATCCACAAACGGAAAGCGGCAGGTTGAGCGACCTGCCGCTTTTCACTACTTAAAACTATTGAGAATAACTGGTGAGCCGTGGAGGGCTCGAACCTCCGACCCGCTGATTAAGAGTCAGCTGCTCTACCAACTGAGCTAACGGCCCGCAAGCGGAAAGAAATTATACGTCCGCTGACTAGTGTGTCAAGCAGGACACCTAGTGGGACAACCAGGCCGCTGTTTCGTAGTGTCATGCGCGACGCGCCTTTGGGCGGAAAAAACCGTGGTCCCCAACCGGTCAGCCCGCTTGGGGTTGAGGGTCAAACTGTTGCAGCGCATTCTCTTCGCGCCAGCAATTTACGAACGCCCTCAATTAGAGCGTCGATGTCAGGCTTCGCCACATAGCCATCGGCCCCGGCCGCGACGGCTTCGAGTCTGTGCCACTCGTAGGCATCGCCTGTGTAAAACATGCAAGGAACATCAGGGGTGGCCGCGCTCAGCTTCTTACAAAGTTCGAGACCGCTCCCGTCAGGCAGACGCTTATCGAGGACGTACAGATCGAACTCCTCGCTCTTCGCTAGTTTTAAGGCGTCTTCCACGGTTACCGCGGTCACCACTTCATAGTCTTCCTGAGAAAGAAGCAGCTGAAGCATCTCTGAAGTGTCTTCGTGGTCGTCAACGCAGAGGATGCGGCATTTCGCTCGCAGCATGGGGGAACCCTCCTGGAGAGATCTTAAGTTTTAGAGCGGGAAGAGTTCTAAACGTTCGGAAGCAGAGTGTAAACTGATTTGGCCCATCTGACTAGTCTTTAATTAAGCACGTACCGGGGAGTTGGACCAGTCCTCGGTATGACTGGAATCGAGGCTCATTGTTCCCTTCGAGAGAATACCTATGTAACCTAGATCGTTCACATTCACTTACGATCCAGTACTACGGTGGGCAGCCCCGTCCTGCCACCACCAACCTTCAAAACACCGCAAATTCAACGGGAATAAAGCCATGTGGCGATTCGCCGAGCTGGTCTGGGGCAGTGGGCTGTTTGAAGAGATCTCTACTTTATCCTGCAGAGTGACTCCTCCGAAATTTCCTACCTCTCGCCTTCCGACATAATTAGCTGAGGGCCGCCGCGGTCAGACCTTGTAAGGGTTGTTAGCTTCCGCATTCTCATTTACATCGCAGCTTTAAGCCCGTGGGTGAGCCTTGCGCCCTGATTTCTCTACCCTTTTAAATAATCTGGAATGGGCCGGGTGGATGACGCTTAAGGAAACCCTCAAAACGGTTCCCGATGTCGGGATGTAGCTCGCTCTGGCCCGGGTTAAGGCCGCGGTGCGACTGAGATAGTTACCGAGAGAGCAACGCCCATTACTTAATCAGAGTGTGCCTGGCTACCGGGTGGGCCGGCGAGGATCTTGCAACGCTCTGAGGAGCTGTTTCAACGCCGCAATCTCTTCGTCGTCCGGTTCCAATTGCATATATTTTTCGAGCGCCGCAGAGGCAGCCGCACTCTCACCCAGTTTGTGATAGACGAGGGCGAGATTGAAGTAGACTAGGGAGAATCCCGGCTCGATCTGCGTGGCACCTTCGTAGTGGAGACGCGCCAGGGAAAGCTCGCCGGCATCGTAGTAGAGATTCCCAAGATTGTAATGCGCCTCGACGTGGCGGGGATCGCTTTTGAGCGACAGAGTGAAGTTGTCGAGGGCCTTCGCTATGTTCCCTTGTTCCAGATTAATGATAGCCAGGTTGCAGTAGGCCTCAGCGACATTGTCGCCTTCGCTAATAGCCTCCACATAACACTCTGCCGCTTTCGGATCGCCCTGCTCGTGCAACAGCAATGCCTCTTCGAAAGGCGTGAGCAGCCGCGCCAGTCTGGCAACTTCCGCCCTGAATAGATTCAACTGCCCTTGAAGCTCAGCCTCAATCTGGCGAATACTCTGGCCTTGGGATCTCAGCTCGCGCACACGTCTGAATTGCGTGAGCGCGTGAAAGTCGAAGCTGTGGTCTTTGGATTCAGGTGATGAAGTGGCTTGGATGATTCCTTGTTCGGTCCAGCGGCGAATTGTGCGCTCGCTCAAACCAAAAAGCTGTTGGATCTCACGAATTGAATAGCTGGATTTGACACGTTGATAGTCTGCCTTCGGTGGGACAGGTGAGGGGAAGGAGAGAACCTTATTGCTGTTGTCGTTCATCAATAAAAACTAAAAGCCTAAGATGCCTTTCGCTTCTTAGCTGCCTTGGGCTTGGCCATCGGCTTGACCAACGTTATCTGCGGTTGCTTCTTGGTCGTGCTCTCGGCCTTGACCATGGGTTTACGGCCCGATTGCTGCAAGCTCTTCTTAAGCGCGCTCATAATATCAAGTCTGGGCAGTTCTTCAACCTCAAATTCGACCGTCTTCTTACCTTTGATCTTGGAATCGATCAACTTCTTGAGCGCTTCATGATAGTTGTCGGCGGTGTCAATTTCCTCCAGCGAAGTAGCCATCTGTTCTACCAGGGTGGTCGCAAGTTTGAGCTCATTCTTGTCGAGCTTCTGTGCACCATCGATCTCAGGAACATTCTGAATATTACGAAGCTCATGCGGGTAATGCAGCTTCTGCAACACCAGACCCTTCTCGTGAGGGAAGAGGGCCACCAGATCTTCGCGGTCGCGCAGCACCACTTTGCCGATACCAATCTTACCCGTCTGCTTCATCACCTCGCGCAGGAGAGCGTAGGGTTTTTCAGCGACCGGTCCGTCGGGTCCGGCATAATAGGGAGAGTCGAAGAAGGTGGTGGGAATTTCGTTGGCATCGACGAAGCCGATGATGTCCACGGCTTTAGTCGTCTTGATCTTTATCTTGGCAATGTCATCAGGTTCGACAATCGCATACCGGTCGGCCTCGTACTGGTAGCCTTTGGTTATTTGATCGTTGGTGACCACCTGGTCACACTTCTTGCAGCGTTTGTCGTAGCCAATCGGGCCGTAATCATCGCGGTGCAGTTGGTTAAACTGAATCTTCTCCGAAGTCTCAATTGCGTTGTAAATTCGGATCGGAATGGCAACCAGCAGGAACCTTATGTGACCCTTCCAGATCGATCTCATGGCTATTTCTCCTGTGACGCGGGCGTCGCTGACAGTCGGGGGAGCGTAGGTAATTGCGCCTCTCGCAAGTCCCGCCGCGCAGGAGGTGGCGAGGGCCACGTATTATGCAGCCGCTTGGCGGAATAAGTAAAGCCCCATTTTCTTTAGGTTTCCGGCAATCAGAGCCGTTTTACGATTGCCAATTGCCAATTGCCAATTCGCTGCTTGGATGAAAGCCGCCTTGACTGAGATTATCTGCTGATGCGAAAACGCCAATCGGCAATTGGCAATTGGCAATCGGAAATCTGCAGTCACTGTAGGGTAGCACTCGAACTAGGCGTGCATCAGCGCCGTGCGCCTGGCGTCCGCTGATTGCCACCGTTGGCCAGGATCCTTGTTAAGCGCCTGATCGATGATTTCACAATCGGTCGAAGGAACATGAGGCGCTCGCTGGCGTAGAGGGATGGTGGGGTGTTCAAAATGGCTTTGATAGTCTCCACCATGCTCGACTTCTGGGTCAGATTCAGCGCAATTTCGCCCGCGAGCAGGCTATAGGCGGTCATACCCACGGCGTAAATATCTGACTGCGGCCTGACGTCGCGGAAGTTTCGGATCTGCTCGGGAGGCATGTAGCGATCGTGCCGACGCTTTCGCCCGCCATCGTTACTCCGCTCATTCCTGACTGCTTGAAACTCTTGGCCAGGCCAAAATCCGCAAGCTTGGCGGTGAGTTCCCGCCCGGCGCCGCTGACCAGGATGTTCTGGGCTTTAATGTCCGATGAATGAAGCCCAATGAGTGAGCGAAGGAAAGGGCGTCGAGTGCTTGCGAGACAATTGAGACTGTTTCGGAGCACGAGAGTTGGCCGCCCCGGGCGTCAGCGAGTTTGGCTGCATCGCCGCCTTCTACAAACTCAGTGACCAAATACACGACGCCGTTGTGTGTTCCGCGATCAACGAACTCAACGATGTTGGAATGCTTGAGCTCCGCAGCGACATCAATCTCGCGCAGGAAGCAACGCATCGCTTTATCGCTGACGGCACATTCAGGCAGCAACGTTTTAATCGCGACCGGCCGTCCTGATTTCTGATCGCGCGCCAGCATTACGCATCCATGCCGCCTCGCCCCACACCTTCACCATGTCGTATCCGGGCACGGGCTGCGGCGAGCGCTTCAACTCTTCCCGGCATTCGTCGCACAGAAAAGTGAGATGCTCATCCGGCGCAGAAGCTTGAGCCTGTTCACGTTGCCACAGTTCAAACACTCGCAAAGAAAATGGCTGGCCGGCCGGTTACCTCTTCATCTCTCAGTGTCAGGTCGGAGTCAAGCAATTCATGCGTCTTGACCCTCGACAAGTAAGACACTCTCACCCCCCTGGATCCGATCACCATCATTCAGAAAAGCTTCCCTGACTCTCCGGCCATTTACAAAAGTGCCATTGGTAGAACCGAGATCCCGAAGAAAACATCGAGGAGGATCGATCTCCAGCAGACAGTGATGTCTTGAAAAAAAGCGGTCATCGGGCAGGCACAAGTGGGAGTCGTCAGTGCGTCCCATCAGGAAGGTATCGTGTTGATTGAGTGCAAAAACGCGACCTTTGTAAGGACCAGCCGATACTTTTAGATTGACCCGCATTGCTTCTCAGTAGGGGTCGTCGGCAGGGCCCAGGTTCCAGGATCGCTTCAAGCTACCTTCTGATCTCCAGATCGTCAAAGACCACTTCTGCAGTCTCGCTGGTGTACAGTCCCGCGACCCCACGTTTGAGGTTCTCATCATCCATAATCCGGGTAAGATAATGGCCATTCACATAGAACTGCAGTTGATCTCCTCTGGCCCGTATCTCCAGCTGGTTGGGGATTGTGCCTGAGCGAATCACCGCCGACTTAGTCCAGGGCACGAGGGTTTTCTGATTTCCCCCTTTATGCATCACTACCTGATACTGAGGTTCGGGACCTGTGTAGATAAGCAGCGCATAATCTTCCAGTTCGTTGCCCGTCGACTTCTGACCGTGAACGATTAGACCATACCCGGAAGCGGGGCCGCTGCCGTCCACGCTCCTGGTAGTTACCCGCACTGTCGCATTTTCCGTGGCGTAGTCACTTAAGGGAGCATACATCACCAGATACGTCTTATCTTTGGACCGCATGTGATACTCGTCGTCTTTGTACCAGATATCTCCGAATTGGGAGTTTCCTGCTCTCCACTTTTCTTCGGAAAAGTTGTCAGTGACAAAAGCCGGCAGGCTGCTCGTGTTGGAATTAGCATTCGCAGTGCGGTTGGCGTTGACGCTTCTGTTGGTGTTAGCAACCCGCGTGTTCGCGTTCCTATTGCTGGCATTCTCGTTTGCACTGAGGCGAGTCAGTGTCAGCATCATGATGATGAGTCCGACGCCGAGAATTCCGACAACGGCAATGCCCCCGATTACCCACCAGACGGCGTTGGATTTCTTCTGCGGCCGCAGCTGCGGTGTCGGCGACCACTGCGGAGGCGCCGGCTGCGGCCGGAGCATCTCCGGGACCTGATTGAGCAAAGGTTTTTGTCGGTAGATCTCGGTGGGTGACGGCTCGCTGGTATGGTGCGCCGCCGGATACCGTTCGGTCGCTTTAGGATCGGAGGCAGGGGCAACTTCGCTCACTAGCGGAGTGCCGTCTTCCAGACAAAAATTTAGTGATGCGTCGGTGTAGGTACGGTTGCAGCTAGGGCAGCGCTTCATGAAGTAACTCGATTGTTTTTGAGCCGCGGTTAGACGTGGAATGTTTATAGCACACGATCGAGTATATTCTTTGCTCGCTACTGCTACAGTGACATGTTAGTTCAATATGGTGTAACTCAAAGAGATTGAGCTCGAACGTAATCGTTTCAAAGCACGACCGGGATCAGCGCCTTCTTACAGAACCGGGAGCGGTAGCGACCGCACTCAGGGAGCTCAGGGATCAGATTGCGTCGACTGCTCTAAACCCCACGAAGCTCTCTCTGCAGAGGCACTGCGGAACAGAGCGAGCCCTCTTTCGATTCCTATCGTGAATACCGCCTTGCTTGAATGCGGTCGCTACCGCTCCCGGTTCTGTACCAGACGCGGAGCCCTCTTTATTGCTCTTCGTTAGCAGGATGCGCCACGGAGTAACCATTTGCTCGTAAACAACGATCCTGTACACGGGCTGACGTTCAGGAGTGGATCGGTTTTCCGCAACGTCCGCAAAACTTTGTGCCCCCTTTATAACTTGTGCCGCAGTGCTTGCAGAAGACTTCCACGGGCCGAGGCGCCTTCCAGTCAATCGAGGAGGCACCGAGGGGAATTCCGCATCTGCCACAGAAACGAGTTGCTATGGATTCCTGATGACCGCAGCCTGGACAAGTGAGGCCGGGCGGTGGGATGGGGGCGGCCGAAACAGTCGCCGGCACGTTCGTCTGAGTAAAGGTTGAGACAAGTTGCAATACGCTATTTCCGCAGCGACCACAAAATCTCGTGCCCTCTGCGAATCGAGAACGGCAGCGGGTACAGACGACCACGCCTGTCGCAAGTGGCTGAGTACCCATCCTGCTTTCGAGACTGCCGCCCTTAGAAGGGCTCAGCTGTTCGCTTGAAGGGGCGCTCTTGAACTGGGCTTGAATGATTTGTTCCGCGCTGTCGGGCCGAATCTCAATCACGCGTTCATCGTCTTCCTCTCCTATTCGAGCCACCCGCAGGACGTGCTGGCCCGGAGCGATCGATGTGAGCACGACTCGACCTGAACGTCCCACGCTGCCTCTTCTCTCATCATCGACGTACACTTCAGAGCCTGCAGGGGCCATGATTACCACCCGAGATTCGCCGGACCTTGAGTCGTCTGCCTTGACGCGTGTAGCTGCTTCAAACTCTTCCAGCCAATCGCTGGCAGTCGCCGGTCTATCTGCCGGTTCCTTTGCCAGTGCGTGCCTTACCGCTTGATCGATTTCGCTCGAGACGTCAGAACGCAGCGACGTCAAAGCAGGTGGCGCTTGGAGCAACTTCTGCGCGATTAGTTGCGTTATGTTTCCCGTGAAGGGTGAACGTCCACCGAGCATGTGGTAGGCAATAGTTCCCAGCGCGTAAATATCCGCCCGCGCGTCAAGCCTCACTCCCTCTTGCATCTGCTCCGGAGCCATGTACTCAGGTGTACCGATAATCCCCCGGGATTCAGGTCCGCTTTGGGTTTCTGAGCGATCGGAATGGACGATCTTGGCCAAACCAAAGTCTCCGACCTTAACAAAGCCGTCATCCGCTGTACTCGCGGACTTGCGGCGCTGCTGCATAATGAAAATGTTCGCTGGCTTCAAGTCGCGATGAAGGATGCCTTCGTCATGTGCGGCTTCGATGCCGGCAACAATTTGACGCAGCAGGGCAGTAGCGCGCTGGATGTTGAGCGTGCCTTCGCGCCGCAGGAGTTGGTAGAGAGTTTCACCTTCGACATATTCCATCACCAGGAAGAAGACGCCCTCCGGGCTCTTACCGAAATCAGTTACATCGACGACGTTGGGATGCCGGATGGAAGCCGCAGCGCGTGCCTCCCGCTCAAATCGCGCGACGGCTTCACCTTCCTGCAAATCTTCATCGCTGAGTATGTCGGGCCGGACCGTCTTCACCGCCACTCGGCGCGTCACTAGATTCTGGTCGCGCGCTAGATAAACCTGGCCCATGGCCCCTCTACCAAGCCGCTTCTCCAGCAGGTAACGTTGGGCCAGCAGCGTGGCCCCGGGCAAAGTGCTTTTGGTGTTCGCAGTGTCTTGAGGACAGACAAGGACGTCATCCTCATAGCAGACTTCGCAACGGGGGCACTCGCGCATGAAGGGGAGTCTAGATGACTGTAGTGGTTATTGGTAGTGGCGAAATGAGAACATTGCAGATTTCCAATCGCCGATTGGCAATTGGCGTTTTGAACCGCCTGACTAGCGGCAATGGCAGCTGCTCTAATATCGGCAACTGGAAAGTGGCAATCGTCAATGCACTTTTCACCCAATCTGCTCCGACGCCACACCAATTTCAGAACAACACCCAGAACAGCGAGTTGCTTCGAGTGGAATTGCCGAAAGGCAGTAACGGCAGACTCTAACCGCCGGCTTGTCCTGCTTAAGTTTGTTGACCTGTCTAACAATCAGGAAAACCACCAAGGCGATAATGAGAAAGCTTATCACGTCATTGATGAACATGCCGTAAGCAATTACCGGCAGGCCTTTGAGCTGAGCATCAGCCAATGACAGAGGTCGCTCCCCGGAGAGGTCGATCAAGAGGTTTGCGAAATCTACGTTGCCGAGCATCATGCCAATTGGCGGCATGATGATCCCCTCGACCAATGAAGTTACGATCTTGCCAAACGCCGCTCCAATAATGACCGCCACGGCCAGATCGAGGACGTTACCCCTGGCTATGAAGTCGCGGAATTCCTTAATCATCTCAAGCTCCCTTCGATAATTGCCGATTGCCGTTGCCAATTGGCGATTGCCGATTGAGTGCTGGTTCAGTTTAGATTTCATCAACCAAGCTTTAGCTTGCCCGCCCCAAATAAGGCGCAACCTAAACGTTGAACTCCAATTGGCAATCGGCAATGTGCAATCGGCAATATTTACTCACTTGCACTCTTTGGCCGGTTTGTATCCCGCCTTCTCGGCTTCAAGAGCGGTTTTGAAAGTTGTGCGGTTTGACGCGCCGATCTCTTTGGCCACCTCGCAATCGGCTGGATAATAGATCTTGCTCTGCTTGTCGCCAAGGATCTCCGCCTCCGCCTCATTCTCCTTGCTATTTTCTGCCAGCGCTGCCTTCTTCTCTTCTTTGGCAATTCTGCGGGCCGTCAGAGTCGCATCGGCGGCTAGATCTAGAATACGGAAGCTCGGCCCCTGAGCCACGCTGGAAGCCGTGACCTGAAAATCCGCGCACTTCATTTGTTGTCCTTGCGACTTCCATAGTGACCAGGCATCTGGGAGCGACAGTGATTGCGAAATGCCCTTCACAAAGTCGGCGACGGTCGGCCATTTAAACGTGGGTTCATACCCAATCCAAAGCGAAGTTACTCGTCCGTCGAGAAAGTCGAGGGAGACCGTCCGTACGTCTGCGAATCCGGATTTGTCTATTCGTGAATCGAAGTAGGGATTGATGCTTGTCTTTAATGTCCCCAGGTCGTCGGTTCGTCCGAAGACAACCTGCGGCACGCGTGCCTTCACCTGGTCCATGGTCATTCCCATTCGGAACCCGCTCAACTCAGCGGCTTGCGGAAGTTCACTCAGTTTGATTTTGCACTGGCTATCCTGCGCCACAACGGTTCCAACCGAGAATAGGAAAAACACGAGCGCGACCATGTTCAAGCAAGGTGAGTGGGGCGTCGAGTTGTCGGTGATAAATGTACTGGGCATAAGCTTGACTGTTCGGGCTCAGGGAAGGAAAGAGCGGATCACCTTCTCAAGGTTATCGGGCTCGAAAGGAGTAGAAACATATTCACTGCATCCCGCGGCCAACGCGTCGCGGCGAAACTGCTGTTCTCCGTAAGCAGAAACTGCGACAATCGGAACGCTATTCAGTTCCGTTATGCTCCTTATCTTGCGGGTCGCAGCTAAGCCGTCCAACTGCGGCATATGCATATCCATAATGATCAAATCGGGTCGCACTTCCTGCGCCGTCGCCACTGCCTGATTCCCGTCTTCAGCCTCCACCACGGTAAAGCCCTTCTTCTCGAGCCAGGTTTTCAACAGCAATCGAGTGTCGTCGAAATCATCGACAACTAAAATCGTGCGCTTGACAGGCTCTCCAGAGGGCAGCTTTGTTTCCATGACGTTCGTAACAGGTTTGTTTCCATGACGTTCGTAAAGGTCGGGAGGAATGGTACCCGCGGCAGGGGTCGAACCTGCGACCTTTCGCTCCGGAGGCGAACGCTCTAATCCACTGAGCTACGCGGGCCTTAACAAAATCGCAGGTTCAAAGAGGTGGAGCCAAATGTACCCCTATTTGTACCCCTCAGTCAATATAGGTACAAAAGCAAAAATCTAAGGACTTCTCGCTCAAGAAATCAGCAGGCTCAGACAGTTAATAATCTTCCAGAACGCAAAGGAATAGAGTCCTCGGCCATTCCCTCGCCTAAGCCATCCCCTGCAGCAGTTGAGGGGATCACTGGAGCAAATCAAGCGGAGCATGCTGCTTAGGCCACCCGATTGCTGAAACCTCAAGCGCTTGCGCTAGTAGTGCGCGATGAAATCGTGACTCTCAGAGGACCATCAGGAGAAGCGGCCTTTGCCCTGTTGCGGCCTGTTGGAACATATGTGTTGGATACACAGCCGACTCTTGCCTGGTCACCTGTCAAAGAGGCTGCCGATTATGAGGTTTCCATACGTCCTCTGAAGGGAACGCGTTCAATTTTCACAACGACTGTGTCGGAGACTTCTTATACTCTATCCCCAGGTTTGCTAGACGCACATCGTGCAGATTCACGAGCCTTTTGTTTTTAATACTTACGAAAAAATGTGGGGCGTGTGGCAAAAAAGAAACGGTGCGCTATCACTGATACTAAACGTATTTTCTTCCGCGTACGGTTTATTCGGAGAATACCTTCCCTGATTATTGGACCGCGCTGGGCCACCGGCCGCAAAATTCGAAGGACGTGCTCTTGATTTTTCAAGGCGAACTGTTACGATGAGCCACTCTCGAACGACCTCGCGAACACCACTCCACTAAAAGGGAGTGGGTTTTGAAAATTTGAATCACTCTAACTACAACAATCACCACAAAAAAGACAAAGGAGATACCTCATGGCACAGCGGGAACCAATTGGTAGCGAAGGTAGCGAAGATAATGGGTTCTGTTTTGCAAGGGACGCCACCACCATAGTTATGTTCAGGGTTGTTGCCGCCCATAAGGTGGCTATTGATTTCCGGGACAAGCTGCTCGCCACAACTCAACTGGGCAAACGCTTTGTGCGCCACTATGAGAAGAATCAGAGTGAGCTTTTAAGCGTTGCGCGAAAAGATCGGAAGCTCTTCGAGGATTGTGTTAACGCGTGGGTAGCGGTAGCTCCATTTGTGAACGATATGTTGGCCCCACCTGCAGGCGGAAACAAGAACAGCAAAGACATTGATCGGTTTTCCAAAGAAGACCATGCCGTTTGGGTGGGTCTTATCGGTAGGTTTCGCTCTGGTTCGAAGAGTAAGACATTTCTGAAAGTATTGGATGAACTCGAACCCGAGCTCGGGCGATACGTAGGCTTGAGCGCCGCTGAAGCGGTTCAGAGACTCCGCTCATATCGGCAAGGGAAGTGACGTAGCTCAGGGAATTCGGTTTGTGCTGAAGCTCTCAGTTCGTGCAAGTGGGCGAGGTTCTGATTTGCTCAGAAAGTGGTGCCCCCGGCGCGATTCCAACGCGCGACCTTCCGCTTAAGAGGCGAACGCTCTAATCCACTGAGCTACGCGGACCTTAACAGACTCCCGCATGGGGCGGTGCCAACGAGCGGAACCGGCACAGTACGACCATGGGTCTCGTCGCCCAGATCTTCCAGCACCCTCAGCAGCCCATTTGCCCGACGTTCAACGAGTTTCCATTTGATCAGTCTTTCGAGAATCACAGCAGCAGAACGTGGGGAACCGTACCCCAGTTCGCACTGTATTTCTCGGATCGAAGGCGACTTGGATCTCTGGCTCAATGAGTTTCGGACGAATCGTAAGGCTCGCGCTTCTTTTAGCGATAATTCGGAGCCAAGCATCGTATACTGGGTGTATGCTTGCGTATTCTTTTGAGTCAAGAGCTATTTGCCAATGCTCACGTTCGACCATTTGAAGTGGCGACCTTTTTTTGTCTAAGTTGACCAGAGAGTAATACGAATGGGGAAGATTGAAAGCAGCGCGTCGCGTGAATCCGCGTATTCTCCGCCGCTGATCGAGAAACCTAGATCGACTTCTGCCATGCTGCGGCAGCTAGAGTCACAGACGAGGCAGAACAGAACAGATGTCAGAATCAAGAGCAGTAGAACCGTCACCTCGCACTAAAGACGAAACGACTTTACCAAACTTATAGCACCGAGACCGTTCAAAGAAGGCCTCGCCTGCATCCCGCTGCGCTCCATTCCGCCGAGTAGAAGAAGATTATTAGATCCTTCCCCTCCTTCGTTCTCATTGTCCACGGTATTGTCAGGTTGGCATTGTCAACTTAACATGCTGCAGAAGCAGAATAGTAACTGCGATAAGTCAAAGCACGTTTCTCATTAGTTCTACGTACGAGGATTATGACTAGACGGCTGGCCCGGTCCCAACCGCTTGATCCCAGCTGGCGAATCTCAACTTTCTCACTGCGCGGTAACTGCTGGCTCTATACAGATGTCTCCCAACTCGGAAGTGTGAGTTGATTATTCCAAAGGCCGAGAGAAAACGCTGCGCGTGGCCTGCCGACTTGAACCGTCTCAACACACGCTCCCGCAACCTGGTCGGCTGATGGGAATTCTCTGCGCGGTTGTTCTGATACTTCTGGTGCTGCTGTTCGACACTGGGTAGAACTTCCGCCTTGGCCGCAGCGTAACTCCTCAATTTGTCTGTAATGAGGACGCGTGGGACGTAGCGCAGTCCCTTTAGCAGTTTGCGGAAGAACTTTTTGGCGGCTTTCTTGTCTCTTTTGTTCTGAACTAGGATGTCCAAAACATCGCCATCCTGGTCAACTGCGCGCCAGAGGTAATGGAGACGGCCGTTAATCTTGAGGAACACTTCATCAAGGTGCCACTTGTCACCTGGGCGAGGAGATCTGCGCCGCAGGTGGTTGGCGTAAGTCTGCCCGAACTTGAGACACCATTCTCGGACCGTCTCGTAAGACAGTGCAACGCCGCGCATCGCTAACATTTCTTCAACATCGCGGAAGCTCAAAGAGAAGCGAAAGTAGAGCCAAACGCAATGACTGATAATCTCGGAAGGGAAGCGATGTCGATGGTAAAGGGAGTTGGAAGTCCGCATCGGTAGAGTATGCCGCAAGAGCAGCCTGATCACACTCGCCGATTAACCTGACAATACCAACACTGAGATTAGGAGTAGGTGTTTGTGGAGCGCTGAATCGTCCTCCGAGGAAAAGGCGGTTGCAATTCTTTGGCGTAAAGAAAAGGGATGGTTGATTGCGTTCACGACAATTCTCCATATTCGAATACATCAAACGTTCAAGGAAGAGACAACAGAGATGCTAAGCTTTCACTGTCTATTGCGGCAGACTAAGGTCCGTGCTAAGAGGTCGCAATGTTGAATCAGGCCAAAGATACCGACCCCACCGCAGGTATTGTCAACTTAACCATAATTTCGCTGATCCCACCACCGCAGGTTGGGTAAGCGTGCCTCCTCAGTGCTACCAATGGTAGCCATTTCAATCGGTTTTCCACTTAAGTTGACGATGCCGTCCCACCGTCTTCAACCAACCGAAGATTTCTTCCACTCGTTTACGCTTTCGCTGGCTAACTTCATAACCAGGGTGGCGGGTAGTGCGTTCATCAATGGCGCTCTTGCGTCGCTTGTTGTTCT
>Ga0136617_10001953_pt1 | contig 18391 bp, 17 predicted proteins | sample AntDrymUQ3222106_2_FD_129672 | JGI IMG/M metagenome (GOLD analysis project Ga0136617, IMG submission 129672) | Polar desert sand microbial communities from Dry Valleys, Antarctica - metaG UQ322 (21.06) | ecosystem: Environmental > Terrestrial > Soil > Desert | place: Antarctica: Dry Valley... | reverse complement strand
GCGCAGCTCCTTGGTGAGCTTGCTCTCGTAGCTCGACAGGCCCTTCACCTGCTTGGCGGCGAGCGTGTAGAACTCGGTCTCGAGGTACTCGAGGGTGAGCGCGAAGTTGAGGATGTCGACGTCGCCGCCGCCGGAGTCGGCAAGTGCGCTGGAGATGAGCCCGGTCGCCGACATCGCACCGTACGCGGCGCCTGCGGCGAGGGTCGAACGCATGAGGAACGACTCACGCGTCATACCGTCAACCTTGATGGTGGCAAGCTCGGGAGCCACCAGTGATGAAGCCATGTGCTGTCTCGCTTTCATGATCGTGGTGGGCGTTACGCCAGGAACGGCTTGACGGCCGCGAGGACCGACGTGTCGTCCATCGGCTTGGCGAACGCGCCGTCGGGCAGCGCGCCCTCGAGTCCGCCCTTGCCGTCGCCGAAGCCACGGCCGACGAGGATGTTCAGCGCCGCGGCGTGGCGCGCCTCGACCGAGTGAATCGACAGCGCGGCGGCGAGCACTTCCTTGCTCTTGATGTTGCCGGCCTGGCCGAGGTAGGCGGCGGCGCCGAGGTTCTCGACCGTGGCGGCGGTCTCGAGGACCGCCTTGAGGCCCTTCGCGAGGGTCGGCTCGAACTTCGTCTTCGGTGCCGTGACCGGCGTGCCGCCGAGCTTCTTGATGAAGCCCTTGAGCGCGTCGACGTGCTCCTGCTCGGTCGAGCCGAACTTCTTGGCGATCGCCACGGTGGCCTTGTCCTTGACGAGGCCGCTGTTGATGACCTTGTCGTAGAAATCGGCCTCGAGGTACTCGAGCGTCAGCGCGTAGTTGAGGACCTTCAGGTCCGACGCGTTGCTCTTCTCGTCCGACGCGGACGACGTTGCGGCGGACGACGAGGCCTTCTCGTCGTCGCCGCACGCGGCCAGAACGACGGTGAAAGCGCTGACCGCGCCGGCACCACCGAGCATCTTCATGAAGCGCTTGCGCGAAGACGGATCGTCTGCGAGCTCACGCAGTGCTGAGTCGGTCACGAAAACGTGCCTCCGGACTCGAAGTTGACAGTTGCAGGTCCTTAGCGTCAGCGATGCGCTGCCAGATCACGCGCTGGCGCGTTGGCGGTATAGCGCTACAGGCGGAAGATCGGGACGAGCCGCTGCTCGTGCTCGGCCTCGATCCGCGCGACGACCTCGATGTGGCGTTCCAGCGGCGTGCCGCGAAGCTTCGTCCCCAGGCCCTCGTCGACCTGGAAGATCCCGGCCGAGTTGGACATCTCGATCTCGACGCGCACGGCCTTGTCGCCACCGGCGCCGATGCTGACCTCCTCGATCGCATACGCCGACAGCGAGTGGATGTTCATGTGCCCGGCCTCGAACGGCACGCGCGAGCGCCCGCGGGCCATGTCGAGCGCATCGGCGACCCGCACTATCGCGCCCTCGATCGTGAACGGGTCGCCCTTGGAGCGGTGGGAGATGATCGCGTGCATCGTCTCGGCGACGACGATCGAGCGCGTCGGCTCCTCGTAGATGCCCTCCAGCAGCGAGCCGAGCTTGTCGGCGGTGAGAAACAGCGAGTAGGCCTCGTGGTCGGTGCGGTGGATCGACATGCCGACGCAGTGCAGCAACGCCGCGCCGGCGATGATGACCTCGGCATCGCGCACCTCGAGGCCGTGATCGGCCACGACGCTCGGCGTCACGTCGCGCGCGAACAGCAGCCGCGACAGGCGCAGCGCGATGTTCAGCACGATCTGGATGTGGACCCACGAGTGGTCGGACATGTTCAGGCGCTCGGCGTTGACCGCCGCGGCATGCCACCAGGCCTTGACCTGCAGGTCACCGTCGATTGCCTCGAGCAGCCGCTTCAGGCGCCTGTTGCCGCGCGCGGGCGCGTGCACGCGCGCGTCCTGCGGCGCCCCGCGGGCGGGCGCCGGGCGGTCGCTCATCGCCAGGGCTGACCTTCCCGCCGCACGCCGGCGGTCGGGAAACGAGGGGCTGTCACTCGTCGTCGTCCGCCTGGGAGGCCTCGCTCGCCCGCGTCGCATGCAGGACCATGAGCTCGCGCTGCACGGAGCGCGGCTCGTCGCCCGGCTCGCGCTTGCGCCAGGTGCCGTCGGGCTGCAGGTCCCACGCCCAAACGTCGGTCACCAGCGAGCGCTCGAGCGTGTCGAGCAGGTCGGCGCGCGCGGTGGGGTCCTCGACCGGCGTGATGAGCTCGACGCGCGTGTCGAGGTTGCGCGGCATGAGGTCGGCCGAGCCGATCAGGACGCGCGTCTGCGCCTCACGGTCGAAGCTGTAGATACGCGAGTGCTCGAGGAAGCGCCCGAGGACGCTCACCACGGTGATGTTCTCCGACACGCCGGGCACGCCCGGCCGTAGGCAGCAGATGCCGCGCACGTTGAGCTCCACCGGCACGCCCGCCTGCGACGCGCGGTACAGGGCGCGGATGCAGCGCCGGTCGACGAGCGAGTTCATCTTCATCTGGATCCGCGCGGGCTCGCCGCGCTCGTGGGCGGCGATCGTCCGGTCGATCTCGGCGAGGATCCCCTCGCGCATGGCGTGCGGCGCCATGAGGACCTTGCGGTACTCGAGCGGGCGCGCGAGGCCGGTGAGGAAGTTGAACATGTCGGCGACGTCGTTGCCGATCTCCTCGTCGCACGTGAACAGGCCGAAGTCGGTGTACAGGCGCGCGGTCTTGGGATGATAGTTGCCGGTCCCGATGTGGACGTAGTGGCGCACGCCGTCGCCCTCGCGTCGCACGACGAGGATGCACTTGGCGTGCGTCTTGAGACCCGGGTAGCCGTACACGACGTGCACGCCGGCCTGCTCGAGCGAGCGCGCCCAGGCGATGTTCGCGCGCTCGTCGAAGCGCGCCTTGAGCTCGACCATGCAGACGGCCTGCTTGCCGCGCTCGGTCGCGCGGATGAGCGCCGGGACGAGCGGTGAGTCGTCGGACGTGCGGTACACGGTCTGCTTGATCGCGAGCACGTCGGGATCGGCGACCGCCTGCTCGACGAAGCGCTCGACCGAGGTCGCGAACGAGTCGTACGGATGGTGCACGAGGATGTCCCCACGCCGCATCTCGGCCAGGACGTTGACGTGCTCGGACTCCTTGCCCTGCAGGCGTGGCTGCGTGACCGGCGTCCACGGCGGGTCGCGCAGGTCGGCGAAGCCGCGCAGGTTGTAGATCTGCCACAGGTCGCCGAGCCCGAGGATGCCGTCGACGTCGTAGACCTGGCGCGCCTCGAGGTCGAGCGACTGGCGCAGCAGCTCGCGCACGCCGGGATCGATGTCGACGTCGACCTCGAGACGAACCGCCTCGCCGAAGCGCCGCCGGCGCAGCTCGGCCTCGACGGCCTGGAGGAGGTCGTCGGCCTCGTCGGAGACCTCGAAGTCCGCGTCGCGCGTGACGCGGAAGAAGCCGTGGCTGACGACCTCCATCCCGGGGAAGAGCGACTCGAGGTTGGCAGCGATCACCTCCTCGAGGGCGACGAAGGCGTTCGGCTCGTCGTCGACCTCGACGAAGCGGTCGAGCATCTCCGTCGGCACCTTGACGCGGGCGAACGTCTCCTCCCCGCTGACCGGGTCACGCACGAGCACGGCGAGCGACATCGACAGGCTCGAGATGTACGGAAAGGGCCGCCCCTGGCCGACCGCGAGCGGCGTCAGCACCGGGAAGATCTGGCGGCGAAACCGCTTCGCGAGCGCCTTGCGCTGCGACTTCGAGAGGTCGCCGAGCCCCAGGAGGCGGATGCCGTGCTCGGCGAGACTCGGAAACAGCTCGCCGAGGACGGACTCGCCGACGCGCTGCTGCTGGACCAGCACGCGCGCGCGGATGGAGTCGACCGTCTCCGACGGCGTGAGCCCGTCGGGACCGGGATCCGTCAGGCCGGCGTCGACCTGGTCGTGAACGCCGGCGACGCGGATCTGGAAGAACTCGTCGAGGTTCGAGCTCCAGATCGCCGCGAGCTTGACGCGCTCGAGCAGCGGCACCGCCGGGTCCTCGACGAGCTGCAGCACGCGGTCGTTGAAGTCCAGCCACGTCAGCTCGCGGCCGAAGTACAGCGACTTGTCGTGCAGATCGAGGTCGGCCGGCGGCGGTGACGCCGGGGCAGGCTCGACCTGGCCGATCGACTCCTGCAGCGTGGTCTCGCTATCCGGGCTCGTCATGGTGCTGCAATGAGAGTATCCGCAGGACGCGCGCGCGTCACCGGGTCGTGAACATCGCGTTCACGTGGAGGGGCGGTCGTCGGTGGTCGGTGCCAAACGTTCCAAGCAAGACCCTCGCGCCAACCGCCAACGATCCGAGCAGTGCCCCGCCCCAACCGCCAACGAGCGCCGCGAGCGGCCGGTCCGCCCTCCCTCAACGACGCCGCTCACGAGCGCCGGGGCCGCCCTGACCATCGAGCCCCTCAAGCGCCGCGAGCTGTTCGAGCACCACGCCCTCGCGCAGGCCGCCGTCCGCGAGCCGCAGCGGCGCCTGCAGCGCGCGCGCCGCGGCGTCGAGCAGCAGGATGCCGGCGGGCAGCAGGCGCGCACGCTCGGCGTGCAGCCCGAGGTGCACGGCGGCCTCCGCGGCGGGTCGCGTGACGAGCGCCTGCAGCCCGCGCTCGAGCGCCTCGCATTCGAGCGCGACGCCCATCAGCCGCCGCATCGACGTCGCGCTGCCGCCGACGGCGTAGGCGACCACCGGCTGCGGCGCCTGCACCGCCGCGAAGACGCGGACGAGCTTGTCGCGCAGGCCATCGAGCTGAGCCGGCGTCGGGGGGTCCGACGGCAGGTCGGCGACGGTCAGGACCCACGAGCCGACCGCCAGCGAGACCGACCACGTCACGCCGCCCGCGGCCGTCCCGACGACGAGCTCGGTCGAGCCGCCGCCGACATCGACGACGCCGAGCAGGCCCGGCGGCGGCTCGGCGAGCGTTCCGATCGCACCGTGGAACGCGAGCCGCGCCTCGTCCTCCGCGCTGAGGACCTCGAGCGTCGTGCCGCAGGCCGCGTCGATCGCCGCGACCAGCGCCTGCTTGTCGATCGCGTGGCGCACGGCGGCTGTCGCGACGACACGCATCGAGTCGACGCCGAGCTCGCTCGCGAGGCGCGCCTGGTGCGCGACGATCGCCGCGACCTCGGCGATCTTGTGCGGCCCGACCGCGCCCGCTCCGGACGCTCCGCCCACTCCGGACGCTCCGAGGCGCGTGAACGCGCGTTCGGAAACGAGCTCGTGCAGCCGCGTACCGTCCGCCTCCGCGACGAGCAGCCGCGTGGTGTTGGACCCGACGTCGATACAGGCGCAGCGGGGCAGCGGCAGCGATCTTGACATGATTTCGCCGCGTGGATTCAGTTGCCCCCGCCATTCTCGTGCGCGACCTGCACAAGTCCTATGGCAACGTCCACGCCGTTCAGGGCATCGACTTCGAGGTCGCGCGCGGTGAGGTCTTCGGCCTGCTCGGCCCCAACGGGGCGGGCAAGACGACGACGGTCGAGGTGCTCGAGGGCTACCGCGAGCGCACCCGCGGGATCGTCTCCGTGCTCGGCCACGACCCCGGCGGCCGGCCGCGGGCGCTGCGTGAGTGCGTCGGGATCGTGCTGCAGTCAAGCGGCATCTACCGCCATGCGACACCGCGCGAGCTCGTCACCCACTGGGCCGGTTTCTATCCCGCGCCGCGCGATGTCGAGGAGGTCATCGACCTCGCCGGGCTGCGCGCGTCCGAGCACGTCCTCGCGCGCCGGCTGTCGGGCGGGCAGGCGCGGCGGCTGGACTTCGCGCTCGCGCTCGTCGGCGACCCCGAGCTGATCTTCCTCGACGAGCCGACGACCGGCTTCGATCCCGCCGCCCGGCGCGCGGCGTGGGACACGATCCGCGCGCTCGCCGACCTCGGCAAGACCGTGCTGCTGACGACCCACTACCTCGACGAGGCGCAGGCGCTCTGCGACCGCGTCGCGATCGTCAAGGACGGGCGCATCCTCGCCGTCGGCGCGCCCGCGCAGCTCGGCGTCGGCGCCTCCTCGCGCTACCGCGTGAGCTGGCGCGACGAGCGCGGACAGCACGTCATGCGCGAGACCGACGACCCGACCGGGCTGCTGCATCAGCTCACGAGCGCGGCGCTCGCGCGCGGGACGGCCCTGGAGGAGCTCAGCGTCAGCCGGCCCTCGCTCGAGGACGTCTACCTCGAGCTCACCTCCGAGCAGGAGGAGCCGGCGCGATGACAGCGCGCCATTGCTCGACCGTCGTCAGCATCGAGCCCGAAGGCACGTCCTCGCGATGACCGCAGCGCTCGCCCTGACGTGGCGCCAGTACCGCCTCGAGCGCAAGATGTTCTGGCGCAACCCGAGCGCGGCGTTCTTCAACTTCGTCCTGCCGCTGCTGTTCCTCGCGCTCTTCGGCGCGATCTTCTCGGGCAACCAGCAGGACCTCGACGTCATCGTGCCGGGCATCGCGGGGATGAGCATCATGACGACGACGTTCGTGGCGCTCGCGATGAACCTCGTGTTCCTGCGCGAACAGGGCGTCCTCAAGCGACTGCGCGGCACGCCGCTGCAAAGCGGCGTCTACCTCGCGAGCCTCGCCGCGCACGCGGTGACGAACACCGTGATCCAGCTGACGATCGTCATCGGCGCGGGCGCGCTGCTGTTCGGCGTCGGCCTGCCGGATAACTGGCTCATGCTCGCGGTCTTCGTCGGCGCCGGCGTCGCGTGCCTGGCCGCGCTCGGCGTCGCGCTGTCGCACGCGATCCCGAACTTCGACTCCGCGCCGGCGTACGTCAACGCGATCTTCCTGCCGGTGATCGTGCTCAGCGGCGTCTTCTACGACGCCGATAACGCGCCGACGTTCCTGCGCGACATCGCCCAGGCGCTGCCGCTGACGCATCTCATCGACGGCCTGTCGGCGGCGCTCGTGACCGGCGCGCCGGTCACCGACCACCTCGACGATCTCGCGGTGCTGCTGATCTGGGGCGCGCTTGGCGCCGTGCTCGCGGTGCGCGGGTTCAGCTGGGAGGCGCGCCGGGGCTGAGCGGGCCGGTCGCGCCCCGCGACAGTCCTAATCGCCGACCAGGAACGCCCGCGGCGGCTTCCCCGCGACGGCCACCGGCACGCCCGACAGGGGCCCCGCCTCCCACTCCGGGCGCAGGAGCCCGAAGACGACGACGTCGAGCGCGCGCCCGCCGTGGCGGTGATAGCGCCGCAGGACACCCTCGCGCCGAAAGCCGATGCGCTCGAGCGCGCGCTGCGAGCGCGTGTGCTCGACGTTGGAGTACGCGCCGAGGCGCTCGAGCCCGAGCAGGACGAACGCGAGGTGGCACATGAGCGCCTTGGCCTCGTGATTGGCGCCGGATCCCCACCACGCGCGCCCGAGCCAGGTGCCGATCATCGCGCGGCGATCGCGCGTGGCGAACTCGCTCAGCCCGATGATGCCGATCGGACCGGCGTCGAGGTGCTCGATCACGAGGTCGAGGTGCTCGCCGCGCGCGCGTTGCGGCGCGAGCCGCGCGAGGTAGGACCGCGCCTCGGCCTCCGAGGCGTACGGGCCCCACGAGAACCAGCGCGTGACCGCGGGATCGGACGCCTCCGCAAACAGCGCGCCCGCGTCGTCGTCGCGCGGGATCCGCACGCGCAGGGTCTGGCCGGTGAGGGTGAGATCGTCCACCGCCGGTAACACTACGAGCATGCTCGCTCTCCTCTACGACATCCACGGCAACCTGCCGGCGCTCGACGCGGTGCTCGCGGACGCCGCCGAGCAGGGCGCCGACGCCTACCTCGTCGGCGGCGACGTCGCGCTCTTCGGCCCGTGGCCGGAGACGACCGTCGTGCGGCTGCGCGAGCTCTCCCCGGCGACGTGGATCCGCGGCAACGGGGAACGCTGGACCGCCCACCCGGACGCCGCGCCCGAGCCCGTCCGCGGCGCGACCGCCGCCGCCCGCGAAGCGCTCGGCGACGCGCTCGTCGCCGAGCTCGACGCGCTCCCGCAGAGCGTGCCGGTCGGCGATCGCACGCGCGCATGGCACGGCTCGCCGGTCAGCGACGTGCGCTCGTTCCTGCCCGAGCCGGTCGAGGACGAGGCCGAGCTGCTCGACGGCGTGCACGAGGCGCGCCTGCTCTTCGGCCACACGCACCTGCCGTTTGCGCGCACCGCGGCCGTCGGCGAGATCGAGCTCGTAAACCCCGGCAGCGTCGGCATGCCCTTCGACGGCGATCATCGCGCCGCCTACGCGCTGCTGCACGACGACGGCGCGATCGAGCATCGCCGGCTCCCCTACGACCACGCCGCCGTCCCGGCCGCGCTGCGCGATCGCTACGGCGACGCCGCCTGGCTGGCGGGCCCGCTGCACCGGTTCACGCACGCCCGCTTCGAAGCCGCCTGAGCCCTGACGATCGACGACGATCCGCAGCTGCGTCTCGCGATCGCGCTCGCGCGCGAGCTGCTGCACGGCTCGGGCGCGCTGCAGGTACGCGTGGCGCTCGACGGCGCGCAGCCGGCGATCGTCGAATGCGAGCGGCTACGCGCGATCGTCGTCCGCGGCGCGGACGGCGCGCGCGAGCTGCCGCACGACGCCGCGAGCGACGTCACGCTGCCCGAGTTGCCGTTCATGCGCCGCTTGGCGCCGTTCGAGGTCGACGCCGCCGAGGGCCAGGTCGCCGGGGCGCTCGGCGGCCTCGAGATGCTCGCGCGCGCGGTGCGCGAGGTCGCGCGACTCCTACCAGGCCGCAGCGTCGTCGCGGCCGACTACGAGACGAATGATCCCGACATGCCGCTCGGCCTCGCCGGGCGCGCCGGTGAGGCGGTCGTCGTCCTGCTCGGCGAGCACGAGTTCGCCCTCGACGTCGATCAGCCGAGCGCCTGAAGCGCCGCGGAGCGGTCCGACACGACGGTCAGCAGCGTCATCAGCCCGGTCGTCTCGAACGTCCGCCGCACCGGACCGGCGTCCTTGCAGACGACCGCGAACGCGCCGCCGCCTTCGGTCAGCGCCTGGTGGCCGCGGATGACGGTCGCAAGGCCGGTCGAGTCGATGAACTCCAGCGCCGTGAGGTCCAGGCAGACGCGCGCCTTCACACCGGCCGTCGCGAACGCCGCCTCGAGCTCACCCACGGCGCGCAGGTCCAGCTCCCCGCTCAGCGCCACCACCTGCATGCCGTCCTGCTCGGATCGCACGACGGTCAGCTGCGGGAAGTTCAGCTCGGATCTCATGGCACCCCATCATCGCGCACCCGCAGCACGAGCAGGGCGAGGTCGTCGTCCACCGGGCCGTCGCTGAACCGCACGACCGCGGTCTCGAGCTCAGCAGCCAGCGCGCCCGCGCTCGGACGGCCGCCCTCGGCGACCGCGCGCCGCAGCCGCTCGTCGCCGAAGCGATCCTGTCCGCGCCGCGCATCCGTGACCCCGTCGGTGTACAGCACGAGCGCGTCACCACGAGCGAGGAACAGCTCGACGTCATGCAGCTGGACGTCCGCGAACAGGCCCAGCAGCGATCCCGGCTGCCCGGCCTCCTGCACCGTGCCGTCGGCGCGGCGCACGAGCGCCGGCGGATGGCCGCCGAGCGCAAGCGTGACGCCGATGCCGCCGTCGGCCTCCTCCACCGTCCCGACGAGCGCCGTGAGGAACAGCCCGTCGCGCGGGCTCTGGAGGTCCAGCGCGTCGTTGAGCTCGCCGAGCATCGCGCTCGGGCCGCCGCCGTGCATGGCCGCCGCACGCAGCGTGTAGCGCGCGAGCGCGGTCATCTTGGCGGCCTCGACGCCCTTGCCGCAGACGTCGCCGATGACGACGTGCCAGGCGTCGTCGAGGCCCTGGAACACATCGAAGAAGTCGCCGACGAGCTCGCCACCCGCGCCCGCCGGCCGGTAGCGCGATGCGAGCTCGAGCCCCGGCACGTGCGGCAGCACGGGCGCGAGCAGCGACTCCTGCAGCGTGCGCGCGAGCGCCGATGAGCGGCGCGCCTCGCGCTGGGCCTCCTCGACGGCGTCCAGCAGCGTGATCTCGCCGGAGGCCGAGTGCGCCAGCGTGCCCAGCACCGTGATGTCACGCTCGCTCCAGTCGCGCGGCCGGTGGTCGACGACGCAGAACGAGCCGAGCACGTGGCCGCCGGGCGAGCGCACCGGACAGCCCGCCCACGCCTTGACGCCGAGCGCGTGGACGAGCGGGCTTGCGCTCGTGCGCGGGTCGGGCTCGGCGTCGCCGACGAAGACCGCCTTGCAGGCGGCGACGACATGCTGGCAGAGGGAGTCCTCGACCGCTGTCTCGCGCGCCCGCCCAACCTCCGGCGGGATCGCGCCGACGGCGCTCTTCCAGAACGAGCGCGTGTCGTCGACGAGCGTCACGAACGCCATCGGCGCGTCGAGCAGCATGGCAGCGAGGCTTGCCAGGCGATCGAAGTTGTCCTCGGGCCCCGTGTCGAGCAGTCCAGTCGCGCGGACGGCCGCCAGCCGTTCAGGGTCGTAGACCGCCTGTGGGACGGTCACCACGTCATGGTCGAAGCCCACTCGGCGACGACACTACGCCATCGGCAGCTCCGCCGGGGATGCGCCGACGACCGTCTTGGAATCCTCGCTGCTGACGAGCAGAAGCGTCGCGATGATGCCGATCACCGCGAACCCCGCGCCCGCGAGGAACGCGAGCTGAAAGCCCTCCGTCAGCGCGCCGGGCAGCGCCACCGGCGCGCCCTGTGCCGCGGTGACCAGGTCCTCCGTCTTCGAGCTGGCGATCGTCCCGAGGATCGCGAGGCCGAGCGCCCCGCCGATCTGCTGGGAGGTGTTGATCAGGCCCGACGCGAGGCCCGACTCGTCCGCCGAGACGCCGTTGACGGCGGCGATCGTGACGGGCACGAACACGAACCCGAGCCCGACCGCGGCGATCACCATCGGCCCGACGAGGTGTGTCAGGTAGTCGCCGTCGACGGGCACCCGCGCCAACCACAGCAGCGCGATCGTGATCAGCGCGAACCCCGTGACGAGGACCGGCTTGAAGCCGAGCTTCGTGACGAGCTGCGAGGCGATCCCGGCCGAGACGATGATCGCGAGCGCGAGCGGCAGGTAGGAGAGGCCGGCCTTCAGCGCGCTGTAGCCGAGCACCTGCTGCATGTAGCGCGACAGGAAGAAGAACATCGCGAACAACGACGCGCCGATCAGCAGGCCGGCGATGTTCGCCCCCGTCAGGGTGCGCAGGCGGAAGATGCCAAACGGCATCAGCGGGTCGCGCGAGCGCAGCTCGATGAGGACGAACGCCACGATCAGCCCGACCGACAGCGCCAGCAGCGTGAGCGTCTGCGTCGACCCCCAGCCCTCGTTGATCGTGTCGACGAGCGCAAAGACGAGCAGCGAGAGGCCGGCGGTGACGGTGATCGCACCGAGCGCGTCGAAGTGGCGCAGGTCGGTCTCGCGGCGGCTCTCGACGAGCAGGCGCGGCGCGAGGAGTGCGGCGATGACGCCGATCGGCACGTTGACCCAGAGAACCCACTCCCAGCCGGCGTACTCGGTCAGCACACCGCCGAGCAGCACGCCGGCGGCGCCGCCGGAGCCGGACACCGCACCCCAGACACCGAGCGCCTTGTTGCGCTCCGAGCCCTCGGCGAACATGTTCGTGACCATCGACAGCGCCGACGGAGCGAGCAGCGCGGCGCCGAGGCCCTGCAGCGCGCGTGCTGCGACGAGCTGCGTCTCGCTCGTCGCGAAGCCGCCGAGCAGCGACGCGACGGAGAACAGCACGAGGCCGGCCATGAACAGCCGCCGCCGCCCGAGCAGGTCCGCCATCCGGCCGCCGAGCAGCAGGAAGCCGCCGAACGTCAGCGCGTAGGCATTGGGGATCCAGGTCAGGTCCTCCTCGGAGAACTTCAGGTCCCTGCCGATCGACGGGATCGCGACGTTGACGATCGCCGCGTCGAGCACGATCACGAACTGCGTTGTGGCCAGGAGGGCCAGCGCAAGCCACTTGCGGCGCTGGGCGGCTTCGGCGTCGTCGGTCATCGGTGGTACTCCCAAGGTGCGTGCGTTAACATGAAGGCTGGTTCCGCTTGACGCGCCAGATTACGGAAGGACGGTTCCGCTTGTCAACCATCGCCCCCCGCCCGCTGCGGGCCGACGCTCGCCGCAACCGCGAGAAGGTCATGGCCGCCGCGTCGGCCGCCTTCGCCGAAACCGGCCTCGACGCCCAGGTCGAGGACATCGCGCGCCGCGCCGGCGTCGGCGTCGGCACCGTCTACCGTCACTTCCCCACGAAGGAGGCGCTCGTCGACGCGCTCGCCGCGCAGCACTTCGAGCGCCTCGCCGACAGGATGGAGGCGGCGCTCGAGGAGCAGGGCGATCCGTGGGCGATCCTCACCGCGACGATCCGGAGCATCGCGACCGCGGCCGCCGCCGACGTCGCGTGGTGCGAGATGATCGGCGGCCATCCGAGCGCCGTCCAAGCCGCGTCACGCGGCCAGCAACGCCTCGCGGCCGCCACCGCGACGCTGATCGCGCGGGCGCAGCAGGCGGGCGTCATGCGCGAGGATGCGACGGTGCAGGACATCGGGACGATCATGTGCGGCTTCGGCCACGTCGCGGCCGCGCAACGCGCGGGTGCCCCGCTGGACTGGAAGCGCTACCTGGACATCGCGCTCGACGGGCTGCGCGCCCGGTGACGACGAGCCGCTGGTCGCAGCGGCTGCTCGCCGTCTTCTTCGCAGCGGCGGGCGCGCTGCATTTCCTGCGCCCGCGGATGTACGAGGAGATCGTTCCCGACTACCTGCCGGCGCACCACGAGCTCGTGCTCGCCAGCGGGGCGGCGGAGATCGCGGGCGCCGTCATGGTCGTCTTCCCGCGCACGCGGCGGATCGCGGGCATCTGGCTTGCCGCGACGCTCGTCGTCGTCTTCCCGGCGAACGTGCACATGGCCCGGCACGCGGACCGCCACCCCGCGCTGGCACCCGCGCTGCTGTGGGCGCGCCTGCCGCTGCAGCCGCTGCTGATCTGGTGGGCGCTGCGCGCGACGCGCCCGGCGCAGGACGCCGTCTTGGCGAACGCCGCCGAAACTTAAAGGCAGCCTGAGCCGTCCCTTACCCGCGGTTGAGGTGGGGGGTGAACAATGCTCCGCAGGTTCCTCTTCGCCGATCTGGAGACCCCTCCCCCATTCGGATCGGCTGCCTACGTCCCGGCAACGGGGCGGTGAGCAAGGAACCGCGTGTCGCGCTCCCGATACCTGACGCGACCGCAGACCGCGAGGGTTGGGGCGGTGGGCCGATGCCACCGCCCCATACCCCGCGCGTTTTTGCCGCCACCCCTCCCCCGGCGGCGAGCGCGCACAGGCGGGGTCGGCTTCCGGTGGTCACTGACACGCCCCGCGAGCGCCGGCCCTGCCGGTCGGTCGTTCCCGAGCGCCGACGCGCGGGGATGCCCCCACGCACGCCGGCGCCGGTGGCGGCTGGCAAGCCACCACCGGCGCGGGGAGGGCGGCGTGTGCGCTAGGCGGCCACGGCCGGCGCGGTGCGCGCCGGCTCGAGGGCGACCGCGAGCACTTCGTCGATCGTCATGACCGGGTGGAACGTCATCGCCTCGCGGACGTCCTCGGGGACGTCGTCGAGGTCGGCGCGGTTGCGCTCGGGCAGGATCACGTCGGTGAGCCCCGCCGCGTGCGCCGCGAGCACCTTCTGCTTCAGCCCGCCGATCGGCAGCACGCGGCCCTGCAGCGTCACCTCGCCGGTCATGCCGACCGTGTGGCGCACGGGCCGGTCGCTGAGCAGCGAGGCGAGGGCGGTCGTCATCGTGACGCCCGCGCTCGGGCCGTCCTTCGGGATCGCGCCCGCCGGCACGTGGACGTGGAACTCACGGTCCTCGAAGGCGTCCTCGTCGATGCCGAGGTCCGCGGCATGCGCGCGCACGTACGTGAGCGCGATCCGCGCGGACTCCTTCATGACGTCTCCGAGCTGGCCGGTGAGCGTGAGCGAGCCCTTGCCGGGTGGGTGGGACGGCATCCCGGAGGCCTCGACGAACAGGACGTCGCCGCCGACGCCGGTCACCGCGAGGCCCGTGGCCACGCCCGGCACCGCCGTACGCGCCGCGGCCTCCTGGAAGACCTTCTGGCGTCCGAGCGCGTCGCGCACGGCCTCGAGGTCGACCGTCACCGGGGCAAGCTGCGAATCGGAGGCGATCTTCGTCGCGGTCTTGCGCAGCAGCGTCCCGAGCTCGCGCTCGAGCTGACGCACGCCCGCCTCGCGGGTGTACTCGGAGACCACGACGGTAAGCGTGTCGTCCCCGACGATCACCTCGTCCTCGCGCAACCCGTTGCGCTCGCGCTGGCGCGGCCACAGGTAGTCGCGGGCGATCGCCGTCTTCTCGGCCACGGTGTAGCCGTCGAAGCGGATGACCTCCATGCGGTCCAGCAGCGGCCCCGGGATCGTCTCGGCCACGTTGGCCGTCGCGATGAACAGGACCTGCGACAGGTCGATCTCGATGTCGAGGTAGTGATCGCGGAACGAGTGGTTCTGCGCCGGGTCGAGCACCTCGAGCAGCGCCGCCGATGGGTCGCCGCGCCAGTCGGCGCCGACCTTGTCGACCTCGTCGAGCATGATCACCGGGTTCATCGTCCCGGCGTCGCGCAGGGCACGGACGAGCCGGCCCGGCAGGGCGCCGATGTACGTGCGGCGGTGGCCGCGGATCTCCGCCTCGTCGCGGACGCCGCCGAGCGACATGCGCACGAACTCGCGTCCGGTCGCACGGGCGATCGACTCGCCGATCGAGGTCTTGCCGGTCCCGGGCGGTCCGATCAGCGTGAGGATGGCGCCGGCATCGGACTTTCGCCCTCCGGTCTTCGCAAGCTCAGACCTGCGGTCCTCGCGCAGCTTGCGCACGGCGATGTACTCGGTGATGCGGTCCTTGACGTCCTCCAGGCCAGCGTGGTCGGCGTCGAGCACCTCACGCGCGTGGACCGGATCGAGGACCTCGTCGGAGCTCTTGCTCCACGGGACCGCGACGAGCCAGTCCAGGTACGTGCGGATCATCGACGACTCGCCGCTCTGCTCGCCCGTGCGCTCGAGGCGATCGAGCTCGCGCTCGGCCTGCTCGCGCACGTCGTCGGGCATGCCGGCCTCGGCGATCTTCGTGCGGTACTCGTCGGTGACGGAGCCCTGGTCCTCGCCCAGCTCCCTGCGGATCGACTCCATCTGCTGGCGTAGGAAGTACTCGCGCTGCTGCTTCTGCGCGCCGGACTCGACGTCGTCGCGGATGCGACGGCGCACCTGCAGCTCGGTGAGCCGCTCGCGCTGCAGCTCGAGGGCGAGCTCCAAGCGCTCGGTGACGTCCAGCGTTTCGAGGATGCGGACCTTCTGGTCGAAGTTCAGATCGGGACTGTAGCCGGCGGTGTCGGCCAGCGGACCCGGCTCGACGACCGAGCGCAGGAACGCCCCGACGCGCTCGTCGGCACCGCGCTCCTCGAGGATCTCCTCGACGACCGCGCGGTACTCACGCTCGAGCTCGCGGGTGCGCTTGTCGACGGGCGTGGCGTCGGGGTGCTCCGTGACCTCGATGCGCAGGCGGCCCTGCGCATCGCTCTCGGCCGAGCCCGTGATCGCCCCGCGGGCGATGCTTTCCAGCGACGCGCCACGGGCTCCGCCGGGCAGGCGGATCGAGCCGGTCACGTTGGCGATCGTGCCGACCTTCGCGTACTCGCCGACCCACGAATCGCCTAGAGGGCGATTCGTATGTGCCCGCCTGGGCACGAGCAGCACGCGGTCCTCGCCGGTGGCGTCGACCGGGAGGTTGATGTCCATCGTGGGAAAGACGACCGTGTCGTCAAGTGGAATGAGGAGCAGCTTGGGCATGGTTATGCGTGGTCCTTTCGTTGCACGCACAACCATACCGAAGTCGCTTACGAAACGTGAGCAACTTACGAGACAGCCTAACGACGGTGGATCAGGCTGCGTGCCACGGGTCGATCACGTCGATCCCCGTGGCCTCGAAGTCCTTGACGTTGCCTGTCGCCAGCAGCGGATCTCGGCGAGCGTGATCGACGTCGTGCACAGCTCGCGGCCGCGGCGTACGCGGACCCAGTCCCGAACGATCGGGTCGGGGGAGGGCCTCATCAGCTCAGATGCGACATTGGTGTCGACGGCTCGCGCACAGCCTCCACGAGGATGACTCGGATCTCGGACTCCATCGACCGGCCATGGCGTACCGGCCTGATGCGCAGCCGCTCCTTCACACGGGCATCCAGGCTCCGAACGCTGATCGAGGCCAGATTGACCACCTCCCAGCTGCCATCAATGCAAATCCCCGCTCGGAGGCTGCTAGCGGCGATCAGCCGTCGAGGAAGAGGTCGGCCTGCAGGTCGGCGTCGGCCACGTAGGCGTACGCGCCGAGATCGGTAAGGCCGGCCCCGGCGAGCACCTCGTCGTCGATGAAGAAGTTGCCCGTCATCGTGCTCGGGCTGACGTCGATCGCGCTCGCGTTGTTGACGACGATGTCGATCCCGCCGACGCGCTCGGCGGCCTGCTCGACGGCGTCGGCGACGGCGTCGTCGTCGTCGTCGCGCACGTCGCCGACGATCGCGAGCGCCCGTCCGCCCATCGCCTCGATCTCCTCGGCGGCCGTGTAGATCGTGCCCTCCAGGCGCGGGTGCGGCTCGGCGGTCTTGGCCAGCAGGGCGATGCTCGCGCCGTCGCGCGCGGCGCGCAGCGCGATCGCCAGGCCGATGCCGCGGCTGCCTCCGGACATGACGATCGTCTTGCCGCGCAGGCTCGTCATCGCGAGCGACCCGGTTTCTTCTTCGGCCGGGCGACGGTCGGGCAATGGCGCGCCGTCATGCCAGCAGGTCGGCGTAGCCCCGCGCGACGAGGCGATCGTCGGCGATGCCGAGCACCGCGCGCAGCTCCTCGACGCGGTCGCGCTCGACCTCCAGGCCGCCCGGCGACGTGGCGACCGCCTCGAGCTCGACGAAGTGGCCGAGACCGGTGACGCGGTCGAGGTGGATGCGCACGTTGCGCCACAGCAGCAGGCGGCGCGCCTTCTCGACGACGCAGCGCACGCCGAGCGCGTCGGTGAGCGCCGCGACGAGCGCGATGTGGTCGGCGACCGGCACGATGCGGTAGAGGCTGACCTTCGGTCCGGCGAGCTCGGCGCGCGCGTAGGCGATCAGCTCGGCGGGCTGCGGCGGCGCCTCGCGGAGCTTCAGGCGGCCGATGACGGCATGGAAGTACGTGTCGCGCTGGTGCAGGACGCCGCGATCCTCGGCGCCGAGCCCGAGGGCGGCCTGGAGCGTCGCGTGCGGATCGGGATCGACGGCCTTGACCTCGAGGTTGCGCTGCTTCCCCGGCATCGCGGCGGGTCAGGCGGGGAGCTTGCTAGTACCCGAGCCGGGCAAGCCGCTCGCGCTCGGCGCGGCGCTTGGCCTCGCGCTGCTCCTTGCGGTTGCGCTCGCGCTCGCGCCGCTCCTGGTCCTCGTCATGACCGGTGACGATGCGGATGCTCTTGCGCAGCGTGCCGTCCTGCGCGTGCGAGGCGTACTCCGAGCGGTTCGGGCGATCGTCGCGCCGCGGGCGGCCGCCGCCACCCGAACGCTGGGCGCCGGGACGGCGACCTGCGCCGGGCCCGCGCTCGGAGCGCTCGGCCTCGGGCGGACGCGGCAGCAGCGCCTTGACCTCGCGCACCGGCGTCGCCGCGAGGCGAACCCATGCGTTGAAGACCGGGTCGCCCGGCTTCATGCCCTCGGCGGACTGCGCGCAGACGGCGGCCCACTTCAGCGGCTGGCCCTTCTCGTCCTGCTTGGGCTTGAGCGCTTCCTTGATGACCTCGGCGCCGCCGACGCGCTCGATCGCCGCGGTGACGCGGGCAGGAGAGGTCGGCGAGCGGTCCGCGCCGGAAGCGCCAGGCTCCTCGGCAGCGGGGGGTGCAGGTTCCCCGGCCCCGGCGCCGGGCGCCTCGGCGGCGACGGGCGCCTCGGCGGCGACGGGCGCCGCGGCGGTGGCGGGCGCCGCGGCGGCCGCGTTGCCTTCGGTCGCCGCAGCGGCGGGCGCGGCCTCGACCGCGGGCGCCTCGACGGCGACTGGCGCCTCGGCGGGCGCCTGCTCGTCAGCCGGCGCGGGCGCGGCGCCCGGCGCGGACGCGACGGGCATCGTGCCGCTGCGGCGAAGATCGGTCAGTGCCGAGAAGAAGGCACGACGATGGCGCTCGGCTGCCGACGGACGGCGGCGGCGCTTGCGCGTGGGCAGCGTCGCCTTGACGGTCGGCAGCGGCTTGGGTTCTGCGGCGACGCCGAGGATCCTCGGGCCGACGGCCGAACGCTCGACGTCGGGCGTGACCTCGAGCGCGGGTGACTCCGTGCTGTCCGCGGTGGGAGCAGTGGGCCCGCCGCGCTCAGCAGCGGGCGCGGGCTCCTCCGCGGTGGGAGCAGCGCCGGGCTCGGCGGCAGGCTCAGCAGCAGCCGCAGGCACCTCCGCGGCAGGCTCAGCAGCAGCCGCAGG
>Ga0136617_10001952_pt1 | contig 18394 bp, 15 predicted proteins | sample AntDrymUQ3222106_2_FD_129672 | JGI IMG/M metagenome (GOLD analysis project Ga0136617, IMG submission 129672) | Polar desert sand microbial communities from Dry Valleys, Antarctica - metaG UQ322 (21.06) | ecosystem: Environmental > Terrestrial > Soil > Desert | place: Antarctica: Dry Valley... | reverse complement strand
TGCCGCCGAGTCTCCGGCGGAGCATCGAGGTCATTCAGCAACAGCTCCACGTCGGCAAATGCGGCCATGAGAGGATTGTTGATCTCATGGTGAAGCGTGACCGTCATCTCGCCGACCGCCGCCAGCCGCTCGGCACGCACCAGATCCTGCTCCGCGGCCGCGAGTGCCTTCCGCAGCTCCCGGCCCCGCCGCACCCGCTCGAGGATCTGCGGGAGCAGCTCGGTGAGCGCTGAGTCCTTGGCCAGGTAGTCGTCGGCTCCCCGGCGCAACGCCGACGCCACCAGCGACTCATTGCCGTAACCGGTTACCAGAACCACGGCTGGTGGCGCCGGACGGCTGCGGATTGCATCGAGCACGTCGAGTCCGCTGGTGTCCGGCAGCTGCTGATCGAGCAGGACGATCTCGATATCCTCCAGCGACGCGAGCGCCTCGCGTCCGGTTGCCACCTGGCGTGCCGGACCGTAGCCGTGCGTCTTCAAGACGTGCTGTATCATACGGACCAGATCGGGATCGTCGTCCACCAGCAGGACCCGAGGCAAGGGAGACTCAGCCATGCACTGGAGCGGCAGGACGGAAGCCAACCCGGGCGAACTTCTCCCAGTCGGTCTTGCCCCGCCAGGCGTCCCAGAGACCGCGGAGCCGCCAGTACAGGGTGAGCTGCCGGTAACCGAAGTTCTCCAGCACTGCATACGCCAGCAGAACCAGGACTTCGCGCCGGCTGCTGAAGGGGAGCAGATGCCGCTGCAGGCGGTCAGCCAGGCCGTAACGGAACCTCCAGGCCCCGACCAGCACGGCCAGAATATTTAGCAGGATCCCATAGCCCAGCGACGCGAGCAGAAAGGCCCAGAGGTAGGCGTAGTTGACGATCGGGTAGTCCAGTAGCCACTCCATGAACAGCAGGAACAGCACGCAGAGATACCCCAGAATCTCGACCAGCGGGCCGTAATATTCGAAGAGCCAGAAGGCGGGCATGGCGAACGATCCGATCCTGCCATACTTGGACCGCCACAGCATGGCGCGATGATACCGTAGCGACTCCCGCAGTCCGCGATACCACCGGCCTCGCTGCTTGCGGAGCGACTCGAATGTCTCGGGAACTTCGGTCCAGGCCACCGGATGGGGCAGGAACACGATACGACGGTCGTGGAGCTTGTCGAGCACAAAACGGTGCAGCCGCACGATGATCTCCATGTCCTCGCATACGGTGCCTGCGTGATGCCCCACATACTCGCGGATGATTCGGTGGTTGAGGAACGGGGTGAGGTAGCCGCCCGCCCTGATAACGGTCTCCTTCTCGAAAACCGCGAAGACCCCGCTCAGGATCAAAATCGACCCCATCCGGTCCAGGCCGGTGCGCGCGGTGGTAAACGATCGGAGGTATTCCACCATCTGGAACCGGGGCAGTGATCGGGCGGGAAGTCCCACACTCACCACCCTGCTGTTGCGGACGCTGCAACCGTTCGCGATGGCAACCTGCCCCCCCACTGCCACCACCCTGGGGTCCTCCTGGATCACGCGCATCAGCTCTTTGAGTGCCCGCTGATCGAGGATCGAATCGGCATCGAGCGAGACGAAGTACGGTGTGGTGGATGCATTGATGCCGGCATTGAGGGCATCTGCCTTGCCTCCGTTCTCCTTGTCGATGACGATCAGACGCATGACGTTGGGCGGCAGCGCCGCGGTGGCCTCGTACATGGCGCGGACCCGGGCGGTACCCAGCGCCGGCCGGTACGGCACCTCGGTTCGCCGGAGCCGGAACGCACCCCTCAGCCGATCGAGGGTTCCGTCCGAGGAGCCGTCGCTAATCACCACGACCTCGAAGCGCGGGTAATCGCACTGGACCAGGCTGGTAACGCTGTCCACGATCGTGACTTCTTCATTGAAGGCGGGAACGATCATGGTGAGTGGCTTGGTGAGATCTCCTTCATCCATGAGATCGAGGTCTTCGACGAAGTGGGCCGCAACCCGGCGGCGTACCTGACGGGCCGACAACGCCAGGAGCCACAGGGTGTAAGAGTTGTAGAGCAGGAAGTACAGCAGGAAGACCGGCTGCACTACCAGCGCAAACATCACCAATGCCCGGGTGAGCGTCTCCATCAGGAGGAACCGGGGAGGTTAACGACCGACTGCTCCAGCGCTCCGGCCACCCGGTGCCGGATGGATGGCGCCGGATCGGTCCGCGCCACTTCTCTGGCGACATCGTCCTGCAGCAGGGCGAGGGCCAACCCGGCAGCCAGGCGCTGCTCCTCCGAAGCTGACGTCCGGGCAGTCTGCCGCAGGCTGGGAATATCGGCGCTTTCCCGAACGGCTTGTGCCGCCACCTGGCTGTCGAGCTCCGGCGGCAGGGGCAATGCCATTCCCTGGAGCAGTCGGGCAACATAGGCCGCTGCTCTGACCGGCATGTCGGCATCGGAACCCAGCGACTCGAGAGTGGCCAGCCCGGGGCTCCTAACTGGCGCGGCTCGCCCCAGAACCAGGGCCACCTCCCGCCGCACCGACGGGTCGGGGTCCTGCGTCATGCTATCCAGCCGGTCGTAACGCTCGGCGGCCAGCGCCGCTCCTGCCGCGGCTCGCCGGATTGCGACATCCGGGTCGACCGTAAGTGCTTCGAGCGAGGCGGGGTCCGCGATGTCCGGGCGGTGCCGCCAGAGTTCGGCTACCGCAGCTCGCACCTCGGGCCGGCCGCTGCGGGCGAAATGCGGAACGAAATCCGTCAAATCAGGATGCACCATGTGGCGGACGATTCTGACTATCAGCGTTGCGCGATCGCCATCCACTGGCAGTGCCAGCGCCGTCTGGGCGAACGGATCGAAGTGCTCTTCCGCAAGGCTCGCGGCAGCGGCGAGCACAGCCGGATCGTCGTCCACCCTGATTGTCTGAAGCAGTCGGGGTATCGCGAGGGCGGGACTCACACTGCTGAATAGTCCCACAGCGGCCCGCCGCACCAGAACGCTGGGGTCGCCCAGTGCCCGGGCAAGGGTAGTGAGCAGTTCGTCCTCAGGGAGAAGGTCGCCGAGCGCGGCGAGAGCGGCGGTCCTTACCTCGGGGATAGGATCGCTGCGCACCATCTGGAGCAGCGCGTCGCGGCTCTGCTCTCCCTGAAACGCTCGCAGGCTGCTGATCAGCCGGACCCGATCGCCGGGGTCGAGCATGCTCCTCACGCCATGAGCCAGGGATACCTGCGCCTCCGCATCACTTCCGAGGACCAGGGCACGAAGCTCGAGGTGTCGAGCCCGGGACAGTCTCAGGCGCAGCAGCCGGAAACGGGCATCGCGCTTCAACCGGTCACTCAGTAGCTCGCGCACTGCCGTCTGATCGGGCATCTCCACCACTCGCGCTACGATGCTCTGGCGGTCGAATACCCCCGCTGCCAAAGCGGCGGCAGCTCGCACGTTGGGAGGCTCGGCCCGGCGGCAGGCGGCAATCACCGCCCCCTCTCCCCCCGGCACCCGCAGCAGGCCGATTGCCAAAGCGGCGCGCTCACGCACTACAGCTGAGGGATCCTCTTCCAGCAACGTCAGCAGAACCTTGTCACGGTCTTCTCTGACGGTGCTGCTCCAGGCGTCGACCGTACTGGCCCGAACCAGCTCGTTAGGGTCGTTAAGACCGCTCTCCAGCGCCACCCCAGCCTCATCCTCCCCCAGGGCTCGGCGAGCCCGGCGACCGATGCCCTCGATAGCCGCGGCCCTGATAACCGCGTCGGGATCGCTCCGGAGCCGGTATAGCACGGCCAGTGCGTCGCTCCCGGTCCGCGGCAGGGTGCGGACCAGGGCCAGCTTGCTCCCTGCGTCGGGAGAATCGATCAGGGTGTCGGCCAGGCTTGCAATTGCCTCGGGGGCGAGCCGGCTTACCGCGATGACGATAGCCTCGGTCACCTCAGCCGAAGGATCGGGAAACGCGCGGAGCAGCATCGGTACCAGTGCGGCGTCGCCCATGGTGCCGATGGCGCCGGCCACTCTGAGCCGGACCACGGGATCACTGTCGCCCAGAAGCTCGGCCAGGCTCGGCAGGAGCGACCGCGAAGCGGTGTCGACCGCTGCCAGCACCGCGGCCGCACGAACCTTGGAATCCGGGTCCTTCAGCAGACGGCTCACATCCGTGTCGGCCACGGCGGCGCCAAAAGCGCCGAGCGCCCGTACGGCGGCGGTGCGCACTGCCGGATTCGCGTCTGTGGTTTGGGTGCGGAGAAGCCCCACGATATCGGGGCCGCCGAGCTGGCCTACCAATCCCACGGCCGCGGCGCGGACATCATGGTCCTGATCTACCAGGCCGGTAAGGGCCGCCGGGAGTCCTTCACGCATACCGAGCGTACGTAAGGCCGTGAGGGCCTGCGCTCGCAGCGAAGCCTCCGCGTCAGCCGAGGCGATTTGAACCAGCTCGTCGGCCAGATCACGACGTTCTGCCCGGTTTATTGCGGTGACCACGGCCGAGCGGACCTGGGTGGAGGGGTGCTGAGTCAGCTCGGCCAGGAATTCGCGAGCGCCGGTGGTGGCGAACTTCACCAGAGTTTCGTAGGCCTCGGTGACGCGCTCGCCACTCTCGATCATCCGTACCAGGTTGTCGGGCACCCCTAGACGCTCGAGTGCGACCGCGGCTCGCACTCTTATCTCGGGGTCGGCGTCGTCCAGCGCAACCAGCAACGGCCCCTCGGCCCCACCCCCGATCTGCTCCAGGGCCTCGACACTCCGCATGCGAACCCACCAGGCGGGATCACCCAGCGAGCGCACCAGGCGATCGATAACCTGGGGCCCACCGAACTGGCCGAGAGAAGCCGCGATACGCACCCGCACAAATGGAGCAGGTTCGGTGAGTAGATGCTCGATCAGATAACCAACGGCTCGCTGGTCCCGGAGCCGGCCCAGTGCTGCGGCCGCCTTGGCTCTGACCTCGTCTTCCGGGTCGTCCAGCAGGCGTACCAGAGACGGGAACGCGCGCTGCGCGCGCACCTCCCCCAGCACATTAGCCGCCCAGGCTCGAGCGGGGCGCTGGCTGCCGTCGTTGAGGACGGCAAGCAGGGGATCGACGACCGCCTCCCCGTGACGGGTGAGAATGTCGGCTATGCGGGGAGCGAGCCACGCCTCGGCGGTTTCCAGGGCTCCAATCAGCGGCTCGACTGCGCGCGGGTCGGCAATGCGGGCCAGTGCCCGAAGGGAAACCTCCCGGACATCGGAATCTTCCGTCCGGGTTGCCACCACTGTTTCCAGCAGCGCTGGAACTGCTTTGGCCCCGCCGACGCGACCGAGCAGCTCGGCGGCGAAGGCGCGATCGCGCCACTTGCGAGCGGAGCGGAGCATGTCGATGTACTTGTCGACCAGTCCCAGCTCGTCGTAAACCTCGAGCAGCCAGCCGGGGCGCCCGCTGGAACTGCGGGCTTGCTCCTCCAGCACGGCTTCCAGGGCGTCGAGATCGTACAGCGTGTTCATTTGGTGGATAGTGGGCTGGAGCAAGGCGCGATCGCGCGTTGCCAGATCCGATACCAGCTCTCGGTAGAGGCCTTTTCGTGCCGCCAGGCGTCGCTCAACGCGATCGAGGTACCAGCCGTAGATGAGCCAGGCGAGGACCGTTAGAAGCCCCACGGCCAGCATCGCGCCGGCTACGATCAGTATCAGGTTCAGGGCCGTCATGGTACACCCGCAACGCCGATGGGGGTCGGCAGCTCGTGGCGCGGACCGGGGAGGTCAGACGCGGGCGTCGTCGAGAAAGACCAGCGTCTGACGGTGGGAGGCGACCGCTTCCAGTGCCCGGTGAATCTCCGGGTCAATGACTGTTGCAATAAGGTCCCTCATTCTCTCCACCGCAACTTCCGGCGGCATCTTCTCCTGGTAGGGCCGGGCAGTAGTGAGGGCGTCGTATATCTCAACCGCGCCGATTATTCTGGCACCCAGGGGTATAGCCTCGCCGGCGAGCCGGTCAGGGTAGCCCAGTCCGTCCCAGCGTTCGTGGTGGCTCCGCACATAGCCGATGACGTCTTTCAGGTGCACCAGTGGGGCCAGGATCTGCGATCCTACCGTGACGTGCTGCTTGACGTGCTCGTATTCCTCATTCGTCAGAGGACCCTGCTTGTTGAGGATCTCCTCGCGGATTCCGATTTTGCCAATGTCGTGCAGCCGGCCACCGGTACGCACCGCCTCTACCTGTTCGTCGGTACAGCCATGCTCTGCCGCAACCATGGCCGACAGGTCGGCTACCCGGGCCGAGTGCCCCCGGAGGTAAGGGTCCTTGGCCTCCAAGGCGTTGACCAGCGCTTCCAGCGTGGCCACAGAGATCCGCTCCTGATTGACCTGCTCCACCCGCCGCTCCGCCACCCGGGAAGCGACTTCCTCCTTAAGCCACTGGTTGATCTGCTGGCTTTCGAGCTGAGTATGCCGCCGCTGCAAGGCTTGATGGATAGCCCGGCTCAAGAAGCCCAGGTCGATCGGCTTGATCAGGTAGTCGAACGCTCCGCGCTGCATACAGAGAGCTGCGCTGGTAGCGTCGTTCACCGCAGTGAGCATGAGCAGCGCGATGGTGGGCTCGATCTCCATGATCTGAGGGACGAGGTCAACTCCGCTGATGCCGGGCATATTCACGTCCAGGAGCATGCCGGTGATCTTCTGGCGCTGAAGGATCAGGAGGGCCTCTTCGCCGCTCGATGCGGTGGCGACTTCGTAACCCTGCTGAGTGAGGAACTTCCGGAGGGCGTTACAGATGGCTTCCTCGTCATCCACAACGAGTAGCGTGACGGGCCCATCGGTCAGGGGCACACAAAACTCCTACGAAAGTCGGGAGCTGGGAGTCAGGAGCTGATAGCCTTACAAGAAAGTCTCGGCTTTACGGCTGCACAACCTTAGAGACGGGCACCAGCCTTACCTGCTCCCGGATACTGTTCAACTCCCGGTCAACTAGCCGACGAACTCGACCAGCACCCTTTCCGGAACTACCCCTGCCGCGTGGGCGCGGTCGAGCAGTACCTGGACCGCCTCACGCCCTCGGGGGCCGTAGTCTACGGTCCATTGGTTGACATACATACTGACGAAAGTGTCGGTGCGCTCATCCCCGATGCCGCGATTGAACTGTTTGGCATGCGCCAGGGCGGGCTCCCGATGCTCCAGCGCGTATACGATGCTGGCGCGAAGGTCTCTGGCGATCTGAGCGGTCGTGTCGGGACCCAGGTCGCGACGGATGACGTTCCCGCCGAGGGGAAGGGGAAGGCCGGTTTCCTCCAGCCACCAGGCGCCGAGGTCGGCCCAGAGATGCAGCCCGGCATCACCGTAGGTCAGCTGGCCTTCGTGGATCAGCAAGCCAACATCGACCTCGCCGCGGTGGACCGCGTCTTCGATCTGGTCAAACGGGACCACCACAGCGGTGCAGTCCGGCTGGTATAACTGGAGAGTGAGATTGGCGGTGGTCAGCTTCCCTGGAACCGCCACCCGCCGGCCTCTGAGTGCTGAGCGGGGATCGGCAGGAGAGGCGGCCTTGGAAACCAGCCGAGGTCCGTATCCATCCCCCATGGATGAGCCGGAGCCAAGTAGAGCGTAGTCACGCCAGAGATAAGCATATGCATGGATCGAAACGGCAGTGACCTCCAGCTCGCGCCGCAAGGCTCGCTGGTTAAGCGATTCGATATCCGAGAGCTCATGGACGTATCTCAGTTTGCCGGTGTCCAGCTTGCCCTCGGCCAACGCATAGAACATGAACGCATCGTCCGAATCAGGGCTGTGGGCGACGTGGATGGTTCGTCGGGTCATTGGAAGGAGCTTGAGGGAAGGGGCACGCTTTCAGCTTGAGCCTTGAACTCATCCAGCACTGGTTTGTGTTCCAGATATTCGACCCGTTTTGACTGCATGGCGGATCCGTAATGCGACAAGAAGTCTCGCTCGGCCTGAGCCCGCCCGAGCGAGTCATTCCGGACCTTTGCCACCTCCCCACGAATTACGTATCCGAAGAGGTGTCCGGGAGATTCGGCGAGAATCGTGTCGGCAAGTGCCTTGGCAGCCGGTAATTCTCGGATCTGCAGCTGAAGCACAGCCGCATGATAGCGGGCGTCCACATCCACGGCATCGAGCTGCTGATACGCTCCCAGTGCCATAGGGGTGAACCGTTCGATCTCGGCAGAATCACGTCGCTCGGATGCCTGCATGATACGGTTGAAGAGCCGATCGAAGCGTTCGCGCGGGGTCAGTGCACTGATGTCTGGAGCCGCCCCCGAAAGACCGGTACTCGACCCCGCGTTGGCCATGTCCGGGGACCGCGGCCGAGAATCCGCTCGGGACACGTTGTAAGCAATCCCGCCCACCAAGAGGAGGCAGAGGATGCCGGCCAGAGTCCAGGCCTTACGGTCGGTGGCGGACAACCGGGCGCCCGAGGCCGGGCCCCCTACGGACGTACCGCAACGGTGACAGAAACGCGCCTGAGGCGAAAGCTCCGCCTGGCAGTTAAGGCAGGCCCGAGGCCGCAGCGTCAAGCCGCAGGAGCTGCAGAAGTTGCCGGAGGCGACAGTGCCGCATGAAGGGCAGGGTCGCGTGGTGGAGTCAGTCATGGAGCCAGAAGCGTAAACGGTGAACGGTCTACCGCAAGAAGCGTAAAGGATTCGGGAGTCAGAAACCGTTTCAGTCCCTACGCTCACTTTCGCCTCCAGACCCAAGACCGTAGACTCCAGACTCCAGACTCCAGACTCCAGACTCATCGAGAACCCTCATGGCTCGAGGAAAGCAGCCTCCCCCCGGATCCGCCGAACGCCCCAGCCTCCAGGGATTTCCCAGCGACCTGGTGACTGCCGGGAAAGCCGATGTCCTGGAGCTGGCTCGCCGCTTCAGCGTCGATTTCATGCGGCTCCAGTTCACCGACATCCTGGGCGTCAACAAAAACGTGGAGGTGCCGCGGAGCCAGTTCGCGAAGGCGCTGGACGGTGAGATCATGTTCGACGGCTCCTCGATCGAGGGCTTTGTCCGGATCGAAGAGTCCGACATGCTGCTCAAGCCTGACCTGCACACCTTCCGGATTCTGCCGTATGACGACGAAGGCGGCCGGGTGGCGCGACTGCTCTGCGACATCTACACCCCCGATGAGCAGCCATTTGCGGGCTGCCCACGAACCACACTCAAGCGGCAGGTGGAACGCGCCCGCAAGATGGGGTTCGCGATGATGGCGGGCTGCGAAGCGGAGTTCTTTCTGTTCGAGAAGGCACCGGACGGATCGCCCACGACCATCACCCACGATTCAGCGGCCTATTTCGATCTCGGCCCAGTGGATCGGGGTGAGGAGATCCGGCGGGTGATCGTAGAGCAACTGGTGGAGATGGGCTTTGAGGTGGAGGCGGCGCATCATGAGGTCGCCACCGGCCAGCACGAGATCGACTTCAGATACGCCGACGCCCTCACAACGGCGGACAACCTTACCACATTCAAATTCGTAGTACGCAATGTGGCCAGCCGTTTCGGTTTCGTGGCGTCGTTCATGCCTAAGCCGATCGAGGGGATCAACGGAAGCGGGATTCACACCCATCAATCTCTCTTCCGGGGCAAGGAAAACGCGTTCTTTGAGCCGAACGCGGAATACCAGCTCTCCCGGACCGCGCTGAGCTATATCGAAGGGCTACTGCAGCATGCTCGGGGATTCTGCGCCATTACCAACCCGCTGATCAACAGCTACAAGCGGCTGGTACCGGGTTACGAAGCGCCGGTCAACGTTGCGTGGTCCCTGCGGAATCGCTCGCCGCTGGTGCGCATACCCGATCGCCGCGGCATGGGAACCCGCTGCGAGCTCCGAATGCCCGATCCGTCGTGCAATCCGTATCTCGCGCTAACGGTTCAGCTGGCGGCTGGTCTGGACGGGATCGAGCGCAAGCTCGAACCCCGCGAGCCGGTCAGCCGGAACATCTTCACCATGAGCTACAGAGACCGGCGCAAGTATCGCATCGACGAGCTGCCGCGCGACCTGCATGAAGCGCTGGAAATGCTGGAGAAGGACGATGTAGTCAAGCTGGCCCTGGGCGAACATCTGACGGAGCGGTTTCTGGAGGCCAAGCGAGAAGAGGTGCTGCAGTACAACCTGCAGGTGAGCAGATGGGAGATCGACAATTATCTGGGCCGGTACTAGACGGGTGAATGAATGGACGGGCGGGCGGCATGCTACACTCTTGCTGCCCCGCTGCCCCGCTGCCCCGCTGCTTACCGTCCCGCTGCCCCGCTGGCCCGCAGTTCCTCACCAACTAACTGAAGCGACACCACCCCGAACTGCAGGGGCACCTCGAGCTGCACCGGCAGCCGCCGGGAGTCATCGGTGAGCCAAACCTTCATGGTCATCCCTCGCGAGGTCAGCTCGACCGGGAGCGAGGGGACATTTCTCCCGTCCGGCAACGCCACGGCCTCCCGGGCTCCCGCTACCTTGACTTGAACCGGATTGTAGCCGGTCTTGAAATACCGGGAGTACTGGTAGGACCGGCCCAGCTCCAGGGTAGTGGTACGAAGAAAGTACAGGAACGCGAGCTCATCCAGCGGCTCCGATGGAGCAACCCAGGCGCCGGCTACCCCTATCTCACTGTAGCGGGCGGAGTCGGGTACAATCAGGTACTCGTGCTCGTCCAGCTTACCGCCCTGCACCAGGCGCCGGTGAAAGCGTAAGGAGTTGAAGCGGCGGCTATCGACCCACGACGTGAGATCGTAGCGGACTCGCCACCCTGGGGGCCCGCCTTGCCCCGCCATGGTGAAGACATAGGCATCAGCCCCGCGCTCCCGTGTTGTGCGAGATACCGTCACCGTGGCTGTACCCACCGGAAAGTACCCCAGCTTCGCCTCGTATCGGAGCGTCTCTCCGACCCCAAAGGGGGGCGGGATTTCGAGCCCGGAGAGGATCAGGGCATGCGAGAGGAGCAGCGTTAACAGCATATGAAGGGAATATACCCTGGCTGAACCCCGGGCCTTCCTGCTGGACCTGGACGGGACCCTTTACACTGGCGATGGCCCCATCCCCGGCGCTCGGGAGGCCCTGGTCCGGCTTCGGAAGCGTGAAATTTCTTATCGCTTGGTCAGCAATACCACCAGCCGTTCGCGGGCTCTGTTGGTGCAACGGCTTCGGGGCTACGGCTTCGAGGTTGCGGCCGAGGAGGTGTTCACCGCCACCCTGGCTGGGGCGCAGGTGGCCAGAGAGGCCGGCTGGCGCCGGGTCGCCCCTTTCGTGCCGGAGGCCTCCCTGGTGGATATGGGCGATCTGGAACTTGGCGGAGGCACGTCAGGGCGGCGTGTCGACGGTCTGCCGGACGCGGTCCTGGTAGGCGACCTGGGCGAGCGATGGTCCTATGCCCTTTTGCAGGAGGCCTTCGAATATGTGATGTCGGGGGCTGCCCTCATCGCCCTGTCGCGCGACCGCTATTGGCTGCGCCAAGGCAGTCTAGTGCTGGATGCCGGTCCTTTCGTAGCTGGCCTGGAGTTCGCGTCAGGAAAGAGCGCGATCGTTGCCGGCAAACCGAGTGCCGCCTTCTACGCCAAGGCCCTGGATAGCATGGGCCTCGGATCTCCGGAAACGGCAGCAATGGTGGGCGATGACCTCTGGTCCGACGTCCAGGGCGCGCAGCGGGCCGGATTACAGGGCTGGCTGGTTCGGACCGGGAAGTATCTCCAGGCGTCGGTCACCGAAAGCGGCATCAGGCCGGACCGCATCCTGGAGAGCGTTGCCGCCTTGGGGTGATGATTCTCTTATCTTTCCTGCCCTCACCGATGTGCTGCATTCTGACCTGGAGTCCTGTTGCTGCTTCGGCACCTTCTGCCCTTCACGGCTGTTTTGCTTCCGCTATCCCTCCGGGCTCAGTCGCCGGCGGACACATCGATCGTAGATCCCCGCATGATCGTAGGCCGGGTTCAGCTGGAACGGAGGGACATCTTCGACCCAGACGAGCGCAGCTGGTTTGCCCGGCTGGCTAACCGGTTGCACTTCCAGACTCGGCCCGCCGTCATTCAGCGGGAGCTCCTCTTCCAGGAGGGGGAGCCATACGACTCGGCGCTGGTGGCGGAGTCGGAGCGTAACCTTCGGTCCCTGGGGATCTTTCGCCGGGTAAAGATCGACTCGATTCGAGCCGCTGACAGTCTGGTGCTTCGGGTCCTGGTCAAAGACGGCTGGAGTACCCAGGCCGACTGGAGATTTCGCAGCACGGGCGGAGAGGTTGCATTCACCATCGGGCTGGTAGAAAACAATCTGCTGGGTACGGCCGCGGCCGCGGCGGTGCGATATCGCAAGGATCCCGACCGGTCCACCGTCGCCATGTCATTTCGTCGCCCCCGCCTTTTTGCCGGTGCCGTGGGACTGGGATTCTCCTATGAGAACAAGTCAGACGGCAAGTCGGCCGGCCTGGTGGTGGACCAGCCATTCTTCTCGCTCACCTCGCCCCACGCTTTTCGCTTCGAAGCGGAAGATCGGGAAGGTCGCGTGCTGCGCTTCAGGAACGGGCTCGACGTGGCCTCGGACACACTGCGCCGGCGCTACACACTGGTGCGCGGGTCGGTAGCCAGGGCGTTGCACGCTTCGTCAGCCGGGTACCTGCGGATCGGCCTGGCCGGCCAGGTGCGCCGCGACGACTTCCTTCCGGATGGGTCGGCTGAGCCATTTCCTCGCAATGTCACCGGCACGTTAGGCGCCTACCTGGTTCTCAACCACTCCCGGTTCATCGTTACCAGCGGATACGGTGGTTTTGCGCGCGAAGAAGACGTGGACCTCGGCACCACACTTCGGGTGGGCCTGATTGCCGCCCCGAAGCTCTTCGGTTATGAGCGCGACGGCATCGGTCCTGAGATCGGTGGGCGGGTAGGCGCCCGAATACCCGGCGGCTTTGCCTTCCTCGATGCCATCGCGAACGGACTCTTCACCGGCGCGGGCCTCGACTCCGGCTCGGTGCAGGTAGCGGCCACCACCGTGTTGCAGCCGGGACCCCGGCACGTGGCCGTGTTTCATGCCGAGGCCGGCTGGCTGGACAACCCCCTCCCGGGCGAGGAGTTCGACCTGGGCTTAGGCAGCGGGCCGCGGGCCTTCGGCAGCCACGCCTTCACCGGCGACCGGTCGGTGTTCCTGTCCGCCGAGTACCGCTACACGGTAGCCGACGACCTCTTCCGAGTTGTGGGCCTAGGTGTGGCTGGGTTCGTGGACCACGGCGGCGCGTGGTATGCCGGGTCGCCGCGGCGGACCGGTTGGGACGCCGGTGTGGGCCTCAGGCTCGGGGCCAGTCGCTCGTCCGACACCGATGCCCTGCGCTTCGATCTGGCCCGCCGCTTTGCCAACGATGTGGATCCGGGCGGTTGGGTGCTTACGGTCGGAAAGGGCTTCGCCTTCAGCGCTCCCACCAGACGACCAACCTGACACACCGGAGGTCTGGGAGGGAAATAATGACTGCGCGGGCATCACGCCGGAGCGGCGACGGCCGAATCGAGCTGCTGCTCGAGATCCTGGATCAGGCGTTCGACCGCAGAGGGTGGCACGGAACCACGCTTCGAGGGGCACTCCGCGGCCTCACTGTCACTGAGGCACTCTGGAGGCCGGCTCCGGGCCGCCACAATATCTGGGAACTCACGGTGCACGCCGCCTACTGGAAGTACACCGTGCGCCGTCGATTGGGGGGCAGCCCAACTGGCTCGTTCGCCCGGAAGCCGAGCAATTGGCCCGCGGTGCCCGAGACACCGGACCCGGCGGCATGGAAGCTCGACATCCGCCTGCTCGAGGGGGAGCACGGGCTACTGCGGGATGCAGTCCGGACCCTGCCGCCGGCCCAGCTGGCGGCGCGGTCACCCCAGGGTGTCTGGACTATGTCCGAGGAGATCCATGGCGTTGCGGCGCACGACCTCTACCATACGGGACAGATCCAGCTCATCAAGAAGCTGATGCGCTAGAGGCTTCGCAGGTACGGCAGCAGGAGGATTCCAGCGACCACTAGGGCTATGATCAGCAGCAAGAGAGCCAGCACGGTGATGCCCCGGCGGGTGGTTAGAGGGGTTGGATCTGGCATGAATGCCTCAGGAGAGTCGGGAGTGGGGAGTCAGGGTCAGGAGCTAAGAATATAGGAATTACTGAGATTTACTCGCGACTCGCGACTCGCGACTCGTGACTCGTGACTCGTGACTCGTGACTCGCGACTCGTGACTCGTGACTCCCTCCGGCTTGCGGGAAACAAGTTGCTCCCCCTCAATTCAGCTATGACACCGCCAACTCCTCCAGAGGCCTTGACCGCCACCGAGGAAGCGCAGCGCCTCATGAGCGCCGCACTTGTGATCGGTCTGCTGGCCGCCGCAGCCGCCCTGGTGCTTTTCACCTGGTTGGGACGGGAAGTTCTGGCTGGCGACGTTCTCAGCTTTGATGAGCACGTCCGGGGCATGGTCCATCGTTCGGCCTCGCCCTGGGTGACGGCTATCATGATCGCGGCCAGCCTCTACGGCGGACCCTCGGTTCTCGTCCCGGTTGGAGTGGCGGTGGCTCTGGCCTTCCTCGTTCGAGGATGGCCCCGCGGGGCACTCCTCGTGATCGTTACCCTCGCAGGGGCTGGGCTGCTTAACTGGCTGCTGAAATTCTCGTTTGCCCGGGTGCGCCCCGAGGCCTTCTTTGACTATCCGCTTCCGGGCTCCCCGAGCTTTCCGAGCGGGCATGCGCTGTATGCAGCCAGTGTGTTCGGAGGCTTGGCCGCGTTGCTGTCCGCCCGGCTCAAACACCACTGGCTCAGAATCGCCGTTTGGACCGGTGCCGCTCTACTGGCCACTCTCGTCGGGCTCTCACGGGTGTATTTGGGTGTGCACTATCCCAGCGATGTCCTGGCCGGCTATTCGGTAGGCGTTATCTGGGTTACCGCCGTGAGCTTCGGCGACCGGTTGGCGCGGCACCGACGCCGGCTTGCCTGAGTGGGGCACATCGCGCTGGTCTTGAACGCTTCGTCGGGGCGTGGTGCATCAGACAAAGTCGCCGACCGGCTAAGGGAAATCTTTGCCGCCGCGGGCAAGGATGCGCGGATCACTCTGGCCAGGGGCGGAGCCAACCTGAACGCGGCAATGCGCCGGGAAGTGGCGGAGGGCTGCGAGACGCTCGTTGCCGGCGGCGGCGACGGCACCATCAACACCGGCGCAACGGCGGTGCTCGAGCGCGGCATTCCCCTGGGGGTCCTGCCCCTGGGAACACTCAACCACTTCGCCAAGGATCTGGGCATCCCGCTCGACCTGGACGAGGCAGCCAAAGTGGTGATCGAAGGGGTCATCTGCAAGGTGGACGTGGGCGAGGTCAACGGCAGGATCTTTCTCAATAACTCCAGCCTGGGGGTGTACCCAGCCATCGTACGCCTCCGAGAGCAAAATCAGGCGAGCGGCTCCGGCAAGTGGATCGCGGCGCTGTGGGCCGGTCTTGCGGTCCTTCGGCGCAATCCCTTCATGGCCGTGCGGATCGTTGCCGAGGGAGAAACCGCGGTTCGGAGAACGCCGTTCGTGTTCGTGGGCAACAATGAGTATCGCATGGTCGGGCTGAACCCCGGGGCGCGCGAGTCGGTTGCGGCCGGCCACTTGTCGGTCTACGTCCTGAATGCAGACCGGCGGACCGGCCTCTTGCGGCTGGCCTGGCAGGTGGTCCTGAAAGGGGCCGACGAGGTGAAAGAGCTGGATTTGCTTACGGTCGAGGAGGCCAGCATCGAGACCAGGCGGCGCCATCTCCAGGTGGCACTCGACGGCGAGGTGGTTTCTCTGCGGTCGCCGCTCCGCTACCTGATGAAACCCGGGGCCCTCCGCGTTCATGTGCCGGGGTCCGCTTTGGCTTGCTATCCCCATCCGCCGGAGGCATCTTCCACTCGCTCATAGGGTCCCGCGTTGTAAACAGGCTCGATGTCGATCAGGCCACCTCATAAGGTCTGATGGGGTAAATAACCCAGACAACGCTTCTTTCCGGTCCTTCCGCTCGTGCGGGCTCGCTCATTGGAGGCAGCCCACGGGAATCGGCCGTCCCCCGCGTCCGAGGACGTTAATGCGCCGGCTACGTATCGGGATTCTGGATCTGGTCACCAAGAGCCCCAACCCCTCCCTGTATGGGCGGGTGATGAATGCCAACCTGGCTAGCATCATGCCCCAGGTGGTTGGGGTGTGGTGCGAGCAGGAAGGCCATGAAGTACAGTTCGTCTGCTATACCGGCATGGAGGATCTGCTCGAGGAGCTTCCAGCGGACCTCGATCTCGTGTTTATCGGTGCTTTCACCCAGTCGGCCCAGTTGGCCTACGCGCTGAGCAACTTCTTCCGCCGGCGGGGAGCGGTAACCGTGCTGGGCGGCCCGCACGCCCGCTGCTACCCCGAAGATGCGCGGAAATACTACGACTACGTGCTCGGCTTCACCGACCGGAACACCATCGCCGAGGTATGCCGCGAGTGTACCCCCCACCGGCCTTACGGCCGTGAAATTGCCGCCGCCACGCAGCCACTCGAGATGCCCACTCTTCAGGAGCGGTGGAAGTTCGTGGAGCCCACGCTGGCAAAGGCCCCCACAATCAAGATCGTCCCTATGATCGGGAGCCTGGGTTGTCCCTATACCTGCAGCTTCTGCATCGACTCCACCGTCAATTATCAGCCGCTGAGCTTCGGACAGCTGCGGGACGACCTCAAGTTTCTGCTGACCAAGATCAAGAACCCCATTGTCGGCTGGCACGACCCCAACTTCGGCGTCCGATTCGACGACTACATGGAAGCGGTGGAGTCCGCCGCGCCCCAGGGCCGGATGCGGCACATCGCCGAAAGCAGCCTGTCACTGCTCTCGGAGAAGCACCTCCAACGGCTGAGGCAAAACGGCTTTCAGGCCATCCTTCCCGGAATCGAGTCGTGGTACGACCTGGGCAACAAGTCGAAGACCCGGCGGACCGGGATGGATAAGGTCAAGCAGGTATCCGAGCATGTGAACATGATCCTTCGCTACATCCCCTATATCCAGACCAATTTCGTGATGGGACTAGATGGCGACATGGGGCCGGAACCGTTCGAGCTGACCAAAAAGTTCATCGATCTCTCTCCCGGGGCCTTCCCGGCCTACTCACTGCTCTCCGCATTCGGCCGAGCTGCACCGATGAACCTGGATTACCAGCGGGATGGAAGAGTTCTGCCGTTCCCGTTCCATTTCCTGAACAACAACCATGCGATGAACGTCCGGCCCAAGCATTACACCTGGCCCCAGTTCTACAAACACCTGGTGGATGTCACCCGTTATTCCTTCTCGTGGAAGGCAATAGGGCGCCGCATTCCGGCGACTCCGACGATGATTCCCAAGTGGATGAACGTGGTGCGGGCGGTATCGTCCGAAGGGTTCGGCCGAATCCGCTATCACGAAACGATCAGCGGATTACTGGAGACCGACCGTTCGGTACGGCGTTTCATGGAAGGTGAGACCGACGTGCTGCCGGAGTTTTATGCCGACCGCATCCGGCGGGAGCTCGGCCCCGCATACGGCTTCCTGCCGGAGGGGGCTCTGGCGCATGATCCCAATGCCTACCTGCACGCTACCACCGAGCCCGCCATGGTCAAGACGGTTCAACTGGGCGGTCCGCTGGTTCACTGACGGCTAGTGGTCTCCGGCGCGGGTTCGGACTCCACTCCGGACGGCCGGCAGGAGGCCGCCCCGAAACTCGAAGTGTTCTTCCCCCATCAGCCGTTCGCCCTGCGGCGCCACGGCCTTGGCCAGGTGCCATAGCAGGAGTTGCTGACCCACGGTCGTGGCGGGAAGCCAGATTCCCGGCTCGATGGCGGGATACATATCGGCGAACTCCGGCCGGAGTCTAGCCTCCCGAATGCTGTGCTGCACCCGAACCTCCTTCGCTATCAGCCATGATCACCCGACAGATTTATTGGTGGCCACTAATGGTCGCCCAAATAAGCCGCTCCGCAAGGGTGAGTCTATCTGCAGCCCAAGGACCTATCCGACGTTCTTATGCGCCGCTAACTTTATTCTGACCTCCGGCGCCGCAGCCAATTGGTAAGGCAGAGGTCCAACAAGGCGACTCGCCACTCGGATCTCTTCCTTGTAGGAACCCAGGTCTGAACCGGGGCAACAGATTACATGGTAGCCGTTTAGCTGCAGCGAATATGCAGTCTCCAGCTCTGAGGGGTGTATTGTGGGTTTTCTTAACGGCGCTGCTTTCTGCCGATTCACGGTCATCCTCGTACTCGCGTGCAGTAACGCTAGAACTGAACCGCTGCCCACCGATGTAGCCGCTACTGACTCGGCCCCACCTGATTCGCCCCCTGCTGACTCGCCCACTGCCGACTCCACTCCTCCAGATTCGGCTGCTCCCAACTCCACTCCTCCGGACTCGGCTACTCCCGACTCCACTCCTCCGGACTCGGCTGCTCCCGACTCCTCCAACCCTGACTCGGTTGGACCTGACTCACCCGTTCTCCCAGCGATGCCAGCTCCCCGGGAGCTCCTCGCC
>Ga0136617_10001951_pt1 | contig 18394 bp, 17 predicted proteins | sample AntDrymUQ3222106_2_FD_129672 | JGI IMG/M metagenome (GOLD analysis project Ga0136617, IMG submission 129672) | Polar desert sand microbial communities from Dry Valleys, Antarctica - metaG UQ322 (21.06) | ecosystem: Environmental > Terrestrial > Soil > Desert | place: Antarctica: Dry Valley... | reverse complement strand
TGCTGCCCCAGGTGCGTGACATACAAACTGCCCAAGGCTTGCTAGAGGCTATCCTGAACACGTTGGGGGTGGTCACAGCTTGGGGGGTACTTCATACTTCCTACGCGCTCTACTACGCGTCCCGTTACTATCGATCCGAGGAATCGTCCGGCGGGCTTGCTTTCCCCGGCGAGCAGAATCTGAGGCTGCTCGACTTTGCCTACCTCGCGTTTACGATCGGTACGAGCTTTGCGGTCTCTGACGTAGAAGTAACCGGCCCAAAGATGCGCCGAAGTGTCCTTGGGCACCAAATACTCTCGTTTTTCTATAACGCGGCTATCTTGACCCTTTCGATCAACCTCGCCGTCGACTTGTAAGGATTGCGCAGTAGATCGCATATTTTTTGACCTCCGCAGCCTTATCAAGGGGTGCGGAGGTCTATAGAATAGGCTCTTATCTTCCTATGATGCCTACTGCTGCAACCGCACCGTCAGCTGCTGTAAGGCAGCCACAAGCTCTTAGTATTCTGAGGGCAACAACAGCGTGGTGGCGCTCCTGTCCCGTTCGGTGATGACCCACGGCCTCTCTCCGGCCACCCGGTATGAGGAGATGATCCTCAAGCCGTGCCTCACGGAGACCTCGTTCTCGCGGGCATCCTCTTCGGGCACCTCTCCCCAATCTCCCGACCGGTGGCGCTCAAGCAGCGCGGGCAAGAGGTCCTCGCCCGCGTGCCTTATCAGGGCAAGGGCGCCCGGCGTGGCTACGAGGCGGCCCAGGGGGAAGAGTGGCCCCGCCATCAAGACCGCCCCCCTTTGATCGTCGCGAAGACTTGCTCAAGCTCCGCCCCGCTAACGCGCTCCCAGCGCCTCCTCGCCAGCAGCGAGAACCAGGAGGTCCCGTAACGCCTCAGCGTTGCGAGCCCGCCCCTACGGCCCCACCGCACGAAATCGTTAGCTTCGTTGTGGCCGTTCCGGTGCTCCTCGCGGGGCAGCATCACCGTCGAGCCCTCGATCAAGGCCGCAAGATTCTCGCGGGAGACGTCGGGATCAACGCCGAAGCGAAGGGCCTCAACCTCGTAGTCGAGCCAGAGTTGGATGCCCTCCCCGTCGAACTCTTGGTGGGCGTCCGCCCGGTCCCTGAGCCGCAAGAGACACTGCGGTACACGGTGATGTAGCTCCTGCTGCCTGCTCGCGGGAACGTGGGCGGCCATCAGCCGCCCATCCTTTCGAGACCCGACCAAACCGCATCGAGGTCCCGCGTACCGGGCAAACAGCGGACGCGATAGAGGCGCCCATTCGTACGCCGGTCCTCCACCAGCGGGAAGCCGCTGCCTTCACTCACGCTGCCCGCCGCCTCGCCGCACGCGACGCAATGCTTGACGGGCCTAAAGCCCGAGCCGTCGCAGCGGGGGCACTCCTCGCCCTCGTGGCGGAAGCACTCGACTTGCTCCGGGGACTCTTCTTGCGCAGGACGCGCTAAACTTGACTCGATCACGGTGGCCTCCAAGCTTTCCGTGGTCCGGGCCTCGGGGTGCTACCAACACCGCCGGGGCCACTTCTTTTTCTGACACCCTAATTCTAGCTAATTAGGCTTGTTTTGTCAAGTAAATGTAGGTAAAATGTAGGTGTGAATAGTAGATTTCTGGAGGTGGACGGGGCACGGTTGAGGCAGATAAGGCAGGAGCGTGCGCTCTCTTTGCGCGAACTGGGAGAGAGGAGCGGAGTGGCTTTCGACACGATTAACAAGCTAGAGAACGAACACCGAGAGGCCCAACCCCGAACGATCCGCAAGCTGGCCGAAGCGTTGGGCGTAGAGCCAAAGGACTTGATGAAGGGAGCAGATGATGGGTAGACGCGGCAACGGCGAGGGCTCCATCTACGAGCACAAGCGCAACGGGAAGAAGGTCGGATATCGTGGAGCCTACACAGTCTACACGGCGGAGGGGCCGAAGCGCCGCTACGTCTCGGGTAAGACCCGTGAGGAGACGCGCCAGAAGCTCGCTAAGGCGATGTTGGATCGGGACGGCGGGCTTGTCTTCGACGCAGCTAGCCTGACAGTCGAGGAGCATATGACGCAGTGGCTTCAAAGCTCCGCAAAGGGCACGGTGAGGGTAAGCACCTTCGAGCGGTACGAGCAGATAAACAGGCTGCACATCGTTCTGGCTTTGGGGCGGATAAAGCTGAAGAGCCTTACCCCGGCGCACGTGCGAAACCTGTACCGGGACCGTCTCGACTCCGGGCTTGCGCCAGCGACGATCCACAAGCTGCACACGTGTCTGCATAAAGCCCTCGCGCAAGCGGTCACCGACGGCCTGATACCTCGCAACGTTACGGACTCGCTAAAACTCCCGCGCATAGACCGCGAAGAGATAGATCCGCTCACTGCCGAGGAGGCCAACCAACTCATCGAGGCCGCTGGCGAAGTCGGCGACCGCCTCGAAGCCCTCTACGTGTTGGCCATACACACGGGACTCAGGCAGGGCGAGCTACTGGCCCTCAAGTGGGAGGACCTGGATCTCGAAGCGGGTATGCTGCGTGTCCGACGCACCCTCACTAGGACGAAGGGCACCTACTCCTCAGGCGAGCCAAAGACAAAGAAGAGCCGTCGCACCGTGCGCCTCACCACGGGTGCTGTGGTGGCCCTCAGAGGGCACCTAGAGCGGCAGCTAGAGGAGATCGGCCGTCTGGGCTCCCTCTACCGGCCCGGCGGCCTCGTCTTTGCTAACGAGAGCGGCGGTATCATCAACCCCTCTAACCTGCGCAGCCGCTCGTTCGCCAAACTCCTCAAGAGCGCTGGCCTGCCCCCTGACACCCGATTCCACGACCTCAGGCACACGTGCGCCACGCTCATGCTATTAGGCAACGTTAACCCCAAGATCGTCTCCGAAATGCTCGGGCACGCCACCATAGCGATTACCCTCGACACCTACTCCCACGTGCTCCCTGACATGCAGGAGAAGGCCGCCAAAGCCCTCGAAGAAGCGCTATCGTAACCGCGTTGCTGCACCGTTGCTGCACGAAGCTCCCGGTCTTTGCATCGGGGGCTTTGATTTTGTTGCGATTTGCAGGAACTTGAAGAGTGGAGCCGAGGGGGATCGAACCCCTGACCTCCGCCGTGCAAAGGCGGCGCTCTCCCAGCTGAGCTACGGCCCCGGGACTATAGTTTGAGTGTAAGCTCCACGCTACCATCCTTCAACTGCCTGGAGAGATATCGTTTCGAGACGCTCTGTGGAGTTTTGAAGGTGCGACAGAGCTTTACATATCTGTAACAGGACGTTTTGGGGCCGGTGCTACACTACTATCAAGGCCTTCTAGAGAGGCCGTTGCGGGTATGTTTAGGGTGTTGGATAGTTTTTGAGAATTTTGTTTGAGAGGTGGGGTGCCGATGGCGGGTAAACCGGTGCTGTTCGCTGTTGACGACGACCGGGAGGTTCTGCGGGCGGTCGAGCGCGACCTGCGCAGGAAGTACGGCCGGGGCCGTAGTGGGGATGGTTATCGTATTCTTAGCGCGGATTCGGCGGCTTCGGCGATGGATACTCTGGGGAAGTTGACTTTACGCGGGGATACGGTGGCGCTGTTTCTGGTGGATCAGCGGATGCCACGTAAGACGGGTGTGGAGTTTTTGGAGGAGGCTAAGGGGCTCTTCCCGGATGCCAAGAAGGTCCTGCTCACGGCGTATGCGGATACGGACGCGGCGATCAAGACGATAAACGAGATCGGGCTGGATTACTACCTCCAGAAGCTGTGGGACCCGCCCGAGGAGAACCTCTACCCGGTCCTCGACGACCTCCTTGGAGACTGGCGCTCCTCCTACCGGCCGCCCTACGAAGGCATTCGGGTCGTCGGCAACCGCTGGTCTCCCAAGTCCCACGCGGTCAAGGACTTCCTCGCCCGCAACCGCGTACCCTACCAGTGGCAAGATATCGAGTCCTCCGAGGAGGCCCGCCAACTGGTGGAGCAGGCGGACTATGGTGAGCCCAGCCTGCCGCTCGTGGTCTTCGAGGACGGGACCTATCTGGAGGCGCCGGAGAACGTCGAGGTCGCCGATAAGGTCGGCTTGCAAACGCGCGCCGAGCGTCCTTTCTATGACCTGGTCATCGTCGGTGGCGGCCCCTCCGGGCTGGCCGCCGCCGTCTACGGCGCTTCGGAGGGTTTGAGAACGGTCCTTATAGAGAGGGAGGCGCCGGGCGGGCAGGCGGGGACGAGCAGCCGCATCGAGAATTACCTGGGCTTTCCGGCGGGGCTCAGCGGGGCGGATCTTTCGCAGCGGGCCGTCACCCAGGCGAGGAGGTTCGAGGTCGAGATTCTCACGCCTCAGGAGGTCGCGGAGATCAGGGTCGAGGACCCGTACCGTATAGTGCGGCTCGCGGACGGCACGGAGATAAGCTGCCACGCCCTCCTCCTCACAACCGGCGTCTCCTACCGCAAGCTGGACATGCCAGGCGTGGAGAAGCTAAGCGGCCGGGGCGTCTACTACGGAGCCGCGATGACCGAGGCACTCTCGTGCAAGGACGAGGACATCTATATAGTAGGAGGGGCCAACTCCGCCGGCCAGGCCGCGATGTACTTCTCCCGCCACGCCCGCAAGGTCGTCATCCTGTGCCGTTCGGACGACCTGCGCAAGGGCATGTCCGAGTACCTCGTCAAGCAGATAGAGGACACCCCCAACATCGAGGTCTGGACGAACTCGGGTGTCTCCAAGGCGTTCGGGGAGGACCAACTGGAGAAGCTCACGATAAGCGACTCCAAAACGGGCGAAGATGAGACCGTCCCGGCCCACTCTCTGTTTATCTTCATCGGGGCGACGCCGAAGACGGACTGGCTGGAAGGGGTAGTCGAACGTGACGAGCGAGGTTTCATCCTCTCCGGGCAGGACCTTGTAAGAGACGGCAAGTGGCCGAAGAACTGGACGGAGAACAGAGACCCTTTCCTTTTAGAGACGAGCGTACCGGGGATCTTTGTCGCGGGTGACGTGCGTCACGGTTCCGTGAAACGGGTGGCCTCGGGCGTTGGTGAAGGTTCGATCTCGGTACAGTTCATCCACCAGTACCTGGCAAAGGTGTAGCGATAGCGATGCAAAGCACGATAATGACCGACGCCCCACGCCGGGTGTCGCTCTTCGCGGGGCTCTTCGGGGAGCAGCTCGCCTGGATCTCCGATAAAGGCACCGAGGTTTACCTGCAACCGGGACAGAAGATCGGGATCGGGCAGGAGACTACTCAGAGAGCTACCCGGGAGACGCGGGAGGTATCCCGATGATGCACGAGCCGGGCGATACGGCGGTCTTTCCGAAGTTCACGGACGAGCAATTAGCGTGGCTCCGACCTTACGGTATAGAGAGACGCTTTGAGGAGGGTGAGTACCTCTTTACCGAGAAGGAGTCCGTCGATAGCTTCTACGTGGTGTTGGAGGGGAAGGTCCGGATCTCCCTCAAGGACGAGAGCGAGACGATTGCGGTTCATCCACCTGGCGAGTTCACTGGCGGACTTGCGATCCTGACGGGCAAGGGCTCGCGTCACCGGGCGCAGGCCGCGGCTCCGAGCCGCATCCTGGAGATACCGTCGGCATCCTTCCAGAAGCTATCGAGCGAGAGGCCGGAGGTCGGCGACGTCTTCCTCTCCACCCTCGCCCGGCGCATGCGCGAGTCTCAGGCCTGGCTGCGCCAGCAGGAGAAGATGGCGTCCCTGGGCAAGCTCTCCGCCGGCCTCGCCCACGAGCTGAACAACCCGGCCGCCGCCGCCCGCCGCGCCGCCGACGCCCTACGCGAAGAGACCCTGAAGACCCAGAGTGCCTCCCTCACCCACGACGCACGCTTCACCCCCGCCCAGAAAGAGAACCTCGCCGCTCTCGGGCGCGAGGTGGCGGAGGGCTCTGGCGGCCCCGTCTACCTGAACACGCTCGAACGGAGCGACAGGGAGGATGAGCTTGCGGACTGGATAGAGGACCACGGCCTGGAAAACGGTTGGGAGCTGGCCCCAACGCTCGTCTCCGCGAACCTGGACGTCGAACGGCTGGATGAGTTGGCTGAAGGGCCAGACGGTCTGCGTGGTGAGGCGCTGGTCGGGGCTCTGGAGTGGCTCGGGGCGACGCTGAACCTGGCGGCGCTCGTAGATGAGGTCGGACAGAGTACGGGGCGCATCACGGAGTTGGTGCGGGCGATGAAGGAATATTCGCACATGGACAAAGCGGCCATGTGCGAGGTGGACGTGCGCGAGGGGCTGGAGAGTACGCTTACCATCCTCGCTCACAAGCTCAGGAAGGGGGTCGAGGTCGAGCGGGAGTACGCGGAGGGGGTGCCGCGTCTGTGCGCGAACGGCGGGGAGTTGAACCAGGTGTGGACGAATATAGTGGATAACGCCGTGGATGCGATGGGCGGGCAAGGTAAGCTAAAGGTAAAGACCTCCGGAGACGGGGAGTACGTGCTCGTGGAGATCGCCGACGATGGTCCGGGCATCCCGCGGGGGGTACAGGGCCGTGTCTTCGAGCCGTTCTTTACCACCAAGGGTGTCGGTGAGGGGACGGGGCTCGGGCTGGATATCGTACGGCGCATAGTCGCGGGGCACGGCGGGGAGATCCGAGTAGACTCAGAGCCCGGAGAGACGAGCTTCAAAGTGCGACTGCCCGTCGCCGGACCACGAAGAGCACTGGGAGTCGAAGCGAACGGTGAAGCCAGAGGCGAAACCAACGGCAAGGCCAACGGCGAAGCCGATACAGATGGAGGTTGATATTGGATCTCAGGAGTGACATATTCAAGGAGATCTGCACGGAGCGGCGTGGGATCGACACTAAAGTATTGAAGCAGACGGTGACGTTGGCGGTGGAGATAGCGCGGGAGGGCTGCGAGGGGCGTAAGATCGGCACGCTCTTCGTTGTCGGGGATTCGGAGGCGGTGCTGAAGACCTCGCGCCCCCTCATCCTCGACCCCCTGCAAGGCCACCCCAACGAGTCCAAGCACATCGCCGACCCGAACGTCCGCGAGACCCTGAAGGAGCTGGCCCAACTCGACGGAGCATTCGTGGTCTCGAACGCGGGCGTGGTCCTCTCGGCGGCCCGCTACATAGACACCGTCTCCGACAACCTCAACGTGCCCCTGGGCCTCGGGAGCCGTCACATGGCCGGGGCCTCCGTTTCCCACCGGACCGACGCCGTGGCGGTCGTCGTCTCGGAGAGCTCGATGGTGAGGGTCTTCGACGATGGGGATCTGGTCTCGGAGATAACGCCCGAGCTGTGGATGCTCGGCCGCTACAGCTCGTACCTCGAAGGTCTCCCCTCGGTAACCCGCCGCGGCGGCGACGAACTGACCGTCGTGAGCCGCGCCGAATGAGTGAGCCGCGAGAGGTCCTGGATTTCTGGTTCGGCCGCGAAGGCGAGGAGGGCTACGGAGAGTACCGTCAAGCCTGGTTCACAAAGGACGCGGAGTTCGACCGCGAGGTCCGGGACCGCTTCGAAAGCGTTCACGAAGAGGCCGCCGCGGGGAGACTGGAGGGCTGGAAGGACGAAGCGCAAAGTTGTCTGGCCCTCATCATCGCGCTCGACCAGGTCCCCCGCAATATGTTCCGCGGAGACCCGAAGACGCACGCCACGGATGCGGATGCGGTCGCGGCGGCTCGGCACGCCGTGGAGCACGCCTATGATCGGGAGCTGCCGTCCTTTCAGCGCCTGTTCGTGTACATGCCCTTCATGCACAGTGAGGACCTGGAGGACCAGCGGTTCTCGGTGGAGTTGTTCCAGGGGCTCGCCGCGGAGACCGGGTCGGAGGACTTGCTCGGCTACGCGGTGCGGCACATGGAGATTGTCGAGCGTTTCGGACGGTTCCCACACCGCAACCAGATCCTGGGGCGGGAGACTACTCTCGAGGAGGCGAAGCTTCTTACAGAGCCGGGCTCGTCTTTCTAGGGTGGGCGTTCCCATAGAATTTTAGAGGCACTCGTGGGAGAGGAGACGGTAGGTGGCAACCCTCGGTAAGCCCCCGTGTGACGATGGGGTCATTCAGTCCGGCAAGTTCGAAGCTCCGTGCGCGCCGGCATCGGCGGCCTGGATCCTGGCCGGCGCCATCATCGGTTCCAGCATGGCCTTTATCGACGGCACGGTGACCAACGTCGCCCTCCCCGCCATACAGCAAGAGTTAGGCGCCACCGCCATAGACGCGCAGTGGATCGTCGAGTCCTACGCGCTGTTGCTAGCCGCCCTGATCCTGGTCGGCGGTTCTCTAGGCGACCACTACGGCCGCAAACGCATCTACACCCTGGGAGTCGCACTCTTCGCCCTCGCCAGCATAGGATGCGGTATCGCCATGAGCCCGGGCCAACTCATTGCGGCGCGTGCGGTGCAGGGTATCGGCGGGGCGCTCCTGGTGCCGGGGTCGCTGTCGATCATCAGCGCCTCCTTCGAGGGGGAGCGGCGCGGCAAGGCAATAGGCACCTGGTCGGGGTTCTCCGGGATCACGGCGGCTCTAGGCCCTATCCTCGGCGGCTACTTAGTCGAGAACGTCTCGTGGCGGGCGGCATTCCTCATAAACGTGCCGCTGGCCCTGATAGTGCTCTATATAGTGTTCCGCCACGTCCCCGAGAGCCGCGACCCAGACGCGAGAAGGCTCGACTTCCCGGGAGCATTGCTGGCTACTTTGGGCCTTGGAGGCGTCGTCTACGGTTTGATCGAATCCTCCAACCGGGGCTTCGGTGATCCATTAGTCCTGGGCACCCTCGTGGCCGGCTTCCTGGCGCTCGCGGCGTTCGTTTTCGTCGAGCGGCGCAGTCATGAGCCGATGATGCCGTTGAGCCTGTTCAAGTCCCGTAACTTCAGCGGGGCGAATCTGCTTACGCTGCTGCTGTACGCCGGGCTGGGTGGCTCGTTGTACTTCTTCCCGTTCCTGCTGATCCAGGTACACGGCTACTCGGCGACGGCGGCGGGGGCCGCGTTCCTGCCGTTTATAGTCATCATGTTCTTGATGTCGCGCTGGGCCGGAGGACTCGTGACCCGCTACGGAGCAAAACTGCCGCTGATAATAGGACCCTCCATCGCCGCCGTGGGCTTCATCCTCTTTGCATTACCGGGGACGGAAGGCTCCTACTGGACGACGTTCTTCCCGGCGGTCGCCGTACTAGGCTTCGGGATGAGCCTGGTGGTAGCTCCTCTCACGACGACCGCTCTAAACGCGGTCGAGGGCCGGCACTCGGGGCTGGCCTCGGGTGTGAACAATGCGGTGTCGCGGACGGCGGGTCTACTCTCGATAGCGGCACTCGGGATCTTTGTCTTCGTGGCCTTCAGTGCCGCTCTGGATAGCAGGACCGAAGGTCTTGGCCTCAGCCCCGAGCAGCAGGCGGCTCTGGATTCCGAGAAGGTGGACCTTGGCGGAGCCGAGGTCCCAGAGGGAGTGGACGGCGAAACGACCGCTGCTATCGAGCAGGCGGTAGCCGAGTCGTTCCTGAGCGCGTTCCGGCTGGCAATGTATATAGCGGCAGGGCTCGCAGTTGCCAGCGCCGTGGCGGCGGCGATCCTCATCGAGGGCAAGGGACAACCAGCGAGGCCGGAGGCAGCGTTAGTGGAGCCCGGCCCGGAGCCCGGAGAAGCCCGTGGCGCCTCGGCTCCAGCATAGAGAGAAGGAGATCGAAGTGGCGACTAATTGCACGCACCTGGACCAGATCAAAGAGGTACGATCGAGCGCGAACGGCTGCGAAGAGTGCCTGCAAATGGACGACACCTGGGTGCATCTCAGGGAGTGCCTCTCCTGCGGTCACGTCGGTTGTTGCGATTCGAGCCCCAACCGCCACGCGACGAAGCACTTCCACGCAAGCGACCATCCGATAGTCAAGTCCTTCGAGCCCGGCGAAGACTGGATCTGGTGCTACGTGGACGAAGTCGTCATGCTGCCAGGTTAGGGGGCGGTCACAGCGAAAGAGACCAGACTACCAGGCATCCTGGATAGTGGTAATAAGGTGGGTTATCGGAGCCGTAGCGGGGTGTTAAGGCGTTGGTGAACGAGATAGAGTTCCTGATCGGTTTGCTCGGGGTCGTGGCGGTGCTGGCGCAACTGGCCCGGATGGTCAACGTGCCGTACCCTATCTTCCTGGTTCTGGGAGGCATAGGCATAGGGCTCGTGCCGGGGCTACCCCGGATAGAGCTTCCGCCAGAGGTGATCTTCCTGGTCTTCATCCCGCCGTTGATGCTCTCGGCGGCTTTCTGGTCCTCGCCGCGCGAGCTGCGCGCCCACGCCCGCCCGATCGGACTTCTCGCCGTCGGCCTCGTATTCCTGACCATTGGCGTCGTCGCCGTCGCCGCCCACTTCGTCATCGGACTGCCGTGGGCCGCGGCCTTTGTGCTCGGCGCGGTCGTCGCCCCAACGGACCCCGTAGCGGCGGAGGCGATCTTCCGCCGCCTCGGAGTGCCGGAACGCGTTCGTACAGTAATCGGAGGCGAGAGCATCATTAACGACGGGACGGCCCTCGTAGCCTACAAAATCGCCGTTGCAGCGGTGGTCTACGGGACGTTCTCGTTCGCGTCGGCCGGCCTGCAGTTCCTCGTGTTCAGCGCGGGAGGCATAGTCTTCGGACTACTCGTCGCCCGGCTCGTAAGCCCCATATACGGCCGCCTCGAAGACCCCGCGATACTGGTCGTGTTCACCCTCATGCCGGGCTACTTCGTATACATAGCCGCTGAGAGAGTGGGCGTCTCGGGTATCCTCGCCGTAGTCGCCCTGGGCCTGTACATTGGGTGGCAAGCCCCGAAGATGTTCAAGGCCCGGACGCGCCTGCAGGGCTATTCTTTCTGGGAGATCCTGGTCTTCCTTCTGGACTCGCTGCTCTTCGTCCTCGTCGGCCTGCAGTTCCCCGTTATCCTGGAGGGTTTGAGCGATCGTTCCGTAGCGGAGGTCCTCTTCTATACAGCGCTCGTCTGCGGCGCGGTCGTCGGGTTGCGCCTGCTGTGGTTCTTCACCGTCCCCTACTTCCACCCGGTCTTCAACCGTCTCCTGCGAGGCAATTACCTGCGTGGGACGTGGCAGGAGCGGCTGGTGATGGGATGGAGCGGGATGCGCGGCGCGGTCTCGCTGGCCGCCGCCCTCTCGATACCCCTGACCACCAGTGACGGGACACCCTTTCCGGAGCGGGACTTGATCCTCTTTCTAACCTGCGCAGTCATCTTCGTAACGCTGGTCCTCCAGGGCCTCAGCCTGCCCGCCCTGATCCGGGCTCTAGGCGTCAAAGACGAGAGCCACGACAACCGGATGGAGGAGCTACAGGCCCGCCTCAAGTCCACCCACGCCGCACTCGGCAAGCTCGACGCCATCTGCGAGTATGAAAACGTCCCCCCTAGCAACCGCGAGAGCCTGCGAGACCTCTACAAAGGGCGCGTCCGGCGCTACGAAGCCGGCCTCGAAGCCGGGCGCGTCACCGAAGAGTACGCCGAGAGCTCCGCCGCCTGGAGCCGCTGGCGACGCGAGCTCTTCGCCGCGGAACGCGAAGCGATCATATCTCTGCGCGACGCCGGAGAGATCAACGCGGAGGTAATGCGCCGCGTCGAACGCGACATGGACCTCGAAGAGCTAAGGTTCAGCGGTTGACACAGCGTGCGCTAGAAACCGGGAGGAGAGAGCTAACACGCCGACCATGATCGTGCTGGTCAACCTCAAGGAGGGGGTAAGCCCGGAGGACTACGAACGCTGGGTCGTGGAGTCCTACGCCCCGGCTGTGCAGCGTCTCCCCTCCGTCGCCGACTGGCGGAACCACAGAGTAAGCGGCCTGCTCGGGTCGGACACCACTCCGCCCTACCGGTACGTCGTGACCGTCGAGGTAGATGATTTGGGGCAGCTCGGGCGGGATATGGCGGGCGAGGAGAGCCGGAGGCTCTTGTCCGAGCTGCAAGAGTTCGCGGAGGTTACGCAGCTCATGTCCGAGCGGTTCGTGTAGGAGGATTTCGTGGGGTTCTCGATGAGGTATGAGGTGTAGAGGTTGCCGGGGATCGAGGTAATTCTGGCGCTACTCTTCGCCGTTGCGATGTTGGCGACGCTCGCTTCGAGGATTGGGGTGCCGTATCCGATCCTGCTCGTATTGGGCGGGTTGGTCCTGGGCTTCGTACCGGGGCTCCCGCGGGTTGAGCTGGACCCGGATCTCGTTTTCTTGATCTTCTTGCCGCCGCTGCTCTACGTATCGGCGCTCTTTACCTCCTGGCGAGACTTCCGGGCGAACTTGCGGCCTATCTCGCTGCTCGCCGTGGGGCTCGTAATCTTCACGACCTGCATCGTCGCCGTGGTCGCGCACGCCGCCATCGAGGACCTGACCTGGGCAGCGGCCTTTACTCTAGGCGCCATCGTCTCCCCCACCGACGCCATAGCCGCCACGGCCATCGCCCAGCACCTCGGTATTCCCCGCCGCATCGTCACGGTCCTCGAAGGCGAGAGCCTCGTCAACGACGCTACAGGCATCGTCGCCTACCGCATCGCCGCGGCAGCCGTCACGGCGGGGGTGTTCTCTGTCTGGGAGGCCGGTTTGAACTTCATCGCGGGTAGCATTGGCGGGGTCGTGATCGGGCTGGCCGCCGGGTGGGTCGTCCTCCGGGTGCGCCGAAGCGTCTCCCCGGACCCGTCCGTGCAGAACACCATCTCCTTGCTCACGCCCTTCCTCGCGTACCTGCCGGCGGAGGAGCTACCAACCTTCGTCTGGGAAGAGTTCGGCATGCCCGGAGAGCTCCACTTCTCGGGCGTACTCGCGGTAGTCGTCGCCGGGCTCTATCTGGGACGGCGAGGCGCGAGCGTCATCACGTCCAGCACGCGCCTGCAAGGGTATGCGGTGTGGGAGTTGATCTCGTTCCTATTGAACGGCACGATCTTTATCCTCATCGGGCTGCAACTCCGCTATATAGTAGATGGTCTCTCGGAGTACTCCATGATCGAGCTCGCCCTGTACGCTGGCCTCATAAGCCTGACCGTCGTCATCGTACGCGTCCTCTGGGTCTTCCCGGCCACCTACCTCCCCCGCACCCTCAGCCGCCGGCTACGCGAGCGCGACCCGCCACCCCCCTGGCAGACCGTCTCCATCGTATCCTGGACCGGGATGCGCGGTGTTATCTCACTCGCCGCGGCCCTCGCCCTGCCGCTTACCACGGACGCGGGCGCGCCGTTCCCGGGACGCGACCTCATCCTGTTTCTGACCTTCTGCGTAATCCTGGTGACGCTCGTGGTACAAGGCCTCAGCCTGCCCGCCCTGATCCGGGCTCTAGGTATCGAAGACGATGGCGTTGGAGAGAAGGAGGAGACGCAGGGGAGGATCGAGCTCGCCCGGGCCGCACTACAACGTCTGGAGGACCTAGCGGAGGAGGAATGGGTGCGCGAGGACACCGCCGAGCGCCTGCGCGGCTTCTACAACTACCGCCACAGCCGCTTCTCCGCCCGCTTCGACAACGACGCGGACGGCCTCGAAGACCGCTCCAACGCCTACCAACGCCTGCTCATGGAGCTCCTCCACGCTCAACGCCAGGCCCTCATCCGCCTGCGCGACGAAGGGAGTATCGGGGACGAAGTCATGCACCGTATCGAACGCGACCTCGACCTCGAAGAATCGCGGCTGGAGCTATGAAAGCTCGATGACGATAAGTAGAAAGGAACTAAATGCGCGCCGTACTCGTTGACAGAGGAGCCCCGGCCAACCTATCTCTCGGAGAGATGCGAGAGCCATCGCCGGCTCCCTCGGAGGCGCTGGTGCGAGTGGTAGCCATCTCTTTGAACCGCGGCGAGGTACGCCGCGCACAGGAGGCCGAACCCGGCTTCAACCCGGGCTGGGACCTCGCGGGCACGGTCGAACGTCCCGCCGCCGATGGGACCGGCCCGCAAGCCGGCGCCCGGGTCGTCGGCTTCCTCCCCTCCGGGGCCTGGGCCGAGCTGGCCGCCGTGCCTACGAACGCTCTAGCCGAACTGCCGGAGAGCGTGTCCTTTGGGCAGGCGGCGACGCTACCTGTGGCGGGCCTGACCGCGCTGTACACCCTGGAGAAGGGCGGCGGCATGCTCGGGCGCGGTGTGCTCGTAACCGGGGCCTCCGGAGGAGCTGGACACTTCGCCGTACAGCTCGCTCGTCTCTCCGGCGCCCGCGTCGTGGCCCTCGTACGACGTGAGGAGCACGAGGAGTTGGTCCATGAGGCCGGGGCGCACCAGGTCGTCGTCGGTGAGAGCGCGGAGGATGCCGGACGCTTCGGCCCGTATCACCTCATCCTCGAATCGGTCGGCGGCGAGGTGCTCGGCGATGCGATGGGCATGCTCGCTCCGGGTGGTATCTGCGTTACGTTCGGCTCGTCGGGGGAGCCGGAGACCAGCTTCGACGCGCGGGACTTTTACCTGTCGGGCGGGGCCAGGCTCTACGGCTTTATCCTTTTCCATGAGATTCTCGCGCATCCGGCCTCCGACGGGCTGGCACGGCTCTCACGCCTGGTCGCCGAGGGGAGGCTCGTGCCGCACGTAAGCGTCGAGGCTCCGTGGGAGGAGGTCGGCGAGGTGACCCAAAGGCTCCTCGACCGCGGCTACACCGGCAAGGCCGTTTTGAGCGTCGGAGGTTAGTGACCGAGTACGTCGGCTCGTTTTGTGCAAGGGCGACGCGCAAGGGTGACGCCGATGGTAATCTACGGTCACCGACCTACGGAGGAGAGGTTTACAAACCATGAGTAAGTTCAAGATAGCCGCGCTCCTGCTCGCGATGCTGGTCCTTGGTCCGAGCGTAAGCGCCTGCGGGTTTACCTCCCAGGGAACCCAGGAGCAAAACCGGCCCGCCGAGGTCCAGAATCCCGAAGAAGAAGACACTGCGGAAGAGAACAAGAACGTCGCCAAAGAGATAGAGAAGACCGCCAAAGAAGAGATCGGCGAGAAGACCGAGGAGAAGATAAAGGGGACATAGCAAGGTCATCAACGCCAACAACCCGCTCCAACACCACGGGGTAGCGGAACCAGGATGTCCCCGATCCAATTACCCCGAGGTAATCAGTTTCGGGTGCAATGGCCTGGTTCCGGCTCTGGTTCATGTTATGCCTGCCAACTCGAGAGCATTATTGCCTGTCGGCAGATCTCGAACTTACGTCCCGAAGACAAGGTCTCCGGACAGCCTCCGCCAGCGTCGCTTGCAAACTTCCTAGCCCAGGTCGGACAGTCGCGCGAGGCATACCTCGGATAGCTTACAAAAGAATTACAAGAGTTCCAGTAAACCTATATTTAACCTTACAAGTATTGCCAGTCATAGGCATCTCCGATAGAGTTGCGCGCTAGGGTTTTATACAAGCAGAGATCAAATTTCAGGAAGGAAGGCTACTAGATTTATGTCAGCAGAAGGGGTCAAGGTAGGTAATAAGAAGGACACCGTCGGTAAAGGGTCTTCCGGTTCGGGCGGGGCTTTGATGATGCTCCTGTTCTCCGCTACGATCTTTGTTAGCGCCGCGCTCTTGTTTATGGTCGAGACGATGTTCGCCAAGTTCGTCCTGCCCTCGTTCGGCGGCACACCCGCCGTGTGGACCGGCTCGATGATGTTCTTCCAGGCCGCGCTCCTCGCCGGCTACCTCTACGTGCATCTCACGACCACGTGGTTGGGGTCCAGAAAGCAGGCCGTCCTTCACCTCGTCGTCGTCCTGTTACCGATCCTGTTCTTGCCGCTGGCCGTGCCGGGCGAAGAGTGGGCTCCCGGGACGCAGGAAAACCCGATCTTCTTGCTCCTGGGGCTGCTGCTGGTCTCGGTGGGGCTCCCGTTCTTCGCGCTCTCGACGACGAACCCCCTGGTCCAGAGGTGGGTGGCAGACACCGATCACCCATCCGCCAAGGACCCCTACTTCCTGTACCGGGCGAGCAACCTCGGCAGCATCATCGGGCTCTTGGGCTACCCGTTGTTTGTGGAGCGGGTATTGACGCTCCAGAACCAGGGGCTGATATGGTCGGCGAGCTACGGGCTGCTCATATTGCTGGTCATCGCATCGGCGGTGATGCTGTGGCGTTCCAACCCGGCACCCGCCAGCGGCTCCGCCACGCAGGAAGAAGAGGAAGCGGAGCCGCTGGCGGGCGACCCGGTGAGCGGGGGCGGCTCCCCGCAGAGCGCCGACCCTTCGCTCTCCCCAGGGCTCACTGAGAGTGTCACGATCTGGCGGCGGCTGCGTTGGGTAGGGCTCACGTTCGTCCCTTCGAGCCTCATGCTCGGGGTGACGGCCTTCGCGACGACCGACATAACGCCCGTCCCGCTGCTGTGGGTGATACCGCTCTCACTGTACCTGTTCTCGTTCGTGATCGTCTCCTCGCCAGGCCAGAGAGTGCCCGACGTGATCCACAAAGCCATGGTACTGGCGCTGCCGGTGATGATGGCGCTGCTGGTAATAGATACGCTCGCCGGCCTGGGCATCCCCTACTGGGCGCGGTTGACGGTGCATATCCTCGGCTTCTTCGTGGTGGCGATGGTGCTGCACGGCGAGGTGTTTAGGGACCGCCCGCCGGCGCGGCACCTCACGGAGTTCTACCTGTGGATCGCCGTTGGAGGCGTATCGGGCGGTGTGTTCAACGCCCTGATAGCGCCGGTCGCATTCGACACGGTGATCGAATACCCGCTAGCCATAGTGCTCGCGTGTATGTTCCTGCCCGGGCTAGTCGTCGCGCACCTCCTCAACCCCAGAAGAAGCGCCAGTGAACAGCGCCCGGAAGGAAGCCCGGAAGGAAGCTCCGAAGGAGAGCAGGGACCCGAGACAGCCTCCGAGCGTAGTAGTGGCGCGGGCCGGTTCTCCAGCCTGAAGCTGGTCCTGGACCTAGCGCTACCATTGGCGCTGGGTTTGGGGCTGGTGGGCATCGGCTGGCTTATCGACAATGGGTACTTCGACTCCTTCAACGAGACGTTCAACTCTCTCCTGAACATCGACACCCTGGACAGAGGCAACATCTGGTACATATTCATCGGCCTGGGCGCTGGTCTGGCGTGCCTGTGGTTCGCGTTCGTTTCCAGCCGCCCCGTACGCTTCGGGCTTGGCATCGCGGCGGTCATAGTCGCCGTCACCTACGCGAACGGCGTGACGCAGCTCTACGAAGACCGGAGCTTCTACGGGCTCTACCAGGTTACGAGCCAGGAGGCGATCGATGGGTCCGGCGGCGAGTACCACGCGCTCGTCGTGGGCAGCACGAACCACGGGGCGCAGGTTCTGGGACCTCAGCCTCCCACGCCCATCGCTTACCATGACCCGACGGGTCCGTTCGGGCAACTCTTCGACCTCTTACCGGCCGAGGCCACGGACGAGTCGCCGATCTCCGTGCTCGGTCTGGGCGCAGGCGTGATGTCATGCTACGCCGAGGCCGGCCAGCAATGGGACTACTACGAGATCGACCCGGCCGTCGAGTCCATGGCTCGCAACCCCAACCTGTTCACCTACCTGCGAGACTGCGCGGGCGAGTACAACGTGATCCTGGGTGACGCCCGGCTTCGTCTAGCCGAAGCCGACAGTGGGAAGTACGGCATGATCATCGGCGAGGCCTTCTCCTCGGACGCCATACCCATCCACATGCTCACGCGCGAGGCCACCGACATGTACCTGGACAAGCTCAACGAGAACGGCGTCCTAGTCCACCACATCTCCAACCGGCACCTGGAGCTTGAGCCCGTGGTCGGCGACCTGGCGCGAGACCGCGGACTCGTCTGCTACGCGCAGTACGACACGGCGGGAGAGGAGAATATCCCCTACAAGCTCGCGAGCCACTTCACCGTCCTGGCTCGCGAAGACGCCGACCTCGGGAGCGTGCCAACCGACCCGCGCTGGGCGCCCTGCGTGACCAACACCGAGACGGACAAGGTCTGGACCGACGACTACTCCAACCTGCTCAGCACCGTCCAGTTCAACTGATCCTGAAAATCTAAAAGAATACGAGGGCCGGGGAATAAAAACCCCGGCCCTTCCGCTGTCCGATCCGAACGGCTACGAATCGCAGGCAATTTACACATCTCTTACACGCGGTTAACCTAAGCTCTCGTCCTTCTCTGTACACTTTGGCTCGTCATTGGAGAGGTAGGGAGTTCCCTACCATGCATCGAGAGGAGAAGAAGTTTGGAGAACGTCTGGAAAGAGGCTGACGCGGTACCGTCGGTCCGTAGCATTGGCGGAAGGCCTGAGCGTCGCGGCGGCGCTGGCGATGACCGCGGCGAACGCGGGGCAGGCCCAGGAGAAGGGCCAGGCCCAGAACGACAATGGCAGGGATCTACCGCTGAAGACCCTGGCCGACTACACGCCGTTCGAGCGGTTCACGCCGCTGGAGTCTTGGGCGCCGTGCATCCCCGGGGGGATTGAGGCGCAGCCGTTCGTGCTCCCGCCGGGATACACCCAGGAGATCGTGGACGTGGAGGACTTCGCAGGCGACCGCACGAAGGACCTCTGGGACATGAACACCCAGAACGAGTCCGGCAAGGAGAAGGGCCGCTACATCTACCGGA
>Ga0136617_10001949_pt1 | contig 18405 bp, 21 predicted proteins | sample AntDrymUQ3222106_2_FD_129672 | JGI IMG/M metagenome (GOLD analysis project Ga0136617, IMG submission 129672) | Polar desert sand microbial communities from Dry Valleys, Antarctica - metaG UQ322 (21.06) | ecosystem: Environmental > Terrestrial > Soil > Desert | place: Antarctica: Dry Valley... | reverse complement strand
GCAGTTGGGGCCCTGCTCCGGTCCGGACGCCCCGCTGGCCTAGGATCCGCGCATGTCGCCTCAGACCGGCAGGCCCACCGTCGAGGATGTGCTCGCGCAGCCGATCGAGTCGCGACGGGGTGAAAACTCTCGCTGGGCCCGGGCCCTGCGCGAGTTGGGGGCGGTCGACCGGGCGGTGTTCGACGCGGTATTCCGTACGCCGACGGCCGAGCTGGACGGTCCCGTTCGTGGGCTCTCCCAGGCGGCCAACGGCTCGGTCCTGTGGCTGGGCATCGCCGCCGCCATGGCCCTGAGCGGCGGGCCACGTGGTCGCCGCGCGGCCTTCGAGGGTGTCGTGTGCGTGGCGGTGACGGCGGCGGCCGTCAATCTCGGCGTGAAGACCATCGTGGAGCGGCGGCGTCCCGATCGAGCGGGATTGCGCCTCCATCCCGCTCGCCACCTGGAGACGCCTGAGTCCACCTCGTTTCCGTCGGGGCATGCCGCGACGTCCTTCGCGTTCGCCTACGGGGCGAGCCGCCATATCCCCCTGCTCGCCCTGCCGCTCGGCCTGCTGGCCGGAGCGGTCGCATACTCGCGGGTGCACACGGGAGTCCACTACCCGGGCGATGTGGCGGTCGGCTCGATCGCCGGGACGGGAACAGCGGCGATGGTCGCCGCGGCCATCGATCGTTTCAGTCGGGAATGATCACGAGCTTGCCGCGGACGTGGCCCCCCTCGCTGACGCGGTGAGCCTCCGGAGCTTCTGCGAGGGAGAAGGTCTGCGCGACGGGCATTGTGAACTTGCCGGACTCGTAGAGCTGGGCGGCTTCGTCCAGTGCTTGCCACGAGCGCCCGTCCCCACCGGTGGTGATGCGCACGCCGTGGTCAGCGGCACTGAAGTCGGCGATGGTGACAACGTGGTCGGGGCTGCCGGTGATCTCGATGAGGTCCACCAAAGCGCCGCGCCCGGCCGTGTCCAGCGCGAGGTCGACGCCGTCGGGGGCGAGCTCCCCGACCCGCTTCACGAGGCCGTCGCCGTAGGTCGTCGGCTCGGCGCCGATTGAGCGCAAGAACTCGTGGTTGCCCTCGCTGGCGGTTCCGATCACCTGGGCGCCGCGGGCACGAGCGAACTGCACCGCGGCGATGCCGACCCCGCCGGCGGCGCCGTTTACGAGAATGGTCTGACCGGAGCTCGGGCCGAGCAGGTCGAGGGTCCGAACGGCGGTCTCCGCCGCAACGGGCAGTCCGGCGGCCTCGGCCCACGAGAGATCGGCGGGCTTGCCGGCGTAGTCCTCGAGAACCGCGTACTGCGCCGTGCCGCCGCCCACCGCCGACCCGAACACTTCGTCGCCCACCTGGACGCCGGTCACGCCATCGCCGACCTCGTCGACGACACCGGCCACATCGCTGCCGGGAATCCTTGGCACTTCGAGCGGCTTGGCCTGCGCCATCGCCCCACTGCGGATCTTCCAGTCGATCGGGTTGACGCCCGCGCCCTTCACGGCGACACGTATCTGGCCCACACCCGCATGCGGCTCCTCGACGTCGGCCACGTGCAGGACATCGGGACCGCCGTACTCGCTGAACTGAACCGCCTTCATCTCACACGTCCTCAGGGATCGGAGCCGGTACCGGCAAACATCCTATTTCCGCGAGATGCCGATGCGATCGGTGAATCTGGAATCGAAAACGCCGGTCGCGTTGAACCGGTCGTAGACCTCGAGCCATTCGGCCCAGCGGGGGTAGAGCTCGTCGAGGCGTTGGCGGTCGGGACCGAGGGTGTTGTACTGACCCCAATGCGGCCGGGCGCCGAAGTCCGCCAGGCGCCGCTCGTACTCGGCCAGCAGGGTGATGCCCTCCCTGGTCTCGGAGACCAGAATGAGCTCGATCATCATGGTGGGCCGGCGGTGCATCATCGACGCGAAGGCGTCCGAGGGGGCCACGAAACGCAGCGCGATCGGGGAGGTGTGAAACAGCCGCCGGCTCCCCGCACACTCCGCGGCGACCTCGAGTATCCGGTCGACCGCGCGCGTGTGAAGGTCGCCCTCCGCCGGCACGCCGAGCTCCATCGAGAGGGCCGGAAGCTTGTTCGAGGCCCCGATGTTGAACACCCGGTAGGAGACCTGGGTGTAGTTGTCGTCCTCCATACGGCGCAGGGTGCGGCCGAACTGCGTCCGCAGCAGCGATGGCGCCCATCGGGCGGCAAGGCGCAGTGCCATCCAGACCAGGGGGATCGACGCCTGCATCTCGATCAGCGGGTGGCGTTCGCCGTCTCCTGGCGATGCGGCGGTCGGCTCAGCGACCTCGTCGCGTGTGGTCACGAGAACGTCGTGGCGGCCGTCCTTGCGGGGATACGGATTGAGAAAGAGCTCGTAGTGGTCGTGCCGGCCGAGCACGCCGCCGGCGAGGTCAACGCGGACCTCCTCCCAGGTGCGCACGACGCGGCGCTCGCGCAACCAGAACTTGGGGCGCACCTGCAGTACGAGCGAGTCGACGATGCCCATGCAGCCCATTCCGCAGACCGCGGCGGCGAAGACCTCATCGTCCTGCTCGAGCGTCCGCGTGCCACCGTGCCGGACGGCGAAAGCTCCCGGGTCCGTGGGTCCGTCCCGGGGCTCGACGCGGACCACCTTCCCGCCGGCCACCACCAGGTCGATGGAACGCACGGCGTCCGGAAACGGTCCGAAGTCGATGCCCGAGCCGTGCGTCGAGGTGGAGACGACGCCGGCGATGGACTGCCCGTCGTAGCCGCCCATGTTGCGCAGTGCCATGCCGCGGTCCTCGAGCAGCGCGTTGAGCGTTCGCACGCGCGTGCCGCCCCTCACGCGGACCAGCTCCGCGTCCTTCCGCGCGGCCGTGTTCAGGGTGCCGCCGTCGAACTCGAGAAGACCGCTCATCGCGTCGGTTTCGATGATCCAGCCGTCGGTGAGGGCCACATCTGACCAAGCGTGCCCGGCCCCGACGGCGCGCACGGTCGTTCCCGCGCGCTCGGCGTCGCGAACGAGCTCAACCAGCTCCGCGGTGGTGGTGGGGTGCACGATCCGGCGCGGGTGACAGCGCTGATCGCGCGAATGGTTGTTCCAGGTGAGCGTGGAGGCCCTCATGTCGATGAGGAGTCTCCTCGCTTCGGATCCCGCCCATCGTGCGCAGCGTCACAAACGGCGTGCGCGTATTCTCGTCCGCGCGTGACGCTCGATCAACGGCTCCACATCCCGACACGAGTGTTCAGGTCGCTCGAGCGCCTCCAGCGGCTTCCCGTCGAGGGAAGCTCATAGCGCGGGTCAGACACCGTGGAAGCAGAGCGGTAACCACGGGATGGGTGGGAAGATGTTCTCGATGAAGATGAGCGCCGCCAGCCCCGGATAGCCGCCGGTGGTAACCACCTCACGCACCCAGTCTCCTATGCTGGCCATGGAGTTCAGCGGCTCCACCGCTCCCCTAAGGCCCGGTTCGGTTGGTCGGTATGACCGGGTTCTCGATCGTCCGCAGTCGGGCGAGCAGGTCCGACCACTGACCGGCCTTCAGCAGCTCGACGGCCTGCGGTTGGAAGCCGACGTGGATGTGGTCCGCGTGATCTGCCATCGAAACGGTTGGTCCGCCGAGCTGTAGCAGGGAGATGATCTGGTGGGGGCGCATGGTGCCCTGCAGACGGAGCAACTGCCTGACCGTCTGTTCTGCCGGTCCACCCGGCTGCTGGTGGCCGAGGATTGGGATGCCGTTGATCTTCGCGATGTCGACGGCGTTCCCTGAGCTGTGCTCAGAGATATTGCCGCTTGCGGTGTAGAAGCCGTGGCCGCAACCCAGCGACGTCACGGTCGGGTTGAGTCCGGACTCAGCCAAGAACGCGAGTGTCGCGAGCACGCGTCGGTCGACCTGGCCGGCCTGGATATCTTGCCTTCCGCAGGCGTAGATCGCGATCCGCCGATCGGCGAGGACTCGCCTCTGGAGCATCGGCTTGGGCATGAGCAGCACCTGCCCGACGGAGGCACTGGGCCGCAGCCTTGCGCGGCCTCCGTGGATCGCCGATGCCTCGAGCAGCTTCCAGCCGTCGACGATCGGCTTGGGGTCTATTCGCGGCGCCCCGCGACCGGCCGGGCGAATCGACAAGCGCAGACGGGCGCCCTGTTCTGAGACTGTGCCATTGAGGTGGCCGAGTGTCGTTCCGCCGAGCACGCGCGAGCCCAGATGTAGCGGCTGCAGACGCCCGCGCTTCGGCTCGGGAAGGTGGGGCGGGCTCGGGTGCGCGAACAGACGCTGCTTGCGCCGGGTCGCCCCCTGGGGCGATTTTGGTGGTTGACGCCCGGCCGAAGCGGGTCCCCGTGGAGCCGGGGTTGTGTGGGGGCTTGTTTTGACGAGCGCCTTGGCCGGGAGTTTGGGCGCCGACCCGCCGCGGTAGCGCTCGGCCACCGAGCCGAGGCGGGCGTAGGTGTAGCGGTTGCCGTATAGGTCCGTGAGCACAAGGTGACGCCCGAGTCTCGCCGAGGTGCCGATCTTCGTGATGATGCCGTCGTTGACCGCGACAACGGGGGCGCCGGGTGCCGAGAAGATCTCGAGCGACCGGCGGTTGTCCGTCGGCGCGATCCGGTGGGTCCGCGCGCTGACGGGGAAGCGTCCCTCGGTCAGGCCGGTCAGCGAGGCGATCAGGTCGGTTGGCGCGCTGGCGATGAGGCGTGCGCGCACCAGCACCGAGTCGACGTACCAGTCGGCGTGGTTGTACGCGAAGATGGCCCGCTTGACGTCCCCCTCGTAGCCCGCGGCGTCCAGATAGCGGGCGGCGGCGAAGATTGCGTCTACCGGGTTGTAGGGGTCCTTCACCCCGTCCTTGTTGGCATCGACTCCGTAGGCGTGCCACGACGAAGGCATGAACTGCATCCAGCCGAGCGCGCCCGCCGAGGAGACGTTCAGGTTGCGGCCGTAGTCGGTCTCGATCTCGTTGATCGCCGCCAAGATCTCCCAGCGGATGCCGTACCGGATTCCGGCCGCCTGATAGATCGGCAGGAGAAAGATCGGGATCCGGAAGTTGCGGACCACGAAGTTCGGCACCCGCGTTTCAGTCCAGGCACCGGATGGGGCTTGGAGGACCTCCGGGTTGGGCGCCGTGGGCGTAGCGTCCGGCGGGGCCACCGGCGGTGTGGGCTTGTCGCGCAGAGGCTGCTGCTTGGGAGGCCTGTCGCCCTTCGAGTTCGATGGCCGTTCCCGGCGAGGCTCGGAGTTCGCGGACGCAGGTGGCGGGGCTGCGCTGAGCTCGTCAGGAACAGGAGGTGGCTGGGCGGCGGGCCGGAATTCGGCGACGGGAGGCGGAGTTTGCGGTTTGGCCGCGACGGTACCCGCCGTGGTGGCCAGTCCGACGACGAGCACGACTGCTGTGGTGCGCAGCGGTGCCACTCACCCTCCTGCGCCCTGCATCCTGCGCAGCAGTTCGGCGTTGGAGTCGCGGAACGCCTTCTCCTTTTCGGCCTGAACGGCGTCCTCGACGGGGGCGATGTGCTCGTCCTCGCAGGCCACGTCGGCGCCGGCGAACTCCAGCTCGAGCTGGCGCAGCGCGCCCAGCGCGGTCTCGTCAACCGGGCCCTCTGGCGTGTGGCTGGCGAACTCGCCGGGGGCGGATTCGCCCGGCGGCAGCGGCCCCACTATCGCCGCGAGCCGCCGTTGGATGTCCAGCTCGACGTCCTCGGAGTCCTCGAAGGTCTGCCCTGTCTTGTCGCGCACACAGGCCCGCCAGGCTTCGAAGGCGCGGACCATGCGCTGGTCTTCGAGGACCGCCTCGTCGAGCTCGTCCAGCTTGCGCTGAACGGTGGTGAGGAGCTCGGACCCGCCGAAGAGCTTGTCGGCTGCCTGCTTGGTGCACCCGCCGAGCTGGCTGAAGTCGCCGGTGTCAGCGGCGCGGAAGAACGTCTGCTCCGGCTGGCCGCCCGAGAGCGCCCGATCGTACGCGCGGAGGTCGGGGGCGCTCAGGCCCTGGCGGATCCTGGCGTTGGGGTCGCTCTGCGGGGTGCCGCGTCCGTAGAGGGTGGCGATGCCGTAGCCGAACTGCTTGTCGAAGTCCTCGTCGTTGAGATTCGACTTGTCCGTCAGCGCGGCCTGGGCCGCGACCGGATCCACCGGGATGTACTCGAAGCCCTGGGCCCGCATGCAGGCGGCGATCTCGTTCTCCGCTTTGGCCTGAGCGTCCGGGGAGTCGGCCCGGCCGAACCCGAGTTGTTCCTCGACGCTGCCGCCGCCCGACGGGGTATCAGCGCTTTCTTCGTCGCTCCCTCCACAGCCGGCGACCAGCACCATTGCGGCCAGGGCCACGATGTTCCTCATCATCGCTCAGCCCCCCAGCGGCTTTACTTTGCGAAGCAGTTCTGCGTTCGCCTCGCGAAAGACCCGCTCCTTCTCTGCCCGGACGGTGTCCTCGACAGGGACGATGTGTTTCTCTTCGCAGGCCACGTCGGCGCCCGCGAATTCGACCTCGAGTCGTTGGACCCCTTCGAGCGCGGCCGCGTCGAAGGGACCCTCGGGGGTCGCTGACGCGAACGCGCCGGCGGCGAACTCGCCTTCGGGCAGTGGCCCGACGACAGCGGCGAGGCGCTTGACGATGTCCACCTCGACGGCTTCGGAGTCTTCGTAGGTCTCGCCCGTCTTCTGGCGCACGCAGCTCGTCCATTGCTCGAATGCGCTCACCATCCGCTGGTCTTGGAGAATCGAGTCGTCGAGCTCGTCGAGCCTGCGCTGCAATGTGGTCAGGAGTTGAGACCCGCCGAAGAGCGAGTCGGTGGCCTGCTTGGTGCAGCCGCCGAGCTGGCTGAAGTCGCCGGTGTCCGCCGCGACATAGAACGTCTGCTGAGGATTCCCGCCGGTGAGGGCTTTCTCGTAGGCGAGCTGCTCGGCGGGACTGAGGGTCTGACGGATGCGGTCGTTGGGGTCGGTCTGTTGTGTTCCGCGGCCGTAGAGGGTGGCGATGCCGTAGCCGAACTGCTTCTGGAAATCCTCGTCGCTGAGGTTCGACTTGCCCGTTAGCGCCGCCCGCGCGGCGGTCGGGTCCACGGGGGTGTACTCAAAGCCCTGGGCCTTCATGCACGCCGCGATCTCGGTCTCCACTCGCGCCTGTGCGGCCTGGATCCCGCTCTGGGTGAAACCGAGCTGGTCCTCAACTGAGCTCCCCTGCGAGACGGGGTTGGCCTTCTTGTCGGCGCCTCCGCCGCAACCGGCCACCAGTGCGACGGCGACCAAGACGATCAGGACGATCATCAGACGGTTCATCACGATCCCTTTCTGTGCTGGTTCATGTGCCCGAGCGCAACGCATCGACCGGTTCCATGCGGGCCGCGCGCAGCGCTGGGTAGGTGCCTGAAATCAGGCCGATGAGAGCCCCGAGCAGCGGGGCGGCGAGGGGAAAACGCGGGTCGAGGACGGGCGTCCAGGTCCGCGTGGCGGAGATTGCGACCACGACGAGCGTGCCGATGCTGGCGCCGGCGATGCCCCCGAGCGCTCCCATGGCGGTGCTCTCGAGCAGGAACTGCGCGGCGATGTGCCGTCGAGCCGCCCCGAGGGCGCGGCGCAGCCCGATCTCCCCGACTCGCTCCAAGACCGATACGAGCGTCACGTTGGCGATTCCAATCGCGCCGACGAGCAGCGACACCCCTCCGAGCAGGACGAAGAGGGCATTGAGGTCGTTGCGAATCGCTCCCTTCAGCTCGCGCGGGTCGGGCGGCGCTGCAACCTTCAGTTCTTGCCAGGAACTGGGGCTGAGCGCGAGTGGAGCCTGGCGCGCGATCAGCGGCACGGCCCCGACCTGGGTCTCAATCTGCGCCAGCCCCGGCGCCGGCAGGCCGTATTCGCGGACCGCGGTGCCCTCGGGCATGACGATCGAGCCCAGCAGGGATGGTTGGCGCTCGACGCGGTCGAGGATGCCGATGACGAGGTAGAGCCGGTCACCGAGGAAAATCGCCGGCTGCTGATCGACCCGGTTGATGTTGAGCCGAGCGGCGGCGTTGCGGCCGAGCACGGCCACGCGATCGGCTCGGGTCGAATGGCCTGCGTCGGGAAAGCGCCCGGTGGACAGGTGCGCCCGCACGGCTCGCCAGAGTCCGGGAGAGGCCGCCTTGACCGTGAGCTGCACCCGCGACAGCCCTTGTGGGTCGTTGACGGGAACCGAGCTCGCGAGGTCTCCCTTGACGTCGACATCGGCGAGGCTGCCGGCGGCCACGACGCCGTTGAGCCGTTGCACGCGCTCCTCCGCGCGAAACGGCAGCACGCTGGACACCGTGCGCGCGCGCCGGCGTGCCGGCGAGATCACGATGTCGGTGGCCGCGACCGCGTCGAAGCGCCCGACGATCTGGTTCGACGCGGTCTTCGACAGGCCGAGCGTCGCCACCAGCGCCGCCACCCCGACGACCGTTCCCAGCACCGTCAGGGCAACGCGCGCGGGACGCGCGAGCAGCCCGCCGATCGCCTCGGCCAGCAGGTCTCGGAGCGACAGGGCGGGTCGAGCTCCCGACCGCCGGCGGCGAACCATCAGCGCTGCTCCGTGAGCCGGCCGTCGACGATCCGCGTCTGACGGGGCATCCGCTCGGCCACCTCGTCGTCGTGGGTGATGACCAGGATCGTCATCCCGTCGGCCACGAGGTCGTCGAAGAGCGCGAGCACCGCCTCCGTGTTGCCCGAGTCGAGGTTGCCGGTCGGCTCGTCGCAGAGCAGCAGGCTCGGCTCACCCATCAGCGCACGGGCGATCGCGACCCGCTGCTGCTGTCCGCCGGACATCTTCGCGGGCAGGAATTCGCTGCGGTTGGCGATGTCGACCCGCTCCAGCGCACCCAGGGCACGCTCCCGGCGGCCCTCTCGCGGGAGGCCCAGGTAGACCTCGGACAGCGCCACGTTCTCGAGCGCTGTCCGGTGCGCGAGCAGGTTGAAGGTCTGAAAGATGAAGCCGATCCGCCGGCCGCGCAGCGCCGCGCGTTCGTCTTCGTTGAGCGACGCCACCTCTATCCCGTCCATGAGGTAGGAGCCGCTGGTCTGGCGGTCCAGGCAGCCGACCACGTTGAGCAGCGTCGACTTGCCCGAACCCGACGGTCCGGCGATCGAGATCGCGTCGCCTCCTTCCACGACAAGGTCCACGCCGCGAAGCGCCTCGACCGGGGGATCGGTGCCGTAGGTCCGGCCGACACCGCGCAGCTCGACGACAGGTGGCTCAGGGTGCACTTGGTGCTCCGGGCGGCGCGGGGGCGGGTGTGACAGGGCTTGAAGGAGGAGCGGTCGGCGTGGAGGCAGTCGAGGGAGCCTGCGGTGTGACTGGGACCGCGCCTGCGTCCGGCGCGGTGGCCGTGCCCCCGGCGGCCGGAGAAGGGGCGGTCGTCGTGCCGGCGCTCGAGCCCGGACTGGGGGTCGGGTCGGTGCCCACGCCGGTGGGGGCCCTGTTCGCGGCGGACGGTCCGGAGCCGACGACCACCAGATCGCCCGCGCTCAGCTTGCTCTTGGGGGTAGGGGTCACCTCGACGAAGCCTTGGGCGGCCAGGCCTGCAACCACCGTGACGAAACGGGTCTTGCCGGCGCCGAGATCCACCTGCACCCGCGAGCTTCCGTCAGCAGCTACCGAGAGGGCCCCGATGGGCACGGCCAGGACCCTGCCCTTCGTGCTCTCGACCGCAATGGACAACTTGACCGAGGTCCCGACGAGTGACGGCGGCGCGGCCTTTGGAAGCACCTCGACGTAGGTGCGCGCTGGGTCGACCGGGGTCGTGCCGGCGAGATCGGGCGGCGTGGTGCCCGGCTTGTCGGCGATGCGGCTGACGGCGCCGGCGACACGGACGCCAAGGTCTGGCTCCTCGATTCTGACCGCCAATCCGCGGCGCACGAGCTTGGCGTCCCCCACCGACAGCGAGGAGTCGATCGCCAGGCGCGAGTTGCTCACCGTCATCACGCTGCCGGCCAGCTGGCTTCCCCGCTGCACCGCCAGCGAATCCACGCGCACCGGCAGAGACGAGAAGAACAGAACTTCGTCCGCGGGGACCTGCACGCCGGTCTTCAGCGCTAGCCGGGCGAGGTCGGCCTGGGTGCGCGCGGCCTCGCTCTGCGCGGATGCGACGATCTCGCGCTCCAAGGCCGCGTCGGGAGGCCGGCGCAGGATTTCCACGCGCGCCGATGCCAGTAGGACCTTGCGATGGGCGATGGCCAGCGACGCCCGCGCGTCGCGAGCCTCCGCCTCCGCCAGCGCCAGCTGGCGCACGGCAAGCCGACCGTCGTTCCTCGCCTTCGCGACCGCCACCAGCGGCGCCGCCTGGGCCGCCTCCGCCGCCCGCTCCGCCGCGCTGAGGTCAGCGCTGGCCACACCGACCTTCGCGATCGCGCTCCGCAGAGCCGCGCGCAGTGTCTCCAGCTCGTTGAGCGGCGTGTCCGGCGCAGCGCTGGCGAGCTGGCGCTGCGCCTCGGCCTGGGCGTCAACGGCATCGTTGACGGCGGCCCGCTTGGTCGCGACGTCGGCGTCGGCCAAGGCTATTTCGCGGCCCGCCGTCGAGGCCGCCTCGACCTCCAGCAGCTTTGAGGCACGAACCGCCGCCCCGGCGGTGGCGGCCTTGTCCCGCGCAGCCGTAATGGCCGCTCGCGCGGGCGGGATCAGCTCCGCCGCCGCGTTCGCATCCAGCCGGGCCTGGTTGACATCCGCAGGCAGCACCCCCTGCTCCGCAGTCCGCAACGCCAGGCGCATCTGCAACAGCGCATCCCGAGCGGCGGCGGCACTGGCCGCGGCGGCACGCAGCCCGTCGGCCTGGATGTCGGTCGGGCCGAACGGGGCCTCATCACGCTTGACGTACATGGCCGCCACTGCGGCCGCGGTCGCGCCGTCGTAGCGGCCGTCGACGCTCCCGGGGCTGAAGCCGGCGCGCGCCAGCGCCTGCTCGAGCTGCTGCACGTCCCGGCCCTCAGACCCGGGCCCCAGATCGCGGTGCATCGGCGTCGCGCCACCGAACACGAACACCGGCCGGCCCGAAACCGAGAATGCCTTGGCGCCCTCGCCCAGCCGTGCCTCCGGCTTCGGCACCCGCGAGACAACCGAGGTCGAGCTCTTTAGCGCCGACACCGGCAACGTCACGTCCTGCGGAGAGCCGTAGCGGACCGTTCCCCGCACGATCACCTCCGTGGCCAGTGAACGACGCTCCACCGGCACGCTGATCCGCGACGCCGCCGGCGCCGCCGTGTCGGCGGCTATCTGCGCCGGCGATCGGATCTGGCGCGCCGCCAAAGAGCCCCCCGCGGCCAGCAGCACCACGCCCACCAACGCCACTACCGCCACACGAACATTCCTGCGTTTCCCGAGCACCGCCCGAGCCTCCCGCGCGCCGCTGAGACGGGCCTGAGACGGCGCCGGATCCAGTCCCGGGCTCGCCCGGGACGCTTCGAGGGCGTGTGGGATGTGTCGCCTACAAGACCAGTTCAACGTGTGGCCTGAAGGAGCCTCTCGGGGAATCGACGTTCGCGGCTGCCCGTCAGCGCTTCTTGCCCTCGCGCAGCATCTCCATCGACTTCGCTATCCGTCGCTGCCTGGTCTCGGGCTCTTCGCGCCCTCCACGTCGAGCACGAACCACTTGCGCTGGCTGGGCGTCAGGGACTCAAAGAACGCCTTGGCCGCCGGTTCGGCCTCTATCGCTTCGGCCAAGTCGGGCGGCACGGCCTGCTCGCGAGACCCGGCGTCGAGCTGGATCTCGACCTCGACCCGGTCGCCCGCGGCTTACCCCGGCGCGCTCTCGCGCGTCGGCGTTCACGCCTACCAGGTAGCGCTCGCTCCGTCGCGCGACGGTGCTGGAGTTCCGCTTGCACCGCGATAGCCTCAGTCGTTAGGGTGCCCTAATGAGCGCTCGAGCGCAGCCGTCTCGCCCTTCTCCCCTTCCGCGAACCGCCTGGTGGTTGGGTGGCCTGGCGGTTGTCAGCGCGCTCGTCTACCTGATGGCCACGGCAAGTACCGGGCCCGCCGATCCGACCGAGGCCGGCCCCGATCAAAGCCACGCCACGGTGGTCGCCAACTCGGCGATCATCGTTTTTCGGGAGGGGCTCGAGGCCGTCCTGATCTTTGCCGCAGTTACCGCGAGCTTCCTCGGCGGCAATCGACCTCGCCGCCGTCCCGTGGTCGCGGGTGCGGCGCTCGCCTTTGCCGCCACCGTCGTCACCTGGTTCCTGGTCCAGGCGCTGCTGGACGTCGCCTCGCCGCTCGGGCCACGGCTGGAGGCCATCACAGGATTTCTGGCGATCGTGGTCCTTCTGCTGGTCCTAAACTGGTTCGTGCACAAGGTCTACTGGTCGGAGTGGATCGGCCGCCACCACCGCCAGCGCCGCCGGCTGCTGGCCCAGGCCGGCATCGGCGCGACGCTCGGCCTCGTTCTGCTCGGCTTCACCAGCGTCTTTCCGAGGGCTTCGAGGTGGTGCTGTTCCTGCAGACGCTCCAGATCCAGGCTGGTACCGCGACGGTGCTCGAGGGCGTGGGCATCGGCCTGGTGGCCACCGCGGTGGTCGGGCTGGTCACCTTCTGGCTGCACCAGCGGCTGCCCTACCGCCGCATGCTGGTGCTCACCGGTGTGCTGGTGGGCGCCGTGCTCGTGGTGATGATCGGGGGCACCACGCTGACCTTCATCGACCTCGGCTGGCTACCCGGACATGAGACGCCGTTCACCGTTCCCGGCTGGATGGGCGCGTGGTTCGAGATGTACTCCTACTGGGAGACCCTCGGCGCGCAGGCCCTCGCGGCCGTTTTTGTCATCGGCTCGTACTATCTGGCCGAGCACATGAAGGTGCGGCGTCCCCAGCGCCGCGGTGAACTTGTGGCCACCCGGGCGGACGCACCACCGCCGGTCGCGGGCGTCTACACCGCACCGGTCACCGGCGCGCGCTCTGCCACACGCTGACCAGAACCAGCACGGTTGCCCCGGCCAGAAGCAACGGCCCGGCCGCGTCGGGCCACCAGTCGAGTCCCGCTTGGTCGGCGGCGATCGAAAGTAAAGCCAAGAGGGCGACGCCAATGGGGAGGGCCCACGTCTCGCCAAGGATCAGTGTGCGCAGGGCGTTCACGTACGGATCCCGGGCTCGGGGCCTCTGGACAGCGTGTGGGCCTGGAGCTGAGTGGCGAGGGCCAGCGCGCCGGCGCAATAGAGCAGGGCCAGGTCGCCGCCCGGCCAGCTGGCGCCCGCCCCTTCGGCCAGGAACACCACACCGAAGCTGGAGAGCACGAGCCCGACCCCGTACTTCAGCTCGGTCTCGGGCAGCCGGGCGAGTGGTCCGCGAAGCCACACGCCGGCCACCGCCACGGCCAGCACCGCGGCCGCCGCGCCCACGATGACCGGGACACGGGCTCCTTCGGCTTGCGCGAGGGCGGTCACGATGAGGACGACCTCGACCCCCTCGAGCAACACGCCCTTGAACGCGACCGCCCGGGCGGCCCAGTCCGCTCGCCCGGGCGGCGGCGGGGGCAGCGCTTCGGCCTGTTCGCGGGTTTCGAGGTGCTCGCGCAGCGCGGATGAGCGCGTCTTGCGGCCCGCGATGCGCAGTGTGCCCTTGCGCAGCCACTCGAGTCCGAACAGCAGCAGCAGCACCCCAATGGCGACCTGTAGCGGCCCCTCGGGCAGGCTCTCGAGAAGCAATGGCCCGGCCGCGAGTGCCACTGCTGCGCATACCACTACCGCTGCGGCGGCCCCGATCAGAGCGTCCGACCACCGCCGCGACAGCCCCACGGCAAGCACGATTGCCGCGGCTTCGAGGAGCTCCAGGGCGACGGCCAAGCCGGCGCCAAGCGCGAGGAGGAGGGAATCGAACATGCGGACGGCCGACCAGCCTAGGTGAGGGACCGCGGGATGCCTGCACTCCTCTGCGCATCAGCGACTGGCTCCCGCCGGATCCGGTGTCGGGAAGGGGCGGCGCGGGCGAGGAGGGCAGGCGATCCTGCGTCAGTCCGACGCGGATTCCGGCAACGGGAACAGGGCAAGCAGGCGCTTCGCTGCCTGCCTGCTCCCGCTGATCGTGAGATCGCCTGAGCGCTCAGTCTCGGTCAGTCGACGGTCGTGCCATAGCACCTGCGCCAAGGTGGCCGGATCCGTCTCGATAGTCGCTGCCGGGTCTTCGGCGCTCCCACGGGCGAGGTTCATCTCGCCGCGGGCCACCTCGATGCCGTAGCTGTCCTCCCCGAGATGCAGCCCGTAGCGGGCTTCGAGATCGCCGGCGAGCGTCGGGTCGAACAGCGCCTTCAGCGCTATCGCGGTGGCGTCGGGCCCGATCCCGGCCTCGTCGGCGGGGAAGGGAGCGACGCTGCCCCAGCGCCCGAGGGCAAGGACGGCGGGCTCGAGCTCGTGTCCGCGGTTGGTGAGCTCGTACACACGGGAGGCGGCCGGCGGTGCAAGTGTGCGCCGCCGCACGACCCCTGCCTCCTCCAGCTCCCGCAGACGCTGGGCAAGGACGTCGGGACTCAGGTGAGCAAGGCCGCGGCGTAGATCCGTGAAGCGCTTGGGCCCGAGCAAGAGCTCGCGGACGACCAGGAGCGCCCAGCGCTCGCCTATGACGTCCAGAGCGCGGGCGATCCCGCAACGGTCGCGGTAACTGCGCGTACGGGCCATTGGCTCAGTGTACCGCTTTGATCCTAGTTTCCACTCATCTAGTTGGATACTCCAATGTTTTGCTACGGTTCACCAATGAGCGAACGAGACCGATACGAACCGGGCGTCCCGTGTTGGGTAGACACCTCACAGCCGGATCAGGAGGCGGCGATGAGCTTCTACGGCGAGCTGTTCGGCTGGGACTTCATCGGGCCGGGTCCCGGCGACTACTTCGTGGCCCGCCTACGCGGCCGGGATGTGGCCGGAATCAAGCCACAGCCTGACGACGGCGCCCTACAGCTGCCGGTTTGGACCACCTATGTCGCGGTCGACAGTGCGGACGAGGTCACCCGCCGGGCCACCGGCGAGGGAGGGACGGTGATCGCGGCGCCGTTCGACGTCCTCCCGGCCGGCCGCATGGCTGTGCTCGCGGACCCGGACGGCGCGGCTTTTTGCGTCTGGGAGGCGAGGGAGCGTCATGGGGCGCAACTGGTCAACGAGCCGAGCGCGTGGAGCATGAGCGTGTTGAACTCGCGCGATCCGGAGCGGGCAAAGACCTTCTACGGTGCATTGTTCGGCTGGACCACCGAGACCTTCGAGATGGGCGGCGGCGAGGTCACCATGTTGTGTCTCCCCGGGTACGTCGGCGGCGAGCCCGAGCAGCCCGTCTCCCGCGAGGTGGTGGCCACGATGATGGCGGCCGATGGAGACGTGCCCCCACACTGGAGCAGCGACTTCTGGATCGCCGATGTCGACGCCGCCACGGCGAGGATGCCGGAGCTGGCCGGGAAAGTCGTCCAGGAGCCCTACGACGTCCCCGGGACGCCCCTGCGGCAGGCCGTGCTCGCCGACCCTGCGGGGACCGTGTTCTCCGCGACCCAGGTATTAGGCGCACCGACTCCCGCCGGCGGGCCGTAGCAGGGGAGGGTCGCAGGACCTGCCCGGTGTCCGCACGCGGGACGCCTGACTAGCCGCACGATCCCGGGGCAGCTGCCTACGCCGCTTGCACCAGCTTCTCGGCGTATTCCTCGGGCAGTCCCGCGGCCGCCACTTCACGGGCGACCCGCTGGGCGTCGTATTCGACGCGCTCGATGTGCACTGCTGCACGGTCGGCGTCGGGCTCGAGGATGGCGAAAGCGGCACGGGGGTCGCCGTCCTTGGGTTTTCCGACCGAGCCGCAGTTGACGAAGAGGACACCGCCGTATTCGCGGATCCAGGGTTGGTGGGTGTGGCCGAAGACGAGGGTGTCGCAGTCGGCGCCGGCCGCGATGCGTTCGAAGGTGCGCGCGGGTTTGTCTTCGAAGAGGTACTCGTTGACTTTGCGGGGTGAGCCGTGCACCAGGCGCACCCGGTGGTCGGCGAGCTCGAAGCGCAGGTCGAAGGGGAGGCCGCGCATGAAGTCCTTCGAGCGCTGGTCGGTGTGGGCGAGGGTCCATTCGACGGACTGCTGGCCCAGTTCGCGGTCGTGTTGAGTGACGTAAGCGCAGCCGCAGTCCTCAAGGTGGCGGGCGATGGCGTAGTCGTAGTTGCCGTAGATCGTCGGGATCTGGCGGTCTTCGATGAGGGCGCAGACCTCGTTGGGGTGTGGCCCGTAGCCGACGAGATCGCCGCCGCAATAGACCCGCTCGATGCCGAGCTCGTCGATGCGCTCCAGGGCCGCCTCGAGCGGCGGGAGGTTGGCGTGGATGTCGGTGATGACGGCGACGGCGCTCATGCCGGCTGCTCAACCGGGATGGCTGTGGGACGGTCGCCTCGTACGAGTTGGTAGGCGAATGCTCCCAGGGTGGCTCCGAGGAGGGGCCCGGCCAGGTAGAGCCAGAAGTCGGTCCACTCGCCTGCGGCGAGCGCGGGTCCGAAGGAGCGGGCGGGGTTCATGGATGCGCCGGTGACGGGGCCGCCGAACAGGGCGTCGAGGCCGACTGTGCCGCCGATGGCGATGGCGGCGCCGGCGCCGACGGCCCGTGTGTCGGTGGCCACGGCCATGATCACGAACATCAGCAGGGCGGTGAGCACCAGTTCGTAGACGAAGGCGCCGCCGGCGCCGATGTGGGCGCCGGAGAGGTGGCCGGTGGCGTAGATCATGGCCATGATGATCAGCCCGAATACGACGCTGACGCCGACCGCGCCCAGCGCTCCGTCGTATTCGGCGTTGGCCACGACGGCGCCGCAGCCGGCGAACACCAGCGCAAAGGCGGCCAGGCCTTCGGCGGCGACGCGGCGCGCGAGCCCCGGCCGCAGCGGCACGCCGTTGTTGTCCGCCGGCGCAGTGGCGGGCGGCCGGGCTGGTGCGATGGCTGTCGGCACCGGTTAGCTGGCTGTGGCTAGGGCGTCGCAGTGCTCGGCGCGAAGGCAGTCGCGGGTGCGCCGGTGGGCGATGCTCATGACAAAGGACCGCACGTTGGCGTCTTGGTAGTCGGCCAGGATGGCGTCGGCGCAGGTGCGGATCTCGGCGTCCGAGCGTATGCCTTCGAACTCTGCGACTAGGTCGGGTAGCAGCCGTTGGAGGCGTAGCTGGTGGGCGGTGCGGTCGGAGCGGATCGCGTCGAGGCGCTGCTCGATCAGCTCCTTGACCCGGAGCTCCACGGCGTCACGAATTGATCGCACCTCCTCGATCGGCTGACCGGCGGGGTCAGGAATGTCCCAGTCCTCGACGGTGGTGGGGACGTAGGGGCAGGTGGCGCCGCAGGCCAGCGTGATGGCCCAGTCGGCGTGTAGCTGCATCTCCACCGTCAGCTTCTGGGGCCGCCGGTCGGACAGGTCGATGCCGACCTCGCGCATCACCTCCACCACCTCCGGCCAGACGCGATCCGCGGGCTGCTGGCCGGCCGACTCGGCGCGGATGTCGTCCGGGGCGTGGCGCTCGAAGAAGGCTTGGGCCATCTGCGAGCGGCCCGCGTTGTGGGTGCACACGAACAGCACGTACTTCATCTCGCTCTCCCTCGCTGGGGGCCACGGCCGGCGCGCTCGGGCTCGAGCCGATAGCCGTGACCGAAATGGGTGTGGATGTAGCTCCAGTCCGGCGCTGCTTTGCGCAGGCGGCGCCGGATGTGGTTGACGTGGGTGTCCACCGAACGATCGCGCTGATGGGGCATCGGCCTTTCCCAGACGTGTTCGTACAGGCGCTCGCGGGCCACCACATGCCCGTGACACAGCGCCAGCGCGCGCAGCACCTCGAACTCGCGGCGGGTCAGGTGCGCGCGTTGTCCGGCGGCGAAGACTTGGCGCTCCGAGAGCGCGAGCTCGAGGTTGCCGATCACCAGCTGCGAGTCGTCGATACCGAACGCCGTCAGGTCCACGACCGGCCCGGGCTCGCTTCGTGCGAATCGATCTTGGGAGTCGCTGCGCAGCGCTTGGGCCATCGACATCGGCATTCTAAGCATTGACATTCATCAGTTCAATCGATACTTTCAAATCGATGTCTGTCGATCTGGAGCTGACGCCCAAACAGAAGCGCCCCGCCGGGGAACCCTGCTGCGAGCCGGTGGTCTACCCCGACGTGGAGCGCGAGCACGCCACGCGCATGGCCGCGGTGGCCAAAGCGCTGGGCGACCCGATCCGCCTGCAGCTCGTCGACGTGCTCAAAAAGCACGCCGGCAAGGTCTGTGTCTGCGAACTCGTGCCGCTCTTCGACATCGCCCAGCCCACGCTGTCGCACCACCTAAAGAAGCTGCGCGAGGCCGGCATCGTCGACTCCGAGCGGCGTGGCCTGTGGGCCTACTACTACGTCAACCCCGAAGCCCTGGAGGAACTCTCGACATGGCTGACCTGACCGACACCCGCGAAGCGGTACGCGAGCGCTACGCCGCCGCCGCCCGCGCCGTCACCGAAGACCAGAACGGCGCAGCGTGCTGCGGCTCGGCCGAGGGCTGTGGCTCGT
>Ga0136617_10001948_pt1 | contig 18406 bp, 15 predicted proteins | sample AntDrymUQ3222106_2_FD_129672 | JGI IMG/M metagenome (GOLD analysis project Ga0136617, IMG submission 129672) | Polar desert sand microbial communities from Dry Valleys, Antarctica - metaG UQ322 (21.06) | ecosystem: Environmental > Terrestrial > Soil > Desert | place: Antarctica: Dry Valley... | reverse complement strand
CGCGTTAAAAACATTGCTTCTTCCATCGCCGTATCGCCGCCGCCGGCAATCACGACCGGCTTGCCGCGGAAAAAGAAACCGTCGCACGTCGCGCACGCCGAAACGCCGTTTCCGCCTAAACCTTCCGGCACCGGTTCTTCGCCCGGAACGCCGAGCCATTTGGCTGATGCGCCCGTCGAGATAATCAAAGTTTCGGCTTTGATTATTGTCGAGATTTCTTCGCTGTCCTGACTGTCTTTACCGTAGAGCGTAAACGGTCTGCTCGATAAATCAACCCGCTCAATCCAGACGTTGATGATTTCCGTGCCGAAGCGTTCGGCTTGGGCGCGGAATTCATTCATCATTTCCGGTCCCATAATACCTTTTGAAAATCCCGGATAATTTTCCACATCGGTCGTGATGGTTAATTGTCCGCCCGGCTGCGGTCCATCAACAACAAGCGGTTCGAGTTGCGCTCTGGAAGCGTAAATGGCAGCGGTCAAGCCCGCCGGACCTGAACCTAAAATTACGACTTTACGATTGATTTCTTTTTCTGACATAGATAATTTAGATTTCAGCCTCTGTTTTCTAAAGAAGTTGAGTTGAGGCATAGCACTTTTACTTATGACTATAGTATAACTATCAAACAAAGATTTAGTCGAACAAGATGCAAAGGGATGTAAGTTTAATCATTTTTAAAAGAGGTTAGAGATTAGAAATTAGAGGTCAGTAAATTTACAAACTAGCCTCTAATCTCCAACCTCTAACCTCTAACTATTATGAAAAATTACGAAACCATTTTAGTTGAAAAACGCGAGAGCGTTGCTGTTTTAACAATCAATCGTCCTGATAAATTAAATGCCTTGAAATCAAAAGTTCATATGGAAGGCGTTGAAATTTTGGACGAGCTAAAAACCGATTCGGATGTGCGGGTCGTAGTAATTCGCGGCGCGGGCGAAAAAGCGTTTATTGCGGGCGCAGACATTTCAGAGTTTGCCGACAAAACGCCCGTCGAGCAGCGCGATGTGATGAATTCGCGCTCGCTTTTCACCGTGCTGGACACTTTTCCGAAACCAGTTATTGCAATGATAAATGGCTTTTGTCTCGGCGGCGGAAACGAATTAGCAATGGCTTGTGATTTGAGAATTGCCTCGGACGGGTCGCGCTTCGGACAACCGGAAATCAACTTAGGAATTATCTGCGGCGGCGGCGGAACACAGCGCCTGACGAGATTAATTGGCGAATCGAAAGCAATGGAAATAATTCTCACCGGCGATATGATTGACGCGCAGACGGCTTTCAATTACGGATTGGTCAATTATATTTTTTCGGCGGAAGAACTCGAAGCGAAAACAATGGAACTCGCCGGAAAAATCGCCGAAAAATCGCCGATTGCTTTACAAATGTCGAAAGAAGCCGTCAAATTCGCGTCGCGCTCGAATTTGGACGAAGGTTTGCGCCGTGAGATTGATTTGTTTGCCATTTGCTTTTCAACCGAAGATAAGAAAGAAGGCGTTTCGGCATTTTTAGAAAAGCGAAAACCTATTTTCAAAGGCAAGTAATGTCAATGAGCGAATTTCAAATTACGAATCGAAGAATTGTAAATAACTCTCGCGTTATAATTTGTCGTGATGACGGATTTGCTAACTCGTCGGTTCGTAATTTATAATTCGCTTATTGAATTTTGGGGTCGTAGCTCAGCTGGGAGAGCGCATGACTGGCAGTCATGAGGTCAGGGGTTCGATCCCCCTCGACTCCACCATTAAAATCAACAAGTTAGGGCAACTCTTACAGCTGTCCTTTTCTTTTTGTGTGCCTATTGTGTGCCAAATACTTAAAACATCTTTTTTGTTCCTACAGCTCGACCTATCCGACCGACAGCAATCAGGAAATTCAGGAATGGGCGATTCGAACGCTGGAAAGAATTTACAAAACAGGCTTAGATTACCGGAAAGCCGGAATAATCTTAAGCGGTCTGGTGCCGAGTGAAAAACTTACTAAGAGAATGTTCGACGATGAACGGTTTCAGCAGCAGCATAATTTGATGAAAGCTATTGACGAGATAAACCGGAAATTCGGCAAAGATACGGTTCGATTCGGAAGCGTCCAATCCGAAGGCAATTGGAGATGAAATAAACCAGAAAAAGTCCGTCTTATACGACCAACTGGCAGGAGATGCTGGTTGTCCACTGAATTTGAAAACGTTCGCAATTGGCATTTGACTTTTTACTCCTTTGTTTCTACCGTTGGTTCACATATAGAATTATACAGAGCATCCACATAGGAGCCTTGCGATGGAACATACTAGAATAATCATTAGTGACTTACACGTTGGAATACAAGATGAATTCGACATCTTTGCTAATCCCGGTTCTAACAAGCACGCATTGTTTACTGGATTTCTGAATTACCTTCGTAATCAAACCGAACCGATTGAGCTTGTCATAAATGGCGACTTCATAGATTTTTTACAGCTACGCCCGTGGAACGACCTCAATAGGAAGGCAGCCCTTAAGAAAATAACTGAAATAGTTGCGAAAAGCCCAGCCGCCTTTTCCAGTTTGGGAAACTTTCTTAGTGAGTCGCGACATAAACTAAAAATTTTGCCTGGCAATCATGATGTAGAACTCGCCTATCCCGAAGTTGGTCAGGTTTTACGTGATGCAATTCTTCAATCAGTGCCTGAGGCTAAAGACAGGTTAGACTTTTTTGGACCTCCTGATTCAACAAGAACAACTTACAGACCGAGGATTAACGGTATACTTGTTCAAATTGAACATGGGAATGAAGGAGACCCATTCAACTCACTCAATTACACTACGCTCTTCAATGACGCTGAAATGGGGACAAAAGAATTTTCATATCCTCCCGGAACTAAGCTGGTCTACGACATTATGAATGACTTCAAGGAGGAATTTAGATTCGTTGATTTACTCAAGCCGGAAATGCCCGCCGTCGTGCTTATCCTCCTGGCATTGAAACCCTTTATGACCGCACTTGGGATACCAGGCATTACTGTCAATCTGATGGGGGCTGTGAGCAACTCAGTCGAAGCAGTACTTCGTAGAAAATTTGGCGGGGAGCCGCTTGGAGCAAAGCCTTCCGCAGAAGTTCCAGATTCGGATGCAGATGCCCTCGAAACATTATTGTCCAGGACATTTCCCGATGAAAAGCCTCCCAAAAGTTGGCAAATGGAAACTTTCTTAAGCGGTAATGAAGAACCGGGTGCTGCTCCCAATCCAACTCTCGGTCCAAGGTTCACAAAAGTTCGATTGTGGCTTCTGTCCTGGGCCTTGCAGGGACTTGCCCGCTTTCAAGCAATCAAGCAAGGAAAAGCCATTTTCAATAATGATCATCCCAATAATCCTGCCGCAATAGGAGCACGTACCCGGCTTGAGGGCGATGTCAAAGTGGTGGTCTTCGGACATACGCACGAGGCTTTGAAGACGGAGTTTACCGAGGGATTATACGTGAATTCCGGAACATGGGCTGATATGGTCGCCCTACCCCAAAATGGGAGAGAAGAGATGCTAAAGTGGTTGGATGCTGTCGCCCACAATGATTTCGAGAGAACTGCCTACCCCACGTATATTAAAATAAAGCCAATTAGAAGCGGAATTTCCGTCAGTTTGAATCTTTGGACTGATGTAGGAGAACAGCAGTTATGGGCGAAGAATATCTAACTATCAAGCTTACGCTCACACAGCTTAACGAGGTACAGCCTGAACACGTGGAAAAGGCTCGATTCAGGGCACGCATTGAGCAATCTCCTTTGGGGGCAAGCAGAGGTCCAGGCTGCGATTTCAAGCTGACCGTGGAAGACTGGAAGATGATTAACCAATTCATCACCCTTATGCATGCCAGGGATAATTTAAAAAAACAGGACGTAGTAAAACTTGGGGAACAAATCTTTACTCTGATCTTCAGAGATGAAGTTTTGGAAAAGTACCATCAATGCCTTGGAAAGTTAACCAATGGTGTCAGGTTGCGACTGGCAATCGCGATACTGACCGAGCATTTGGTGAGCGTCCCTTGGGAATTTCTGCACGACGGAAATAGTTTTCTATTAAAATCGAGGCATTTGATTGTTCGTATTATTGACGAACTTGCGGAAAAGAAAGCACCTTTTAGTCCGATAAGACGATTGCTTGTAGCCATCGCCAATCCAGGGAAAAATGATCCTGAAAACGCTTCTTTTTCCCCCTTCGACGCACAGGCACATGAACAGAAGATAGTCGAGAGTTTGAAACAAACCGGCATCAGTCATGAGATATTAAATCCCTGCACAAGGGAAAATTTGAAGGATAAAATCAGAGGAGGGAATTTCGACGCACTCTATTTTGCAGGGCACGGGGTCTTTATTCCGGACAAGGAAGGGCAGTTGATACTGGAGGACGACAAGAACGACGAAGACCTGCTTGATGCAACCGAACTGGCTGAGTGGTTGAGCAACCCTGACGACTATAATTCAGCTAGAGTAAAATTTGCCTACCTCAACTCATGTTCAACAGCGAAGAGTCCTTCCCTCAATCCATTCGCAGGCGTAGCACAACGACTTATGCGGGATGGCGACATTGACGCGGTGGTGGCAATGCAGTCGGATATAGAGCAAACAGCAGCCTTTGACATTGCGGCAGACTTTTTCAAGGAAATGCAGTTGCGTCGCGCCAGAAGTCCCGAACAGGCTTTAGCACTTGCACGCACAAGCGGCGGCGACCAACATAGTTGGGGAGTCCCGGTCATCTACACTTATCTTTCCGGACCGGAGGATTTCGACAAGAACCGGCTCGCCTATTTCCTGAGTGCCGAAATCGGAACGAGCAGTTACGGACTCTTCCTGCCGACTTTCGTCCTGGGAGTCCTGACCGAAGAAGCAGCCCCGGAGACTCGATTAGAACCCGCTCCCCGGTACTTCTATCCAAATGAGACTCTTTCACTAAAAGATATGGAGTCGGGGCTGGACGTGATTCGACTGCTTACGCGAATTGTCCCGCCCGATGATATCCAGTTCCGGAGATCAACTGATCAGAATGTGGCTCAGTGTTCTCACTGGTTTATATTCGGGAGCCGGTCGAATAAAGTAGTCAGCAGCATTTTAGGTAGAGATGAATATACTCCGCGCTTCGCGTTCGATTACACAAGTGAGCCGGGCAAATGGATACTCAAAGACAAAGAACTGAAGCTGTCTCACCATATAGTTGCACCACACCAAAGCAAGAAAGGCGAGTACGACGAGAAAGACGATATAGGAGTTATTGAAAAAATCGTATACGACAAGTTGGGAAGTGTCTTTTTTCTGCTTTCGGGGTTGGGCGACCGTGCAACGCGAGGTTGCGGCTGGTATCTTTACAAGAACTGGGAATTACTGTTGAAGGAATTTGGCAATTCACCTTTTGGGATTGTGTTAAAATTCCCTGGAGGATTTAGCTTCAGTGCCGCCGAACGTTTAGACAAACCGTAGAAACAAGATCGGACAAGGCACACAGGCTTGAATACCTATGTGCCTAATCTTAAAGCAGATTAATTTACCATATCACCAAACCAGGCAATTGGTTCGTGCTTTTCCGGGATAAGCGGCGGTGAAAATTTCAAAATCACGGCAAAATCGTTGTTGCCAAACCGCTCAAAGAGTTCTCGCCAGTGATTTGAGAAAAAGTAGCCGCATCCCTCTGTCGCTCTGCTGCCGAGTCCGGCGATTACAAATAAGCGTTCCCCGCTTACAGGCACGGACAATCTACTAATAACGCCATAATCGGTCTGGTTCGTGTATTGCCCGCGGTCTAATTTGCTAGGATCAGGCAGTGAGTAAGTCTTTCCGTTTTCGCATTGGATTTCCCACCTGTCACCAAAAACGAACTTGAAAAATCTGTTCGTCGGTAGATTTTCTGTAGCCCAAATCGTTAGATTGTTCGACCGGCTTCCAAAAAGAAAGGCTGTTTTGTGTATAAGATCAAAACTCGGCGTAAAATCGGAGATATCTTCTAATTTAATCTTGTCCGACTCAAGAACTTGTCCGAGCACTGAAGTAATATGGAATGCAGCCTTCGCGTCACGCTCACTGTACGTACCGCCAGGATATTGCAAAGGTAAAGCCGCACTCGAACTAGTTGTCGAGACGACTTTGCCCAAAAATCTAGGTAAATATAAATTGCAACCGTGATTTAATATATTGGCTCCTAAAAATTCTTGAAGCTCGTTGATTTTACCGTATTCCATAACTATAATGCCCCGCTTTCTTTCACTACTCCTGGGTTGTTACTACACCACTTCTCACCCTTAGAGAATAGCAATAATTCGTGTTGGCTGACTATTTCATTAAGAAATATCCTACACTAATACTTACTGAATTATACTACAAGCTTCCGCAAATTTCACTTGTCGGTTATCATCGAGAATTTTTTCCCGTTCGTCGCTAAATACAACCACAGATTTATTTGGATCTTCACTGACCCGTTTCCGAAGATATTTACGATACTTCGTCCATGATATATGCCGGCTCTTGGGATGCCAGTTTAAGTGTTGTAGAATTGCCTCTTTAGAACATTTTCCGTTACGTTTCAAGAAGGCTTCAATCTTACATATCATCTTACTTCTTTCAGTGATTTCCGGAGAAGCATCATCAGCTAAATCCAGACAGCGAATCCAATCATCTACCCTGTTTTCCCAATCATAAAACCGTCGAAATTTTTGACTAAGAGATTTAACTACATGTTTCTCTTCTTCCAAGTTGTCTAACAATGCTTCTAATTTGTTCGTAAAAGTAGAGCGATAGTAAAAATATCTTTGTAAGTCAGTCTTTTTTTCAAGTTCCGGGGCAGTTTCTAAAATCATCTCAGGAAAGAACGAGGATTTATTGAATAGCGGTATACATTCTGCGGCAACAGCTTCAACTGCAGCCAGCGACCACTGGTTTGAGCCGTTGTGGCAGCCAACCACGATGTCAGCTTTCCAAAGAGCGTTTAGGTAATCTTCGCGATTAAAGTGGCAGACTTCAATGAAAGGAAATCGCCGAGGATAATTTTTCACATAATCATAGTCGCTTGGATTGGTTAGCAGAAGGCGAAAGTCCTTTCGTTTCTTCCATAGATTTGCTAGATGGATTTCCACAAGCGACTTAAACCCAGTATATTTCTGTGTGCGAAAAGGAAAGATAATAGTCTTTTCAGAAAACCGTTCGATTGTTTTTGCCCTCATAATTTCTCGGCAATTGACTCCGGGACGAAGTGGAATAAGTTTTTCATTAATCAGTTCAAGAGCTACTGAATTGAACCATATAGCAGCTTCTTTAAGTATCTGTTCTTTACCATACTGCGAGTTGCATCCTGTTACTGCAGAAAGGAGTATGCTCGTTAAGGCATTCAAATTAGTAGGTTGGTTCCAGCGATTCTTTATTCGATCTAACCTTTTCCAGTCCATCCAATGAATATAGCCGAATGAATGTATGTCAAAAAAATGCACCTTATTGAAGAAATCTAAAAGTGGTGCTGTCAGCTCGGGTTGATTCACAAATAGAAGATCAAAATCCATCTGCTTTAAGTTTAATAGAGAAGTAAGCTCACGCACATCAAAATGAAAGGCTCCCCCTTGCTGGCGCGAAATGATGTTCGTTGGAATTAGACGAACATTTCTGCCATTAAATTCAGGTTCTAATACATCCAATAACTCTGAGGGGACAAGAATATAGAAGAAGTAGTCATCTCTCTTTTGAAGTATCGCTGATATTAGTTCTTTTTTGAGTTGAACCCCAGAATCAGCCTGTGGGTTCCTCCGATTTGAGTAATTGAGAATGTCCAAAACACGAATCGCCATTATGGGAACCTCCAAGTTTTAAATATGAATTTGTGGAATACTTACATGGAAACACTTGAAAATTCTAGCATCAATTTACTAGGTTCTGTCGACATAACTATCTGAGCCAGACAATAGTGCTGGCAAACTGCACAAAACTTAAATAGTTCTTTGCCAATTTATCAAAACGCGAAAATACTCGCCGAAAGTGTTCCAGTTTCCCGATGCAACATTCAATCAAGTGCCGTTCTTTGTATAAATCCGTGTCAATCTCTCTTTGGATTTTACGATTTATCATAGTCGGAATAACCACTTGAATATCTTTTTTCCGCAAGAGCAAAATGAATTTGTCTGCATCATAACCTTTATCGGCAATGACATAATCGGGAAACAAGTTTTCAATCAATGCTTCGGCTTGCGTGATGTCATTGCGCTGACCGCTGGTTAAAATAAAGCGAATCGTATTTCCCAAAGCGTCAGTTGCCAAATGAATTATTGGTCGAATGTCCGCCGCGACTTCTGCCTAAACTTTGTTCTCCGTGTTTTTTTGCGCTCCTGCACTTGAAGCGTGAGCGCGAACAATCGTTGAGTCAATCAACAGATATTCCAAATCGCGGTCTTTGGACATTTGCTCGAACAGTCTTTTAAAGCCGCTTGCTTGAGACCAATTGGCAAAGCATTTATAAACGGAATTCCATTTGCCATAGTGTTTTGGCAGCAATCGCCACCTTTGCGCAAAATTAATACTCTTTGCACGGTAGCCGTGTGTTTCTCAAAATCAATATCAGACCATTTCAAAGCTAAATATTCTTCGGGTTGCATACCGCCTGCTAAAGCGAAGGCGAAAATCCGACATTCCGACTCCTGCCGATTATGACGGGGACGGAAAAACTGATATTTCGGTTTTCCGCGATGGCGTCTGGTTTCGTTTTAACAGTTCAACGAATCTGATTGTCGCTCAGAGTTTCGGCGTTGCGAGTGATAGGCCGATTCCGGCAGTTTTTGTTCCGTGAAATAGTATTGTCTTGCTTAACAAAATTTGCCGCGCGCATTTTATTTTTGACTGATTGTTTTGGCTGTGGCGGCCCGTAATTACCTTTAATAAACGGCTGAACGCATGGGCGTGGCGGAAACAAACTGCTCTACTAATTGGTCAATGCCGGTGATGGCACCGCCGACGACAACTGCAAAAGCACCGCAATCGAAAGCTCTGCGGATATCGGCGGCGGAACGCAGACGACCTTCGCAGATGACCGGCACGGCAAGTCTTTCGGCGAGCTTTTCAACCAGTTCAAAATCCGGCTTAATCAAGTGTTTGGTAGCCTCCGTGTAACCGGAAAGAGTTGTGCCGACAAAATCAACTTCTAGAGCTTCCACTGCCTTTAAGCCTTCTTCAAGCGTTGATATGTCAGCCATCACGGGTAACTTCAGCTCGTTTTTAATCCGCGAAACGATTTTGGTTAAAATTTCGCCGTTCGGTCTCTGCCGCCAAGTCGCGTCTATCGCAATCACGTCCGTGCCTGCCGTAGCGATTTCTTCCGCCGCACTGAAGGTCGGTGTAATATAGACTTCGCTCGAAGCGGAAATGATTTTGTAAATGCCAAAAATGGACACTTTGACTGTTTCCCTGACTGCCCGAATATGCTCGGGCGAATCAATCCGCACACCGATTGCGCCATTTTGTTCGGCGGTTTTAGCCAGAGCCGCCATGATTTCGGGTTTAGCAAGCGGCGAATTTGCCGGAGCTTGGCAAGAAACAATTAATCCGCCCTCGATTTGGGATTTTAGATTTTGGATTTTGGATTTTAAGTCAGTCATTTAACTTGTGATTTCAAATTTGTTAAAAGTATTTCGTTAATTTCTATTTCTGCCTGTCTGTAAGCCAACAGTAACGCACCGATTGCCGGATTAAATTGCGGCTTGATAAATACCGCTCCAGGAATTTCTTTTTGCAAAAACTCCAAGAAATATTTTCTCACCAATTCGCCTTGAAACATTCCGCCGACTCCGGCAACCGGAAAATTGTTCTGAAAATACAGGCGTTTGACGGCACTCCGAACGCTTTCAACCAGAATGCTTGCGCCGAATTTGATTTGGTCTCGAATAACTACATTTCCGGCAGCCGCCGCTTCGTGCGCCGCTTTTGCAAAACTCGCTAAATCATCGCGCGTTATTTTTGCATTGTAGAAATCGTTTGTGAGTTCCCGAATTTTACCGCGCCGAAAGAAATTTAAGACTAATTGTTCCAATCCCGCTGGCTCGATCAAACCGTCCTGTTCCTTAATTGCAAGGCGAACAGTTTGCAAAGCGAGCCACAAACCGCTGCCTTCATCGCTGAACAGATGACCTAAGCCGCCGATTTTTGTTGTTTCGCCCCGTTTGTTTTTGCCGTAAATAACTGAACCCGTTCCGGCAATAACGACAATTCCGGGTTCCCCTGCCGTCGCGCCGAAAAGCGCGGTCGGCGCGTCGTCTTCGACAATCAAATGTTCGGCTGTAATTATTTCGCCGATAATTTCTTCTTTAGAGTCTGCAACGCCCGTCATTCCGAAATGCGCCGCAGTAAAAATCGTTTTTTCTATCGGCGGCAAATTCGCGTTTTTCAACGCTTCGCCGACGCTATTTAAAATAGCGTTTCGTAAACGCTCGCGCCCGCCTGGATGCTCGGCGTGATTCGACGCGCCGCCGAAACCGCTTGCCAGAACGTTTCCGTTTTCGTCGGCAACCACAGCTTCCGTGTGGCTTTGTCCGCCGTCAACGCCAAGGAAGATTTTGGCTTTTAGATTTTGGATTTTGGATTGATTCATGACTTACAATTTTTGTTTTTCTTTATGTCCTCTGCGCCTTTGAGCGAAATCTTCAACTGCATTTTCGACAAACTCCGCGCAAATTCGTGACAAAAATTTTCTTCTTCCGCTTTATCTAAACTTAATTCTTGCGCGAAAAAATGTCCGAGTTCGTGTGCAATTATTTTCTCGCGGTTTTCCTCCGCGTTCAAATTAACGCAAATCAGTTTGTTTTTCCGGTTGTATTCGCCAATCGTTACGGGAAACCAACTCTCATAAATTATTTTTACGCCCGCTTTTTCGGCGATGACGAAAACATCGTTCGTGCCGAAATTCTCAACGATTTGTTCGGCAAATCCTTGACCCTCAATTTCTAACTTTTGATTTTTGTCTTCCAATCTAAAATCCAAAATCTAAAAGCCAAAATCAAACTGCGTGGCGGTGCGGGTCGCCTTCTGCAAGTTGTAAATCCTCGTGCCATTCAAGCTCGATGCCGCGTTGTGACAGCAAACGTTGAAAATCCGCCAGGTATTTCTGGTCGCTTCTGACGGCACGCGCCGTTAAATTGTTTTGCAGACAAAATGCCGCCAGATTGCCGGCAGCTTCGCCGATGTTCCATTCAACCGGATGCAGGCGGTAGCAGCCGTTCGTGATGTGCGTCGTGCCGATATTTTTACCAGCGGGCAGCAAATTCTCGATTCGGACGGGAATCAACGCGCCGAGCGGAATTTGAAACGGCAACGCTTCGACATCAACATAATTATCACCGCCGACCGTCGGGTGCAAATCAATGCGGTAATACCCGATTCCAACCGAATCATCGAATTTCTCCGCGTGATTCTGGTTCGGGCGACACGATTTGGAGACGTGTTGTTCTAAGACGGTAAACTCGCTTTTAACGCGCCTCGATTCGCGCACGTAAGGCATTTTTGCCAACCCATCTTTGGTGCCGGTAACGTCGGGACGAATTTTCAAGCCCTTGAAACCGGCTTCGGTTTGCAGCCAATAAAGAAACGACAAACTCAACTGTTTCGCTTCGCTCATTAATCGCTGTTTTTCTAGGTAAGTTTCAACGTTTGATAAATCTTCGAGAAAATAATCAATCTGCGGATAATTAACCAAAGTTATATCCGAATCGAATGCGCCCGCGACGAAATTTTTCGCGTGCCGAATCCGGCGGTATGTCCACAATCCGGCAAACGCTTTATTTTCTTCGTTGTGCGGGGCAAAATTATAATCAACCTTTTTGATTGTGCGCGGATTAATGCCGCTTAAGCTCAATAATTTTCCGCTCCAAGCCGGAGTTAAATTCGGCACGAAATCGCGCCAAAATTCATAATTTTTCGGCTTTTCAATCGTATTGTCCGCCTCTTCGTGATAACTCATCGCAAAACAAACCGAAAACGCCTGCGAGTTATACGGTTCGCTCGTTTCCTTTGCGTTCGGCTCGCTCGTGTCGGTTTTTGATTCGGCTCCGGTGACGAATTCCGTTTTCGTGAGCGGCAAAAGTTCGCCCAGTTCGGTTGCGTCGAGAAAATACCGGGCGGAAATTATTATGTCGTCGCCGTTTCGCAAATTTTTGAGTGTTACATTTTCGACCGTATCGCCGTTCACTCCGGCTGAAACGGGGTAATGTTCGGTTATAATCGTCAAATTTTCCCGCTCAATAAATTCGCCTAACTGCACCTCCAAAACTTTCAAAAAAACAGACGGCTCGGCGCAGAGCGGCGAAACCCACCCGTCTCCCGGATTTAGAAACCGCTTCCCTTTCGCCGCTTCCGTGAGCGGAAAAAAGGTTTTGTAATATTCTCTGACTTCGTTTCGAAGGCGGCGATAACTGCGCGTGCAGCCGAATTCTTCAATCCAACCGTGTTCATCCGGTGGAGTCGCCTGCGATGTCAGTTGTCCGCCAATCCAATCACTCTCTTCAGTTAGAATCACGCGCCAGCCGCTCGAAACCGCCGCGAGTGCCGCCGCGCAGCCGCCGACTCCGCCGCCGACAATCAAAATGTCTGTCTCTAACTGCTTCATCTAAAATTTAATTTGAACGCGGCGCGGCGACGATGACCAGAGGCTCGCCGGGCGGTAAACTTTCGAGTTCCGTATTTGCCAGCGCAACGGCTTGTTCCAAATCCGCCAAGCCCGAAAGATTGACGATTCGCCCGCCGAGAAGCAGATGCACGTCGGGCATAGCGCGGCCGGCATCGCCGAAATCAGTCAGTTTGGTAATTATCAATTCGAGGTCACGCGCAATCGTTTCGACCGTCGAAGAATGAACTTCGGCGTGGCTTCGCTGCAGCCGGACAACGCCGGTTTTATCAACCACGCGCACCGGCTGCCGCACGTTCTTGAACAAACCGAAAAAGCTACGCGTTTGAATCTCGGAAGTAAAAACATAAAGACCGACGGTCTCATCAGCGAGATGAACCGCGGCTTCGTCGGTCTTCATCGAACGCGCCGCCGCTTGCCGACAGCCTTCAATGCCGCTGATAACTGCCGCGCCGTCGTCTTGTTTGAGTTCCGTCGTGCCGAAAGCGATGGCGCGAACCAAATTGCGGCGCGTGTCAACTTCGATGTTCACTTCGACCGATTCCGGCACGGCTCCGATTTTTATCACGGCTTCGGCGGCTTCGCGGCGCACTTGCAAAATTTGTTCGGGTGTCGGATTGGTGATGTTGCGCTCAACCATATCGCGCACCATCGCCAGAGCCACGCCGATGGTGGAAATAACTTCGGCTTTGGAAGCGAGACGCGCAGGCAGGTTCATCAATTCGCCGGTGTATAAAACTAAGGATGCCGCGCCGCCGCCGCCGCCGACGAGTTCAACCGTCGCGCGGTCAAAATTGTATTCGGCAATCAACTCTTCGATTTGCCGTTCGACTTTGCGGCACGAAATTTCTAAAACCCGCCGCGCCGCGTCTTCGACGCTCAAACCTATTTTCTCCGCCAATGGTTCGAACGCGAGACGAGCGGATTCGGCGTTTCCGAATGCAAAAGCCGAATCGGGAACGATTCCCAAAAGGTTTGCCGCGCACGTCGGCGTTAGAGAAAATTTTTCGCCGTTGGCGCATTCAATCGCCGTGTAATCGTCGGTGTCGTGCGCCGTCGGACGCAGGTGAACGAGCTTCGCATTTACAAAAATTTCCGGCTTTTGAAAACAAGTGTAGGCGAGTCCGGCGATGTGCGCCGAACGCGCTCCGACATCAACAATCGCGCCGCCGCTCTCGCGCACCATACTGCCGCCCGCAATCGCTAAAGTCCTGACATCCAGAGTGTTGAGATAAGTGCGATGACCGCCGACTTTCGCGGCTTTCGTCTGCGGTTGCCCGTCGCGGATTACGGAAATGTCCGCTGAAGTTCCGCCAACTTCGATAAAAATTCCGTCCGAAACTTTTTCATACATCAACGCGCCCGCGATTCCGGCGGCGGGACCGGAAAGCATCGTCATAATCGGACGTTTCCGCACTTCGTCAACCGACATTACGCCGCCATCCGAACGCATAATCATCAGCGGTGCTCTAATGCCTGCGCGTTTGACGCATTCGTCGGTCATCGTCGCCGTGTGAATCATTTTCGGCAGAATCGCGCCGTTCAAAACCGCCGTCCGGGTTCTGGTTCGCAAACCGTAAAGCGTCGAAACTTCGTGTCCGCTCGTCGCAAAAATGCCTTTGGCGCGGACGATTGCCGCGATTTTTTCTTCGCGTTCGGGTCGGTCAACGCCGAAGGCTTCAGAGACGGCAATCACTTCCGCGCCTTTAGCGGTAAACTCGGCAATCAAATTTTCGATTAAGCCGCGGTCGGGATTTTCGTCGGTGACGAAGCGATGTTCGGCACGCAGGAAACGATTCGGCGCGAGTTCAATCGGCGGAACGCGCGTGTCGAATTTAGCTTTGATACCTTCGAGTCCGCGCCCCAAACCGATAATCCCGACTTGTGCGACATCGCCTTCCAGCAAAGCGTTGGTTGCCTGCGTCGTCGAATGAGCGATAAAAACTACGTCGTCCGGCGAAATTCCAAGTTCGCTCAACGCTCTTTCGATCGCGTTGATAATTCCAAGCGCAACGCCTTCGCGTGCCGCGTGGGTCGTCGGAACTTTGAGCTGTGAAACCACTTCGCGCGTGTCGTTGTCAATCACCACGACATCGGTGAAAGTTCCGCCAACGTCAATGCCGACTCTGACACGACGATTTTGTATTTGCAATTTTGAAGAAGAAGTTTTGGACTCAATATAAGATTGCATTATGCAGCCAATTTTTCACTTACGGGATGTTCTGCCAAATTAACCAAAGTTTTTTCACGAATTGCATCATTTCTAATCGTTTTCGCTAAAGCAAATGCTCTTTTCGTGCCGACGAAAGAAGCGAAAATCAAAATGCTTTCAGCCAAAACGCTTGAAGCGTCAAGGCTATCTTGCAAATTTAAAGATTCCTGTCCCTGCTCTGCGACAAAAACAGACTTCTCCAATAGTTCGCCGGCTTTGAACGTCGCGCCGATCTCCACTAACGATTTTGCCAGTTTTTGCAATAATTCAGCTTGCTGCCAATTGGAATATGCAGTTAGAGCCTGTTTTTCCGCTTCGTTAAAAATCCATAAAGCTCTTTCTAAATGTCCCGTAAGAGCGAGTTTGGCGGCGACGTGATGCAAAGCATCAGTTCTTTCGTAACTGCTTTCGATAAGTTGCGCCGTGCCCAACGCTCTGTTCCAATCTTTTTTAATCGCCAAAAATTCGGTGATTTTTAACAATTGTAAATCTCTATCTTCCGCGTCCGCAATTGATAAAGCTAAACTAATCGTTTCGGTTTTAACGTTTTTCGGCTCTGATTGTAAAGCCTTTTCGATTTGCTCGATTTTTGCAGTGTCATCATACATAAGTCTTACCTCTGTCTCATTCTCATTTAAGCACACTTTTAGCGTATCTCGACAACATTTCCTTGATTTCAAACGAGCCTAAATCGGGAAACTTAAAAGACCAATGCCCCTCGCCGAATTGGGGTGTAAATTCGGCAAATCCTTTTGTTAATGTCGGCTTAATCAATTCAGCAATTGTTCCTGCCGTTTTTTCGTCTTTGTATATCGCGCGAATTTGTAAATTGAATTTGTAACCTTCAATTGGAAACTCAAAAACCGAAACACCGTCTTCGTCCACTCGAAATGAGCTTGGATTTGTGCCATTTAAGCCCCTATAAAGTGTAATTTCGGTTTCCTGGTTTTCCATCTATTTCACAATTCCCGCGCCGATTTCAAAAATGCCCGGTACGCTGACGGGCAGTTTGCCGGTAAATGAAACTTCGCCGAACATCGTTCTGACCGCCGCCGTTTGCGCGACTTCTTCAATTGCGTAAGTGACGACGTAGTTTCTGACTTCGGGAAATTGCCGGATTAAATACGGGCTGCCGAACGCGACGACGGCGACGGGCTTTTTCAGAGCAATTATTTGTTTGACGAAATTCGTCTGGTTTTCCGGCAGCGCAACTGTTCCTTTTAGCGCGGCGCGTTTGACGAACGGCGCGAGAATAATTTTCTCGAATTGCTTCGCCTGTTCCATAACTTTTTCGTATTCTTCGACGGTCGAACGCGGGTCAAGCCGAATAATTTTAGCTTTCGGTGCGCGCCGCATAATTTCAGGAATCAAAGCGATTCCTTCAACCGCATCGTCGTCCGCCGCGATGATGACGAACAGAGTTTTCGCGGCTTCGCTCGTCGTCAGTGGCAAAATATTGTCGGCATTCTTGAGCAGCGTAATTGATTTTTCCGCCGTTCGATTCGCTTCGCGGACGTTTTCCGGTTTTTCAACCAATTGGTTTACTCTCGCCAAATCAACCAACCGATTACTAACTAAGCCCAAACGATATTTGGCGGCGAGCAATCGCCTGACTGATTCGTTAATTCGCGTCTCGGTAAGGTCGCCTTTTTTAATCGCCGCTTCAATGGCTTCAATCGCCTTTTCCACATTTGGCGGAAACAGAACCACGTCCGCACCGGCTTTAATTGCCATTACCGCGCTTGCGCCGTCGGGGAAATTTTTGGTAATCGCTCCCATTTCCATCGAATCGGTCGTGATAATTCCGCTGAACTTCAAATCCTTTCGCAGAATTCCGGTCGTAATTTGCGGGTTCAGAGTTCCGGGAAGTTCGTCGCCCGTCACTTGCGGAACGGCGAGATGAGCCGTCATTACCGAATCAACGCCGCCGTCAATTCCCATCCGAAACGGAACGAGTTCAACCGCATCGAGCCGCGCCCGGTTGAGCGGAACGACGGATAAACCGATGTGCGAATCGGTCGCCGTGTCCCCGTGTCCGGGAAAATGTTTCAACGTCGAAAGGCAATTCGCTTCTCTCACTCCGCGCGAAAGCGCGACGACTAATTCGCCGACTTTGCCTGCATCCGCGCCGAAACTTCTAATGTTAATAACCGGATTGTCGGGATTATTATTGATGTCGGCGACCGGCGCAAACAGCCAATTCGCGCCGATTGCCCGCATTTCTTCGCAAATAACCCTGCCCTGCCGGTAAGCTGCCTGCACGTCGCCGCTCGCCGCGACACCCATATTCGTCGTAAAAGGCGTTCCCGTTCGGAGCTGCATCCGTAGACCGCGCTCGTAGTCGGCGGAAAAAAACAGCGGAATTACAGCGAGCCGCTGCGCTTCGTTCGTCAGCGCCGCGATGGAATTAGCTTCGCCGCGAAAAAGCGTAAAACCGCCGACTTTGTTTTCGACGATTTGACGACGCATCGCCGCGAATTTTTCGCTGTTGACGTTGGTGAACTCGCCGTTGAGCGGAACGATTATCATCTGCCCGATTCGTTCGCGCAAAGTCAGATTACGAAGCGTTTCTTCGACCCAATTCGTTTGCGCCTGCTCATTTTCCGGCGACTTGCTTTGCGCGAAAATGCCTTGTGGAGCAAGTTGTAAAACGAATAAAGCGAATAAAACAAATACTTTTTTCATAATTGAAACCAGCGGTGGCGTATCAAAAAAGATGCTAAAAATACAAGCTGTTGTCGTGCTGCGTGTCAGTAGTCCGCGCGTCAGCAAGGGCTTTAGTTTTAGATTAAGCCCTCCCTCGCGGTCGGGCTACTGACACTCGACTGAATCCAGGATTTAGATTACAAAGCACTAGAGCGGTTATCGAATCAGTATATGGTTTGCTCGACAAGTCAGAACCGCCTGCGGTAGCGGGCGGTCTGGTCTTTTAGTCTTCCGCCCGCTACCGCAGGCGGTTCTGACCCGTATATCCAATCTTGAATCGCTCTAGTTAAAAATTTCCGTCGCTTCTTTCGCGTCTTTTTCTCTGCCTTTCTGCGCGGCGATTTGCAGACCGTCGCCGATTTTAAAGAAGTTCAGAAGCGAAACCGGCGAGCGTCCGGTGATTGCCGTTTCGCCGAAAATGGCGCGGACAGCCGCCGTCTGCGCGACATCTTCGACCGCCCACGCCGCCATAAAACTACGCGCTTTGGGAAACTGCTGCAACTGATACGGGCTGCCGAGAGCAACCACCGCAACGTTTTTCTTTTCGTCAATCAACCGGCGAATAAAGGCGGCTTCCGCTTCGGGAAGCTCAATGGTGCCTTTGAGCGCGGCGCGTTTCACAAACGCGGCGACGACGACGGTTCCGACTTTTTCCGCATCGCTCAAAATCTTTTCGTATTCGCGTTCGGTTGTCCGTTTATCAACTTTGACGATGCGGGCGTTTTTCAAACGATTCTCGACGGCGGCTTTGAAAACATTTCCCTGATCGGCATCGTCGTCACCGGCGGCGATAATAAACATCGCGTTTTGCGCCTGTTTTGCGCTGAGCGGTAAGAGGTTGTTTTCATTTCGAAACAGCGTGATTGAGCGTTCGGCAATCGTGTTT
>Ga0136617_10001947_pt1 | contig 18411 bp, 14 predicted proteins | sample AntDrymUQ3222106_2_FD_129672 | JGI IMG/M metagenome (GOLD analysis project Ga0136617, IMG submission 129672) | Polar desert sand microbial communities from Dry Valleys, Antarctica - metaG UQ322 (21.06) | ecosystem: Environmental > Terrestrial > Soil > Desert | place: Antarctica: Dry Valley... | reverse complement strand
GCCGGTCGCGCACGTGCTCCGGCGCTGTGAAAGCGGGTATTGAAGGTTGACCTCTTGGAATAATAACTGGGGGCGAAAAATGAAGGTCTCAAAATTGAGTTGCGAAACTCAATGCTAACTGCTGAACATAGTCTCAAGGGCGGGGAGTATAGCAAAAGTGTCCGATGCCGTACACTGAATGTTACCGAATGCCGGTGTTTTTTTTTGATGTTCAGCAATTTCGGGTTGTAAATCAGCGAATCCCGCCACCAAATCGAACCATCCAAGACCGGGACAGTCGCCTTTTAAGTAAGAAGGCAAAAGGCAAAGGTAAAAACCAGTAAGGCATTAAGACGGCGAGGGTGAGGTTGGCAGTAGCGCGTTGAGCGTCGTTTGCGCGCCGAAGACGTAGAGCGGTTCAGCGCCTTGTCCGAGGCTGAGCAAAACGTGCGAAGCCGGAAGGCTGTGAACGAAACCGGTTAACTCAGCGAGTTCGTCCGCCCTCAAGCCGAGGTCTTCGCGCGCGGCGTTGCGCAGCTTGCCGTCGAACGGCCACAAATCGAACAGCTTCGGCAGCAGCGGACTGGCGGCGGAGGTTTGAAAAAGGAAGTTGAAGTGGTCGCTGTCGGAACTGCGCGCACCGACTTCTCTGAATCGCGCGTCGGTGAACCACGCCAACGGGCCGAGGTCGGCGATGCACGCGCTGACCGGTTCGCCGCTCGTGAACATCTTCCTGCTGCCGGCCCAATATGAGTTGAGAAAGAGAAAGACTCGGTCGACCTCATCACTGTTCAGCAGCAAGAGCGGCCAGACTTGTTTGGCGAATGAGGGTCGGTTCAAGTCGTATCCGTGGCGTGGGTTGATGAAGCTCGAAAATTCCAGATAGTAGAGAAACGGGTTCATGTCGACTCGGACGACGCACCAAAAAAAATCCTATTGCGATTAATGAATTAGATCATGCAACCGCACGCGCACGTTGCTCCAACGCGGACGGTTAACTTGCGCGGAACTTCTTCTTCCGTCGCCCTCCGGCCCTGTGTTAGTATCCGCGCCGATGGACTTCACAGAGAAAGCACGCATCATGGACGGGGCACGTATCAGCCGCGCGCTGGCGCGTCTGGCGTCCGAAATCGTCGAAGACAATCACGGCGTCGGCCAACTCTATCTGGTCGGCATTCAGCGCCGCGGGGTGCCGCTCGCCAATCGCCTCGCCGACAGAATCAATGACCTCGAAGGCGTGCGCCCACCGGTCGGTGTGCTCGACATCACGCTCTATCGCGACGACCTCTCGACCGTCGGCGCGAACCCGATCATCAACCGCACGGATTTGCCGGTTGATGTCGATGGGCGCAGCGTCCTGCTGATTGATGATGTACTTTATACCGGGCGCACGATCCGTGCGGCGCTCGACCAGTTGATCGACTTCGGGCGCCCGCGCCGCGTTCAACTCGCCGTGCTGATTGACCGTGGCAAGGAACACCGAGAGTTGCCGATCCAGGCCGATTTCGTCGGCAAGTTGGTGCCAACCAAAAAGAGCGAGATCATCAAGGTGATGCTCGACGACTTCGATGGTGAAGAGGGCGTCGCCATCGTCGAACGACCCTCCGAAGAAAGGGCGTAAGAGGCGGCCAACGCGGGCCGCTTTTTTTTTGAAAGTCCCGGAATCGCGATGAACAACAGGAGCGACCCGATTAGTACGCAAGTGGAAGAAGACGATGCCACCGTGCCGGGGACGCCGGGCCGGCGCACCAAGCCGGGGTTGGCGCGCAAACACCTGCTCGGCATCCGCGAGCTTTCGGCGAAAGAGATTACATACCTGCTCGACACGGCGGAGACGTTCCGCGACATCTCGCAGCGCGAAATCAAAAAGGTTCCAGCGCTCCGCGGTCGCACCGTCATCAATTTGTTCTTTGAACCTTCGACGCGCACCCGCACATCTTTCGAGATTGCCGGGAAGCGTCTGTCCGCCGATGTCATCAACATCAGTGCCGCGACTTCGAGCGTGACGAAGGGCGAGACGCTCCTCGACACCGGCCACAACCTCGAAGCGATGGGGCCTGACTTAATCGTCATCCGCCACCCATCGGCGGGCGCGCCGCACAGCCTCGCGCGGATTTGCAACGCGGCTATCATCAACGCCGGCGACGGCGCGCACGAACACCCGACACAGGCGCTCCTCGACGCGCTGACGATACGCCATCATAAAGGGCACGTTGAAGGTCTGCGCGTCGCCATCATCGGCGACATCCTGCACTCGCGCGTTGCCCGCTCAAACATCCATCTGCTGACCAAACTCGGCGCGCACGTGACGCTGGCCGGGCCGGGCACACTGGTGCCGGCGGACTTCGCCGCGCTCATCAGTGCGGGCGATGCTGTGCCGGGGGATTTCGGCCCGGGTAGTTTGCGCCTCGCCGCGAAGGTCGAAGAGGCGGTCGAAGGCGTGGACGTGGTGATGGTGCTGCGTATCCAGCGCGAGCGGCAGGGGACGGCCTTTTTCCCGTCGCTCAGGGAGTACGCCGTGCATTACGGACTCAACCGCGAAAGGCTGAAACGTGCCGCGCCCGACGCCATCGTGATGCATCCGGGGCCGATGAACCGCGGCATCGAAATCTCTTCGGATGTCGCCGACGGTTCGCATTCATTAATTCTCGATCAAGTCGCCAACGGCCTCGCGGTGCGGATGGCGGTGCTGTACATTTTCGCGGGCGGCTCGTCGACCATCGGCGCAACCGCGCGTGCCGAGTTGTAACAACCTTCCAAGGCTTGAACTCACGCCGCATCTTTCCACCATCGGTAACATGAAACTGCTGATTACAAACGGATACATAATCGACCCGACCCAGGGAATCAACGCCGGTAAAGATTTACTAATCGAGGACGGGCGCGTGGTCGGATTCGCCGACCGGGGCGGCGGCGCGCCGGAGGATACGGAAGTTTTCGACGCGACCGGGCTGGTCGTTGCGCCCGGTTTCATCGACCTGCACGTGCATCTGCGCGAGCCTGGGCAGGAGTACAAAGAGACGATTGAGACGGGCGCGGCGGCGGCGGTCGCGGGCGGCTGGACGAGCGTCTGCGCGATGCCAAACACCGACCCGATCAACGACAATCCGGCGGTGACGCAGTTCATCATCGAACGGGCGGCGCGCGCCGGACTGGCGAACGTCTTTCCGGTCGGAGCGATCACCAAAGGCTCCAGCGGGACCGAACTGGCGGAGATGGGCGAGATGAAGCGCGCCGGGATCGTCGCCGTCACGGACGACGGGCGGCCCGTCCCGTCGGCGGGCATGATGCGGCGGGCGATGGAGTACGCGCGCGGATTCGACCTGACGGTGATGGATCATTGCGAGGATCGTTCGCTGGCGGCGGGCGGCGTCATGCATGAAGGCGAGTGGTCTCTGCGGCTCGGGTTGCGCGGGATACCGGCGCTCGCCGAAGAGATCGACGCGATGCGCAATTGCGCGCTCGCGGAATTGACCGGCGCGCGCGTCCATCTCGCGCACATCTCGACAATCGGCGCGCTCGAAGCCGTGCGGCGCGCGAAGAGCCACGGCCTTCAGGTCACGTGCGAAGTCATGCCGCATCACTGGTCGTTGACGGACGAAGCCGTCGAGGGCTATGACACCAACACCAAGATGAATCCGCCGTTGCGCAGCCGCGCGCATGTCGAGGCGGTCTTCGAAGCCCTCCGCGACGGCACGATTGACGCCATCGCGACCGATCACGCGCCACATCACGCCGATGAAAAAGCACTCGAATACGATCACGCGCCGTTTGGAATCACGGGACTTGAGACGGGCGTCGGGCTGGCGCTTGATCGCCTGGTGCATCCGGGCATCATCAGCCTGGAACGGTTGGTCGAATTGTGCGCGGTAAATCCGGCGCGCATTTTCAATCTTGCCGACCGCGGCACATTGCGCCGGGGCGCGTGGGGCGACGTGACAATCCTCGATCCTGACCTTGACTGGACATTCGACGCCTCACATTCAAAATCGAAATGCCGCAACACGCCCTTCAGCGGCTGGACGATGCAGGGCGCAGCAGTCGCGACCATCGTCGGCGGGCGCATCGTATACCGGCGCGAACGAGTCACCGATCCAGACGGCGCGCCCATCTGAACTTTCATGCAACGAAAAACTTCGCACCCAAAAATAGAAGAGTCCCGATGCGCTCTCCCCTTCGCACCGGGACTCCCTGCGCGGTCGCTCGCTTACGTCTTAACCGGGGCGACCGAACTTGATTCAAAACCTATTTACAGTCTCGAATATTTCTAGAATTTGTTGGAAGCCCGCCCGCGCTCTCCCCTTCGCGAGCGGGCCTCCTCCGCGACAACCGCTTGGTTGCCGATCTTGTATAAACTTAACGAACGTTGCTTGCGGGAAGCGTGACGCCGCGGTTCAAAATCACGCCGAACTCAGTGCCCGGCTCGACCACAGCCTCTTTGCCGCGTGATAAGAGAGCACCGGCTATGCCAAGACCCGCGCCGACACCCGCGCCGACACCCGCGCCTTTACCACCGCCCGCGATGGCGCCAATCACTGCGCCTGTCGCCGCGCCGCCGCCGATGAAAACCGCGTTGCGCCTGGTGGCTGAGCGACCAGTTACCTGGCCTTCGTCGTCGTACTCTTCGGTGCTACCTGAAACGTTGATCAGAGAACCGTTGATTGGGTACGTCGCGCCGTGGGGCGTCTGAATCGAGACGAAGCCGACACCCATCGCTCCGGCTTTACTCTTGCGCCCGGCCTTCTCGACGCTCGTCACACGGCCATTGACGATGCTGCCGGCGGGCACTACTTCAACTCCGCTGACGTAGACCGGATCAACCACCGTGGTGGTGAATCGGTCGTTGACGCGAACCGCGCCGGAGCTAATCTTTTCATTCATCCGAACACGCATCGTCGTGTCGGCTGGAATCGTGAATCTGCGAATGACCGGAGTCGAGGCGCGAATCACCGTCCGTGTGACGGTTCGCCGGGCGCGGCGTCGCTGAACATGACCGAACGACGGCACGACGCTGCCCGCTATCAGTGCTATAAGAACGGTTAATGTAATGGCGCGCTGCACCGGCTTGCTGTTAATCTTCATCATGATTCAATTCCTTCAATAACGACATGTCGCGCTTCGCTTGAATGATAGGTTGTGAGCGTGACGCTATCGACGCGGTTCCATTTAGCAACGAGTGTGCCATTGCGGCCCGAAGCCGTGGCGCGGTCGGGTCACAGCAGATTTACTCACTAAATGGAGAAGAGAGAATGTCGGGTGCTCATTGCATTGTCGCGGATGCGCGGAGAGAATGCGCGACTGTGTGCATGGTCCGCACTATATGGTATAAGCCGGAGTGAAGAAGCGATAATAGTCAGTCGAGAATCACTTGAGGTTTGGTTGTCGCCTCCTGGCTTTAACGCTGACCGTCAGAAATCTGTTATAAGCAGCTTTACCGACAGCCACTATTGAAGGACGGCGAACGTCGGCTTTAAGTCGCGGCCATCCCTCCGCTGGACGGATACGCGATGGGCGATTGGAATTGACGAATCCGAAATCAAATTCGCAGCGCATAGCAAAGGGAGCACTCAAATCGTGGCGTCATCTTCATCAAACGAGCGCCAGTCGACTGATCGTGAGGCCGAAGAACTGAAGCGGCGGGTCGGCGAAAATCTGGAACGGTTGCGCAAAAGTCGTGGCTTGAGCTTAGAGCGTTTGGCGGCGCTGTCCGGGGTCAGCCGGGCGATGCTCGGCCAGATCGAATCTGGCGAAAGCACGCCGACGATTGCGCTGCTGTGGAAAGTTTCGCGCGGACTCGACGTGCGTTTCGCCGACCTGCTCGGCGATGAACGCTCCGGTGACGTGCAACTGATGCCGTCGAGCACGGCCAAAATTCTCCGCTCCGCCGACGGGTCGTTTGTGAGCCGCGCACTGTTCCCATTTGATAGCCGACGGCGCGCTGAATTTTATGAACTGCGGTTGCGCGGCGGGCACGTCGAAACGGCCGAGCCACACGCCGAAGGCACTTACGAAAATCTGATTGTGCAGGTGGGGCGGATGCGTCTGACGGTCGGCGACTCCGAGCCGCTCGAATTGCGCGCTGGCGACGCCGTCTATTTCCGCGCCGATGTGCCGCACGTCTACGCCAATCCCGGCACGCGCGAGACGGTGATGTACCTGGTGATGACTTATGCTGAGCCGCAGTCGTAAACCTGTCGTGGATGACGGGACGCTTGACACGTTTCGTCGCTATGTTATACAACTCGTCCGTTATGTTAACGGGTAAGAAGATGCCTCGTAGTGTCTAACGAGCGGAAATCTTTTCAAAAGACAGGAGATGATTTATGAGCACACCAGCAGTCGCGCCGGGGCCGGCACAGAGTCTGCCGCGCATTAACGAAGATGCACCGGACTTTGAAGCGAAATCGACTCACGGGCCGTTAAAGCTGTCGGACTTTAAGGGCAAGTGGGTCGTTCTTTTTTCGCATCCCGCAGATTTCACTCCTGTCTGCACCACCGAGTTCGTCGAGTTCGCTCGTCGCTCGGAGGAGTTTAAAAAACGCGATGCCCAACTGATTGGTCTGTCAGTCGATTCCGTGACGGCCCACATCGCGTGGGTGAGAAACATTGAACAGCACTTCGGCGTCAAGATAGATTTCCCGGTGATTGCCGACCTGGACACAAAGGTCGCGCAGACGTACGGGTTGATTCACCCGTCCGCGTCGGAGACTGCCACGGTTCGCGCCGTGTTCGTGATCGACGACAAAGGGAAAATCCGCGCGCTGATCTACTACCCGATGTCGCTTGGCCGGAACATCGACGAAGTGATGCGGGTACTCGATGGCTTGCAGACCGCCGACGGCAACGCGTGCGCCACGCCCGCCAACTGGGTGCCAGGCGAGCCGGTGATCTTGCCCCCACCACAGACCATCGCGGACGCCGAGCAGCGCATGCAGTCGGAATATGACGTGACCGATTGGTACTTCTCGAAAAGAACTTTGAAGTAAGCGTTCGGAGCCGAGAGTGACGTTAGATTCAAAAGATCGTGTCAGGAGAGAACGCTGATGGCGGGTGATGCGCCGGAACCGAGTTTCACGACCCAAGTCGTCCACGCCGGTGAGCGCAAGCCCGCTCCGGCGGGAGTGCCGGTCTCGACGCCGATCTACGCCACTTCGACCTTTACCTATGAGTCGATGGACGAGGTTGATCGCGTGTTCGAAGGGACGACGCCGGGGCACGTCTACACGCGCTTCAGCAACCCGACCACCGCCGCGCTCGAAGAGGCGGTTCGGGTGCTCGAAGGCGGAGCCGGGGCGTGTGCCTTCGCTTCCGGGATGGCCGCGCTGCACGCCGCGCTGTTCGCCTGCGACCTGACTCCCGGCTCGACCGTCCTTGCGTCACAAGACCTGTACGGAGCGACGCTCAATTTACTCTACACAGTGTTCGGCGCGTTCGGGGTGCGCACCGTGACCGCCGATTTCAGTGACCCGGCGGCAACGGGCGAGGTCGCACGAAGCCATCAGCCGCGCGCGCTTGTCGCCGAAACGATTTCTAATCCGCTGCTGAAAATCTGTGACATCGATGCCTGCGCGGAAGTGGCGCGTTCGGTCGGTGCGCGTCTGATTGTCGATAATACTTTCGCCACGCCTTACCTCTGCCGACCGCTGAAGCACGGAGCGGATTTCTCCGTCCACAGCGGGACGAAATACTTCGGCGGGCACGGCGACGTGATGGGCGGTATCGCCGTCACGCGCGACGCAGCGGACACGGCGGCGCTCGTCGGCACAATGAAACTGGTCGGCGGCATCCTCGGTGTTCACGAGGCGCATGAAATCCTGCGCGGGATCAAGACGCTGGCGTTGCGCGTCGAGCGCCAGTGTGACAACACCGCGACCTTAGCTGCCCGACTCGCCGAACACCCGCGCGTCGGGCGTGTCTATTACCCCGCGTTGATTAAGGACGAAATGTCGGGCGCGATTCTCAGACGGATGCTGCGCCCACCCTACGCCGGCGCGCTGGTGACGATTGAGTTGCGCGACAACACGCGGGCGGCCGCCTTTCGTTTCATGGACGCGCTGCGTTTGTGCGTGCGCTCGACGAGCATGGGAGATGTCTTCACCGGCGTGCTTCACCCGGCGACCGCTTCGCATCGCGATGTGTCCCCGGCCCGCCGACGCCAACTCGGAATCACCGACGGCATCGTGCGTATCTCGGTCGGCATCGAAGACGTGACCGATATCATCAACGACATCGAACAGGCATTAGAAGCTTGAAGAGATTGCCGATTTGCAATTTGGGAAGTTAGATTTTGAGAGCTTTAATCCGGGAGCGTGGGGTCGGTGATTCTTAGAAACGTGGGTTGTGGTGATTGATGGGGTTCAATCGCAAAGCAACATCGCAGTATCACACATGGTAGAAATGAATTTAGAAAAGCCGTTGGCGGCGGCGACACGGCGCGGCGACGTCCTATCAAGTATTGGCAACACGCCGTTGCTTCGCCTGCCACGACTCGCGCGCGACCTGCCGACGGGCGTCGAAGTCTGCGTAAAGGCGGAGCACTTAAACCCCGGCGGCTCGGTCAAAGACCGCGCGGCGCTGGCGATGATTCTCGAAGCCGAGCGGGACGGGCGATTAACTCACGACAAAATCATCCTCGACGCGACGAGCGGCAACACCGGAATTGCTTACGCAATGATCGGCGCGACGCGCGGCTATCGCGTCACGCTGTGCCTGCCGCAGAACGCCAACTTCGAGCGCAAGCGGATGCTGCGTATCTACGGCGCAGAGTTGATCGAAACCGACCCGCTGCTTTCGCCTGACGGGGCGCAGCTTCGCGCGCAGGAGATTGCCGCGTGCGAGCCTGAAAAATACTTCTACGCCGATCAGTACAACAACGATGCGAACTGGCGCGCACACTACGACGGGACTGCACCCGAAATCTGGGAGCAGACCGGGGGGCGCGTGACACACTTTCTCGCCGGAATGGGGACTTCGGGAACGCTCACCGGCACGGCCCGGCGGTTGAAAGAATTTAACCCTCGGGTGCGCGCCGTCGCGATGCAGCCCGACTCGCCGCTGCACGGACTTGAAGGAATGAAGCACATGGAGACGGCCATCGTGCCGGGAATTTATGACCCGACGCTGGCGGACGAAACGGTGCTCGTCTCGACTGAGGACGCGCAAGCGATGGCCCGGCGTCTGGCGCGTGAAGAAGGCTTATTCGTCGGTATCAGCGCCGGCGCGAATGTCTTGGCCGCGTTGCGCTACGCGCAGACGTTGCCGCCCGGCTCGACAGTCGTCACCGTTTTGTGCGATGACGGCGGCAGGTATTTGAGTGAAGAATTTTGGGAGTAACTCGTCTGTCTTTGAATACTCGAAAATTGACGGTCGCTGTTGTGTGCACTTCTGTTGCGGCGCTGCTGGCAATTGTCTTAATCACGCCAGCAATTGCTAGAGAGCGCAAACTCTACCCGGTGGACGAGGGTAAGAATGATACTTCTTTTAGTGTTTTCAGGGAGAGACTACTGAAAGCCGTGAGAGCGCGCGACAAGAAGTATCTCCTGAGCACTATTGATCCGCAGATTAAATGGAGCTTCGGCGGTGATGATGGCATCAGGGAATTCAGGAGACATTGGAAACTTGACGGCGGCGATTCTAAATTGTGGGGCGAGTTGATAGATGTGCTTTCTCTGGGCGGAACGTTTTCGACGAGCGGGGACCAAAAAGAATTTTGGGCGCCTTACACTTTCTCCACATTTCCTGATGACCTCGACGCCTTCGAGTATGCGGCGATTGTAGGAAAAAATGTTAGGGCGCGAGCGCGACCGAGCGGGGATGCGCCGGTTGTCGCGACGCTATCTTACGATCTTGTGAAAGCAGGGTTTTCGGAGAACAGCGGTGCTGGCACGCCCGGATGGGCGAAAGTGACAGCTCCGAGCGGTAAGCAAGGTTACGTGACGAGGAAATTTGTCCGCAGCCCCGTTGATTACCGCGCTTGTTTTAGAAACGTGAAAGGGAAGTGGTTGATGACTGTTTTCATCGCCGGCGATTAGCGGAGGCGGTGTTATCCGAGGTGACCGAGCGACGGAGCGTGAGACAACTACAGTGATCGAGCTTAACGAACAGCAGGAATCAGAAATCCGCAAACACGGCGAGCAGGAATACCCACACGAGTGCTGCGGCCTGCTCATCGGACGCATCGCCGACGAAGGGCGCACGAGAATCGTCGAGGAGACCTATCCGGTGGCAAACGCCTGGGGGGGCGAGGGAGAGCGCCATCATCGCATGTTGATTAAGCCGGAAGATTACATGCGCGCGGAACGCAGTTTCAGGGATCGCGGAATCGGCGTGATCGGGAACTACCACTCGCACCCGGATCATCCGGCGGTGCCTTCAGAGTTTGATTTGAAGAATCTCGCTCCGTGGCCGACGATGTCGTACATCGTTGTTTCAGTGCGCGAAGGCAAGACCGTCGATGTTCGTTCGTGGGAATTAGAGGCCGACGGGACGCGGTTCAATGAAGAGGAAATCTCGAAAGGAGATTAGAGAATGCCAGTCACAGTTTTTGTACCGACAGCGTTGCGGCAGTACGCCAGTGGTAAGTCGGAGGTCACGGTCGAGGCGCAGACGGTCGGCGAGGCGCTTGATAAGTTGACGGGTGAGTACGCCGACCTGCGCAAGCACTTGTACAGCGACCAGAACGCGCTGCGAAATTTCGTCAACGTCTACGTGAATGATGAAGATATTCGCCACACACAGCGACTTGAGACTCCAGTCAAAGAGGGCGACACGGTGACGATTGTGCCGGCGATTGCGGGCGGCGCGACGACCGCAGAGGAGATTGGAGAAGTTGAAAGTGCTTCGCCGTCGGCGCCGCTGCCGTCACTCAGTCACGAAGAGATTTCGCGCTACAGTCGCCACCTCATCATGCCGGAGGTTGGCATGGAGGGGCAGCGGCGTTTGAAGGCGGCGCGCGTGTTGATGATCGGGACGGGCGGACTCGGTGCTCCGCTCGGCATGTACCTGGCGGCGGCGGGCGTCGGACATCTCGGCATCGTGGACTTCGACGTGGTTGACGAATCGAACCTACAGCGGCAGATCGTCCACGGCACGAAGGATGTCGGGCGCCCGAAGATTGAATCGGCGCGCGACCGTCTGAGCGACATCAACCCGCACGTTGAGATCGAGACTTACAACACGCGTTTGACGAGCGAGAACGCGCTCGGCCTGTTTCGTGATTACGACATCGTGGTTGACGGGACCGACAACTTCCCGACGCGCTACCTTGTCAACGATGCGTGCGTGCTGACGGGGAAGCCGAACGTCTACGGTTCGATCTTCCGCTTCGAGGGACAGGCGAGCGTATTTTGGGCGGAGCGTGGCGCGTGTTACCGCTGCCAGTATCCTGAACCGCCGCCGCCCGGACTCGTGCCGTCGTGCGCCGAAGGCGGCGTGCTCGGCGTGCTGCCCGGCATCGTCGGTGCGATACAAGCTAACGAAACGATCAAGCTCATCCTCGGAGCGGGCGAGCCGCTGATCAACCGTCTGCTGTTGTTCGATGCGTGGAAGATGCGCTTCCGCGAGTTCAAGCTCAGGAAGAACCCGGAGTGCCCCGTCTGCGGCGAGCACCCGACGATCACAGGATTGATCGACTACGAAGAATTTTGCGGCCTTCGGCCACAACCAGCCGCGGACACAAACCAAACTGAGGAGAAGCGAGCGATGGAAGAAATCACCGCGACCGAGTTGAAACAGCGTCTCGACAGAGGCGACGACATCCAGATCATCGACGTGCGCGAGCCGCACGAGTTCGAGATCGGGCGCATTCCCGACTCGAAACTGATCCCGCTCAGCCAGGTCGTCAACCGTGTCGACGAGATTGACCCGAACCGCGAGACGGTGGTGCATTGCAAGGGCGGTGGCCGCAGCGCCAAAGCCATCGAGGCGCTGACGAAAGCGGGCTACACGGGGCGGCTCGCGAATTTGAAAGGCGGCATCACTGCATGGTCGAACGAGGTCGATCCGAGCGTGCCGAAGTATTGATGCCTGCGTTGGGCTTTAGCGGTTATTGAGTCTTGAGGAACAGAATGTCGCCTGATGAAGTCTGCGCTGATTATGCTGACCGTGATGTGAAGCTTACGTGTCGCATGATGGACGGCTTCGTTCTTCTTGAAGGTACAGAAGAAACTTTGGAATTTCTCGGCAAGTTGTTTCTAGCTCAGGCACATGATGAGAGTAGTTGTAAAAAGTCGCTTGAGCCAAATGGTGCAGGTAGTATCTTCTTCACAAAAGAATCGAATGTAGGTATATACATTCATCGTTTGCCTTGCGAGCATGGCAAGACTCAGGCAAATAAAAGTTGATAAAACAAAAAGAGCGCCTGCTGCAATCGACAGCAGGCGCTCCTTTCTATCGTTTCGTTTGAGGCTTAAGGTCTTGTCAAAGCTGACGACCCGGCTTAACGACCGCCGGCCTGTCCTTGTCCCTGACTCTGACCCTGGCTCAACATCTGCGAAAGCAGTTGCTTCGCGCGATCCGCACGCCGTTTGTTCTCCTCTTTTACTTCGCTAAAGAACTGCGCGACTTCCTGATTGCCATCCTGCCGGGCGTCGTTGATGTACTGCTCGTACGTCTCTGCGCCCTGAAGCGCGTGATAGAGAATGCTTACCAGGTTGTAGTGAACATCCTGTGTGCCGGTATTTCCCTGACTGTCAGCCATGGTGATTCCACCTTTCTTCCCTTTGGTTTGGTTACATGTCGAGGGGGCGTCCGTCTAACTTAACAACGAATTTTAAGAACCATGTGCATCGAAGGTCAAGTAACAAAAGTGTGTGTCGTGCAAACTTTTGTATTGACAAGATTTTGGACGCGATGTATAAGCCACAACGTTTGCGAAGTAATGCTCAGCGCCGATACTCGTTCGCAAGTGTTGGCCGGTTCGAAATCCATTCGAAATGATTCGCGGCGCGCTTCCGCTTCGACGCTACTTGCCGGGCGCGGCGTGGATAGTTGATAGCTTCTTTCAAATCTTCGTCCCAGCACCGGCCAGGCCTCACGCCAGACCGATTATCGTCACCGCCGTCATCAACATGGAGTCACCCCAACATGGCCTGCGGGGGTCGCTTCGCGCCACCTTCAACATCTCTTTACTGCGGACCTGAACCGGTGCCGAATCCGACGGCGCACAACGGGTCCGTACCTGCTTCAAAGATGCTTGCCATGACCCTCTGGCCTGAGTGCGGCGCCGTTCGTTGATGGACTCGGCGGCGTGCCTCGAAACATTCCCGACAGTTAAAGATTGGAGGTTTCCGATGTCGACGCAAGCGACCAACTTTCAAGATGGAAAGGACAGGAAATCGTGCGAGGTGAGGTTCGGCCTTGTCATGTACGGCGGCGTTTCGCTGGCGATTTACATCAACGGCGTGGCGCAGGAATTCTTTCGGGCGGTGCGTGGTCGCGGGGTGTTCAAGCTCATTAAGGCGCTCACCGATTCGGACGTCGTGGTCGATATTATCAGCGGCACTTCCGCCGGCGGCATCAATGGCATCATGCTGGCGTACGCGCTCTGCAACAACAAAGATTTTCGCGGGTCATCAACCCTGTGGCGGCGCGACGGGGACATCCGCGCGCTGCTGCGAACCCCGTCCGGGAAGATGGATGGCACCAGTTCGCTACTCAACAGCGAAGGCTATTACCAGCCTCGGCTCGAAGAGGCCTTTCGCTACATGCCGCAGTATGTCCGTGAAGCCGGCGAGATGGGTTCGGAATTTACCGAACTTGATTTGTTCGTGACCGGGACGGATGTAGACGGCAGAGTCTCGACACAGTTTGACGACGCCGGCCATCCCATCGACGTCAAAGACCACCGCGCCGTCTTTCACCTCAAGCACCGCCGGGGTCGCAAGGAACCCTTTAATCCAACGCCGTTCTTTGAGCGGACGGCGAAGGCAGACACGACCTACAGAGCGCTCGCCAAGCTGGCGCGAATCACTTCGTGCTTCCCGGCGGCATTCGAGCCGGTGCGCGTCGCGAATGACAAGGAGGGCGAGGACGGAAGGTTGCAGGAGTGGGGGCGGCTCGGCAAAGAGTGCTGCTTCCTCGACGGCGGTGTGATTGATAACAAGCCGTTCACCTACACGCTGAGGGAGATTTTTCACCGCGCGTCGACGCGAAAAGTTGATCGTAAGCTGTTCTATGTCGAGCCTGACCCGGAACATTTTACGACTCCGGAAGTCGCGACGCAGCCCGATTTCGCGCGGGCGATTATCGCTTCGTTGATCGGCATTCCGGGCTACGAGAGCATCGCCGACGACCTCAAACTGCTCGCTAATCACAACACCAAAGTGAAGCGATTTCGCCGCCTGACTTCTTCGCTGAGCCAATCTACTTCGTACAACCCGCCCGCCGGCTTAGTCAAAGAACTCTACCGGCAGAGTCGCCTGATCTCGATCAGCGACCGCGTCGTACAGGGCTTGCTGAAGGTCGACGGCAAAGATGAATTGCTGGAGCCGAACGTGCGTCAGGCGGCCTCGTGCCTGGTCAGGGAGTTTGACGAGTTGCTGAGAGAGGCGGGCGGCGGCACTGACAAAATCCTCTACGACTTTGACGTCTACTTCCGCCTCCGCCGGCTGTTCCGCATCGCCCATTTGATCGAAAGTAAGATTTACCGGGAAGCCCCTCCCAACGACGATGCGAAGTTGGTGGAGCATCAGGCACGGCTGAAAATCTACCGTGACTTGTGGGGGACGGTGAATCGCGTCATCGCGTTGCTGGAAATCGTGCGCGTCCGGATGGAAGAGCTAATCGATCACGCGCCGATTGAGTGGAAGTTGGAGATCGAGAAAAGTCTCGGCCAGCGTGAGGCCACCAACAAGCCGGCCCGAGAGGTTTGGGACATGGTGCAAAAGGCTCTGCGGAGACTGCTTGATATTGATCAAGAAATCGGGGAGTTGCTACCTCAACCCCTGAATGATTCTTACGACAAGCATTCTTACAAAAACTTTATCGAAGCCGTAGCAAGCGACCCCGCGCTGAAGGCGGGCGAGGCAAAGTGGTTGGAGCAGAGTAATCTGTCGGCTTTTAGTAACAAGCTGAAGGACAAGGCGAAGAGGATCGAGAGAGAGGTTAGGGAAGGGCACATTTCCGCGGGCGACGAAGCGGGGCCGAACGGGACACCTGCGCCGCGCAAGTCGCGCAACCTGCTCTGTGTGATAGACAAGTACGAGCGAGCGTTGTTCGAGGCGTCGCTGCGCGATCCGAAAGACGAGGTGTGGCAGGCATACAAAACCTTCGAGTCGTTGGACGCCCGACTGTTTCCCATCGAGTTGACTGCGGAACTGCACGAGAAGGACCTGGTTGAGACCATCCGCATCAGCCCGCGCGACGCCGAGAAGGGGTTCAGCAACAAGGGCCTGTCGGATAAAGTGTCGGGCGACGCGCTGTATCACTTCGCCGGGTTCTTCAAACGTTCCTGGCGCTCCAACGATATTCTATGGGGACGACTCGACGGCCTCTGCCAGTTGATCGAAACGCTGCTGGCGCACAAACGTGTCGCGGAGTTGGTGCGGACAAGTGAGGGGCGCCAAAGGGTGCGCGCTCATTTCTTCGACGTCGGTGACAACGACGCTTTGAACAAGTGGAAGCCGAGCATGGAGCCAGCCGCGTTGTTCCCGCGCGCGGGAAAGATGACGCAGGGGATTTTGAAGCAGTGGCTTGAACATCTTCTCTCCGAGAATGACGACACGTGCCGGGCGGCGCTGAAGAAAGAAGAGTTCGAAGACAAGGTTGCGCTCATCATCGAGGCGGCGCAGTTGGAAGTGATTCAGGAAGAGTTACCGAACGTGATTAACGACTCGCTCGCGGAGCAGGCTCGATGGAATCAATTTCATTTGTCTGAGGACGAGCGGGAGCAGATCGTCACCAGAGCCGAAAGGGATACGCACAGGGCGCAATCGAACGGGACGCCATCGAACGGGGCGGCGGCGCCCGGCGGAAATCCGCGCCGGATGAACCCGTTTGCCTTCGAGCCGGCCAAAGGTAGCCTCGATCCGTTCGCCGCCATCATCGCTGCGGCGGGGCGGGGACAGACCGTGATGAAATGCTTTGAGGAGGGGGAAGATTCAGACCCGCCGACGCCCGCCGAGACGAGGCTCGGTCAGTTCTTCAAACATCAGTATCAGGTCGGCGCCGAAAAACTTCTGGAGCACATGCCGAGATTGATTCTGATGGAGATACTCGCCGTGTCGCTGCTGGTGCTGCGGAATTGCATTCTCGGGGTGTTCGGCGACAAAGCCGAAAAGGTCAGGAGCAGCCCGCTCTATCTGTTCGGGGTCGATTACCCACTGCGTGCCTTCTATGGCGCGGTGCTGTTTTTGCGGCGTGCCCCGAACTATTGGGTCTCCGTTCAGGTCGGAGCATTCATCTTCAGCGTGCTCGCCCTCGTCATCGGCACGCTCTGGTGGAGCCCGATCATCTACGAGAAGAGCGCGGGCTTTAGCATCATGTTGTTTATGCTCTTTATCGTTGCCCCGCTGACCATTCTGTTCGCTCAATCTTATTACTTCTGGCGACAAAGGAAGGTAAGTAACGCCTGGTGGGGCGCATTTTGGATGGGAGTATTTGCGCTCCTTGCGGCGGCTGTCCTTAGTCCGTTGCTGCTGGTCGTCATCGCCTTCGCGGAAGTTGCCATCGAAGAGCAGGGAAGAATAGTCAGTAGCATTCAAAAACGAGCTTTCATCGCTAATAACTTCTCTGAAGAACATACCAATATGCTGGCGCAGTACGGTCTCGGCATGACTTTTCTGCTCACCCTGGCGGCGTGTGGCTTCGGCTACTATTTGATGATTCGGCTCGGCCACCGGGGGCGACCCAAACCTAAGCAGTTGAAGAGGGTGTTAATAGATTCGTTCAGCTTCGACGAGATGTCAGCCCTCGCCGACCGGCTGGTGGCTTCCGCGTTGATCGCATGGAGGGAACTGAATGATAAGCTCACCGAATACCTCAGTGACCCCGTCGCGAAACCTTTGCTGGATAAACTTGAGAAGGCAAAGGCGTACGAGTGGGGCAAGGTAAAAAGCATTTTCGCTGATTACTTCGGCAGCGAAGAGATGAATCTGTTCGACAAGAAGTACAGCGATGCGGATGTGATGACATCGTCGGAGTTGGAACAACTGTGCAAGCATTACCTTTTCATCGAAGCGGTGCCGGCTGTCATCGAGCGACGCCTTTGGAATCTGGTATCAACACGCTGGCAAGAAGTGGAGAAGGTGCTTCGCGACTACTTCGAAAGCGACCACATAGATTTGATAAAACAATCTCTCTGGCGCGACACAGGACTGCGGCGCGACGACAGCATCAGCAGCAGCAACGGAGAGCTTCCGCAACTCAACGAACATGACGTTCAGTGGGTGGTTGCGGAGATTGAAGGCGGGCGCATCACGGCCGACCAGAATCGATTGGTTGAGAAGCTGAAAAAGCGTCTGGCGGGATTGGCGCAGGTGCGGTGGGTGAGAGTGCGGGGTGGCGTCGCCGAGCAGGTCGCCGTCTCCCAAGTGGCCTCAATGATGTTGGGGAAGGTCCGCCTCGCACCGCGAGTCGAGTTTGCGAGACTGAAGCCGGTTCTGAAAGATTACATCGGAGCCGACGGCATGTATCTGCTGGAAAAACATCTGGCGGGCCGGGACGCGCTTCCCAGAGAAGAGTGGCGGAAGCTTCTCGAAGAGCATCTCAGCATCGAGGAAGTTACCAGGCGCATCGCGAAAACGCTGACCATACCCTCATCCGTCGATGACGACCAGACAGTTAATGAGAAGAGGAAAGCGTTGGCCGCCGACTTGGTCAGATGGGCCGAAAAGACCGGCAACATCACCAGGCTTGAGACCCAGATGGGATTTTGCAACCCGGAAGCGATGCAATCGATGTGAGCATCCGCGGTGTTGAAGTTGGTACCGGGGGCGGGACTCGAACCCGCACGACCTTTCGGTCAACGGATTTTCTTACCACTTCGGCTTTCGCCGCCTGCTGTCGGTGAATCGGTTCAGCAGTTTGTGGTCTGGACTATACCTTCACCTTTTATTACTTTCGCCGTAACAGTCAGGCGGGAGCCGTCTAGTCTCTACACTTTCCTTGGAGGTTCAAAAACATCCTCTCCAAGCTTAGCTCGGTGTTGCCAGCTCAAAGGTTTCACCGAATTTGACTCCATTCACACCGAAGATTTCGCTTCGGGTGCTCAATTATTTAAGTCCGTTGCGTCTGCCATTTCGCCACCCCGGCAGCTTGCGCGGCAAGATAGCATGAGGCTTGAGCACTTTCCAACTTCTTCACAGCCTGCCCACCGCGATGCTAGAATGATCACGCCATCGTAAACCCCCGCAGCCGAACTGAGCGAGCGGGCGAACTGTGATTTTATGACCGAAGAGAAAGAGATATTCCATCGCCACATTCAGCGCGCCGGGC
>Ga0136617_10001946_pt1 | contig 18412 bp, 13 predicted proteins | sample AntDrymUQ3222106_2_FD_129672 | JGI IMG/M metagenome (GOLD analysis project Ga0136617, IMG submission 129672) | Polar desert sand microbial communities from Dry Valleys, Antarctica - metaG UQ322 (21.06) | ecosystem: Environmental > Terrestrial > Soil > Desert | place: Antarctica: Dry Valley... | reverse complement strand
GGTCGCCAGCAACGTGCTCGGCGTGTGTCGATTGGTGTGTCGATTGATCCCAAGGAATCACGGCATCCACGGCAGGCAATCCGGGCGGATCGCGCGGTCTGTCATGATTTGCAGGAATGGCGTCGGAATTTGTTTCGTGTTTGGGCCGCCTGATAAGGGTGAGGTCGGTAGTTCAACTCTACCCAGGCCCATACGGTAAACAAAAGCCCCGCCGAGATCTCTCTCGGCGGGGCTTCTGCCTAGCTCGACTTGGTTGGACGATCCCGGATCAGTTCGACGTGTCGAGACCCTGTAGAAACGCCACCATCGCTGCCCGCTGGGCGGGGTCGGTGAGATAGAACGGATGCGGCGCCGTCGGCCCGCGGCCCGGATCGAGCAGGTTATCCAGATTTGGCACCGAGTTGTCGTGCAGGAAAACCGGCTTCGTCGCCAGGTCCAGCAGGAGCGGCAGAGCGATGCCCCGCACATCGCCCCGGAGGCTGGCGTTCACCACCGCCATTTTATCGTCGAAGATCGATTCCACGGTATTCAGCACCGGGTTCAGCGGAGGCATCCGTGTTGCCAGTGTAACAGGGTTATCGCCCGGGAAGATGGTCTTCATGGGGACCACGAACGATGGTACGCGAATTCCCTGATCCACGTTGTGGCAATCGGTGCAGCCCACGGTGCGGAACAGCTGGCGCCCGGTCGGGTTGTCACCCATGCCTGGAGGCGCCTGCAGACTGACCAGATACGCATTCATCCCGAGCAGCTTCGCATTGTCCACCCGGATGCCGAGCGGCGCATCCTCGGTGCCTGGTGCCGCGGACGGAGCCGCAGTTACATAGGGGTATCCGGTGACGCCGGTGGCGGCCAGGACCTGTACGTAGTCGTTCGCGATCTCGTCGCCGGCCGCTCCCCCCAGCTTGTTAAGAAAAGCCCGTCCACCCGGCGTGGTGAGCGTCGTCGGATCAAAGAGGCCGGTGTAGACCAGGTTGCTGAAGTTGTCCAGCCGGGCGATGGTGCCCTCAGAGCCGAACGGCGCCGCCAGATCCTGCCGAAACAGGGGCACATTGTGCATCGGATCGCCGTTCCCATCGAACGTGTCGTCGAACATACCTACCGGGTAAAACTGAGGGTTCGACAGATAGGCATCGACCTCTGCTTCCGATGAGTTCTCCGTTACCCCGGCAGGCGCCCGGCCGATGCTTGCCCCGCCGTTTGCGCTGAGCGACAGCTGCAGCAGGGGATAGAGCGCCCGCGAGTTGGCGGCCAGTGACATCAGGGTGCCGAAGTTCAGGTTGTGGGTGGCCAGTCCGTCCTGGCGGCGGCCGATCGAGCCGCCATTTGGCGCGGTGAATACCGCGCCGTCCCCGGCCCGGGTGTGACACAGGGCGCAGCTGGTTCCGCCCTTGTCTCCGCTGAGCATATCCAAAACGCCATCTCCGTTGCTGTCCTTGAGCGGGAGCCCGATCACGGCGTTCGCATTGAACAGCGCCACGGTACTGTTCGGATCATTGAGGAAGGCCGAGCTCTGTCCGCTCGGGTCGGCCTGCAGCTGAGCCGCCAGCTCCTGCATGATGGCCGGGGGGACCGCATCCAGGTCGACGTTCACCCCGAGCTGCAGCAACTGCAGCGGGGTGGCTCCTTCAGCCATCAACCCCGCAGGCAGCCGCAGCGCGTCGGTGAAAAACTGCTCGTTGTTAAAGGTCTCGAACCGGAATACGTCTCTTCCCAAGGTAGCGTCTCCATCCTGACGCGGAACCGGCGTGCCCGGGTTGGCAGGGCCGTCGGTCCCATCCGCAGGTCCGGAGCCGCCGTCGTCGTCGCCGCATGCCAGACCAAGAACGAGACAGAGCGGAAGGAGGAGAAGTCGGGGCACTGCCGCGAGAGAATTGGGACGATTGTCCATGGCACACCTGTCGAGGAGAAGGGAAAGGCGTACCCAATTTTACAAGTCTCTGCTGCCGCTACAATGCAACAGATCGCGCCAATTCCCGGATCTGTTGCGGAGCCCTTGCGGAAGGAGATTCAGGAGCTGGCCGCCGCGCTCTCCATCCCATCGATCGCCCGCTGCAGCAGCGTTCGCTGCTCGGGGTCACCTTCTGCAGCCAGTAGCCGCTCCAGCGCCCGGAGATGTGCGGCGCGGAGTGCAAGGGCAGCGTCTACTGGTACGTCAGGGCGAACACCGGTGCCCTCCCAATTGGTACCCGTTACCGGATTGACTGCACGGCCCGATGGCACCCACACGCCGAAATGCTCGGTTACCCGCCGCATCCCGCCGGGGTGAGCGCCTCCTCCGGTGGTGTCGCCCACCACCTCGCCCCTTCGCTGGGTCACCACGTCGTAGGCGAACTCCTCCGCGCCGGAGAAAGTTTGATCGCTGGTAAGTACATATACCGGTCGGGTTGATCCATAGTGCCGGCCGCTGACCGCCCCGGTACGGAACTCGTCCCAGCGGTCCTGCGGCCGCCAGTAGAACTTGTTGATCACCCTGCCGGGCGGGAGCAGGTAGCTGCAAACGGCAGCCACCATGGATGGCTCGCCGCCACCGTTGCGCCTGACGTCGATGATCAGCGCGTCCGTGTTGGCCAGAAAATTCATTGCCGCCGCCAGCGTAGAGTCCACAGCGGCCGCGTCGAAGTTGAAGCTGCGGATCTCCAGGTACCCCACGTTGCCGCTCAGGTGTTCGACCTTTTCAAAACCGTAGTTCACCCGCCGGGCTAACGCTGACCGCTGACGCCGTTCGTCGGGCGGCGGCTGGGCGTCTGGTGGCTCGTCCAGTATTCCGCCAGAGCGGTAGACCACGAGCAGGTGCCGGTCGTGGCTCACCGCGCGTAGATGCTCCGTAAGTGTGTCGGCAAAGGCGTGGGCTTTGAGGATGCTGTCATACGCACCCCGCTTGGTGCGCTCGCGCAGGGCGCGCGCCATCTCGGCCGCCTTCTGGGGAAAGACATAACCCTCGTCGAGCCGGCGCAGGACGCCATCGATCACTCGTGCACGTACGGCTCCGTTGATGGTCGCGTCCGGTCCGCGGTCTGGAGCCTGGGGCTCTGCGACCGGCGCAAGCGCGAGAGTAAGCAAAGCGGCGATAACAAGACCCGTCGAGCCCGGCCCGCTCGCCCGGCGGTCCGGCCCTGGGCCGGTTTTCATCTACGGGGCCCGATCTTCCACAGCTGGCCCTTGTTCTCGTCTGTAACCAGGTACAATGCCCCATCGGGACCCTGCCTGACGTCACGGATTCGCTGGCCGCGATCTGCGAGCAGGTGCTCCTCCCCGGTCACGCGATCATTCTCCAGTGTCAGCCGCACGAGTTTCCGATCCTTCATGCCGCCAACAAAGAGACTGCCTTTCCAGGCGGGGAAGGCGTCGCCGGTGTAGAACTGCGCGCCAGAGGGAGCGATCACCGGGTCCCAGTAATACACCGGTTGCTCGTAGCCATCACGCGCGGTGACTACACCGGATATAGGCCTCCCGGAATATTCCTCGCCATACGCCACCAACGGCCAGCCATAATTCTTTCCCTTCTCGACCAGGTTCAGCTCGTCTCCGCCGTTGGTGCCATGCTCCACCTCCCAGAGTTGTCCCTCTGGACTGAACGCGGCGGCTTGCACGTTTCGGTGGCCGAGAGTCCAGATCTCAGGCAGAGCGTTGGACTGGCCGACGAAGGGATTGTCTTTGGGGGCCGAGCCATCGGGCCTGATGCGCAGGATCTTTCCCATATGGCTATTGAGCTGCTGTGCCTGCGGCCGCATCGGCGCTTCCGAGCGGTCGCCTAGCGTTATGTAGAGCATCCCGTCGGGACCGAAAGCGAGCCGCGAGCCGAAATGCGCCGTGCCGTCGTAGGTCGGCAGCGCGCGAAAGATCACCCGGATCTGATCGAGCCGCTTTCGGTTGTCCGACAACGAGCCTCGCGCGACACTGGTGGCGTTGCCGCCCTTTCGAGGCTCGGAGTAGCTCCAGTAAATCGTTCGATCGGAGTCGAACTTCGGACTCAGGGCGACGTCCAGCAGCCCCCCCTGCCCCCGGGCATCGACCCGTGGCAGGCCGGAAATTGGCTGGCCCACTTCTCCGGCAGCGGTCACAACGCGCAGGCGACCGGTCTTCTCCGTGACCAGCAGGTCGCCGCCCGGCAACGGCTCTACCGCCCAGGGGTGCTCCAGGCCCCTGGCGAGCACGGTCACTTCATACGCCACGCCGGAGTTTATTCCACATGCGCGGGTCTGGCCGGCGGACGCGGGGCGTTGGTCCGGCGAGTCCGCCGGCCGGGTTTCCAGCCCGCGGCAGGCGCCGGCTGCGGCGGCGTCGCCCGAGGCCTGAGATTCAGCGCTGCTCTCCGCCCCACCGGAACGCTGACTACAGGCGGTGGCGGCGGTGGCGAGAATGATGGTCGAGAAAAAGCCGAGACGGGAAGCGGACATGGATCCTCTTCAGAATGGCAGGGGAGAAATCTATACCGCTTCAGTCGAATCCTCGCCTTCATGAACTCGGTGACCTCGTCGATAATCTGAGTCGCGAAGCTTCACGTCCGACTCGCTATAATGGGGGACGAACGCCCGCAGGTCGACCGCTGCCTCCTCGCTCGGGGTGCCGCTCCGCTAACCGGCGCAACTCGCCATTAGCAGTACGAACAGGTCGTCTGCGGCAGTCGGATCGGCTCGGTCGGCACGGACCACAGATCAGGGGGGTGGGTTTCCACGGACCGACGGGGGCTAAGCTCGTCCGCTAGCGTGCTGAATGTCTCTGGAGTAACTGCTCGACGCTGTTGATGAGGTCGCCCGGAGGAAACGGCTTTTGAAGGAAGGGTGCCGAGCTTCGGGGAGAGCCGCGCCGGAATATATCGTTCACATCATAGGCCGAGATGTAGAGGACAGGGAGGGTTGGCCAGCTCTGCGCCAACCGGCGCCCCAGTTCCCGGCCGTCCATGCCCGGCATTACCACGTCGGTTACAACGAGATCTACCGGCTCCCGGCCGGCGGCCTCAACCAACTCCAGCGCCTCGCCACCGTGGGCGGCTTCGAGCGTGCGGTACCCCTCATCACGCAGGACCCGGCAGACCAGGTCGCGCACTCCGGGCTCGTCATCTACCACCAGGACCAGACGATCCGCCCCGCTGCCCGGCGAGACGGATGGTGTCGGCGACGCTGCCTCTTCGGCCATAATACCCCTGGGTAGTCGCAACTGTCATCGCAACTTAGCCCAGAAGTTGTGCCCCGGCTAGACTGAACGGCGCCCCGTGAGCAGATTGTACAGGAAGACAATGACGGCAATGACCAGCAGGATGTGGATCAAGCCTCCGGCCACCTTGAACACGACCCAGCCTAGGAGCCACGCCACGATCAGAACAACAGCGAGCCACACCATGGAGAGAACCTCCTGTGGTTGTTGAGAGGTACCGATTCTCGTTCTCGGCAAACCCTATATTTTCCCCAGCCTGCCGTCTGTGACCCCACTTACAGATCCTGCCCCATCGCGACCCACGTCACATCCTAAATGTTCGCGCCGGTCCAAGTTAGCATGTTGCTGACCCATTTGCGGTGGCCTCCCTGGTCAACCGCAAAGTCCCCAGCCGCCGAGCGGACCTGATGGATGACGAACTTTACCGGTTGATTGCCGAGTCTTCGGTAGACTACGCCATTTTTCACATTGGCCTGGATGGCATCGTCAAAAGCTGGAATCCGGGGGCGGAGCGCATCTTCGGTTTCACACCACAGGAGATCGTTGGACGCCACGGGTCCATCCTTTTTGTTCCGGAAGACGTGTTTCGCGGGGAAGCGGAACGGGAGATGAGGTTCGCTTCCGAAACCGGGCGGGCGCAGGACTCGAGGTGGCACCTGCGCAAGGATGGCTCCCGCTTCTGGGCCAACGGGGTCATGCTGGGATTGAGGGACAGGACGGGCACCCTTAGAGGCCTGGCCAAGATCGTTCGGGACGACTCTGGTTTGAAGCAGTCGCAAGAGCTGCTCCATTACCAGCTCAACCTGGCTGATGCCATCGCCAGCAACGCGGCGGAGGCATTGTTCCTGATCGACAGGGAGGGTCGTACTACGTTCGCCAACCCGAGCGCAGAGCAAATGTTCGGATGGCGCCGAGAGGAGCTGATCGGCCACTTCCTGCACGACAAGCTGCATAACCGCCGCGCCGACGGCTCGCCTTATCCCGTCGAAGAATGCCCTCATATGCGGGTGCTGGTCACCGAACAGACACTACGCGGGGAGGACGATTTCTTCGTGCACAGGGACGGGCGTATTCTGCCGGTAACGTGCTCGACCGCGCCGATACGAGGAGAGGGAAGCATCGCTGGTGCCGTGCTGGTAGTGCGGGACGTCACCGAGCAGAGGCGGGCGGAAGAGGTAGTGCGGGAGAAGGACGAGGCGTTCCGCCAGGCCCAAAAGCTGGAAAGCATCGGCGTCCTCGCCGGGGGCATCGCTCACGATTTCAATAACCTACTGACGGGGATCATGGGTAATGCCGGCCTGGCTCGGCGGGCGCTTCTTGCGGGTCGGAACGAGAAGGCCGCGGACATGCTCCAGGATGTACTAAAAGCCAGCGAACGCGCGGCCGATCTTACCCGGCAGCTGCTGGCATACGCCGGTAAAGGCCAGTTCGTCATTCAGCCGGTGGACGCCTGCAAGCTGGTCACCGAAGTCGGCACCCTCATCCGGGCATCGATCTCAAAGAGGATCACGCTCGTTATGGACGTCCCGGATGAATGCCCCTCGGTCGAGGGCGATCGGACTCAACTCCAGCAGTTGGTCATGAACCTCGTCATCAATGGTGGCGAGGCGATCGGCGATCATGCGGGCACCCTGATCGTGCGTATCCGGACCGAACACTTCACCGAGCGACGTGAGCGCCTGCGCACGGCGGGATTTCCGATTTCGACCGGTGATTACGTCAGGATCGACGTGATCGATACCGGACAGGGAATGGATAAGGAGACTCGCGACCGGATTTTCGAGCCTTTCTTCACCACCAAATTCCTGGGTCGAGGCCTAGGCTTGTCAGCGGCGCTCGGGATCGTGCGGGGACACCACGGGGCGATCGGAGTGCGGAGCGAGCCGGACAAAGGCACGACATTTACTGTCCTTCTGCCGGTGCTCACCGAGCTGCGGCATCTCCGCCGGAGCGGCCCCGAGGTGTTGCTGGAACGTGATATCCACGGTGTAGGTACGGTACTAGTGGTGGACGACGATTATGCCGTGCGCTCGCTCGCCGCAAGCGTACTCTACGAAGCAGGATATACCGTGGAGCTTGCCGAAGACGGAGTCCAGGCCATCGAGCGCATGAGTCTGCTGGGCGACCGGGTGAGCCTGGTCCTGCTCGACCTCACCATGCCGCAGCTCGGTGGAGCCGAAGCCGCGATGGAGCTGCGCCGCTTGCAGCCCGACATCCCTATCGTCGCCATGAGCGGATATGGAGATGTTGAGGTTATGGAGCGCTTCAGCGGCGCCCGTATCGATGAGTTCCTGCCCAAGCCGTTCACCCCTGACCAGCTGGCGGCCAAGGTGCGCGATGTCCTTGCGGCCGTAGCCGACTGACGAACTCAGCCCAGAGGAGAAGCTACCGCCGCAAGCTCTTCGGTCCACACCCGCTGAAGCAGATCGCGACTGTAGCTCAGATGGTGAGGATCAGGCGTAAAAACCTCGAGCGTAATGGTTCCGTCATAGCCGCGGGCCTGGAGTAGACGGACGGCGCCCCTGAGGTCGACACTTCCGGTACCGAGCGGCAGGTGCAGATCAGCACCGCCCCCCTTGTTGTCGTGCAAATGAACGTGCCGCAGTCTACCCCCAAATGCCTTGAGAAGCTCCTCCACGGTGCTATGGCTCACGAGCAGGTTGGCATGTCCGATGTCCAGATGAAGGCCGAGATCGGGCAGCGGATCCAGCAGCTCACCCATCTGCGCGGCGGTGTTAAAGTCGCCCGGTAGATTCTCGAGCATGAGGCCGATGCCCCGGCCGGCTGCATAGGGCATGAGTTCGCCCAGCGTCTCGAGGTTCTTCTCCACGAAGAAGCTTCGCGAGTGCATGGGGGCATGCTGGTCAGGGTGCACGTTCATCCAGCGGGCACCAAGTGCGGCGAACACATCGACGCAGCGGCGCAGCTCCTGCATCGAGGCCTGGCGGATCTCCTCGATCCCACTCGCGATCGGTAGATAGAAGGCGGTGTGGCCCACGATGCCCAGACCGTGGCGCGCCAGAGCCAGGCGGATGGCTTCCCGGTCCACTCGCCAGGAGGCCGCCATCGGTGGCTCGAGAGTCAGATCGATGAAGCCGAGGCCTAATGATGCCACCCATTCGATCTGCTCCAGAATGTCCCGCGCCGGGTGGTTCATCGCCCCGATCAGCACGTCGTCTCAACCACCAGATGAGCGTAACCAGGGCCGGCTGTCGAGAAGACCGGCTCGGGCCTGGATCCCGGCCCCGCTCTGCGCGTCTGGCCTCGCCGGCATCAAGCCGAGCCGGTTCCAAACTGACTGTGGAATGGTATGGGCGCGGCCCGGATCGAGCCAGGCGAACACTGCGAGCACTGCGGTGAGGAGCGGGGCGTCCGTCGAGAGACGGTCCAGCAAACGGTCCCAGTCGATGGAATCGGTTTGAGCCGAGATCAGATTAATTACGTCGCCCCAGTCGGTCCGCTCTCGCTGCAGCACATACAGCTTGCTCCAGATCAACTCCTCGATGGGAATGGCGCGCACTTGGTCGTCGCGGATCTCCACCAGGGGACCGCGGGTGAGCCAGGTTTGGTCGACGTAAGCGCGCTGGTTGGCCATGGCCCAGATGGCGTCGACCAGTGCGTCGCCCTCGCTGGCCCGATATATCCAGGACCGGTCGTAGGGCAGGCGGTCGAAGTGATCGGTCAGCCCCGCAAGGCTGGTGGCCTCCTTCATGGCGTCGCGGTCTTCCGGGAGGATATAGAGGTCGAAATCCTTGGTATTCCGCAGCTCCCCGGTAAACACCGCTGTGGCAAAAGCTCCGCCGAATGCAAACCGCACGCCCGCCTTACGCGCCTCCTGGATCACGCGCTGGTAGACTTGCCACTCATCGTCGGGTAAGCGGCTGCTCCACGGCTGAGGAATCGAGTCCGCTCTTGCCTTGCTCACGGCAGGCGCCCGCCGTGGGGCGGCGCGCCGGTCAGATCTCGAAGAAAGGTGAGGAGTGAGCATGGCAAGGTAACTCCACGGTGGTGGCCCATGGGGGTTCGTGCAGCGAATTCAAGCGGGTGTTCGTCGATTTCCTCTGCTCGGCCGCTTCGGGGCTCTCCGGGGGTCACCAGCCAGTGTTTCCTTCACGCCTTCAACCACCTGCGAGGTGGTCGCCTTCAGCGTTCGCCAGGTTTTCCCGCCTACCCGAAGCACGCCGTCCAGCCCGCCCCGGACAGTCTTGGCTCTTTTCCCCGGTTTCCGCCGCGAACTTGTGACTCCGGCGGCTGTGGTCTTCTTCACCCTGCTCTTCGAAGCCTTTTTCCGGGCGCCCGTTTTTTTCCTGGATGATTGGGTCTTCGCTTGCGAGCGCTTCCTGGTGGCGCTTCGCTTGGCGGACTTCTTTGCTGCGGCCATGGCGGTCTCTCGATTGGCGTTAGGTCTCAGGGCCGAGTGCAGAAAACTCAGTCAGCACCGGGAAGACAAGATAAGGTGTGTAAGGGCTGTCACAGACGCCAGGGGGTTTTACCCTCGACCTTGAAGCCGTCTCCCCTTCCCGGGAAAACTATGGACGAAAGCGGGGCATTTCAGCGTGTTACCGGGCCCGCACTCCTGCGGACAGCGGCGCGAGTCGCCTCGGGCGCGGACTGGAGCTGGGTGGGTGCTAGCGTGCGAGGTCCTCTGCTCACCCTGGCCACCGCCATCGTGTTCGACGTTCTTGCTCGAAATAGTCTTCCGATCGCCCATCCGTTTCCTATTCTGGTCTTCACGACTGTTTACTCCACCTATAGTGGAGGATTGCGTCCCGGTCTAATCAGTGCGCTGATTACTATGCTTTACGCGCTGCACTACCTGTCGGAACCGGGCTCCATCCTTCGATACACACCCACCAATGCCTATAGCCTTCTGGCCATCAGCGTAGCGGTATCGTTGACGGTCCTGCTGGTGGCTCGTTTGCAAGGAGCTGCAAGGGGGGCGCACTTCATCCAGCTGTCCCGCCAGGAAGCCGAGAGGGTCGACCGGCGCCTGGCGTTCTTCGCCGAAGCCAATGCCGTGCTCGCCTCCTCGCTCGACTATACCAACACGTTGCGGGACCTGTCGCGGCTCATTGTTCCTACCCTGGCCGACTGGTGCGCCATCCACGTCGCCACCGAGCAGGGCACCCTTCAGTTTATCTCCGGTGCGCACCGCGACCCGTCAAAGGATCTCCTCGTAAGAGCCCTGTGCGAATACGGCTCAGCTCGGCCCCCCTTCGGGACTCCCCATCGGGGCGCGGAGATGGGCGAGGTCACCGACGAGGTTCTGCGAATCCGGGCGGAGGACCCGGAACAGCTCAAGCTCTTCCGGGCCCTGAGTCCCACAGCCTTCATCGGGGTACCCATGCTGGCGCGGGGGCAGAACGCCGGCACTATAACGCTGGTAGTGTCCACGGAGTCAGGACGTTCCTATGAAGCCGACGACCTGGCATTCGCCCAGGAGCTGGCGAGCAGAGCTGCCCTGCCTGTGGACAATGCCAGGCTCTATGACGCGGCCCAGGAAGCGGACGAGCGTTACGGCATGTTGTTCGAGAACAATCCCCAGCCCATGTGGGTGTTCGATGTCGAGACTCTTGAGTTCATCGAGGTGAATGACGCTGCTGTACGCCATTATGGCTACTCCCGCGACGAGTTTGTTGCGATGACCATCATGGACATCCTCCCGTCCGAGGATGCCCCGGGGCTTCACCATGGGCTGGAAGGTACCGGCGCGCAGCGAGGCGACGTGGCCCTGGCTCAGCACCAGCGCAAAGACGGTACGATTATCGACATGGAGCTGGTCTCGCACGAGATGGAGCTGGATGGCCGCCGGACTAGGTTGGTCCTGGGGACTGACATTACCGAACGCACCCGCACCAGGGCCGCCCTGCACCAAAGCGAGGAACAGCTCCGGCAGGCCCAACGCACGGACGTGGCCGGGCGTCTTGCGGGTGGGGTCGCCCACGACTTCAACAACCTGCTTACCACCATCCTTGGATTCAGCGATCTCCTGCTGAGCGACCTCCCGGAGGAGCACGTTCGCCGCAAGGACGTGGAGCAGATCCGAAAGGCCGCAGACCGGGGCGCCCTGCTGACACGGCAACTGCTCTCGTTTGGCCAGCCCCCGACCCTGCAGCCCAGAGCGCTCGAGCTCAATTCGGTGGTCACGAATATGGAAGGCCTGCTTCGACGACTGGTCGGCGCCGACATCCAACTGACAACTCGGCTACGCCCGGGACTCGGTGAAGTGAAAATGGATCCCGGGCAACTGGAGCAGGTACTGGTCAACCTGGTCCTCAACGCCCGTGACGCCATGCCGGCGGGCGGCACCCTGACGATTGAGACTGGAGAGCGTCAGATCAGCGAGTCAATCCGGGGCCGGTCGGTCAAACCGGGACGCTATCTCGTTCTCGCCGTCAGCGATACCGGCAACGGCATCGATGGCGAGGAGTTTTCTCACGTTTTCGATCCCTTTTTAACCTCACGAGCACCCGGCAGCCGCGCAGGGCTGGGACTCTCGATCGTCTACGGCATCATAAAGCAGAGTGGCGGCGGGGTACGGGTCTCAAGCGGGCCGGAGGAAGGAACCACCGTGAAGGTGTTCATCCCCCGCCTGGAAACGGACCCGCTCGCCGTTACCGACGTTACAGCCTCACTCCATGGAGACGAGACTGTCCTCGTAGTGGAAGACGAGGACGGTGTGCGCGAGCTGCTCTGGGGCGTTCTGAGCCGGCACGGGCATAGAGTGCTGGAGGCCCGTCACGGCCGGGACGCGGTGACGGTGGCTGCGGGCTACAGACATCCTATCCAGCTTCTGGTGACGGACGTGGTCATGCCCGAGATGGGGGGGGGCGAGCTGGTCGATCAGCTCCACTCGACCCGGCCGGAGCTCAAGGTGCTGTACATCTCGGGTTATACCACCGATGAGGTGGCTCGAAGAGGGGTCAAGCAGAACGAGGCAGCGTTTATTCAGAAGCCGTTCACGTCGGAGGAACTGATGCGGAAGGTCAGGGAGGTTTTGGGGGAAGCCGGGAGCCACCTGGAGGGGACAGAGCCTCGCACCTAGGGTCAGTGGTCGCTTACCTTACTCTCCTCTGAAGCCCCCGCAGGATATCGCCGCTCGGCTCTCCGTGCAGGTACAACATCACGTCGCCCAGGATCCATCGCAGATTTCCGCTCGCGGCCCCGGGCGCCTGCCCGGTGCGTAATCGTTGCTGATCCAGCAAAATCATCCGTCCGCGAGCATCCCGGTATACCACCCGCACTACCGGCCGGCCTGGGTCCGCCCCTGCTACCAGACGCCCTTGCGCCAATCCGATGAACTCCGGGGTCATCGCCTCGATGACGTGCATAGGGCGTCCCAGCTGCCGGTTCGCCTCGTCGAGGCCGATTCGCAGGTATATCTGGGCCTTCTGCTCCAGAGTGCGCGGCGGCGGCGGAGCTTCAGCGGGTGGCGTCTCCGGCCGCGCCGGCGGCAGCGCCGCCGTAGCCGCATTGGCTCGAGACCGTATCCGTTCGCGGTCGAGTTCTTCCAGAGCAGCAGCAGCGGCCTCGCGAGTGGCGAGGTCGGCCCCGGGCGATGGCCGATCAGTGGCTTCGGTATCGGGTCGGTCGGCCGCGACCTCTGCGGCAGGGTCTGACGATGGAGCAGTGTCTTCCGCCGCCGCTGCCATCCTGTCGGGCTGGTCGCGCGCGGTATCGGGAACCGGCGGGCGGGGGAGGACCTCCGGCTCCGGCACAGACGCGGGCCGGGGGGTCCTGGTGCGGTTTGCCGGCGCGGGTCGGGTCGCGCGGGACGGGGCAGCATCAGGTCTCAAGGTCTCTTCCGGGCTCACCACCGCCGTCGGAGTCTCTGGCGCCAAGGTCACATCGCGCTCGCTCAGCTGCAGCCGGGGCTCGTCAGGCGCAAACACGCTCCTGGCCACCTGACCGGCACCTATGATGAACACGATCATGGCGGCCCAACGTAGGCGGCGGGCCCACCGCCGCCGGCGTGCGGCTACTTCGAGATCTTCGGGTAGAAGGAGTTCAGGCGTGGCGTCCCACACCGGCTCTCGCCAGTTTTCCGGGCTGCGAGGAGCGTCCTGTGGCAGAACTGCGGGTTCTCGTGGCGGACTGGCTACCGCAACGGGAGTCTCCAGAGTAGCCACCAGGCGGTCGGCTTCTGCCATAAACTGCTTGACGTCCTGCAGGCGCGAGCCACACGCCGCGCACGCGCCGAGATGGGTCTGGATTTCCTTGACTTCGCCCAGCTCCAACTCTCCATCCAGGAGGGCGTGGAGAGTACCTTCATCAAGATGCGGCATTCTTCCCTCGTGCCTCCGAGCGATAAGCCTCCACCAACCTCCGGCGGGCTCGAGCCAGTGTGGTTCCCACGGCCCCTTTGGATAACCCCAGCGTGGCGGCGATTTCCTCGTAGTTAAACCCTTCGGCCTTGAGCAGCAGCGCTTCCCGGTCCCGTTCTCCCAATGTCGCAAGCGCGGAGTGAACCGAGGCATTCAGCTCATTGCGTTCCAGATCGGCATCCGGGCCCGCAGCCGGCCGGTCTTCAGTCCGAAGCAGCTCCAGCCGGCGCCCCTGGCGAATTGTGCGCCGCCCATCCTCGCGCACCAGATTCAGCGCCACCGCGAAGAGCCAGGGGCGTGGGTTATTCGGCGGAGCAGCGACAGCTCGCGCGAACGTCTCCTGCGCCAGATCTTCAGCCCGGTCACGATCGCCGGTGCGGCGGTAGAGCATCCGCACCAGCGACTCGTAATATTCTTCGAAAAGCTGCGTGAGATCGGCCGTCATGTGCCTCTTTCCCGGCGTCCCGCGATCACGACTCTGTCCAGGCGCTAGATACGGCGCGACCTCTGGCAACTGTCATACCAGAATCAATATGCGGGTACAGCCTGCTAGCTCCGTGACGGAGATCCTATCGGCATCCCCAGGCTCAGTCCAGCCCATTCCCGAGGAGAGCCTATCCCGGGCGCAAGGGCGCGTCAGAGGCACCCAGCTAACCGGAACGAAGGCGGCTCGATCGGCGTTGTTAAGATCTTGTCCTCAGAGATCTTGGGTAGGTCGGAGCCTGCGCCGGGGTGTGGACCGAGGAGGGGGATGTCCCCCGGGGGCAGGAAGCTGGGGAGGAGATGCGTCTCACGCGGGAAGTTGCACGGTCACCCGGGCGAATTCTCCGCAAAGCGCCGGAGCACTGCGATGAGATCCTCGGCCAGAAACGGCTTCTGAAGAAATCCGGTGATGCCCGGCCCGGAGTCGCTGAACTGGGGAGCCACTACCTGTTCGGTGTAGCCGCTCATCATAAGGATAGGAAGATCCGGCCTCATGGCCCGAAGACGGCGGAATGTTTCCGCGCCACCCATTCGCGGCATGGAAAGGTCCAGTACCACGGTGGTCACCATGTCACCCACGTCTTCCATGATGTCCAGCGCATGACGGCCATCTTCGGCGCCGATAGTCTGAAACCCAATGTCCTGCAGGATGCGCTCGGCAACCTCGCGGACGCCTTCCTCATCCTCTACCACCAAGATCGTGCCCGTCCCCCGCCATTCGTTGCGCTCGCCCGAGGGCTTCTCGGTTTTGCTTGCGCTACCCGCAACGGCGGGGAACAGTACCCGGAAAGCGGTTCCTTCTCCCGGCTCGGTTCGGATCCGAATGAGCCCATGGTGGCTACGCACGATTCCCATAACGGCCGCGAGCCCGAGTCCTCGTCCCGCAAACTTGGTGGAGAAAAACGGATCGAAGATCCGACTCAAGGTGTCCGGGCTCATGCCGAGGCCGTCGTCCCCGATCTCCAGATAAACCAGGGGGCCCTTGCTCTGCTCCATCGGCTCCTCCCCCTGCAGCGGCGCGCCGAACCGTTGGTCCTCGAGATCCTCCAGCCGGGCAACTCCGGTGCGCAGGGTGATAACACCTCCGCTCTCTTCCAGTGAGTCCGAAGCGTTAGTTATCAAATTCATCACGATCTGACGAATCTGAGTGGGATCGGCACTCACAGCCGGGAGGTCGGGGGCAAGCTCCCACGCGAGCGTTGCCTGTTTGGAGATAGATGTCCGAAGCAGAGTGGCCATCTCCCTCACCTCGGTCGAAAGATCGAGGTGGCGGATGACAAATGCGCCTTTGCCGGAGTAGGCCAGCAGTTGGCGGGTGAGGTCGGCGGCGCGGAGAGTGGCTCGCACCACTTCTTCCAGCGGTCCCCGCGCTGGAGAACCCGGTGCGAGGTTGCCAAGCGCGATGTCGGCGTTGCCCAGCACTACATGCAAGAGGTTATTGAAGTCGTGTGCTATACCGCCGGCCAGAACCCCGATGCTCTCCAACTTCTGCACGTGGCGGGACTGCGCTTGGCTGGCCTCCACCTCGCGCCGAGCGGCTTGCTCTTTCTCGACCAGCTCCTGCGTCAGCTGTTTAGCCGCCGTCAAGTCGGCGTTGCGGGCCGCAACCCGGGACTTCAGCTCCGCGTTGAGTCCACGAATCTGTCGAGCCATGCGCTCGTGCTCGGTCACGTCGCGCACCATCCAACGGATTGCAGCCGGCTCTCCCTGTGGCGCAGCCGAATAGCTCATCTCGGCCTCGACAAGGTCGCCCCCGGCTGGCTGCAGCTTGAAAGCCGCGGCATCGGATCGGTCGCCGCCGGCTATGGAGGCAACCAACTTCCGGAAGCGGGGCCGATCCCAGTCGGCCACATAGGCGGCCAGGTCCTTACCGGGGAGAGACCCGGTCGGTACCCGCAACAGCCGGGCAGCTTTTTGATTAGCCTGAACTACAGTGCCAGAGGGATCGGTTACCAGGTAGGCGTTGGGGGCGAGATCGAACAACTCCTCATAGCGCCGGCGCTCGAGATTCAGCTGAAGATGCGTAGCGGCAAGCTCCTCGTTCTGATTCCGGAGCTCCTCCTCTGCCCCCCGGAGCTCCTCGAGCGCCACCTTCAGGTCTTTAAGGGCCTCGCTGGACCCCAGCGTGTCCGGGCTGGCCAGGCTGCTGATCCGGGCGTGCATGGATGCCAGCCGCTCAGCGTACTCTTCGGGGGTCACCAGGTCCTTTTCACTGCGGTACGGAAAGCTCCGGGAATAGGGTGCCGGGCGCAACTGAATGTAAAACCTGCTGCCACAAGGTACTACAATCTACAGGGGCGGCCTAGCGCAAAAGAATTTTGCGGCCGACTGACTGGCGGCGTGGCGTGCGGGTAAACCCCCCGGTATCTTTCCGTTAGCGTCCAAGGACGGCCCACGGGCCCTGGAGGACTTATGCACACCAAGGTACTGCCAGCATCCCCAGCTTCTACCGATACCTTTCCGATCAACGGTACCGATTTCGTGGAGTTCTACGTTGGTAACGCCAAGCAGGCGAGCCAATATTACCGGACGGCATTTGGCTTTCAGCTGGTCGGATATCGCGGGCCGGAAACCGGCACAAGGGAGCGTGCCAGCTACCTGCTGCAGCAGAACAAGGTCCGATTGGTGCTGACCTCAGCCCTCACTCCGGACCACCCCGCTGCGGCCCACGTAGCTCTTCATGGCGATGGAGTTCGGGACATTGCCCTTTGGGTGGATGATGCCCGCGAGGCGTTTGACCTGGCAGTCGAGAGGGGGGCCCGGCCAGCGCAGAAGCCTACAGTGCTGCGGGACGAGGGCGGCGAGGTCGTGATCGCCGGGATACATACCTATGGCGATACGATCCACAGCCTGGTCGAACGGCGCAACTACCAGGGACTCTTTCTTCCGGGGTTCCAAGCAGTCAATCCCCGGTACAGCCCGGCCTCGGTCGGGCTCCAGTACGTGGACCATTGCGTGGGGAACGTGGAGTTGGGAGCCATGAATACCTGGGTGAGCTTCTACCAGGACGTCATGGGGTTTCGAAACCTGATTTCCTTCGACGACAAGGACATCTCGACTGAATACTCATCGCTCATGTCGAAAGTGGTGGCCAGCGGCAACGACCGGATCAAGTTTCCCATCAACGAGCCCGCCAAGGGACGCAAAAAATCACAGATTGACGAGTACCTTGATTTCTACCGGGGACCGGGGGTGCAGCACCTGGCCATAGCAACCGACAACATCATTCAAACCGTCACCGCCCTCAGAGACCGGGGAGTCGATTTCCTCCAGGTGCCGACGTCATACTATGACAGCGTGCTCGACCGGGTAGGACACATCGACGAGGATCTGGCGCCCTTAAAAGAGCTCGGCATCCTGGTTGACCGCGATGACGAGGGATACCTGCTCCAGATTTTCAGCAAGCCGGTGCAGGATCGCCCAACGCTCTTTTACGAAATCATTCAGCGTAAGGGCGCTAAGAGCTTCGGAAAAGGAAACTTCAAGGCGTTGTTCGAGGCGATCGAGCGGGAGCAGGCGGCGCGGGGGAATTTGTAGGAAGCTATGAGCAATGAGCTTAAAGCTTTCAGCTCATAGCCATATAGGAGAAAGAAGATGCCAATCTACCACACCATGGGCGTGATCCCACGGAAACGCCATATCGCATTTCGGAAGCCCAACGGCGGCATTTACGCCGAGGAGCTGATGGGGCACGAGGGGTTCACCGGAACATCTTCGCTGCTCTATCACACCCACCCACCGACCACCGTCAAATCCGCCCGCAGGCTGCGAGAGTTGAAGTATGAGGCCGATACCGACCAGACGCTGAAGCACCGGCACTTCCGCACCTCGAAGGTCAAACAGGGTGGCAGCCCCACGCTCGACCGCATGCCCCTCCTCTTCAACCAGGAAGTGGCGATGCTGTACGTCGAGCCGGACGAAAACGACGCGCATTTCTACAAGAACGCTCAAGCCGACGAGCTGGTATATGTCAGTAAGGGAACCGGTACCCTTGAGACGGTGTTCGGCGATCTACCCTACCGCGAGGGAGACTATCTCATCGTCCATCGCGGTATCATGCATCGCTACCGGCTGGACCTTGGCGGTGAGGGCACCAAACTTCTTGTCATGGAAAGCCGCGGTCACATCCGCTGGCCCAAGAGGTACCGCAACGAGTTCGGGCAGCTCATCGAAGGCGCGCCGTACAGTGAGCGTGACATGCGGCGGCCAGCTGCGCTCCGCACGCACGACGAGCGAGGCGATTTTCCCATCCTGGTAAAACAGTACGACGGGCTAAACGAAATCATTCTCGACCACCACCCCTTCGACGTAGTGGGCTGGGATGGATACTTCTACCCCTGGGCGTTCAACATCCACGATTTCGAGCCCATAGTCGGCCGGGTACACCAGCCACCCCCGGTGCATCAGACGTTTCAGGGCGATGGGTTCGTGGTCTGCAGCTTCTGTCC
>Ga0136617_10001945_pt1 | contig 18415 bp, 17 predicted proteins | sample AntDrymUQ3222106_2_FD_129672 | JGI IMG/M metagenome (GOLD analysis project Ga0136617, IMG submission 129672) | Polar desert sand microbial communities from Dry Valleys, Antarctica - metaG UQ322 (21.06) | ecosystem: Environmental > Terrestrial > Soil > Desert | place: Antarctica: Dry Valley... | reverse complement strand
GGAGCGGCCTTTTTTTGTGACGGTCGATTGAAGGTGGAACGATGACAGCCCGCATCCTGGTTCTCGGCGGTACGGGCATGCTGGGTCACAAGATGGTGCAGGTATTCGCCCGCGAATTCGAGACGTGGACGACTGTCCGCGGTTCGGCCGCAGGCTGTCATCCACTGCGTCGGCATCATCAAGCAGTTATCGGCGGCCACCGACCCGGGGTTGAGTTTCACCATCAATTCGCTGCTGCCGCACCAGCTGCAGCGGCTGTGTCAGACCGCCGGCGCCCGGCTCATTCATTTCAGCACCGATTGTGTTTTCAGCGGCACTCGGGGGGCGTACACCGACGAGGACCAGTCCGACGCTGCGGATCTGTACGTGAGAACGAAATTCCTGGGGGAGACCGCTGGCGCCGGAGCGGTGACGATCCGCAGTTCCGTGATCGGACGGGAGTTGCAGACGACGAGCGGCCTCGTGGAGTGGTTTCTGGCGCAGCGGGGCCGCGTCGTCACGGGGTATACTCGTGCGATTTACTCCGGGTTCACGACACCGGCGCTGACGCGGATCGTCCGTTCGATCCTGCTCGATCACTCGGAGCTCTGCGGCACGGTACAGGTGTCGTCGGGACCGCTCAGCAAGTACGACCTCCTCGGTCTGCTGCGGAAGGCGTACGGTGTGCCGGTCGACATCGTGCCTGACGACGCAGTCGAGATGGATCGCACGCTTGACTCCTCGCGTTTTCGTGCGCTGACCGGGTTCGTGCCGCCATCGTGGCCCGATATGATCGACGAGATGGCGTCGGATCCGATGCCATACGAGCAATGGAGAGCGAGTCGCCGCGACCTGACGCGGTAGGTGCGGAGCCCCACGGATGTTTGCCAGCAAGACGCTTCTGATCACCGGCGGGACGGGCACGTTCGGCAATGCCGTCCTCACCCGGTTCCTCGATACCGACATCGCCGAGATCCGTGTCTTCAGCCGTGACGAGAAGAAGCAGGAAGATATGCGGCTGCGGTATACCAGCCCGAAGCTGAAGTTCTACATCGGCGACATCCGCGATTACGACAGCATCGCGTCGGCGCTCGACGGCGTGAACTACGTGTTCCACGCGGCGGCGCTGAAGCAGGTCCCCTCCTGCGAGTTCTATCCCCTCGAGGCGTTGCGCACCAACGCCCTCGGGGCCGAAAACGTCCTGAGAGCATCGATGGCCTGCGGTGTCGAGCGGGCGATCGTGCTCTCTACCGACAAGTCGGTCTATCCGATCAACGCGATGGGGATGTCCAAGGCCATCATGGAGAAACTGATGGTCGCCAAGTCGCGTCTCGCCAGGCCCAACGGGACGATTCTGTGCGGCACCCGGTACGGCAATGTCATGGCGTCACGCGGTTCCGTTATCCCGCTCTTCATCCAGCAGGTCATGGACGGTCACCCGATCACCGTGACGGATCCGAACATGACGCGGTTCATGATGTCGATCGAGGATGCCGTGGATCTCGTGCTGTTCGCCTACCAACACGGACGCCCCGGCGATATCTTCGTGCAGAAGGCCCCCGCCGTGACGATCGGCGCGCTCGCACAGGCGGTGAAGACGCTGTTCGACGCGCCCAATCCGATCCGCATCATCGGCACGAGACACGGCGAGAAGCTCTTCGAGACGCTGCTGACGCGCGAGGAGAGAGTCAAGGCGCAGGACATGGGCAGTTACTTCCGTGTCCCCGCCGACAATCGGGATCTCAATTACAACGTCTACTTCGCGGAGGGGCAGGAGACGCTCTCACACGAAGAGGACTACCACTCTCACAACACCGTCCGGTTCGACGTGGACGGCATGATCCAGGCGCTGCTCAAGCTCGAATACGTGCGGCAGGAGCTCGAGACGTGGCGGCGGCGGAGCCGCGTCACGGGCGCGCCGGCATGAAAGTCCTGACGATTCTGGGCACGCGCCCCGAGATCATCCGCCTCTCGCGCATCATCCCGCTTCTCGACGACTCGCTCACCCACGTCCTCGCGCACACGGGGCAGAACTTCGATGAGCGGCTCAGCGCGGTGTTCTTCGACGAGCTCGGCGTGCGGGAGCCTGATGCGTTTATGGGCGTGCGCGCCAACAGCGCGGCGGCGCAGATCGGGCAGATTCTCGAGCAGACCGAGGCGCTGCTGCTCGAACATCGGCCCGACCGGCTGCTGATTCTGGGCGACACCAACAGCGGCATGTCGGCGATCGTCGCGCGCCGTCTCGGCATACCCGTGTATCACATGGAAGCGGGAAACCGGTGCTACGACGACCGGGTGCCGGAGGAAGTGAACCGGCGGGTGATCGATCACTGCAGCTCGGTCCTCATGCCCTACACAGAGCGCAGCCGAAACAACCTGCTGCGTGAGGGCATCGAGGGGGATCGCATTTACGTGACCGGCAACCCGATCAAGCAGGTCATCGACGCGAACGAGGCGGGCATTTCGGCGAGCCCCGCCCTCGCGTCGCTTGCCGTGCGGAAGCGGGAGTACTTCCTGGTGACGTTGCACCGCGCCGAGAACGTCGACGTCGAATCGCGCTTGCGGTCCTTCGTCGACGCACTGCGCCGGCTGCACGCCACTTACGGCTACCCGGTGATCTGCTCGCTCCATCCGCGGACGCGCTCACAGGTGGAGGCGTTTGGCGTGGACGTCAAGGGGGACGGCCTGCGTTTCCTCCAGCCGTTCGGATTCTTCGACTTCATCCGGCTCGAGCGGGACGCGTTCTGCATCCTGTCGGACAGCGGCACCGTCCAGGAAGAGGCCTGCCTCTTCGGCGTGCCGAATGTCACGCTGCGCGACGTGACCGAGCGCCCTGAGACGCTCGAGTGCGGCTCGAACTTCCTGAGCGGGGCGGCCGCGGAAGAAATTACGAACGCAGTCGTTTTCGTGACGCGGCACAACGCCGGCTGGACGCCCCCGCGCGAGTACCTCGCCGACCACGTCGCCGAAACCGTGTGCAGAATCGTCGCCGGCTATCGCATCCCGGATGCCGCTGAACTGAACTGGCGGCGGCGACACGCGCCCTCGGGATGAAGATTCTCGTTCTCTCGCAGTACTTCACGCCAGAACCGATTACGAAACCGCTGGAGATCGCCGAAGCCTTGCGGGACGCGGGCCACAGCGTTCGTGTCGTGACCGGATTCCCGAACTATCCCGACGGAAAGCTGTATCCGGGCTTTCCTCTTCGGCTGTTTCGCCGCGACATCGTCGCCGGCATCCCGGTGATTCGCACGTGGGTGTTTCCAAGCCATGGCACCAGCCGCGTCGGACGCCTGTTGAACTACGCGTCGTTCATGGTCTCGAGCATTGCCGGGGGACTACTCGCGGGCCGGTTCGATGCGATCTACGTCTGGCACCCTCCGCTGACGATTGGTGTCGCGGCCGCGGCGATCGCCGCGATCCGGCGAAGAGGTTTTGTCTACGACGTTCTGGACATATGGCCGGAGAGCGCAATCGCGACAGGCTTTCTTCGTCCCGGCCGGCTCTTCAATCTGCTGGCCCGGCTGGAGACATTCGTCTATCGGCGCGCGGCGCATATCTTCGTCGTGACGGACAGTGCCAGGGCAAACCTCATTGGCAAGGGCGTGCCGCACAACAAGGTCACGGTCCAGCCGCCTTGGTACGATGACGCGAACATGCGGCAGATCGCGCCGTCCGACCGGGAAGCGGTCCGTTCACACGAAGACTGGCACGGCCGCTTCGTCGTGATGTTCGCCGGGAACATGGGCGTGCTCCAGGGTCTCGACAACTTACTGCACTCCGTGCAACGTCTGCCGCGCGACACCGCCATTACCGTCGCAATGGTGGGAGACGGCATGGACCTGCCGAGACTGAAACAGCTCGTTATCGATCTCCAGCTCACAGGGCGGGTCGCGTTCGTCGAGCGGCAACCGTCGTCTGCCATGGCGCGATACTTCGCCGCCGCGGATGCTCTCTTCGTCCAGCTCCGCACCTCTCCGGTTGCCGGCTTTTCCATCCCGGCCAAGACCGTGGCGTACCTCGCTGCTGGAAAACCGATCGTCGTGGCGAGTACGGGCGCTGCCGCTGAGATCGTCTCGAAAGCGGAGGCAGGGATCGTGGTGCCGCCTGACGACGCGGATGGCCTCGCACGGGCACTGGTCGACATGTCCCGCATGAATTCCGACGAGCGTGCGCGAATGGGCTGCCGCGGACGGCAGTACTTCGAAGCTCATTTCCGCAGGGAAACTATTCTTCCCGCGTACATCGCAGCCTTGAGCCGCGTTGCGGAGGGGAGCGGCGGCAGAGGCGTTCGATGAGTGAACCATCACCGGGACGCACGGTCGTGATCACGGGGGCGACCGGAGCGCTCGGTCCCGCGGTCATCCGTGCGTTCGCTGCCGACCGGTGGCAGGTACGGACGCTGTCGCGAACGCCACCCTCGCCGCATGCCCCCGCGGCCGCCCATCAGCACGTCGTCGCGGACATCACGGATGTCCCGGCGCTGTGCCGGGCGATGAACGGCGCCGACGCCGTCGTGCACATGGCGGCGCTGCTGCACGTCTTCGACCGGTCATCCGCCTTGACCGCCGAATACCGCAGGGTGAACGTGCAGGGCACGTCAGCCGTCATGGCCGCGGCCCGCGATTGCTCGGTGCCCCAGGTCGTTGCGCTCAGCTCTGTCGCCGTGTACGGAACACACACGCAAATGGTTGATGAGGCCACGGTGCCTGTCCCAGATTCGCCGTACGGCAACAGCAAGCTCGAGGCGGAAGCGGAAGCGCTGCGAGAGGTGTCGCTCGACGGCAAGCCACTGGCCGCCGTGCTGAGGCTCGCGGCCGTTTATGGACCGTCGGTGAAAGGGAATTACGAACGGCTCGTACGAGCGCTGGCTCGCGGGCGGTTCGTCCAGGTGGGCAACGGCAGCAACGCGAGGACACTCGCGTTCGAGGACGAAGCCGCGCAGGCCATTCTGTTGGCCGCTTCGCGGCCGGATGCGAGGGGTGCGACGTTCAACGTCACGGACGGCAGGATCCACACGGTGCGCGAGATCATTGCAGCGATCACCGATGCGCTTGGTCGGCGCCCGCCCAGGGTTTCCGTTCCGGCGCGTCTGGCGGTGCTCGGCGCGAGCTCCATCGAAAAGGCTTTCGGGTTGGCGGGAAGAAGGTCTCCCGTGACGAAAACCACGCTCGACAAATATCTGGAGCACGTGGCGGTTTCGGGCCGGCGGATGCAGGACGCGCTGGGCTTCCAGCCGCGATGGACGCTCCGGGACGGCTGGCGTCACACCGTCGAACACTTGCGCCGCGAGGGGCGGCTTTGACCTACGTCGAGGCGGGCCTTGGCGGCGTCGTTGCTGCGATCCTCACCTACGTCGCTACCTTTCCTATCCGCCGGCATGCGCACGCGCTTGGACTGCTGGATCTGCCGGGCGAGCGATCGTCGCACCGGGTCGCAACTCCGCGCGGCGGGGGAATCGCGATCATGCTGGGGACTGCCGCTGGTCTCGCCGTGCTCTCGGCGTTGTCAGGACGCGTTGGATCGGAGGCGTGGACATTGTTCGGCGTTGCCGCCGCCGTCGGCGCAGTTGGCCTCGTCGACGATCGTTTCGGCCTCTCGCCAGTATCGAAGCTCGTCGCCCAGATCGCAGGCGCCGTCGTGCTCGTCGTGGCGTTCGGCCCGGTCGTCGACGTGGCGGTGCCGTCCCCCTTCGACGGGGCCGTGGCCCGTTCTCTTCTGGCGTGGGGTCTGTCCGTCCTCTGGCTCACGACGGTCGTGAACTTCTTCAACTTCATGGACGGGATCGACGGCCTCGCTGCAGGACAGGCCCTCGCGAGCTGCATCGGGATTGTGGCCGCGGCATGGTCGGGAGATGCGACCGTCGTCACGCTCAGCGTTGGCGCGGCGTGTCTCGGTTTTCTCTTCCACAACGCGCCGCGGGCCAGGATCTTCATGGGCGATTCAGGCAGCGGGTTCCTCGGATTCGTGCTCGCCGCGGCGCCGTTTGCCGCACCGCCGCCGCGGCGGGGCGAAGCCCTGCTGGCGGTGGCGATCGGGTTGAGTCTGTTCCTGCTGGATCCGATCCGCACCCTCATCAAGCGCGCCTACGAACGAAAGAACATTTTCCGCGCGCACCGGGAACATCTCTACCAGGAGCTCGTGGCGCCAGATGAACCTGCCGGCCGTGTCGCAGCAACATACTCGGCGGCCGCCCTTCTGCTGGCGCTGTGCGGCGCAGCGGGTTATCGATGGCCTCCGATGTTCTGGGTCGGCGGCCTTGCGGGAGCCATCGCGTTCCTTCTCGTCTGGCAGCGCGCACGCCGGGCCAGCCGGACGCGTTCTGCGGCAGGTCCTACCGGGATGCCGCTACATTGGTAGGTCGCCGGGTATCCCCCAGACGATGGCGAACCCGGTGCCCGTCGCACTCCGTCGCTGATGCCACGTGCTCGCCGAAGGGCGGAACACGGTCAGATCCGCCTTGCCGTCACCGTCGTAATCCCCCACGATCGGGACGTCTCCCGCCCCCCCCCAGTACCCGCCGAACCAGGCGCCGTCCATGCTGCGCAGTTGATACCACGCGCCTGAGCTCGGGCGGAACACGGTCGGATCCGCCTTGCCGTCGCCGTCGTAGTCGCCGGCGAGCGGAAGATCGCCGGCCGTTCCCCAGGCCACCGCGAAGCCGGCTCCGGTCGTACTCCGCAGCTGATACCACGTGCTCGTCGATGGCCGGAACACGGCCGGATCGGCTTTGCCGTCTCCGTCGAAATCGGCCGGGATGGGCAGATCGCCGCTGAGCCCCCAGTGCACCGCATACGCTGTCCCGGTTGTGCTTGGCACGATGTACCAGACGGCGATCGACGGGCGGTAGACCGCCAGGTCCGTCTTGCGGTCGCCGTCGTAATCGGCCGGCACCGGCACGTCTTCCGCGATGCCCCAGATGGTGTCCACGCCGGTTCCCGTGGCGGACCGCAGCACATACCAGGCACTGGACGACGGCCGGTACACCGCGTGATCGGTCTTGCCGTCGCCGTCGTAATCGCCGGGGACCGGGATGTCTCCCGGCAATCCCCACGAGGTCTCGGTCGCAGTGCCAGTCGCACTGCCCATCACGTGCGACATTCCGATTGGCCGAAACACGGCCACGTCCTTCCGCCCATCGGCGTCGTAGTCTCCGGCTGCGACCGGAGACAGGTACTGCGGACGCCCGACCATCAGTACGCCGGCCGTGTCGGTCGTTTTTACGTCCGCCGGACGCGCAACTCCGTTGATCGAGACGTCGACATCGATCCTCACGAACCGGGCGTCAGTGCGTCCTGGAAGCTGTAGTCGTGCCGTGGTCCAGCCGCCGCCCGCCTGAAGTGTCACCCGGGCCGATTCCCGCTCGCCGACGAGGATGCGTACCTCCACGGGAGACGAGGCTGCGGTGCCGGCGCGGAGCGGAAGGAGGACGGCGGTTGGACTCGACGGGGCGAAAAACGTCGCGCGCCCGCCGGTCCATCGATACCGAGAGCCATCTGCCTCGCGCTGCCACAGCGAAAAGCCCGCGGACGCATTTTCGAGATCCGCGTGCTCGTCGGCTCGAACCAGTCTCCACGGCAACGACGCGGCGATGGCGATGATGACGGCGACGATCACGCCCATGGAACGCCGGCTGACGCCAGCGGACGGCATCAAAGGAGTCACCGCGAGCGCGAGTGCGATCCAGAAGGGATACGCGGCTGCATCCACGAGCAGCGGATGACCAGCAAGGCACGTGAGAAGATACGCGGCCACCCCCGCAAGAGCGCCGGCGACAATCGCCGATTCTCGTGCCCATCGCAGACCCTCCCGAAGCGCCAGTCCGATCAGGGACACTAACAACAGCAACCCCGGCAGGCCGAGCTCCGCCAGCACCTGCAGGAAATTGTTGTGCGCGTTCTCTCGAGGATTGATGTGTTGACGCGGAGTGTAATCGATCGACCGCGCGTAGAACCTGCCCACTCCCACCCCGAACACCGGCTCCGCCCGGGCCATGTCCAGCGCACCCTTTGCGAGCGACGCCCGGATCTGGTACGCGACGGCAGCGGTCGCGTTGCGATCGCGCGGGTAATACACCCCGACCAACACCGACGCCGCCATCACCATTGTCACACCTGCGACGGCGAAGCGGCGACGTTGTCCGCGCCAGAGTGTCCGCAATCCCCACGCAATCACCACGATCGAAACGGCTGCAAGGGCGGTTCGCGATCCGGACATCCACAAGCCGGCGGCGATCAGGCCTGCACACGTGATCGCCAGAACCCGCGAATCCCGCATCAGCCCGATCGCGACGAAGAGCGCCATCGCGAAATAGGATCCCGCGGCGTTGAGGTCGCTGTAATGGATGTTGACGCGCAGTCCCGCCATGAAGCCTAGAAAAGTCCCCCACGGGTCCTCGCGCGCAAGAGCCAATGCGACGATGCGCACGATGTTGAGGAAGGCGGCAGCGGCGGCGCCGATGATCAGCATTCTGGCCACATCGCGCCGGCGGGCAGGAACACCGTCGCAGAGATCCGCGACCGCGAGGAGCATCAGAAGGCCCTCGGCAAAAAGCCCCGCGGCGGTGATGGGGTTGGAGAGAACCAGATAGTTCTCGACGAGCAGGTTACGCAGCAGCTGCATCAGGGGCCAAGCTGGTTCTTCGACGACCATGATGGCGGCGCTGACCACACCGGAGGCGAGCACGAGTGCCAGCAGAGCGGTCACGCTCACGTACAGCCACGGCGGCAGTGGGGATGGGCGCGGCGAGAAGAGGCGCCGGACCGCGAATCCTCCCAGAAATGCCAGGGCGGTCGCCTCGTGATAACGAACATTGAAGTCGGCGGTCCGCACCAGCACGAAGACCATCGTCGCCAGCGGTCCGAGCGCCGCGAAGACCAGGAGCGTCTCGTACGGGCGCAACGCGGCAGCGATGGCAAGGGTAGTGACGAGCGCGGCCGGCGCCCAGCCGATCGGCTGGTGAAAGATCGAAGGCAGGAAGAGCGCCGAGAGGATCGCCGCCGACGTCCAGATGGCGCGATCGATGGTCCGGGTCAACCCTTCTCTGCGACGACGGCGTAGTCCATGTGCGTGAACATCCGCGCGTTCAGCTTCTCGACGTTTCCATTGAAGGCTTCCGTCAGGTTACGAACGACAGCGTCGGCACTTTCCGACAGCGCGACGGGCTGAAGCCGGTCCTGCGGCGGGACGGGCGATCGGAACTCGATGTCGGCGCGCGTAAACCCGCTGGCGACCGTGAGGTACTTGAGCGTCTCAGGGTGAAGCGCGCAGCGGTGGGTGATGTCGCGGATGTAGCTTTCGAAGAACGCCGTCCAGCACGCCGGGTTGATCGTCTCGAGGATCAGGTGGCCGCCGCGTTCCAGCTTGTCGAACGCCAGCTCCAGGAAGCGCAGGAGGTATCCGGGATCGAGATGCTCGACGACCTGGGCGGCGAAGATGCCGCTGAGCGACGCATCAGGCAGGGCCGCCAGGTACGTGACCGCGTCGGTCTCGGTCACGTTCAAACCGCGCGCCCGGCAGCCCTCGACCATCTCGTGGTTGATGTCGATCCCTCGCGCAGAAATCCCCTGGGCGGCCAGCAGGTCGAGGAACTCGCCACGCCCGCAGCCGACGTCGAGCACGTCGCCGCGCGTGGACGCCTGGCCCGCGCCGGAGACGAAGTGCGGGATGTAGGTCTCGAGGCGCTTCAGAATCACTTCTCGGGAACCGCGGAACTGATCCTCGAAGCCGACGTACTTGTAGGCGTCCAGCGTCGATCCGAATGCGGCGACGGGACCCTGGACCGGCGCGCTCGCATCGCCCGGGGCAGGAGCGTCGCCGGTGGCCGGCACCCGCGCACTCGCGGGTCTCCGGACCGGGTGGCCTTCGACGGCGCGCTTGATGGCGGACACCGCCTGCTGATTGACGCTGAGCATCGTCCGCAGATCTTCGTGCGCCGATGCAATGGCGGCGGTGCGCGACTCGTAGCGGTGCTCGCGGGCCTCGAGCGACTCGGTGTACTTGCCGTAAGCATCGGCCAGGCTGCTGAGCGCGGTGTTGACAGCGTGGAAGGAGTTCTCCAGCGCCCCCTGTGAATTGGCGATATCGGATGTCAGCGTGTGGTAGCGGCGCTCGCGCGCCTGGATCGTTTCGCGGAACTTTCCCTGCGCCTCGGCGACGCTGCTCAACGCGGTGTTGACCGCGAGGATCGCCAGCTCATTGGTTGTGAAAAGATCGCGCAGCTCCTGGTGCGCCAGCGCGACGGCATGCGTCGACGCTTCGTGGCGCCGCTCCCTTGTTTCGAGGGTTTCGTGGAACTTCCCCTGCGCGTCGGCGAGGCTGCTCAAAGCCGCGTTGAAGCCGACGATCGCCTGCTGGCTGGCGGTGAACAGCCCGCGGAGGTCCTCCTGCGCGGACGCAATCGAATGCGTCCACGCTTCGTAGCGCCGCTCACGCGCCGTGAGCGACTCGCGGTACTTGTCCTGCGACTCCATGACAGTGCTGAGCGCCGTGTTGAGCACGTGCATCCCGCTGACCGCTTCGCGATCCTTCGTGTCCACGTACGGCGTCACGTGCTGCAGGAGCACCATCAGCCGTCCCTGGAAGGCGGTGATCTTGTGCATCTCGGCGCGAATGGCGGCGACGGTTTCACGATCGCGACGGTGCGCGGCGCGCCGCGCGTCCGCGTCCCGGTTGACGTGCTCAACGACGAGCGAATTGAACGTGAGCTGGCGCTGGAGGTAGGGACCGATCGTGCGCCAGATGAATCCCGCCAGCCGCCCTTTGACGCCCGACGTCTCGGGGGTGGACGGCAGGATGTTCCACGACTCGTTGAGCGTCGCAAGTTTCTGCTCGTCGAGCGGCAAGTCCGGGTCGGGGATGGGCCCCGGCTCGCGAATCGAACGATCCAGCTCGGTGAGTGCCTCGTTGTAGCGACGGTCAGCGTGGTCGCGGTCCCGCTTGAGGCGGCGCAGGGTGTCTTCGAGCGTCACAGGCGTCATGATTGATCGCCGGGGCCCCCTGCCCCGGGCGCCGAAGCCTCGGCGAAGGCGGCACCCCGGCTGGCTCGCTCCGTTACGCGGGTCTCGACGCCCGCTCCACTCCGCTCGCTTGGTGACACGGCTGCGATCAACCCCTTAGCGGGGCTGCTCGCGGACGCGTATTCGCGCCGCGGAATTCTGCCTGCCAGGAACGCGAGGCGGCCGGCTTCGACCGCCAGCTTCATCGCGCTGGCCATCGCCACGGGATCCTGCGCCAGTGCGATCGCCGTATTCATCAGCACGCCGTCCGCTCCCAGCTCCATCGCGATCGCCGCGTCGGAAGCGGTGCCGACACCGGCATCGACGATCACCGGCACCCGCGCCTGGTCCTTGATGATCCGGATGTTGTTCGGATTCTGGATGCCGAGCCCCGACCCGATCGGCGCGCCGAGCGGCATCACCGCCGCGGCCCCCGCCTCCTCGAGCCTGCGGCAGGCGACCGGATCGTCGTTGGTGTACGGCAGGACAACGAAACCTTCCGCGACCAGCACCCGCGTGGCTTCGAGGAGCGCGACGTTGTCGGGGAAGAGCGTCCGCTCGTCGCCGATGACTTCGAGCTTCACCCAGTTCGAGAGCCCGACCTCCCGGCCGAGCCGCGCCGTCCTGATCGCATCCTCCGCGGTGTAGCACCCGGCGGTATTCGGCAGAATGAAGATCCGGTCACGATCGATCGCGTCGAGCAGGGACGGCTGCGACCGGTCGGTCAGGTTGACCCGACGCACCGCGACCGTCACCATCTCCGTCGCTGACGCGACGTGCGCATCGGCCATCACCGCCGGCGACGGGTACTTGCCCGTCCCGACGATCAGCCGCGACCGGAAGGTCTTGCCAGCGATAACCAGGGGGTCGGCCAATGTGAATCCCTAATCCTTAATCCTTGATCCCTCATCTCGCATCCCGCGATCAGCCTCCCCCGACGAAGTTGACAATCTCCACCTCGTCGCTGTCGTGCAGCGTCGTCGTGGTGTACTCCTGCCGCTTGACCACCACGAGGTTGCGTTCGATGGCGACGCGCCGGGCATCGAGATCCAGCGAGTGGAGCAGAGCGCTCAGTGTGACCGGGCCGGGGAGCTCGTACGGCTCGCCATTGAGGCGGATGGTCAAAGTTTACTCCAGGGGTCCGCGCGCAATCCGAATGGTTCGAGCAGCGCATGAAGCTTGCGATCGGCGGTATCAGTGAGATGCGGCGGCAGCGCCGGGCGGGTCGACTCGCGTTCGCGCGGCGTCAACAGGGCCCTTGCGATGACGCGGCGGTAGTCCTCGATCATGTTCTTCCGCGAATGCTGGCGCAGCCAGTAGTCCCGCGCCGCCGCCCCGAGGCGGTTGCGAAGATCCTCGTCGTTCGCGAGCCGCAGCATCGCCAGCCGCAGGGAATGGTCTTCGTCGAGGACGTCCACCGCCACCGTGACCGGACTTGGCAGGGCGTCGGAGGGCGATCCGAGCGGCGCCACCGTCCACGTGCGCGGGTCGAGCGCCGGCACGTCCGCCATGTGCGCCAGGTCCATCGTAATCGTCGGCCTCCCGGCGGCGAGCGCGCGCAGCCATGGACCGGATACCTCCCGCGCCGTCGGCCAGCGCAGGTTCACCGTGACGTCGCACGCGGCCAGATGATCCGTGAACTCGTCGTCCTCGTCGAGATATCCCGTGAGGGTGACCTCCTTCTCCAGCCCCTGGCTGGCGACGTCGGCGACGACGTCGTAATGAGCGGGCGCGGCCCCCGCGAGCATCAGCCGCACGTTTGCCGAATAGAGGAGTGTCGCGGCCAGCGCGCGAAGGACCTGCGGCACACGCTTCTCGGGCGTCAGTCCTCCGAACACGCCAAACAGTGCGACGTCGTCCGGGATGCCGTATCGGGTCCGGATCCGCGCCCGTGCCTCGCGGACGCGTTGCTCGGAGAGGACCTCTCCCTGCGAGAGACGGATCGCTTCGACGACGGAACGCGGGTGCGCCGCGCGGAGCTCCTCGGCGAGGATCGGCGCGTGGACCGCCGTCGCGCGCGAGACTTCCACCACCAGCCCGCGCATGGGCCAGTTGTAATAGAGGTAGTTGTCGAGACCGACAATGCCAAGCTCGGCGGCGTCCGGAGACACGCCGTTCTGACTGGCGGCGAACTCGGCCCGGTAGTCGTCGCGCCGTTCCCGCCGCAGCAGCGCCGCGGCGCGCGCGTGATGCAGCCGCCCATCGTGAAGGACCACGAGGCCGGGATAGCGGAACAAGTACGGCCAGATGTATTCGTGCAGCGTCGAGTTGCCGAGCTGGTAGACGATCAGGTCGTACGGCTCTTTCAGGTGCGTCCAGATGAAGTCGTGGGCGCGCGCCTCGGGATACACATCTATCTGATGGATGCCGCGAAGTCCGTCCACCACCTCGGCGCTGTAAGGCGCCACACCGGTCCGGGCGGGAGGCATCGGGCTGAACCAGGCTAAGCGCGACATTCCCGTATTTTTTCACAGGAGGTCAGGCGATCGGGAGGATTAAAGGGTCTTGCCGGCGTGATAGCATTCCGTGATTACGCTTGCGAAAACATTCACAAGCGGTCTGGAGCGGGTCAGCGGGGCTCGGGCCTCGCGATAACACACACATGCACGGCTGGGTACCAATCCTGATCATGATCGGGCTCGGCGCCGGATTCGGGGCGTTCAACATCCTGCTGTCGCACCTGGTGGGCCCGAAGAAACCGACGCCCGAGAAGCTGGCGCCGTACGAATGCGGGATGCCTCCCGTCGGCGACGCCCGCGAGCGCCACCCTGTCAAGTTCTACCTGGTAGCGATGATCTTTCTCCTGTTCGACATCGAGGTGGCGTTCCTCTATCCCTTCGCGATGGCCCTGCGCGAGCTGCGGTGGGCCGGCTTCATCCAGCTGGTGGTCTTTTTCGCCATTCTCCTGACCGGTTACATCTACGTCTGGCGCAAAGGCGTCCTTGATTGGGGCCATGAGCGCGACTAGCGACTGGCGACTAACGACTGGCGACTGACTTATGTCTGAGCACCTTGAGATTCCTGTTCTGACAACGACCGTGGAAAAGATGGTCAACTGGGCGCGCCGGTCGTCGATCTGGCCGGTCACGTTTGGTCTGGCGTGCTGCGCGATCGAGATGATGGCGATGAGCGCGGGGCGCTATGACATCGCGCGCTTCGGGGCCGAGGTGTTCCGCGGTTCGCCGCGGCAATCCGACCTGATGATCGTCGCCGGGCGCCTGTCGCGGAAGATGGCCCCGGTGCTTCGACGCATCTACGACCAGATGCCCGAGCCGAAGTACGTCATCTCGATGGGCGCGTGCGCGTCGGTCGGCGGCGTCTTCGACAATTACGCCATCGTGCAGGGAGTGGATCAGGTGGTCCCGGTCGACGTGTTCGTGCCCGGGTGCCCGCCGCGTCCGGAGTCGCTGATCTACGGCATCGTCATGCTGCAGCGCAAGATCGATCACATGAAGTTGTCCGCGTGATAACCGATCTGACCGCGTACCTGCCGCCCGGATCCTTCGAGCACGCGCAGTCCGCTGACGGCATGCCGACGATCTACGTGCGGCGCGAGCACCTCGTCGAGACCATGCGCGCGCTGCGCGACACACCCGCGCTGCGCTACGCCTTCCTGGCTGACATCGTCGGCGTCGATTACCTGCCACGCGAACCGCGCTTCGAAGTGATCTATCTGCTTGCGAGTCTTGGCGCTCCCGGGTACGGAGAGGCCGTGAAGCGTCTTCGCGTCAAGGTGCGGGTCCCCGGAGAGGACCCGAGCCTACCGACGGTGCTCGATGTGTGGCCGGCCGCGAACTGGGCGGAGCGCGAGCTCTGGGACATGTTGGGCATCCGCGTGGAGGGACACCCGGACCTGCGCCGGATCCTGATGCCCGAAGACTGGGAGGGCTTCCCGGGCCGCCGGGATTATCCCGTGCAGATCAAGGAGCCGGTCAAGACGTACGAGCCGCTGCAGGTGTCGGAAGAGGAGTTCGTCGCGAACATCGAAGCCTCGCGGGACCGTTCGCGCAAGCATTGATGGGAGGAGCCGAGGACGCCGCCGCACGGGTACGCGAAATACTGGACGCGGCGGTGGCGGCACATCAGCGCGCGCGCAGCCTGGACGCCGCGGTGGCACGAGCCGCCGAGGCGATCCGGTCCGCGCTCGCGGCTGGATACAAGCTGATGGTCTTCGGCAACGGGGGAAGCGCCGCCGACGCGCAGCACATGGCCGCGGAGCTGGTCGGACGCTTTCAGCGGGATCGCGGCGGGCTCGCGGCGATCGCGCTGACGACCGACGTGAGCACGATGACGAGCGTCGCGAACGATTACGGGTTCGAGCGCGTGTTCGCCCGGCAGATCGAGGCGCTCGGGCGTCCGGGGGATGTGGCGCTCGGGATTTCGACCAGCGGCGCCTCCGCGAACGTGGTAACCGCACTGGCCGAGGCCAGAGAGGGGGGGCTCATCACGATCGCGCTGACCGGGCGCGACGGGGGAGCGGCCGGGGGCTCGGCGGAGATTCACGTGAACGTGGCCGAACAATCGACCGCGCGGATACAGGAAGTACACAGAACCCTGATTCACGCGATGTGCGAATTGATAGAGGAAGAAAGGTGAGAGCTCCCAGCTGCCAGCTCCCAGAATAGCTGGAAGCTGATAGCTGGAAGCTGGAAGCTGACACAGATGCCCGAACTGCGCACTGAAACGATGACCGTGAACATGGGGCCGCAGCACCCCAGTACGCACGGCGTTCTGCGCCTCGTGCTCGAACTGGCGGGTGAGACCGTCGTCGATACCAATGTGACGATCGGGTATCTCCACACGGGCATCGAGAAGACGGCCGAGCAGAAGAAATGGCAGCAGATCATCCCTCTGGTCGAGCGGATGGACTACCTCGGCGCGCAGTCCAGCAGCCTGGCCTTCTGTCTCGCAGTCGAGCGGCTCCTCGGCGTGGAAGACCGGATGCCGCCGCGCGTGAAGGACATCCGAGTCCTGATCGCGGAGCTGCAGCGGCTGGCGAGCCACCTCGTGGGGCTGGGCACTCACGCGCTCGAGATCGGCGCGGTCTCGGTGATGATGTATTGCTTCCGCGAGCGCGAGCTGCTGCTCAACATCAACGAGATGCTCGCCGGCTTCCGCATGTTCCCCAGCTATCTGCGGATCGGCGGCCTCCGCGAGGACCTGCCGGTCGGGTTCCACGACGCGGTCAATGCGTTTCTTGCGCGCTTCCCTGGCAAGCTCGAGGAATATGCCGGGCTCCTCACCAAGAACCAGATCTGGATCAAGCGCACGAAGGATGTCGGCGTGCTGTCGCAGGAAGAGACGATCGGCTACGGCCTCGTCGGTCCGATCGCGCGCGCGGTCGGCGTGAACTACGACGTCCGCCGCGCGATCCCCTATTCGGGATACGAGACCTACGAGTTCGACGTCCCACTGCAGACTGCCGGCGACGTCTACGCGCGCTACCTGGTGCGGCTCGAGGAGATGCGCCAGAGCGTGCGGATCTGCAAGCAGGCCATCCAGCGCATCACTCCGCGGGGCATGTTCGACATCCAGGACTACCGCATCGTCCCGCCGCCAAAAGACAAGGTGTACACGGAGATGGAGGCGCTCATTCAGCACTTCCTGGTGTACTCGCAGGGGTTCACCGTGCCGCAGGGCGAGTGTTACGTGCCGATCGAAGGCCCGCGCGGCGAGCATGGATTCAGCATCGTGTCGGATGGCACCAACCGTCCGTATCGCGTCAAGCTGCGGGCGCCGTCGTTCTACGCGTGCCAGTCCGTGCCGAGAATGATCGTCGGCGGCATGATCGCCGACGTCATCGCCGTCATCGGCTCCACCGACGTCGTCATGGGGGACGTGGACCGATGAGTTTCCACCCGTTGATGGAGTACGACCGCGCGAAATTCCAGAAGTCCGCGCGCCAGACCGTGCCTGATGGGCCGCCGTTCGCCCTCACGCCGGAGCGCCGGGCGCAGCTGGACGAGATCGTGACGAAGTATCCACCCGATCGAAAGCGGTCCGCCGTTCTCGCGGCGCTCTACCTGGTGCAGGAGCAGCAGGGATACCTGACCGCGAACGGGATGCGGCACATCGCCCCGCTGCTCGATATGACTCCCGCGGAAGTCGACGACGTCGCGACGTACTACGTGATGTTCCACAAGGCGCCGGTCGGGAAGTACGTGCTGCAGGTGTGCCGCACGCTCTCCTGCGCGCTGAACGGCGCCGAGCGCGTGACCGAAGCGCTGTCGGAGAAGCTCGGGATCGGGATCGGCGAAACCGATCCGTCGGGGATGTTCACGCTGGTGGAGTTCGAATGCCTCGGCGCCTGCGACCGGGCGCCGGTGGTCATGGTGAACAACGAGCTCTGGCACGAGTGCCTGAAGCCCGAAGACGCTGGCCAACTGGTCGATGCACTCAAGTCGAAGGGCGACCTCGCATTCAGTGGCTGTCACTTGAAGGTGGAACGGTGAAACGGACCGCTTCGCGGGTGCACGACGCCACGACGCCACGACGACACGACACTCTCTTTGGTTGGTCGTGCCGTCGTGCCGTCGTTTTCGTCGTGGCAGCCGTCGGCAACGGCACAACGTGACACGGCGAGATATGGACCCAGTTCTCACGAAATACATCCGGGAGCCGAACAGCTACACCCTTGACTTCTCCGTGAAGCATGGCGCCTACGAGGGGCTGAAGAAGGCGCTGGCGATGAAGCCGAACGACGTCATCGAACTGGTGAAGGCCTCGGGGCTTCGCGGGCGTGGCGGCGCCGGTTTCCCGACGGGAATGAAATGGCAGTTCGTGTTGAAGGACACGCCGCTGCCGAAATACATCGCCTGCAACGCCGACGAGAGTGAGCCGGGGACGTTCAAGGACCACGTCCTGATGGAGCGCAACCCTCACTCGCTGTTCGAGGGCTGTCTGATCGGCTCCTGGGCCATCGGCGCGAAAGTCGCCTACATCTACATCCGCGGCGAGTTCTACCACGTGCAACAAATAATGGAGGCGGAGCTGGCAAAGGCCTACGCCCGGGGGTACGTCGGCAAGAACATCATGGGCTCCGACTTCGACTGCGACATCGTGCTCCATCGCGGCGCCGGCGCCTACGAAGCCGGCGAGGAAACGGCGCTCATCGAATCGCTCGAAGGCAAGCGCGCGCAGCCGCGTATCAAACCGCCGTTCCCAGCGGTGTCGGGGCTCTACAACTGCCCGACCGCCGTGAACAACGTCGAAACGCTCTGCAACCTGCCGCCCATCGTCCTCAACGGAGCGGAGTGGTTCGCGAAGCTGGGCCCCGAGAAGAACGGCGGGCCGAAGCTGTTCTGCGTGAGTGGTCACGTGAAGAAGCCCGGGGTCTTCGAGGCGTCGATGCACACGACGCTTCGCCAGCTCATTTACGACTACGCCGGCGGTATCAGGGACGGTCATCAGTTGAAGGCGGTCATCCCCGGCGGATCCTC